>JRHI01001370.1_pt1 | contig 20767 bp, 23 predicted proteins | sample 215371 | NCBI WGS metagenome assembly JRHI01 (sample SAMN02929681, study PRJNA255918) | sediment metagenome | biome: cave system; feature: Ice Cave; material: Sediment; isolation source: sediment from deep within a dark volcanic ice cave with no known source of... ...
GTCGGCAGATTATTGATAGTTCCACTAAATACAAAGCACTGCACTAGCGACCGCCGCGCGCGGCGGCGGCACTGCTGTCGGTCGCAAGCAGCGCGGCGTGGGCGCGAGCCCGAAATTGCGGCCCGACGAAGATCAACGCCGGGCCGCCCGCGGCGACATTCTCGAATTTTCCCAACGTGGCGAGTGTGGTGAAAACAATGCGCGCATCGGGCAGCGACGCGCGCTCCACGACCGCCACCGGCAGCGTCGGAGCGCTGCCCGCAGCGATCAATGCGTTCGCGATCGCCTCCGCCTGTCCGGTTCCCATGTAGATTGCGCCACAATCCGCAGCTGCGACGCTCGTCGCCCAGTCGCTGGCTTCCTCGCCTTCCGCCACGCGCGGGGTCACCAGTGCGACGCTTCGCACCGAGCCGCGCCGCGTAAGTGAAATGCCGAGCTCCGCGCACGCGGCCAGGGCGGCGGTAACGCCCGGCACGACTTCGTATCGAATTCCAGCACCTTCGAGGGCGTCGCTCTCTTCCTGCGCCCGACCGAAGAGCATCGGGTCGCCGCCCTTGAGACGCACGACGACGTCGTACACCGCCGCGGCATCGACAAGACGCTTGTTGATGAAGTTCTGTGCGGTAGAGTGCTTGCCGCAGCGCTTGCCGACGGCGACTTTTGCCGCGCGCGTGGCGAGCGCGACGATCTCCGGATGAACCAGCGCATCGTGGAACACGATGTCGGCGCGCTCCAAGAGCCTTGCCGCCCGCAATGTCAGGAGGTCCGGTGCGCCGGGGCCGGCACCGACGAGATAGACGGTGCCGCTCACTGGATCAACCCCGCCGCGACGGTGTTGTGGGTCGCTTCGTCGATGAGGATGAAGCTGCCCGTGGCGCGATTATCCGCATAGCGGTCGACGAATACGGGCTGCGCCAGCGCCAGCCCGGCGCGACCGATATCGTTCATGCGCAAGGTGTCGGGCGCCGGCTGCCTCGCCTGCGTGGCGATGTCCCAAAGGTGGTCGATGCCGCTGATGCGTGCGCGTACTTCCCGCGTAGTGTGACGCAGGAGGTAACTGCGGCGCGGATCGAGCGGCGTTTCCGAAAGCCAGCACAGCGTTGCGTCGAGATCGCGCCTGGTGACCGGTGACGCGTTGCCGTGCACGAGCATGTCGCCGCGCGAGATGTCGATCGCGTCATCGAGCACCAAGGTGACCGCGGCGTGCAGTCCGGCGCGTTTTTGCGTGTCGGATCCGCGGATCTCGCGCACGCGGCTCGAAATCCCCGAAGGAAGCACGGTGACCGCATCTCCGACTGCGATCGATCCCGATTCCACGCGTCCCATGTACCCGCGAGGCAGCGTGGCGGTCGCGCGAGAGACGTACTGGACCGGAAAACGGAACGGAGCGTCGGCAAGCGCCTGCTGCACGTCCACCGTCTCGAGAATCTGCAGCAGCGTCGGACCTTCGTACCAGTCAAGGTTTTCGCCGCGCTCGACCACCATTTCGCCGGTCAGGGCGGACATCGGCACGAAACGCACGTCGTCGATGCCGTTACGTTCCGCAAACGCGAGGAAGTCCGCGACGATGCCGGCGAATGCGCTCTCGCTGTAGTCGACCAGATCCGTCTTGTTGACGGCGACGATGAGGTGCGGGATTCCCAGCAAGTGGACGAGCGTCGCATGCCGCCGCGTCTGCGTCACGACGCCGTGCCGCGCATCGACGAGCAGAACGGCAAGCTGCGCCGTGCTTGCGGCGGTCACCATGTTGCGCGTGTACTGCTCGTGCCCGGGCGCGTCGGCGATGATGAACTTGCGAAGTGCGGTCGCGAAATAGCGATACGCGACGTCGATGGTGATGCCTTGCTCGCGCTCGGCGACGAGGCCGTCGGTCAGGAGCGACAGGTCCAGCGCCGTGCCGCGCTTTTGCGAGGTGCGCTCGATGGCGGCAAGCTGGTCGGCCAGGATCGCCTTGGTGTCGTAGAGCAGGCGGCCGATGAGCGTGCTCTTGCCGTCATCGACGCTGCCCGCGGTCAGAAACCGCAGCACCCCGTGTTCTAGCAGGTCGTAGCGTTCGATGGCCGACATCAGAAATAGCCTAACTTCTTGCGCAACTCCATCGACGCATCGCTGGTCTGGTCGTCGAGGCGTGTTGCGCCGCGCTCGGTAATCGTCGTTATCGCGGTCTCGGCGATGATCGCCTCGACGCTTGCAGCATCGGACGCGACCGGCGCGGTGCAAGTGATGTCCCCCACGGTGCGAAAGCGCACCGAAATCTCTTCCACGACGTCGCCATCGCGCGGCGGCGTGAGCGGCGTCACGCAGACCAGCGCGTCGCCGCGACGCACGACGGACCTGGTGTGCGCGAGATAGATCGAGGGAACAAGCAGCCGCTCACGGCCGATGTACTGCCACACGTCGAGCTCGGTCCAGTTGCTGATCGGAAACACGCGCACGTGCTCGCCGGGGGAGACGCGGGCATTGAAAAGGCTCCAAAGCTCGGGCCGCTGGTTTTTCGGGTCCCATTGGCCGAACGCGTCTCGAAACGAGAAGATGCGCTCCTTGGCGCGCGCCTTTTCCTCGTCGCGCCGCGCGCCGCCGATGCACGCGTCGAAGCCGAATTCGGCGATCGCGTCGAGCAGCGTCACGGATTGGTGGCGATTGCGGCTCTCCTTGGCATCGCGCAGAACGACGTCCCTGGGTAATCGAATCTTCGACCGAGCGCACGATCAAGCGCTCGCCGAGCTCCGCGGCGCGATGGTCGCGAAATGCGATGACCTCGGGAAAGTTGTGCCCGGTATCGATGTGCAGCAGCGGGAAAGGAAACGCGTCCGGGCGGAAGGCCTTTTCCGCCAGGCGCAGCAGCACCAGTGAGTCCTTGCCGCCGGAGAAGAGCAGGGCGGGGTTGCGGCATTGCCCCGCAACTTCGCGCAGGATATGAATGGCCTCGGATTCGAGCCAGCCGAGATGATCGGCATCGGCCGGGCGCGGCTGCGCAGCCTGGTCTGTCACTAACAAGGGCTCGAGGAACGCGGCATCGGTCATGCCGGAACTCCTGCGGCGCGCACGATCACGTCCAGAGGGTGTCGATGCAGCCCGCATTCCTTGTGATCCGCGCTTTCCCACCACCAGCGCCCCGCACGAATGTCCTCACCCGGAATGATCGCTCGCGTGCACGGCGCGCAACCGATGCTGGGGTAACCGCGATCGTGCAGCGGGTTGTATGGAACTGCGTTATCCCGAACGTAGGTCCAGACCTCGGCCTCGCTCCAGTCGGCGAGCGGATTGAACTTGCGTATTGCGTGCGCCGGGTCGATCTCCTCCCTTTCGACCGCGCTGCGCGTCACCGACTGTGCGCGGCGCTGGCCCGTGATCCAGGCACCTCTTCCGGCAAGCGCCCGCGCCAGCGGCTCGGTCTTGCGGATCGCGCAGCAGCTCTATCGCAGCTCGACGCCATGGTAGAAAGCGTTGACACCGTTGTCGCGCACGTAGGCTTCGATCGCTTGCGTATCGGGGTAGTACGCCTCGATCGGAACCCCATAGTGCTCGCGCACGCGGTCGATCAAGTCATAGGTTTCGCCGGGCAGGCGGCCGGTATCGAGCGTGAAGATGGCAATCGGCAGCCGGTTGCGCGCGATCAGGTCGGTCAGAACCATGTCCTCGGCCCCGAAGCTGCTGGCAAGCGCCGCCGACCGGTACTGGCGTCCGATCCGGTGGAGCAGGGCAAGCGCCTCGGTTACGCGACCTTCGAGCGTTATGCCGACCGGTATCATTCCGGAAGCGAACCGATGTCGCTCACAGTCGCGTCCTTGCGGCGGCGGAACAGCGGAACCGGTCGCGCGAAGGTGCTCTGATAGTTGTCGGAGAAGTCATCCAAGCCGCCGATCGCGTCGGCCGGGTTGCGATCTGCCCGCACCGCGAACGCATCGAAGCCGCATTGCCGCAAGTAGTAGAGTTGATCGCGCAGGACGTCGCCGATCGCGCGCAATTCGCCGCCGAAGCGATGCTTGTCGCGCAGCAGCCGCGCGCTGGAATACCCACGGCCGTCGACGAATTTCGGAAAATCGATGGCGATCAGCGGCAGGTGCGCCGCGTCGCCGGCAAGCGCGTCGGGATCGTCGCTCGGCTTGAGCCAGACACCGACGTCGTCGCGGGCGGCAAGAGCGTCGTGGTCGGATTGCCACAGCGCCAGCGGCACGATCACCGGCGTATTGGCGGGTATATCGGCAAGCGAAGCCGCCTCGCGCAGCAGCGTCCAGCGGTCCTCGACGATTGCGCGGCCCTTAATGAGCAGAGGCATAGACGCGCTCCTTGAAGGGTTCGATACCCAGACGGCGGACGGTATCGATGAAGCGCTCGTCCTCGTGGCGTTTTTCCACGTAGACATCGATCAGGCGGGAGACGACGTCCGGCATTTCCTGCGCGGCGAAGGAGGGCCCTATCACCTTGCCCAGGGACGCGGCCTGGCCCTGATCGCCGCCGATGGAGACCTGATACCACTCCTCGCCATTCTTATCGACGCCGAGCACGCCGATGTTGCCGACGTGGTGGTGCCCGCACGCGTTCATGCAACCGGAGATGTTGAGATTGAGCTCGCCGATGTCGTACAGATAGTCGAGGTCATCGAAGCGGCGCTGTACGGCTTCGGCGATCGGAATCGACTTGGCGTTGGCCAGCGAGCAGAAGTCGCCGCCGGGACAGCAGATGATGTCGGTCAGGAGGCCTATGTTCGGCGTCGCGAAGCCGAGTGCCTTGAGCTCGCTCCACAGGGCCGGCAATTCCTTCTGCCTGACGTCGCTGAAAATGAGGTTCTGCTCGTGCGAGACGCGGAGCTCTCCGAAGCTATACGCATCGGCCAGGTCCGCAACCGCGTCCATCTGATCGGATGTCGCGTCGCCGGGCGGCACGCCGGTTTTTTTGAGCGAAAGCGTCACCACGGCGTAGCCGGGCACCTTGTGCGGGAAGACATTGCGCTTGACCCAGTTGCCGAACCCGCGGTTGTCCGCAATCGCGGAGCGGAATCCGGCGTCGTCACTGGAAAACTTCTCGTAGGGCGGCGGCTCAAAGAACGACGCCAGCCGCGCGATCTCCTCGTCCGGCACGCTCGCCGGGCCGCCTTGCAAGCGCTCCCATTCGGCCTCGACATGCCCGGCGAAAACCGGCAGGGCCATTTCCTTGACCAGGATCTTGATCCGCGCCTTGTAGATGTTGTCGCGCCGGCCGAATCGGTTATAGACGCGCAGGATCGCATCGAAGTAGTTGAGGACCTCCTGCCGGGGAAGGAACTCGCGGATCACGTGGCCAATGATGGGCGTGCGCCCCATGCCGCCGCCGACCAGGACGCGGAATCCGACCTCGCCCGCGGCATTTCGCACCGCGTGGACGCCGATGTCGTGCACCAGGGTGGCGGCACGATCGTTGGGAGACCCGCTTACCGCGATCTTGAATTTGCGCGGCAAATACGCGAACTCGGGATGAAACGTCGACCACTGCCGGAACAACTCCGCGTAGGGGCGGGGATCGACGATTTCGTCCCCGGCGACACCGGCAAAATGATCCGATGTGATGTTGCGCACGCAGTTGCCGCTGGTCTGAATGGCATGCATCTCGATGCTCGCCAGTTCGGCAAGAATGTCGGGAGCGTCCTCCAGCCTTGGCCAGTTGAACTGGATGTTCTGGCGCGTGGTGAAGTGGCCGTAGCCTCTGTCATACTTGCGGCCGATGTGCGCCAGCTTGCGCAATTGCTTGGTCGACAGAAGTCCGTACGGAATTGCGACCCGCAGCATCGGGGCGTACTTCTGGATGTACAAGCCATTCTGAAGGCGCAACGGCCGAAATTCGTCTTCAGTCAGCTCGCCCGCAAGAAAGCGCCGTGTCTGGTCGCGAAACTGCGCCACGCGTTCGTCGACAAAGCGCTGATCGATGTGGTCGTACTTGTACACGCGGCCGCTCGGAACCTATGATTTCAAATGCTATCCGAGGGTCCTTAGGCCACAAAGGAATGATTAACGCTTTATTGAGAAGTACTGGGTATATGGGATCGCCGACCGGTGGTTGCCTCCAACCGAGGCTGTTCTCATGCGCCAGGGCTTGATTCTGCTCGCGCACGGCGCGCGCGACCCCCGGTGGCGCGAGCCGTTCGAACAGCTGGCGGAGCGGATTGGCGCCAAGCGACCCGAGCTGGCGGTCCGCCTCGCATTTCTGGAACTGATGGCTCCCGATCTAATGCTGGCGGGCGAAGAGCTCGTGGCTGCCGGCTGCGACGCGATGCGGGTTGTCCCGATATTTTTGGGACAAGGAGGACATGTGCGTGACGACGTGCCCGCGGTTTTCGACGCGCTTCAAAAGCGTTACTCGGGGGTGGATGTCACCCTTAGCCGCGCCGCAGGGGAGGATGATGGCGTGATCGATGCGTTGGCGTCCTTTTGCATTCGGGAGCTCGAAGGATAGTGAGCCGGCCCTTTATATCTAGAACTAGACATAATATAAATTATGCGCAATTAGGTAGACAAGGATTTTCAAGTGTTTCTATAACAAAGCCTCGTACCTCTCTCATTCCCTTAAAGAAGATCACCAGACCGTTTCGGATGGCTGAAATGGCTCAGCTCCTTCCCCGATGGTTGGAAACTCGGCGCGCGACCATGCCGATCCAAGCGAAAGCCGCGAACCCGGAGCCCACGTAAAAAGTCTGGGCCGGTCCGAAGGAGTCCCAAAGCCAGCCGGCAAGCGCGCTGGCGATCAGCAAAGCGACGCCGCTGACCAGGTTGAACAGGCCGAACGCGGTGCCGCGAACGTTGGCCGGCGCTGCCTCCGCGACCAGCGCCGCCAGCACGCCCTGGGTCAAGCCCATGTGCACGCCCCATACCGCGGTGCCGGCCAGAACGCCACCAATGGATGACGCATTGGCGAGGATTACGTCGGCGACGATCAGCGCGAAAAAGCCGCCAGACAAGAGCATCCCCTGCCGCTTTTGATCGGCAGCCACCCCCGCCGGATACGAGACGATGGCGTAAACGACACTCATCAGCGCCATCACCAGCGGCACCCACGCCAACGCCATACCCACGTTTTGCGCGCGCAACACCAGGAACGCCTCGGAAAAGCGCGCCAGCGCCATCGTCGCGCCGATGGCGACGACCCACCAGTAACGCGACGGAAGCCTGCCGACGTCGGCGAATGTCAGGCGCGCGCCGTCGCGAGGCTTTCCTACGGTTGCCGGCTTCGGCTCGCGCACGCCGACGACCAGCAGCAGGACCGCAGCAAAGGCCGGAATCACCGCCAGCCAGAAGACACTGCGAAAATTATCGGCGAACCAGAGCATGGCGGCGATCGCAAGCAAGGGTCCGACCACGGCGCCGACGGTATCGAGCGCCTGCCGCAGGCCATACGCTGCCCCGCGCAACTCGGGCGGCGTGATGTCGGCGACCAGGGCGTCGCGCGGCGCCCCGCGGATACCCTTGCCGACGCGGTCGATGAATCGGGCGAAAACGACCCACGTCAGCGATGACGCGAGCGGGAAGATCGGTTTCGAGAACGCGGCCAGGCCGTAGCCCAGGACCGCGAGCAGCTTGCGTTTGCGAAAGTAGTCGGAAAGGTAGCCTGAAAATACCTTGGTGATCAGCGCGGTCGCTTCGGCGACACCTTCGATCACCCCCACCGTCAGCGCCGACGCACCGAGCGTGGTCACGAGAAACAAGGGAAGAAGGCTGTGGATGAGCTCCGACGACACATCCATCAGCATCGAGACCACGCCGAGCGTCCAGATGCCTGGAGGAATGCGGGCCAGCGCCGATTTCACCATGGGCGTCGAATCACAACTAAGACGCAGGGAACTGGGAGCGCCGCCGAATGCCCCCGTCCGCGGCGAACAAGCTTCAGGCGAATCACTGCGTGAAATCGAACGCTGCAGTGAGATCGCCCACTTGCGAGCGCACGCCGGGCAAGGGCTCCAGCGCGAAGCGGCGAGTGATGAACTTGAGAATGGAGGTCGTATCGTATTGTGTATGGTCGACGAAATTCCGTTTGGCGTACGGCGAGATGACGAGCGCCGGAATGCGCGGACCCGGTCCCCAGCGATCGCCCGCTGGCGGCTTCACGTGGTCCCAGAATCCTCCATTTTCATCGTAGGTGACGATGATCGCGGTCGAGGACCAGAGCGGGCTCGCCTTGATCCTGGCGATCACCTCGGCAATGTGAGTGTCTCCCGAAAGCACATCGGCGTAGCCGGCATGCTCGTTGAGAGTGCCTTGTGGCTTGTAGAACGCGACCTGTGGTAATTCGCCGCGGTCGATGCTGGCGGACAGCTCGGTGTAATCCTTGAGGTGCCTGCCGCGGTCGGCGGCACCGGGCGCGAAACGCGCGAAATAATTGAAGGGCTGGTGATGCGTCACGAAATACGGAGCGCCGTCGGCGCGGGTGTTGATCATTTTTCTCGGTGCCGCAGGGTCCTGCATTCCGTCCTGCAGCGCCAGATTCCAGGCGCCCGCGTACCACCCCCACGATATGCCTTTGGCGGAGAGCGTGTCACCGATGGTTTTGGCGGATTGCGGCGGTAGCGGATGTTTCGAGACGTCGGCGAGCCGCGGATCGCCCCCTTTCGCCGGCGGGATCCGCGAGGGCTGATAGGGCGGTTGCGTGGTATTGACGGACCAGCCGTCGGTCGTCACGTCGCCATCGAGTGCGAATATCGGCGCTCCATCGAGGGCCGACGCCGGCGATTCGGACCTGCGTTTCAAAAAGGTTTCATCGAGCTGCACGCGCAGATTCGCCGGAGCATCGCGATGCTCCGGCGTGCAGGCGCAAACAAGCCAGAAATGGTTCAAATACGAGCCTCCGAACGTGGCGGTAAAAAAATTATCTGCCAACGTGTATTCCTGCGCCCATTTCCATAGCGGGAGATTCGAGCCGTCGTAATATCCCATGACCAGCGCGCCGGCGTCGGACGCGGCGACGTATCGATCGAGCCGGCCCCCGTCGATCTGTTCCTGGTTCTGATAGAACTTGTGCACGAGATCGCGCGTTGCCACCGACAACGGCAAGTTGATCGGCGGACCGTCGATGCGGAACGGCCGATTCGGCAGATCTTTGGGAAATGCCGGATCGGGATCCTTGCCTTTCCACACCGGCGGTAAATGCGCCAGCGCCTTGCCATCGTTATCGACCTGCGTGTACTGCGCAGATGTGGCGTTGGCGATTCCGTTCGCGCCGGGAAACAATCCGTAAAGATTGTCGAAGCTCCGGTTCTCGGCGTAGATCACGAGGATATGCTGGATCTGTTCGATGCCCGTTGAGGCCGTTCGCGCTGTCTGCTGCGCGCAGCCCGCAAGCGCGGCTGCGAAGACGCCAATGCAAGCGATCCTGGCAGCAGCGCCGATTTTCATTCGCGCCGACCGACGCGGCCGGGCAGCGGCGGTTGCCATAGCTCGACCTTGTTGCCGTCGGGATCGATAAACCAGCCAAAGCGGCCGTATTCGTGCTCCTCGATTTCGCCGACCACCTGCCCTCCTCCCAGGTACACCTGACCCAATGCTTCATCGAGATCGTCGACGATCAGGTTGAACATGAAGTGGTGATTCGACGGCGCAAAATAATCGGTGTTGGACGGAAACGGGCTCCACACCGTAAAGCCATTTGCGGGCATGGATTGCGGCCGGAATTCGACCGAGTTCTTGCCGTCGCCGATGCCGAGCCACTGCGAATACCACGCGAGCAATTTCTCGGGATCGGGTGATTTGAAAAACAGCCCTCCCAGACCAAGCACTTTTGCCATTCGCCGCCCCTATCCCAGTTTGACTTCCGTGCGGACCGTGCCGGCGCGCTCGTGCCGTGCCGTCAGCGCGATGCGATCCCCCGAACGGCCGCGCACTACCCATTCGATCTTCGCACGATCGTCGGTCACGTGGTAGTCCGGCCAGAATGAGATTCCGGTGTGTTTGTACGCCTTGCCTTCGAGCTGGCCGATGTCTTCCCGCCGTTTGCCGCTGATCAGCTCGGCTCCGGGCGGAAGCGATATCTCCGCGACCACGCCGCGAACGACTTTCCGTTCGAGCGCGCGTTTGCTCACGTAGCTCGGCAGCCATCCGGTATTCTGGACAACGACTCTCACCAGCCACGTGTCCTTGCCGACGGCCTGGACTTCTGCCGCAAGCAACTCGAGCTTGGGCGAAAGCAGCGCCTGCCAAACCAGCCACTTCGGAAACTTGGCGACTTCGCGCTCGAGAAATTGCAGTGGAGGATTGCCGAAGGCGTGGAAGCGATTCCATCCGCCGATCTCGACCGCCCCCAGATCCGGGTGGTCGAAGGCTTTCCAATCGACATGCGCCATCCCGCCAAGCTTCGCCTCGTTCCAGCGAAAAATTTTCAGGTCATCCTCGATCGGATGATCACGAAACCAGTCGATGTACAGGTATTTGTCGATGCCCGCCTCGCGCATCGGGCTCCATATCTCCACTACCCAGCTGAACATGCCCAGGTGATCGTAAATCCAAGCGAATGCGCCGCCGATGACTTGTTTGGGGTGGTAGCGAAACTCGTGATAGACAGAGATGTTGGGATAACCCGTGATCTCGGTCCCCTTGGCGCCGACCTTCTGAAAATGCCAGAGGTCCTCGGCGGGTATTTCGGTGTCTGGAAGATGATCGAACGGACGCAGCAACACGCCGCTCCAGGTGTGAAACGCGACCCCGCCGCAGATGTTGGGGTGGGTGCTGATGAATTCCGCGACGGCGAGAACCTCAGGCTCGGAGGTCGGAAACGGGCCGGCGCCGAGCTGCTCGTGCTCCTGTCTCCAATTCGCCGGAAAATTTCTATTTAAGTCAATTCCTTGAACGTTCTTCTTAACCTTCAAGGTGAAGCGATCATAGCCCTCGAATCGGCCCTCCGGCAGGATGCGAAAATAGGTTCCGCCGACCTCCGCCGGGTCCCGCCGCACCATCAGACGCGGCTCTTCCGGGTGCGGCTTCCAGAGCCCGTTCGGATCCGCGATCCGCATCTGCAGGATGCGGCCGTCGCCGTCGATGTCCTCGACCGTCAGGCCTTCGATGGGCTCCTCGTCGTACGGGTAGGCACGAGTGCTGGAGCGCACCCATTTGGGCCGATCGGCCAGCGCCCATTCCGCGCCATCCGGATTGATCCGTGGACAGATGTAGAAAACGCGGGTGTCCAGCGCCCGGGTGATATCGGCGTCGCCGCCGTACTGGGCTACCAGCTGATTCAGAAAGTACAGATTGGCCGCCGACGCCGCGACCTCGGTCGAGTGAATGTTGCCGTCAACCCAGAATGCGGGCTTGTCGATGGCAGCACCGGTCGCACGATTCGTGACGCTGACCAGCCAGATGTCCCGGCCTTCGTGACTCTTGCCGATCGATTCGAGCGATACCAGGTCCGGATGCTCGACGGCGAACGCATGAACAATCTCGGTCAGCTCGGCGTAACGGACAAAGTGGTCAAAGCGGAGGGCGGGCATCGGTTGGCGGGATCGCGAACAAAGCGCGAAGTGTGGCGGGCTTGGCCGCCGCGAGTCAACCATGAGGCCGGCGAGTTGTGGCCGCTTTTGTGCAAGCGCGGGCCGGGCGCCACACCGCCTCGACGGTGAAGTGCAGTGCGCCGCGGCTTTCGCGTCAGCGGGTCAAATGCCGGCGTACCACTCGTACCCCTGGTCTTCCCAATAACCGCCTTTGCCGCCGGCGATCTTCTCGAAGCTGTCGACGAGCTCGATGCGCATGACGTACTTGGCATGCTTGTATCCGAGCTGGCGCTCGACGCGAAGCCGAATCGGTGCGCCATTGGCGATCGGCAGCGCCTTGTCGTTGAGCTCGTAGGCAAGGATGGTTTGCGGATGATAGGCATCGTCCATGTCGATGCTTTCGTAGTACGGGCCGGTGCCGTCGCTCTCCATCGGATCAGCGCAATGAAAAACCACGTAGCGCACTGCCGCTGTCGGCCGCACGGCTTGCAGCACCGCCGTCAGCGGTACGCCCTTCCATTTGCCGATCGCACTCCAGCCTTCGACGCAATCGTGGCGGGTGATCTGTGTTCGGCTAGGAAGCGCGCGCAGCTCCTCGAGCGAAAAAATAACCGGCTTTTCGACAAGGCCACCGACTTCCAGGCCATAAGCCGCGAAGCCGCTCGACGCGAGCGCCTTGTATTGCGGGTTGTTGGGCATCGCGGTTCCGTTGCTGCGAAATTCCGGGGACCGGTCGGACTCTGGGAACTCCTGCACCATGGATTTGCGCGACAGGATCATGCGCTGTGCCTTGCGAGTAAGGATCTCGGTGTTGCCCAAAAGCTTTGGAAACCATTCGGTTTTCGACAGCTTGTCGCAGCCCGCGACCAGAACCGCTCCCGCGCCGGTGAGCGCGCGAAGTAAAAGCCGCCTGCGCGGATGAAATTGACTGGAATTCATTTGCTAACCTCCGCGTCGACCCGGTAGCGGCCGGTAATCATCGAGCGCAAATTGTTCCATACGCCGGTGATGATCACTTCGAAGACGTGAATCAGCACGAAGGCAACCAGCAGCCAGGCGACGATAAAATGGATCGTTCGCGCCGATTGGCGTCCGCCGAAAATATCGACCCACCCCGGCCACAGGGAATCGAAGCCGGGAGACATCGCCAGGCCCATCAGAATCACCAGGGGCAGCAGAACGAAGATCACGATCAGGTAGGTGATTTTCTGCAATACGTTATAGCGCTTCGACGCCTCTCCCGCTGGGTGGCGAAAATGCAGATGATCGACGATCGACTGCCGGATCGACCTCAGCTCGGTTCCGGTGGGCGCAAGGTCGCGGGCAAGATGGCTGCTGACGACCGAGTAGGCAACGTAGCCAAGGCCGTTGATCACGAAGATCCAGGCGAACAACAGATGCCATTGACGGGCCATTGCCAGCCAGCGGCCGTCCGGAATGGTCAGCCACGAAGGAAAAGCGCGGCTCATGAGCTCGCCATCCGAGCCTTTGGAGGCGCCCAACACGCCGGTAGTGACGAACTCGTGACCGAAGATCCGCGTCACGCCGGTCAGCTGATTGTTGGCGTCGCTCGCGGATTCGATTTCGAGAATCGGCGGGCGGCCGGTGTACGACGACTTGCCCCAGTACAACGCTGGATGCGCGCCGAAGATATTGAGCCCGCTCATCAGCAGAATCGTCAGCGCAATGACATTGATCCAGTGCATGACGCGAATGGGCAGCGTGTGGCGATAGTAGAGATAGTTCGCCCCCGCGCGCTTAGCGTTGCTGCTTTGTTCCATCAACTTGTCCCTGATTCGATCCGTGCGATGCGCGGGGCCTGCCCCGCCAAGTGTATCTCGCTTGAGCTCCGCCCATCCAGACGCTCAGCACGGCCCGCGCGGGGGCCCGGCACCTGGCCATCGGGTGCGCATCCGCCTGGGGCCGCTCACGAAGGCATTGTCGCGTTCGAAGAAGCGAAGCTTACGGTTGACCTCGCGGGTAATCCCGATGCGCACGCTTTCGCCGATCGCTCCCGGGCGCGGGCGCGCTGCGCCAAGCCACAGCGGGCCCGGTGCGCAAAGGTCGACGCCGTCGAAGCGACGATCGAGGTCCATCGCCGTCGCCAGGCGGCCGGGTCCGCGGGCGAGGTCGAGCAGGCGCTGCGTTCCGCGATGGCGTAGCATCGATTTCAGACCCTCCAGCGGCTCGAGCGCGCGCAACAGGACTCCGGCTCCAACGCCTGGCGATTCACCGCTGACATTGATGGCGAACCAGCAGCCATAGACGAAATACACGTAGGCGTGCCCGCGCTCCAGAAACAGCGAGTTGTTGCGCTGCGTGCGGCCGCGAAACGCATGTGCCGCCGCGTCACCGACAACGTAGGCCTCGGTCTCGACGATGCGGCCGGCAATGCGCTCGCGCGGGTGATCGTGGACCAGTATCTTGCCGATGAGGTAGCGGGCCAGCGTGGCCGTATCTCGCGGCAACTCGGCTCGGCGCAACCGTCGAACGGGCCCGATGTCCTGCATCGGGTGTTCCTTTTTAGCCGTCCTGACAGCCTATCGCGCTGAGCGGCAGGGTCGCGCTGACGCGGGTGCCGCGACCTTGGGCTCCCGGCTCGACCGAAAGCTGACCGCCGAATTGCAACAGGCGCTCGCGCATGCCCAGAATGCCGTGCGAGGATGGCTGTCGCAGCCGTTCCGGTGCAATGCCCATCCCATCGTCTTCGATACGGAGTCTTATCTCTTTCTCCGTAACGCGAAGCGAGACCTGGACGCATGTCGCACGCGCATGCTTGGCGGCGTTGGTCAGCGATTCCTGCGTGATCCGAAATAGCGTCAGCGCAGCCTCGGCGTGCAGCGGCGGTAGATCGGACGGGAGGTCCAGCTCCACCGGCATACCGCTATTCCTGCTCCAGTCCTCGACGTGATTCTTGAGCGCGACGGCAAGCCCGAAGCTATCGAGCAGCACCGGGTGCAGGCTGGCGACGATGCGGCGCTGGGCGCTCACCGTCGCATGGAGCAAATCGATGAGCTCCTGCTGCTCGGCCACCAGCTCCGGCGCAACTTCCTGCAATTGTTCCTTCAGACGCCCCAGCCGCATGGAAAGCACGGTGAGCAAGGAACCCATGTCGTCGTGCAGTTCGCCGGCAAGCTTTGCGCGCTCGGCTTCCGCGACCCGGAACAGGTGATGCGAAAGCTCCGTCAGCTCGACCGTGCGCGCGATGACCTTTTCGGCGAGCTGGTCGTGCGCTTCGCGCAGCGCTTCCTCCGCCTGTTTGCGCGCGCTGATATCGACAAGCACGTTTACCGCACCGAGCAGCTTGCCTTCGCTGTCGATGAACGGATTGGCATGAGCGAGCGTCGTTGCCCGCGCTCCGTCGGGGCGCTCGACGACGATCTCCTGCCCGTTGTATTCCTTGCGCTCACGCAGCGCGAGTGCCATCCAGCATTGATCGTGAGCGATCGGCGTTCCGTCTTTGGAAAAGAGCTTGAACGAGCCGCAAAACCGATCGCTGGAATCGTTCAGCGCGGGTGTGCGTCCTCAGAGGTCGACCGCATGCTGGTTGAAGTACGTGATGAGACCGTCGGCGTCGCACGTATATGCGCCGGCGGGCAAGGCGTCGAGCAGGCGATGAAATTCCGACCCGTCGCGGTACGTCGATTTAGATTTTGCGTGCGCCTCTGCTTCTTGCATCGCTGCCTTCGTCTGCATGGCCGCGTCTCTGGTGAAAGCCGGTTTTCCGATTCTACGACGTTCCGTAAAGCAAATGCGAGCTAGCGCCATATCTTCGATACGCTGACGCAGCTTGTAGGTCTACATCCGATGTGGGATGCGTTAGGCGCCTACAGAGTTAGCGGAATTAGCCGTTAGCGCGCTGCGCCACGTGTCACTTCTTGACGTTCTTCAGATGCATGCGCTTGCGATCGACGGATTTGGCACCCGCTCCTTCGATTACCATCGTTTGAAAATGAGAGGCGAATTCGCCGCCCAAGATCGCGATGAAAGCCGCGACCCACCCCCATACCAGGAGCACTACGACGATTGCGATGCCCCCGTACATCAGGTTGTAGTTCGCGAAATATTGGACGTATGCGTAAAACAGCGGGCGCGCGGCGATGATCAACGTTGTTGCGACAACGGTTCCGACGGCGATACTTTTCCAGCCCAGGCGCTTGCGGGGTACGAAGCGATAGATCAGAAAAAATGCCGTGAGCACCAACAGCACTCGAATCATTTGCGCCATCGCCGCGAACGTGACATCCGTTTCCCCGGGCAGGAGGCTGACCGCGTTCCACAAAAATACCAGCAGGTAGTGCGAAAACAGCGTGCAGATAAACAGCACGCCGACCGCTGTCATCATCGCAATCTCGATCATGATGCGCCGCACCAGGCTGCCGGTTTGTTCTCCCTCATAGGCGATGTTGAGCGCCCGCGAAAGCGCTCCGAACGCACGGCTGCCCAGAACGAGCAAGATCAATAATGAAGCGATGCCGGCAAAGGGAGGCGCATCATGAACCGAACCATGAATGATGTGCTGAACCGCCAGGCCACCTTCGGGAACGAATTCCCCTAATAGCACGATCGCTTTGCCGACTGCCCAATCCGGGTTCACGAAATAGGCGGACAACGAGACCGCGGCAAGAAGCAGGGGGAAAAGCGAGAGAAAACCATAGTACGCAATGGCCGCTGCCCATTGCGTAGCATTGTCGGCGAACGAATCCTTGAGCGCCTGGATGAAAGCGTTCCCAACAAGACGGGTGGTTGCCGCATTCAGACCCATGGTGGTTGCTATGTTACGCGCCCGCAGACCCGCGGAGGCTCATGCGCCGGGCTGCCCCGCATTGGGGAAGAAGAGCTGCTCGCCGTTGATCCTGTACTCGGCGATGGCTTTCTGGCCCTCGGGCGAGATCACCCAGTCGACGAACACCTGGCCGAGATCCCTCTTGACGCTCGGATGCTTGTCCGCGTTCACCAGCATCACGCCGTACTGATTGAACAAGCGCTTGTCGCCTTCGACCAGAATCGCAAGATCGCCGCGATTCTTGAATGACAGCCAGGTGCCGCGATCGGCCAGGATGTACGCATTCATCGATGCCGCGGTGTTGAGCGCCGGTCCCATGCCTTGGCCCGTGTCGCGATACCACGGCCCCTTCGCCTTGTGGATGTCAACGCCAGCCGCCTTCCACAGATCGAGCTCCGCCAAGTGCGTGCCGCTCTTGTCGCCACGGGACACGAACGAAGCCTTTGCCGTTTCCACTTTCCTTAGTGCCTCGAGAATCTCCTTGCTGCCACCGATTTTCGCCGGATCGGTTTTCGGCCCGACCAGGACGAAATCGTTGTACATCACGGGGAAGCGCTTGACGCCGTGACCCTCGGCGAGAAATTTCTCCTCTGCTGAACGCGCGTGAACGAACACGACGTCGGCGTCGCCACGTCGCGCAAGATCGAGCGCCTGTCCGGTCCCAACCGCCACGACGTGCACTTTGATCCCCCTCCCCTGCTCGAAGCGCGGAAGAAGGTGACTGAAGAGGCCCGACTGCTCGGTCGACGTCGTCGATGCAACGGTGATGTATCGTTCCTGCGCTTGGGTGCTTAAGGTACCGAGCGCAATCAAAGCGACGAGGCCCATCGCAAAGCTACGGCGATGGCCTACCATGGCAATTCTCCCTCCAGAAACTGGGCAGCTTCGCGCGACGCCGGCTGCTTGAAAAACCGATCCGCCGGTGCGCGCTCGGCAATACGCCCTTGATGCAGGAACAGGATTTCGTCACCGAGGCGCCGGGCCTGCCCGAGGTTGTGCGTGACCAGCACGATCTTGGTTCCGCTTGCGTGCATAGCGGCGATGCCCTTCTCGATCTCCTGCGTGGCGCCGGGATCGAGGCTCGCGGTCGGCTCGTCGAGAAAGAGCACTTCCGGCGAAAGCGCCCAGGCCCTGGCGAGCGCGAGCCGCTGCTGTTCGCCGCCGGAGAGCACGCGTGCAGGATGCTTGGCAAGGTGTCCCAGTCCGACGCGGCGCAACGCGTCCAGCGCCCGCGGTATTCGCTGTACGCGTGGCACGCCGGCGATCGCGAGCGCGTAGGCGACGTTGGCGACGGCTGTTCGGCGCAATAGCACTGGCCGCTGAAACACCATTGCCTGACGCCTCGGTCCACCCGCGGATTCCAGTGAAGCCCAGCGGATCGTGCCCGACGTCGGATTGAGCAGTCCGTGGCAAAGCCGCAGCAACACGCTCTTCCCCGCGCCGTTCGGACCGACAATGACCGTGCGCGGCCCGGCCTCGAGCAGCAGCGATACGCCGTCGATGATGCGTCGATCGCCGACCGCAAAGACAACCTGATCCAGCGCAAGCGGTAGCAATGAAGGCGACGTGCGCAAGTCCATCTCGGCGCTCATCCGTAGCGCTGCTGCGCCGTTTCCTTGACGATATAGGCCGCCGCATTCAGTGCGAGCACGATCGTAAGAAGGATTACGCCCAGTCCCAGCGCGAGCGGCAAATCGCCCTTGCTCGTTTCCAGTGCGATTGCGGTGGTCATCACTCGCGTGACGCCGTCGATGTTGCCGCCCACGATCATGACCGCACCGACCTCGGCCGCTGCGCGCCCGAAGCCGGCCAGCACGATGGTCACCAGCGAGAAGCGCAGATCCCACAACAGCGTAACCGCGGCGCCCAATGGTGATTCGCCGAGCGAGCGCAGCTGCTCGCGATACTCATGCCACGCGTCCTCGACGACTTGGCGCGACAGCGCGGCAACGATGGGGACGATGAGTATGGCCTGCGCGATCACCATCGCTGTCGGGGTGAATAGCAAGCCGGCCGACCCCAACGGTCCGGCACGAGACAGCAGCAGATAGACGAGCAGGCCCACCACCACGGGCGGCAATCCCATCAGCGCGTTGAGCAGGACGATGACCGAGCGACGGCCGGCAAATCGGCTGACGGCGACTGCAGCGCCGAGCGGCAATCCGATCACGCAGGCAATCACGACAGCAGTCAAGCTGACGCGCAGGCTGAGCAGCACGATCTCGACCAGCTTGGGATCGCCGCCTACGACAAGCCGCGCGGCTTGGAACGTTGCTTCCGATAGGCTATTCATGGGCCGGCGGCGACGTGGTAATATGCACCGTTATGCAACTATGATATTCGAACATACCGATGAGACAATCATAATCACTTTCCTACGCCAAACGAAATATGCATACAGATACATAATATGCGCCTGCTGCCCGCGCTCGCATGGGAGCTTTCCGACGATCCGCCCGCTCCCCTCGACCCCCGCCTCCTGCCGCTCTTAAGAGCGGTTGCCGAAACGGGTTCGCTGGCGGCGGCGGTCGCTGACCGTGGCTTGTCCTATCGCGCGGCCTGGGGACTGTTGCGCACCTATAAACGCGAGCTCGGCGACCCGCTGGTCGTGCTCGAGCGCGGCCGAGGTGCATCGCTCGCGCTCCTGGGCGAACGCCTGGTCGCTGCCGACGAAACAGCTCGGCGCCGGCTCTCGCGGACCTTCCAGCGACTCGCGATGGAGCTGGATGCGCCAGCGGATACGAGGCGCGCACCGGTGCTTCGCCTCACGATCGCCGCAAGTCACGACCTCGCCTTGGCGGCTTTGCGCGAAGCGCTGAGAGCGGATCAAGAATTCGCGCTAGAGCTTTCATTCATGGGCAGCCTCGACGCGCTCGAACAATATGCCGAGGGCCGGGTGGATATCGCGGGCTTTCACGTTCCGAGCGGCACTCAGCATGAGGAGAGCCGCGCGTTGTTTCTGCGGTTGCTGCGAACGCGGGCGGATCGCCTGATTCAGTTGGTCGATCGCGAGCAGGGCCTGATCGTGCCGCGTGGGAACCCGGAACGTTTAAGAACTTTTCGCGACATCGCCGACAAGCGGCTTCGCTTCGTCAACCGGCAGCGCGGCTCGGGAACGCGATTGCTGATCGACAGTTTGCTTGGAGACGATGGCATCGACGTCGCGCGCATCGTCGGCTATGTGAACGAGGAATTCACGCATGCTGCGGTCGCGGCGACGGTCGCCTCGGGTGGCGCCGATGTCGGATTCGGCTTGCGTGCGGCGGCGGCCCAGTACGCTCTGGCATTCGTCCCCCAGATCCGCGAGCGCTATTGGCTCGTGGCACGAGCCGCTGCCTTGCGCTCAGCCCCGACGACTCGACTCATTGAGATCTTGCGGAGTCCGGTCTTCGCGGGAATCGTGAAGCGGCTGCCGGGCTATCACGCGATCGGAGCAGGCGCCATCGCCAACATCGGGACCCTTCGCTCAACGCGGTCGTCGCGCTGATGGACGCGACCTTTGTGCGAGCTTAGCGCGATCCACCGGGGCTATTGCAGCGATAGCTCCCGGGTCGGACGCACCTCGATGCTTCCTACGCGGGCCGGCGGGATCTTCGAGGCCAGCTGGATGGCTTCGTTCAAGTCCTTGGCGTCGATCAGGTAGAACCCGGCGAGCTGCTCCTTGGTCTCGGCAAAGGGACCGTCGGTCACGGACATCTTGCCGTTGCGCACGCGCACCGTTGTCGCGGTATCGACGGATTGGAGGGGCTCCGCGGCAATGTGATGCCCACTCTTCCGGAGTCCGTCAGTTCCACTGGGGTATGGGTACGGCGATCACCGTGACGGCTACTACCGTGACGGCTACTACCGAGAGCGCGGTTATGACCGCAGTGGGGAGAATTATCGGGGTTACGGCTACCGCGGCGATCGCGACAACCGACGTATGTATCGCGACCACGGCGGTTGATGAAGCGCTGCGCCTTCGAGCGGCTGCTACAAAATTGATTGTCCGAAATGGCATGGGCTCCTCTATTCCCAATCGAACTTAAGACGAATCAACTAGAATTGGCGATATGTTTTACGTAGCGTTCCATCGAGAAAAATCATGACTCAGCCAAGAAACAGCGAGCATCAGACCCAATTGCACCGGCAGAAAAAAGACTATGGCGTAGGCGGGACGAAAGGCAGCGGCGCGGCAGCAGTGGCGGGCAGGTCAGCGTACCGGCAAGACTTCCAGCGCGACTATGGCCCGGACCTCGATGAGCAATTAGACGCGACCGAATCCGGGCATGAAGTCTAAGTGCCCGCGGTACGAGCTAGACCGTAATGTCGTTGGCTAATCTTTCACACTCGCCTCGCGCGTCCCAGTGAGCACGTCCTTGCGCGTCGCACGTCGAGCGCATCGAAACCCGCTTCAAACCACCGATAGGCGAGCTTGAGTGTTCCGCACAACGCCGCCCTCCCTCTGCGGTACCGCCGCGCTTTCCTGAAGGCCATATGAGCGACTGCAATTGGCCGAGGCCGTGTAAAAAGCGCTGACGAGCGTTTCCAGGTGGAAC
>JRHI01001371.1_pt1 | contig 20752 bp, 17 predicted proteins | sample 215371 | NCBI WGS metagenome assembly JRHI01 (sample SAMN02929681, study PRJNA255918) | sediment metagenome | biome: cave system; feature: Ice Cave; material: Sediment; isolation source: sediment from deep within a dark volcanic ice cave with no known source of... ...
CCTAATCCACGCCGCCAACGTTCGTTCTGAGCCAGGATCAAACCCTTCAAAAAAAGTGTTCTCTTCCAGAAGCCGAAGCCCCTGGTCAATAAGCACACGAAGCGTTTGAGGTCGCCTGTCAGATGACTCAATTGAACTTGGAACAACAACCCCGAAGGGTTGCTGCCGGCAAGAACTGTGTCACGCTGACAAGCGTTTCACAGCCTCGCCTTGGCTCGTAAGGTGCTACCGAATTGTCAAAGATCGCTCGCCAATGAGTCGCTGGCTCCCCCCGAAGGGTTTGCCGCGACCCATCCGGTCCGTCGAGTTCGACGTGGGTGCTTCCCGAAAGAATCACCGCAGTTTCACTCGCGAAAACGTTTGCAAATCCCAGTTAGCGGGACGAAGGGTATGATAGGCCGAGGGGGAGGGGGCTGTCAAGGCGTTCTGAAAAAAAATGGGGAAAAAATCCCCAGCGCCTCCCATCTGCCGTGCTCGAGGCTGTTCCTCGCGACCCGAATCCCGCGGTCGCACGAGCAATGGGTGGCGTTCTCGATCCCTCCCCCTGCCCAGAGGCAGAGGAAGAGATACAACAAGATTATGCCGGCGAAAGTTGCCCGGGTCAAGCGCGAAGCCGGATTCCTAGCGGAAAAATCATCTGCACCATGGCCACGCCACGAGTCCTCATCCTGCGAGCGCCCGGCGCCAACTGCGATAGCGAGACCGAGTTCGCCTTCGAGCGGGCCGGCGCCCTGGCCGAGCGCGTCCACATTAATCGGCTCCGCGAGCAGCCCAGCCTCCTGCAGCGCTACCAAGTGCTGGTCGTGCCGGGCGGCTTCACCTACGGCGACGACGTGGCCGCCGGCAAGATCCTTGGCAATCAACTGGCGCATTTCCTGGGGGACGCACTCCGCCGTTTCCGCGACGCGGAGAAACTCGTGCTCGGCATTTGCAACGGTTTCCAGGCTATCCTTAAGGCCGGCCTGATCGTACCTCCGGATGAGGATGGGCCGCTCGCCACGCTCACCAACAACGCCTGTGGCAAGTTTGAGGACCGCTGGATCTATTTGGAGGCCAGGGCGGGCCGCTGTCCCTTCCTCCGCGGCTACGACCGGCTACACCTGCCGATCGCGCACGGGGAAGGCAACCTCCTCTGCCGAGCGCCCTGGATCTTGCAGGGACTGGAGCAGGCGGGACAGGTCGTGCTGCGTTACGTCGACGAGAACGGCAAAGCAGGGCCGTTTCCCGTGAATCCGAACGGATCGCAGGGCGACGTTGCGGGCCTGTGCGACGCGACGGGGCGGGTCCTCGGCCTCATGCCACACCCCGAACGGCACGTCCTGCCGACGCAGCATCCGCGCTGGACCCGCCTGGGACTGGCATCGGAGGGAGAGGGGTTGCGGCTGTTTCGGAACGCGGTGCAACACTTTCTATGAGGGATTGCCAAGCCGCAAGCGGCCATCGCCATGTTTACACCCGCGGAGATTATTGCCTGTCGCCGACTGCTCGACCTGGGCCTGGAGGAAGACCTGGGCGCCGCCGGCGACCTGACCAGTCAGTCGGTCATCCCGGAGAACCTGCCGGGGCACGCCGTCTTCGTCGCCCGCACCGCTGGCGTGCTGGCCGGACTGCCAGCTGCGGCCCAGGTGTTCGCCACCCTCGACGCCCGGTTGAACTTCCAGCCGCTCGCCGCCGACGGCACCGTCCTCCAACCGGGCAAGCACCTGGCCCGCGTCGAAGGACCCATGCGCGGCATCCTCGCCGGCGAACGGATTTCCCTTAACTTCCTGCAGCACCTCAGCGGCATCGCCACCCTGACGCGCCGCTACGTCGAAGCCTGCGCCGGCCTGCCGGCTCGCATCCTCGACACGCGCAAGACCCTGCCCGGCTGGCGTCTTCTGGAAAAATACGCGGTACGCCAGGGCGGCGGCCATAACCACCGCATGGGACTTTACGACGGCATCCTCATCAAGGACAACCACCTGGCCGCGCTCGGCAGGGACGCCCGCGGCGTCGCCGAACTGGCGCAGGCGTGGCGCAGCCAGCACGCCAGCCTCGTCCCCCTGGAAATCGAGGTGGACACGCTCGAACAACTCGACGCCGTGCTGCCGTGCCGGCCTGAACTCGTGCTGCTCGACAACATGACACCCGAACAGTTGCGCGAGGCGGTGCGGCGCCGCAACGAGCGGGCGCACGAGGTCGTCCTCGAAGCGTCCGGCGGCGTTAACCTGACGACGGTGCGGGCCATCGCCGAGACCGGCGTCGGGCGCATCAGCGTGGGGGCACTCACTCACTCGGCGCCGGCGCTGGACATTGCTCTGGATTACCTACCGTGAAATCCCCTGACGCAGAATGGCGTCTCGACGCGCGCCGCGTCGGCCGGCGCGTGCTGATCTTCGACCACCTCGACAGCACGAATAACCTTGCCGCCGGGCTGGCAACTGAAATCGAGAACGACGGCGTCGTCGTGCTTGCCCGGGAGCAAAGCGCGGGTCGTGGACAGTACGGCCGCAGCTGGTTCTGTCCAGTGGGCACGGGCATCCTCCTGTCGGTCCTGGTGTTTCCGCCGGAGCACCTGCGCCGGCCGGCCCTCCTCACCGCCTGGGCGGTGGTGTCGGTCTGCAAGACGATCCAGACCGTCACCGGGTTGCAGGCCCGGATCAAATGGCCCAACGACGTACTCATACTCGGGCGCAAGGTCTGCGGCATCCTCATCGAACAGGCCTGGCGTCCGTCCGGACCCGCCGCCGTGGCGGGGATCGGGCTGAATATCAATCAGAGCGAGGACGTCTTCACTGCGGCGGGATTGGCGGAAGCCGGCTCGCTCGCCATGTTCACGGGGCAGCAGCACGACTGGGAGGAAATGGCACGGCAACTTGTCAGCCACCTCGATGAGGAGTACGACCGTCTCTGCGCGGGCGACCTTGTCACCCTCGAAGCGTGCTGGAGATGGCGCATCGGCCTTCTCGGCAAGTCGGTGGTTGCGGAGTGTCACAACGGCATCCACCGCGGCCGGCTGCGCGAACTGGGCTGGGACGGCGTCGAGTTGGAAAGTCGCGACGGCGCCCTGCTCTGCTTGCGACCGGAAACGGTGCGACAGCTGCGGGCGGAGTAAAGGTTTCTTCTCCCCGACTGCGCCCGGGGCGCTCGGGCGCGGGGCAACAAATTGCTTGGCAGTGCGCAGCGGCTCCCATATACTTCTCAAGAACGGCAGCGCGCCTCCGCTGGCCAAACGTTTGGCCCCTGCAGGCACCTGCCCTCTTCCCCGCCTGCCCGCCCGGCTGCACTGCTGAACCTGCCTCCCGGCCGACCGTGATGCCCTCCTGATCTTCGAGGTTATGCAATGAATACGCGCTCGTTGTCCCTCACCGCGGGCTGTCTCGCCGCGTTGGCCCTGGCCGCGCCGGCCGCCGATTGGCCGCAATGGCAGGGACCGGACCGTAACAATGTCTCCAAGGAGACGGGTCTGCTCAAGAGCTGGCCCAAGGATGGCCCGAGGTTGTTGTGGACCTATGAAAAGGCCGGCGCCGGTTATGCGGCCCCAGCCGTCGTCGGCGAGCGCATCTACATCCTCGGCCAGCGCGGTGACGTGGAGCATGTCCTGGCCCTGGACGTCAAAACGGCTAAGGACGTCTGGGCGTCGCCGCTCGCGCGGTACCTGTCCACTGGGAGCACGGAACACTATGGCATCGGCCCGCGCAGCACGCCGACCATCGACGGCGATGTGCTCTACGCCCTCGGCAGCCAGGGAACCCTGGTCTGCGTCAAAAACTCTGACGGCAAGCTGGTGTGGAAGACCTCCCTGCCGAACGACTTGCAAGGGCAGATGATGTCCCAGTGGGGCTGGTCCGAGTCGCCACTGGTCGCTGGGGACCAGGTCGTCTGCACACCCGGCGGCAAGAATGGCACTCTGGCAGCGCTCGACAAGAAGACCGGCAAGGTGATCTGGCGGAGCAAGCGCCTGACCGATACGGCGGGATACTCCTCTGTCGTCGTCAGCGAGGCCGGCGGCGTCAAACAGTACGTACAGCAGACCGGTAAGGCAGATGTCGGGGTCGCGGCCAAGGACGGTCAGCTCCTGTGGCGCGTCGAAAACCCGAAGTTCCGTACCGCGGTCGTCCCCACGCCGATCATTCAGGATGACCTCGTCTACGTCACCGCCGGCTATCAAATCGGCTGCAACCTGTTCAAGCTCAGCGCAGCAGGGCAGGGAATCAAGGCCGAGTCGCTGTACGACTCCACGGCAAAGAAGAGCGTCGAAAACAAGCACGAGGCCGTCGTGCTCGTCGGCGAGCACATCTACGGCTGGTCGGATAGCGAGCGCGGCCGGTGGGTCTGCCAGGAGTTGAAGACCGGCAAGGTCGTCTGGGAGTCAAAAGCACTGGGGCGCGGTTCGGTGACGTGCGCGGACGGCCATCTGTACTGCTACAGTGAGTCAGACGGTACGGTCGTCCTGGCCCAGGCGACGCCGGCCGGCTGGAAAGAGGATGGCCGGTTCAAGATCCCGCGCACGAAGAAGCCGGGCAGTATTTGGGCGCACCCGGTTGTCGCCAACGGGTACCTGTACCTGCGCGATCAGGACCTGATTTACTGCTACAACCTCAAGGAACCGGGTGCCCAGTAAAGACATCGCCAAGGCGCAAGGGCTAGCAAAGAGGTGAACGGATGAACGCTTGCACGCGCTTTCTCATAGCTGCCTGCCTCGTGGCGGTGCCCGTGGCGGCGCGGGCCGACGACTGGCCGCAGTGGCGCGGCCCCGACCGCTCCGGCGTCTCCAAGGAGACGGGGCTGCTCAAGAGTTGGCCGAACGAAGGACCGAAACTTGCCTGGACCTACCGCGAAGCCGGCGTTGGCTACTCGCAGCCGGCCATCGTCGGCGACCGCGTCTACACCATGGGCGCTCGCGATGACAGCGAATACCTCCTCGCCCTCGACGCGGCTAACGGCAAGGAACTGTGGGCGACGAAGATCGGGCCGTTCTTCTTGGGCACGCAGTGGAACGCCGGTCCGAGCGCCACGCCCAGCGTGGACGGCAACCTGGTGTACGGTCTCGGCGGCCAGGGTATCCTCCTCTGCGCCGATGCCGCCAAGGGCACGGAGGTCTGGCGCAAGGACATGACGGCCAACCTCGGCGGCAAGGTCAATCCCATTGGCGGCGGCCCTTCCGCCTTCGCCTGGGGCTGGAACTGGTCGCCGCTCGTCGATGGTGAGCAGGTTGTCTGTGTGCCGGGCGGCGACCAGGGACTGCTCGCGGCGCTGGACAAGAAGAGCGGCAGACTGCTCTGGCGCAGCAAGGACGTACGGGAACAGGCAACCTATTCTTCACCCGTGCTGGGTCAGGGCGGCGGCCAGCGACATTACGTGGCGATGACCAACAGTGGCGTCGTCGGCGTCGCGGCCAAGGACGGCGCACTCCTCTGGAGCTACAAGCACTCCTTCAAGGACGTGGTCATTCCCACGCCCATCGCCCAGGAGGGACTGGTGCTTGTCGTGGTTGGCGTGCAAAACTTTCGGCCGGGCGCGGATGCGATCCAGTTAACCGCCGCCGGCAACGGGATCAAGGCGACGAAAAAGTACGCCCACCTGGAGTGGGTCAGCGGCGTGGCCACGCCCGTCCTCGTGGACGATCGCGTCTACGGTTTCTCGGAGAGCAAACGCTCGCCGGGCTGGCTCTGCATGGATTTCAAGACCGGCAAGGTAGTCTGGTCCAATCCCGATACCCTGGAGCCAGGTTCGCTGAGCGCGGCCGACGGCAACCTGTACTGCTACGGCGAGCAAACCGGGGTCGTCGTCCTGGCCGAGGCAACACCGGCGAAGTGGACGGAGAAGGGGCGGTTCACGATCCCCGAGAGGAGCAAGCGGCGCAAGCCGAGCGGCAAGATCTGGACGCCGCCTGCGATCGCCAACGGCCGACTCTACCTGCGAGACCAGGACCTGATCTTCTGCTACAACATAAAATGAGTTTAGCCGCGACGCGCAGCGGAGCGCGTAACGCCACGCGCTCCGCTGCGCGTCGCGGCCGCACGGGTTGGAGCAACGGGAGCGAGAGGCGCATGGCCGTTCAGGCGAAGGACTACTGGGAGCGCCCGGCACTGGCCGAGTGGCAGGGCCAGCGGCTCGCCGCTCTGCTGCGGGAGATCCTGCCCGCCAACCCGTTCTATGCCCGCAAATGCGCCGGCCTCGACGGGAGCACCGAACTGCAACGGCTGCCGTTCACGACCAAGGCCGAACTGCTCGCCGACCAGGCCGCCCAGCCGCCCTACGGCACGAACCTCACCTATCCGCTGGAACGGTACTGCCGGCTGAACCMGTCCTCCGGCACCACCACCGGCCAGCCACTGCGCTGGCTCGACACGCCGCCGAGTTGGGACTGGCTCCTCGATTGCTGGGAGACGATCTTCCGCATCATCGGCGTGCGGCCCGGCGATCGGCTCTTCTTTCCGTTCTCGTTCGGACCATTCCTCGCCTTCTGGACGGCATTCGATTCGGCCAGCCGCCGCGGTTACTTCTGCCTGCCGGGCGGCGGCATGAGCAGTGTCGCCCGTTTGCGATTCCTCCTCGACAACCAGGCGACCGTCGTGTTCTGCACGCCAACCTACGCGCTGCACCTGGCCGAGGTGGCGCGCGCCGAGGGGCTCGACCTGGCCGGTTCGGCGGTGCGTCTGCTCGTCGTGGCCGGCGAACCGGGCGGCAGCATTCCAGCGACGCGGCAGCGCATCGAGCAATCCTGGGGCGCGCGGGTGTTCGACCACGGCGGCATGACCGAAGTAGGAGCGCTGACCATCGAGTGCCCGGAGAACCCCGCGGGGTTGCACGTGCTCGAAACCGAGTGCATTCCCGAGGTGATCGATCCGCAAACGGGCCAGCCCATGCCGGCGGGGCAGGTCGGCGAACTGGTGCTGACCAATCTCGGCCGTTGGGGCAGTCCACTGCTGCGCTATCGCACTGGTGACCTGGTGCGCGTCGATCCGCGACCGTGCCCATGCGGACGGGCCTTGCTGCGGCTAGACGGTGGCATTCTCGGCCGTACCGATGATATGATCCACTTCCGCGGCAACAACCTCTACCCCAGCGCCCTGGAGGCGGTCATCCGCCGCTTCCCCGAGGTGGCGGAATTCCGCGTGGTGCTCGAAAAGGAGCGCTCGCTGCCGGTCCTCCGCATCGAGCTGGAGCCCGCGAACGGCCATGATCGGGAGCTCGCCGAGCGCGTCGATCGGGCCATCCGCGACGAATTACTCTTCCGGGCGGAGGTCAACCTGGTCGCGCCCGGCAGCCTGCCGCGGTTCGAGCTGAAGGCGAAACGCCTCATAAAAAGGTAAACACAGAGACGCAGAGGCACAGAGGTTGCCCAGAGAGTACAAGGAGAGAGATTCATGATGAGCGGACCACCTGGCCGATCCGTCCGTGCGCGCTTGCTGCTCTGTTTTTCCGCGGTGCTGACTCTGTGTCTCTGTGTCTCGGTGGTTACCGCCGCCAGAGCCGATAACTGGGCGAACTGGCGCGGCCCGGAGTACAACGGTTCCTCGCCGGACAAGGACTTGCCCGAAACCTTTTCGCTCGACCCAAAGGCGGCCGACAACAATCTCGTCTGGAAAGCCCCCTACGGCGGCCGGACGACGCCCATTGTCATGAACGGCCGGGTCTACCTCATCAACAGCGTCGGCGGCGGCATCACTCCGGAGCAGCGCTTGACCCAGCAGGAACGGGTCATGTGCCTGGACGCCAACACCGGCAAGGCCCTCTGGCAGCACCCCTTCAACGTCTTCCTCACCGACATCGTCGCCGTCCGCCTCGGCTGGACGAACCTCGTTGGCGATCCGGAAACCGGCAACGTCTATGCGCACGGCACCCAGGGCCTGCTCACTTGCTTTGACAAGGACGGCAAGATTCTCTGGGAACATTCGCTCACCGAGGAGTACGGCCGGATCAGCGGCTACGGCGGCCGGCTTGCCACGCCGGCCATCGACGGCGATCTGCTCATCCTCAGCATGCTCAATTCGGCGTGGGGCGAGTTGGCCATCGGCTCCACGCGCTTCCTCGCCCTGGACAAGAAGACCGGTAAGGTCGTCTGGTGGTCGTCCACGCGCTATCGGCCCAAGGACACTTACTTCTCGACGCCGGTCTGTGCGACCATCAACGGCGTGCGCCTGGCCATCAGCGGCGGCGGCGACGGCGGCGTCCATGCCTTTGAGGTCAACACCGGCAGGAAGGTATGGAGCTACATCTTCGGTGAGGGCGCCGTCAACCTGACCCCGGTGATCGACGGCACCCGCGTCTACATCGGCCACGGCGAGAGCAATCCCGACAGCAACAAGCAAGGCAGGCTCATCTGCCTCGATGCCGCCAAGGTCACGGACGGCAAGCCGGCGCTGGTCTGGAAAGTGGACGGCATCAAGGCCAAGTTTGCGACGCCGATCCTGCACGAAGGCCGGCTCTACGTCTGTGACGTCAACGCCCGCCTGTACGCCCTCGACGCCAGCACAGGTAAAGAGATCTGGAAAATATCGTATGGCCGGAACGGTTTCGGCTCGCCGGTCCTGGGCGACGGCAAGATCTACGTCAGCGCCGTCAATGGCACCTTCGACATCCTCAAGCCGGGCCAGAAGAAGTGTGAACGACTGCATGAGGAGTTCATCAACAGCGCCCCCGGCGGTCCGGCAGTGGAACTCAACGGCGCCCCGGCGATCGCCGACGGTCGAGTCTACTTCCTGACGAGCACCGAGTGTTGTTGCATCGGCAAGAAGGGCGCCCGCGCCCCCTCTGCGGCCAGGGCCGACACCGCGGCAGCGGCTCCCGGAACGGAGGGCAAGCCCACCCACCTGCTGATCTATCCAGCGGACGTGGTCCTGGAACCGGGGCACAGTGAGAAGTTCCAGGCGAACGTCTACGACGACAAGGGACGCTACCTGCGCACGGTGAAAGCAGAGTGGTCGCTGGCCGCGATGCTGCCGCCTGCCGCCGGCGCTCCAGCGGGTATGCCGGCTCCGCCGCCGCCGAAGCCGGGTGCGGCGGCTCCGCCGCCGCCCCCTCTCCTCAAGGGGGAGCTGGATCAAGAAGGCAAGCTGAGCGTGGACAAGATGCTGCCGGCCCAGTTCGGCGGCGTCGTGGCCAAGGCGGAAGGCCTGACCGGCCGAGCGCGGGTGCGCGTCGCGCCGCGCCTGCCGTACCAGCAGGACTTCAGCAAGGTGCCGGTGGAACGTACGCCGGCCGGATGGGTGAATTGTCAGGGCAAATTCGCCGTCAAGGAAGTAGGCGGCAAGAAGGTGCTGGCGAAGCTGGCCACCAACCCAAGTCCGCTCGTCGCCCGGGCCAACGCCTACATCGGCATGCCCACCCTGAGCAACTACACCATTCAGGCCGACGTCATGGGCGAACGCAAGGGCGAAGACCTGCCGGACATGGGCGTGGCGGCCAATCGCTACCACCTCTTTCTCGATGGCAACAAGCAGCGTCTGCGGCTGGTGTCGTGGGACGCCCTGCCGCGCATCGATAACAGCCTCGCCTTCAACTGGAAGCCGGATACCTGGTATACGCTGAAGCTGACCGTCGAGCTGCGCGGCGACAAGGGTTTGGTCCGCGGCAAGATCTGGGAGCGCGGACAATCCGAGCCGGAAAAGTGGACGATTGAGTTCGAGGACCCGGTTCCCAACCGGGAGGGCAGCCCCGCCCTTTACGGCAACGCCGTTAGCATCGACGAGACACCCGGCACCCCGATCTACTACGCCAACGTGAGTGTGACGCCAAACAAGAAGTAACCCCGGCGTGCGGCCTGGCGTGAAGACCACCAGACCGCACACGGCTGAAGTGAGGTTCCAACCGAGATGAAAGCATATCCCACGCTGCGTCGTTTGCTCGCAGTGGCGGCCACGGTGCTGGTGTTCGCCGTCGTCTTGACCGCTGTGGCCTGGTCGAAGCGGGCCGCGGACACCGACAAGACCGGCGCCGCCAAACTCGCCGCCGACGGGCAAATCTGGCCGCTGTTCGGCGGCAGCGCGGCTCGCAACATGGTCAACCCATTCGAGAAGAACATCGCCACGGACTTCGACGTCAAGGAAGGCGAAGAGAAGCACGTCAAGTGGAGCGCCGACCTTGGCGATCACGCCTACGGCGGCCCCATCATTGCGGACGGCAAGGTCTTCGTCGGCACGAACAACAAGAAGCCGCGCAACCCGCGCGACGTGGACAAGAACACGATGGACCCCCTCGACAAGGGCATCCTGATGTGTTTCAACGAGGCGGACGGCAAGTTCCTCTGGCAAGCGGTTCACGACAAGCTGCCGGCCGGCCGCGTCAACGACTGGCCCGAGGAGGGCATCTGCTCCAGCCCCGTCGTCGAGGGCAAACGTCTGTATTACGTCAGCAACCGCTGCGAGGTCGTGTGCGCCGATACCGAGGGCTTCCGCAACGGCAACGACGGCCCGGTCAAGGATGAGAAGTACCAGACGCCGACGGACGCCGACATCGTGTGGCGCTACGACATGATCAAGGAACTGAACGTTTTCCCACACAACCTCGCTACCTGTTCGCCGTGCATCGTCGGCGATCTGCTCTTCGTGACGACGAGCAACGGCGTCGATGAGGGACACATCGACATTCCGCAGCCGAAGGCGCCGAGCTTCATTTGCTTGAACAAGAAGGACGGCACGCTCAAATGGCAAAGCAATCTGCCCAGCATCAACCTGGTCGAGGCCCGCGCGAAGAACCGCGAGGTCAAGACGAAGGAACTGGTCGATAAAGGCCTGGTGCTCATGCACGGGCAGTGGTCGAACCCGGTCTATGCCGAGGTCCAAGGCAAGGGCCAGATCGTGTTCCCGGGCGGTAACGGCTGGCTGTTCGCCTTCGAGCCGGAGACGGGCAAGCTCCTGTGGAAGTTCGACTGCAATCCAAAGAACTCCGTCTATTCCCTCGGCGGGAACGGTACCCGCAGCGACTTCGTGGCCACGCCGGTCGTCTGGGAAAACAAGGTCTACATCGGCGTCGGTCAGGACCCGGAACACAGTGAGGGCATCGGCCATCTCTGGTGCGTGGACGTCGTCAAGGCCACCGAAAAGGGCGCGACGAACCCGGACAACGATGTCTCGCCGGTCAACGACAATTTCGATCCGAGGGCCGAGGTGAACAAGAACTCGGCACTGGTGTGGCACTTCGGCGGCACCGTTCCAGCGGGAGGGGCTAGCAAGGGGCGCAGCTACCTGTTCGGCCGGACGCTCTCGACCTGCTCGGTCCACGACGGCCTGCTCTACGAGGCCGAGTTGGGCGGCTATGTCCATTGCCTCGACGCCAGGACCGGCGAGCAGTACTGGGACCACAACATGCGCGCTGCCTGCTGGAGTTCGCCGTACTGGGTCGATGGCAAGGTCTACATGGGTAACGACAACGGCGAACTGCTGATCTTCGCGCACGGCAAGGAGAAGAAGCTCCTGGGCACCATCGACGTGGGTAACGCCATCCGCGCGACGCCGGTGGCGGCCAATGGCGTGCTCTACGTGATGACGGAGAACAAGCTGTTCGCTATCAAGTGAGAACGGCGTACCCGCCCGCAGCGCCAACAAGGGCAGTAAAGTGCCCTTGCCGGTGCTGCGGGCTGATGCGGATGACGACACTCCCTCGCTTCGAGGATTGACGGATGCGGTTCGATTCTCGTCTGCACGGTTGGCTGTTCGGCTCACTCGCGCTGGTGTTGCTGGCCCTTGGGCTGGGCAACGCCCCTTCCCGCGCGCCGGCGCGAGCATCCGAAAAGACCATCGAAACGGCCGGAGACAACGGTCGAGCCCACGCGATGTTCGGCGGCACTCCCGCGCGCAACATGGCGAACGCGATCGACAAGGACCTCCCCGACGGGTGGAGCGTCGAAGAAGGCAAGGAGAAGAACGTCAGGTGGAAGGCGAAGACCGGGACGCGCGGCTACAACGCACCGATTGTGGCCGGCGGCAAGATCTTTGTCAGCACGAACAATGGCGAGCCGCGCGATCCCAAAATCGAAGGCGACAAGGCTGTCCTCGAGTGCTTCCGCGAATCGGACGGCCAGTTCCTCTGGCAGCTCGTCCACGACATGCCGCCCAACGACGTGACCCAGGGAGGGCAGGCGAATGGCGACGGCTTGCTATCCGCGCCCGTGGTGGAGAACGAGCTGCTCTATTACGTCACCCCCGCCGCCGAGGTGGTCTGCGCCGACGTGACGGGCAAGGTCCGCTGGCGCAGCGACCTGATGAAGCAGCTCAAGGTCTTTCCCTGCTTCGTTAACGCTTGTTCGCCGCTGCTCGTCGGCGATCTGTTGTTCGTGGTCACGGGTAACGGCAAGGACGCGGAGGACAAGCTGCGGTCGCCGCAGGCGCCGAGCTTCGTGGCTCTCGACAAGAAGACTGGCGAAGTGAAGTGGCAGAACGATGCCCCAGGCGACAGGATCCTGCAAGGGCAGTGGGGCAACCCGTCCTATGCGGAAGTCAACGGCAAGGGGCAGGTCATTTTCCCCGGCGGCGACGGCTGGCTGTACGGTTTGGAGCCGGCGACGGGCAAGCTGCTCTGGAAGTTCGACTGCAACCCCAAGGCTTCGGTGTACAAGACGGACGGCGGCCGAAGTACACGGAACTATATCGTGGCGACGCCGGTGGTCCACGACAACAAGGTGTACGTGGGTGTGGGCCAGCAGCCCGACCTGGGCGGCGGCGTTGGCCATTTCTGGTGCGTGGACGTCACCAAGACAGGCGACCTGTCGCCGGTGGACGACAATTTCGATCCGCAGGCAGCGGTCAACAAGAACTCCGGTCTCGTCTGGCACTTTGGCGGGCCGACCGGCAAGAAGACCGGCAAGAAGCACTTCTTCGCGCGGACGGCCAGCACCTGCGCGATTCACGACGGTCTGCTCTACATCGCCGACGTCGAGGGCTACGTCTACTGTCTCGACGCCAGCACTGGCCAGAAATACTGGGAGCACGATCTGAAGATCGACATCTGGGCTTCGCCCTACTATGCCGACGGCAAGATCTACCTCGGCACGGTGAACGGGGAGGTGTACGTTTACCCCGCCGGCAAGGAGTTGAAGGAAGCGAACGTCCATACGATCGACATGGGACAGCCGGTGCATGCAACCGTGACGGCGGCCAACGGCACGCTCTACGTGCAGACCGATAACGCGCTGTACGCGCTGAAGAAGAAGTAATGACGGTACAAAGCAAAGATCTGTGGGGCCTCGCCCTCGATCAGCAGTGGATTGATCCGGGGGAATTGGCCGAGGCCATTCAGGAGCAGGTGGTCCGGGGCGACCTGGATTTCCGCACGCGCCTGCTGATCCGTGACAGCATGAGCGGCCTCCGCAATTGCTGGGGTAAAGAGAAAGTGTCGGTCTGGCGCCTTTCGGGCAGATACAAGTCTATCTGGTCGACGTTTACGACGTGGCGCTAAGCAAGCTCTACAGTGCCCGTGAGAAGGACTGCGACGACTTGCGTGCTTTCGTCCCCCAGCTGGACAAGGAAGCCCTCGTCCGCAAGATGAAGGATACGACGCAGTCCATGCTCGCCCTGCCCGAGCTTCGAGAAAAAGCGGAAAACAACTGGAGAATCTTGTACGGAGAGTCTCTGCCTTCATGAGCACCACAACGAACAAAGTCCGTCAGGCCCGCGAGCAACTCGATGCCCACGTGTGCGAAATCATCGCCTGGCATTTCAATCCCGAGACCGGCACACCGTTCTGGCTCGAAAAGGCCAGCACGCTCGGCTTCGATCCGCTGCGCGACGTCAAGGGTTTCGATGACCTGAAGAAGTTCGGCCACTTCGAAGACGAGTGGCTTCGCGGCGGCCCCGTGCGCCGCTGGGTGCCAAAGGCCTACCATAACAAGCCGATCTACGTCTTCGAGACCGGCGGCACCACCGGCATTCCCAAGAGCCGGACCGTCGTGGAAGACCACTGGACCGATTACGAGATCTTCAGCGACACGCTGCCGGAGAAGTTCTTCCCGAAGGGCTCAAACTGGCTAATGCTCGGTCCGTCCGGTCCGCGGCGGCTGCGCCTGGCGGTGGAACACCTCTGTCAGCAGCGCGGCGGCGTCTGCTTCTGTGTCGATCTCGATCCGCGCTGGGTCGTCAAGCTCATCAAGAAGGGATGGATGGAGCACCTCAAGGCGTACCAGGAGCATGTCATCGACCAGGCGCTCACGGTGCTGTCGGCGAACCATGAGATCAAGTGCATGTTCACGACACCGAAGTTGCTCGACGCACTGGCCGGCCGGCTAGAGAAGGACGGTTCGAGTATTGCCCAGACCGGCATCACCGGCATCTTCTGCGGTGGTACCGAAATGACGTCGCAGTGGATCCGCTTCGCCATCGAGGAATTGCTGGGGCCGGACGTGTATATCGCGCCGACCTACGGCAACACGCTCATGGGCCTGGCCGCCGCAGAAATGCCGGCGGCAGAGCAGAACTACAAAATCGCGTATTACGCTCCGCAACCGCGGGCCGTCGTCGAGGTGGTCGATTTCGACAATTACGACAAGCTAGTCGAGTACGGCCAGCCCGGTCGCGTCATGCTGACGACGCTGACGAAGGAGTTCTTCGTGCCGCGTTTCATGGAGCGCGACGAGGGGGAGCGCGAGATGCCGTCGGCGAAGTATCCGTGGGACGGCGTCAGTGGCGTCAAGCCGTTCCGCGCCTTTGCAGCCTCAACAACGGTCGGAGTATACTGATCGAAGTGGGGAACGTCCGCATAATGAAGGGGAGGAGAGTCAATGCCCTCGCCATTCCCAGGCATGGACCTCTATCTGGAGTCACCGGATGTTTGGTCGGACTTTCACGGGACATTCCTGATTGACCAACCGCCCAACCCACCGCTCCACGCACCGGACGCCGCCTGGGCTCGCGAACTCCTGACCCACCCACGGCAATAGGACCAGAGACTATCACCCTCCGAGGAAAGCCTTCATGTTGCACATCCCCGTTTTGCGTTGGGGCGAGCCCTACAAGAGCATGGAAGTCGATCAGGTCGTCCACTTCGCCACCGGCGAGACACTCGCCGAGGTGAGCCGGGCAAACGGCGGTCTGATCGAACGCGACATGCGTCACGCCAAGCGGGCGCGCGACGTGCTCCGTGAAATCCCCATCGCGCAACTCATGCAGATGGCCAAGAAGGCGGCCGATCTCTACACCGATGCCGAACTGCCCTTCGGTGACGGCACGCAGACGCCGGACCAGTTCGTGCGCATGCAATCGGCGACCACCGGCCTCCCGGAACACATGTGCCGGTTCAACATGAAGAAAAACCACTTCGTGCTGAACCAGATGGACCGCATCCTCGACTCCCTCACGCGCGGCCTCGATCTGAACATCCTGTCGCGCGGCTATGGCACCGAAGCCCGCGGCGTGCCCGTCAGCTACCAGGCACAATCGCCGGTCCTCGGTCTCGTGCTGCCGAGCAACTCGCCTGGCGTGCATACCCTCTGGCTGCCGATCATTCCCTTGCAGATCGGCCTTGTCCTCAAGCCCGGTCCCCAAGAACCCTGGACACCCTTCCGCATGGCCCAGGCATTCTTCCAGGCAGGCGTGCCGAAGCAGGCCATCTCCATCTACCCCGGCCTCGGCGACGTCGGCGCCGCGGTGTTGCAACACGTTCAGCGCAGCCTGATCTTCGGCGGCACCGCCACGGTCGAACAGTACAAGGGCAATCCGCGCGTCCAGGCGCACGGCCCTGGGTTCAGCAAGATCCTCCTCGCCGACGACAAGGTCGATGAATGGGAGAAATACCTCGACCTGATGGTGGACAGCGTCCTCGTCAACAGCGGCCGCGGCTGCATCAACTGCTCCGGCATCTGGGTGTCGCGTCACGCCCGTGAAATTGCCGAGGCCCTCGCCGCGCGCATGGGGCCGGTCCAGCCGCTGCCGCCGGAAGATCCGAAGGCCGCTCTGGCCGCGTTCACCGTCAAGGGCCAGGCCGACGCCATCTCCGCCGACATCGACCGCGACGTCCAGCAGCCGGGCGTTCACGACATGACCGCCAAGTATGGGCCGCGCCTCGTCAAAAAGGAACGCTGCGATTATCTCCGGCCGACGGTCGTGCTATGCGAGTCGCCGGAACCAGCCATCGCCAAGAAGGAATTCATGTTCCCGTTCGTGACCGTCGTGCAATGCCCGGAAAAGAAGATGCTCGACACCATCGGGCCGACCCTCGTCTGCTCGGTCATCACAGAGAACAAGAAGATGCAGCGCGACTTCCTCGATGCGACCCACATCGACCGGCTGAACCTTGGGGCGATCCCAACGATTCAGCTGAACTGGCTGCAGCCTCACGAGGGGAGCATCGTCGATTTCCTGTTCCGCGGCCGGGCCGTGCAGTGGCAGGGCGACCTGACCGTGTAACCTGCTGAAGGCGTCGTTTCCGCCTCGTTCCACCGGGAGCCAATGACATGCACCGCACGACGGCACCATCCCTGCCCGTACATCTCGGCGCCGCCCAGGCGTCGGGCTGGGCCGTTCTGCCGCCGTTCGATTTCCAGCCACTGACCCGCGTGGTTTTTGGTGCCGGCGAACTGGCCCGGCTCGGCGAACTGGCGCGCGAACTCGGCGGTAGCCGCGTCCTGCTCGTCACCGACCCCGGACTGGAGACGGCCGGTCATCCGCAGCGGGCGCTGGCGTCGCTGCGCGATGCCGGACTGGAAGCGATCGTCTTCGACGGCGTCGAGGAGAACCCGACGACCCGGCACGTCGAGCAAGGCCTGGCGGCGGCACGCGCCGGACGAATCGACTTCCTCGTTGCCGTCGGCGGCGGCAGCTCCATGGACTGCGCCAAAGGGATCAACTTCCTGCTGACCAACGGCGGCGCCATGGCCGATTACAAGGGCTTCGGCAAGGCGACGAAGCCGATGCTGCCGTCGATCTGCGTGCCGGCGACGGCTGGGACTGGCAGCGAATCGCAGTCGTACGCGCTGATTGCCGACGAGCGCTCCCACATGAAAATGGCGTGCGGCGACCGCAAGGCGGCGTTCCGCGTGGCGATCCTCGATCCGGAAGTGACGGTGTCGCAGCCGGCCAAGGTAACGGCCATTACCGGCATCGACGCCCTGTCGCATGCGGTGGAAGCGCACGTCACGACGCGGCGCAATCCGCTGTCGCAGTTCGTTGCACGGGAAGCATGGCGGTTGCTGGAGGGCAACCTCGAGACGGCGCTGCGCGAGCCGGGCAATCTGGTGGCCCGCGGGGCCATGCAGCTCGGCGCCCACCTCGCCGGCATGGCCATCGAAGCGTCGATGCTTGGCGCGACGCATGCCCTCGCCAATCCCTTGACGGCGCACTATGGCATCACGCATGGCACCGCGATCGGCATCCTGCTGCCGCACGTCATCCACTTCAACGCCCCGGTGGTGGCGGCGCTGTACGGCGACCTGGCCCATGACGTGGGTCTGAGCAACGGCGATTACACCGCGGCGGCGGAGGCGCTGGCGCAGCGGATCACGCAGCTGGTGCGCAAGGCGGAACTGCCGACTACGCTGTCGGCGTGTGGCGTCAGTCAGGGCATTCTGCCGGTACTGGCGGAGGAGGCGAGCCAGCAGTGGACGGGACGATTCAATCCACGCCCGGTCACGGAGCCGGACCTGCTGACGCTGTACGAAGTGGCGTTCTGATACAGGCACCCGCTGATGTTGTCCGAGCAGAGCCCGGACACGTTAGCGATGGGTACAACGACCCGGGCGTTGACGCTTCCGGCTCCGTTGTCAGAGCGAAAGAGGAACGTGCCATGACCCGTGTGATTTCAGGCATCGGCGTCCTGTTCCTTGTGCTGGGATTAGCTCTGGCGGCGGCCGAGGTCAAACCGTCAACCGACTGGCCCCTGTTCCGCGGCAACGCCCTCCAAACCGGCGTCGCCGGCACCGAGTTGGCGCACCCTCTCCAGCAGCGCTGGAAAATCAAGCTGCCGGACGCCGTCGAGGCGACCGCCGCCATCGCGAACGGCGTCACCTACGTCGGCGCCCTGGACGAGCACCTCTATGCACTCGATCGCGCCACCGGTCAGGAGAAGTGGCAGTACAAGGGCGGCCCGTTCAAGGCGCCGCCGAGCGTCGCCGACGGCAGCGTCTACGTCGGCGACGCCGACGGCATCTTCCACTGCCTCGACGCGGCGAACGGCGCGCGGCGCTGGACGTACAAGACCAACGGCGAGATCAGTTCCGGCGCCAACTTCACCGGCGACAAGGTGCTCTTCGGTTCCGGCGACGAGACGCTCTACTGTGTCTCGCGCGACGGCAAGGAGCAGTGGCAGTTCAAGATCAACGGCGGCCCCGTGCTCGGCACTCCGGCGGTGGTCGGCGACCGTACCTTCGCCTCGGGTTGTGATAGCATGCTTCACCTCATCGACACGGCCAGCGGCAAGGAGATTCGTTCGCTCGATCTGGGTGGCCAGGTCGGTGCCACCATGGCGGTCTCCGGCAACCAGCTCTACGTCGGTACGATGACGAACCAGGAGCTGGCGGTGGACTGGAAGAAGGGGCAGATCGTCTGGAAGTTCGAGCCGGCGAAGAACCCGCAGCCGTTCTACGCCTCGGCGGCCGTCACCGAGACACTCATCCTCGCCGGCAGCCGCGACCGGCGCGTCTACGCCCTCGAGCGCAAGACGGGCAACGAGATCTGGAGCTTCACCACGAAGGGCAAGGTGGACAGTTCGCCGGTGATCGTCGGGCAGCGCGTCTACGTCGGCTCGTTCGACGGCAAGCTGTACGTGCTCGACCTGGCGAAGGGGACGCTTTTGCAGACGATTAACCTCGGCGGCCCGATCCTGGCGTCGCCGGCCGTCGGCGAGCGCTGTCTGGTCATTGGCACGACCAAGGGCGATGTCTATTGCTTCGAGTGATTCCGACACGGCCTCGTGGTCCGCCGCCTGTTCGTAGGCCAGCGTCTCCAGCCGTCCCCCGCCACCTGAAATCCTTTGCCGCCCGCCGCCAGGTGGTCAAGGACGAGGCCGGCGGCAAGTACACTGCAGAGCGCGTCCATCTCGATGGCGAGAGCGTTTTCAAGGTTCCGCATCCCGACCGCTGGGGCGGCAAGGTCGGCTTCACTTGCCTGCGCATGTCCGGGCGGTTCAAGAACATCGAGGTGAAAGCGCCCGACGGGAAGGTTCTCTGGGAGGGACCGGCAAAACTGCCGGAGTGAAGCCTCCGCCGGCAGTCGCCGGGGCCTTGGAGGGCCTGTGCAGCAGCTTGAAGCGGTCGCGCGGGTTCACCGCCAGGCCCTCTGCCGGAACCCAGCATGCCCATACGGGGTAGTAAAACGAAAGTAAAGCCCGGCAAAACCGGTTCCCGATAACGACCTGAACACATACAAAGATAAAGGGAAACGGCTAGTTGGAGAGGTGCCGGAGTGGCCGATCGGGCCGGTCTCGAAAACCGGTGTGGACGCAAGTCTACCGAGGGTTCGAATCCCTCCCTCTCCGCTTTATCGGAAGTTAGATTTTGATCTAACTTCCGATTTTATTTCGACTTGCAGCATTTCTGTCCATTTTCAAAAACCAGAAAACATTGAATTTATCGGATTTTTGTTCGATCTTATCGGATTTTTGCCGTTTCCGATAAGGACTCAAATCTTTACAATCCTTGCTAGGCGGGAAACGGATTTTGCTGGGATTTGTGAGGCTTGCGGAAGGCGAAAAGGGGTTGGCGATGGCGAAGAACATCCTTGCTTGGAGCAACGTGGGTTCGCAGTTCTATCGGGAGATCGGCAAGAAGGCGAACGGCAAACCGTGCAGGTTCTACCTCGGAGACGACGAGAAGAGATCGCTCACAAACGTCGCCCGGTTGGAGGCGCTGTGGGATGCGATTGAAGAGCGGTGGCAGAACTGGAAACGGGATGACAGAACGGACGACCCCTTTCCGTGCTGGGATGAAGTGACCCTCACCTTGGCCCGTGCCATCGGGAAGGGGGAGTGGTCCGTCAAGGTCGAACCCCCGGACAACGCCCACGAGCAGGAAGTCGCCGCTTGGCTCGCTTCCCTCCGCACCTATTTCCCGATGATTCGGGCTGATGTGGAGGACACCCAGGCGGTCGAGGCGGGCAGCCAAGCGTTCATCGAGATTGGGAAGCGGGAGGCGGATGAGGAGGAGGAGCGGCACCGCAAACGGATGCGGGACATCAAGGATTTCTCGACGCCGTTCGGGGGCATGGTCGTCACGAAGGAGACGCTGCACAACGCCCTCGACGCATACAAGGGCTGGATTGAGTCGTCGTTCGTGGACATCGAGGGACGGACGACACAGACGGGAAAGAAGCAGGCCGAGCGAGTGGTTCGGATCAAGCGGTACGCCAAGGAGATGCCCCTGTCCGACTTCGGGACCGAGGAGATCGACGCCATCATCGAGTTTTGGAGAACTCGGCCCAAGAAGCCAGCAACAAAGAAAAAGCCCAGGGAGCCTTATTCGTTCACTCTCTGCAAACACACCATCCGCTTGTTCAAACACTTCATCCGCTGGCTGCACAAGGAGAAGACTTTTCCGTGGAGGAAGCCGGTCGATCTGGACCTCGACCGCAACAAGATCGTTCCCGACGCCGAGACGAAGTACAAGATTGAAACCTACACAAAGGATGAACTTGCAATCCTCTGGCAGCACGCCAGCCATTGCGAGCGGCAGCTTTTGCTGCTGGCGTTGAACTGCGGATTCTCGATCTCGGAGATCGGAAGCCTGGACTGGCAAGAGGTCGATGGGCAGTACGTTCGAGGACTCAGGCCGAAGACCAAGGTGTACGGCGAGTTTAAGAGCCTGTTCCACAAGGGCCAGCATCACGTTTTCGGCGCTTTTTCGGAT
>JRHI01001372.1_pt1 | contig 20729 bp, 18 predicted proteins | sample 215371 | NCBI WGS metagenome assembly JRHI01 (sample SAMN02929681, study PRJNA255918) | sediment metagenome | biome: cave system; feature: Ice Cave; material: Sediment; isolation source: sediment from deep within a dark volcanic ice cave with no known source of... ...
GCCAACCAAAGGTCGCCGTGGGTTCGGCGAAGCTTTACAATGAGAATTGGTTATGATTAGAGGCCTTAAGAGTTTCGCAAGGATGTCAAGGACGGAATCAGATACGGGTGAGAAACGCATGACCGCAATCCTGGGGATTTCCGCGCTTTATCATGACAGCGCAGCCGCACTTGTGATGGATGGCCGGATTGTGGCTGCGGCCCAAGAGGAACGATTCACCCGAATCAAGCATGATTCTGCTTTCCCTACTCATGCGATCGACTTCTGTTTGAAGGAGGGTGGGGTCTCGTCAGGCGATCTCGATTACGTTGCATTTTATGAGAAGCCGCTGACCAAGTTCGAACGCCTGCTGGAAACATATCTAGCCTATGCCCCTCGTGGTTTTCTCAGCTTTCGGATGGCCATGCCGGTATGGCTCAAGGACAAACTGTATCTGCGCCGGACTTTGCGCCGAGGGCTGGGAGGGCCAACCCGTGCTCGGATGATCTTCACCGACCATCATGAGAGCCATGCCGCCAGCGCGTTTTTCCCAAGCCCATTTGAGCAAGCCGCGATCGTGACTCTGGATGGAGTAGGGGAGTGGAGCACGACCACTTTTGGTGTCGGCAAGGGCAACCGAATCCATTTGATCGATCACATCTCATTTCCTCACTCTTTGGGACTTTTATATTCGGCATTCACATATTACTGCGGTTTCAAGGTAAATAGTGGTGAATATAAGTTGATGGGTCTAGCTCCTTACGGCCGGCCGGTCTATCAAGACTTGATCCTTGAGCGTCTGATGGATCTCAAGCCGGATGGCAGTTTCTGGCTCGACATGAGCTATTTCAACTACTGCCAAGGGTTGACGATGACCAGTCATCGTTTTCACAGCCTCTTCGGCGGGCGGCCGCGGAAGCCCGAATCGCCTCTTGAGCAAAGGCACATGGATCTGGCTGCCAGTATCCAGTTCGTGGCCGAAGAGGTCGTGCTACGGATCGGCCGGCACGTGCATGCCCGAACCGGGCTGAAACACTTGGTCTTAGCCGGTGGCGTTGCGCTGAATTGCGTGGCCAACGGCCGATTGCTCCGCGAGGGAGAGTTCGAGAACCTCTGGATTCAACCTGCAGCCGGCGACGCGGGGGGTGCGCTGGGGGCAGCTTTGTTTGTTTGGTACCAGTTGCTGAACAACCCTCGGCAGCTTGTAAGCCCAGATGCCCAGCAAGGAAGCTTCCTTGGCCCCAGGTTCACCACCGACCAGATCATAGGGTTTTTATCCGGGCAAGGCGTCTCCGGGCAACGTTTTGATGCGGAGGGCAACCTGATCGACTACGCGGCTGCGCTCTTAGCGGAAGGAAAGGTGGTTGGATGGTTCCAGGGCCGGATGGAATTCGGCCCCAGAGCCTTGGGCGCGCGGAGCATTCTAGGCGACCCTCGCTCACCGTCCATGCAAGCCACGATGAACGTCAAAATCAAGTTTCGCGAGAGTTTTCGCCCATTTGCGCCAGCGGTTTTGCAAGAGCATGCTAGCAAATGGTTTGATTTTGAACCGAGCCAGGAGAGCCCTTACATGCTCTTGGTAGCCTCGGTGCTGAATCATCGGCGGGTTTCCGTCGAAGCCGAGTCGCTGAAAACCATGCAGCGCGATCCTGATCTGCGGTGTCGGGTCAATGTAGTCCGCTCGGAAATTCCTGCGGTCACCCATGTCGATTACAGCGCGCGGCTCCAAACCATCGACGAGGAACGTAACTCTCGCTTTCACCGTCTCATTGAAGCCTTCGAGCGGCTTACGGGCTGTCCGATGCTGGTCAACACCAGCTTCAACATTCGGGGCGAGCCGATCGTCTGCACTCCCGAGGACGCCTATCGTTGCTTCCTGGCCACGGACATGGATGCCTTGGTCCTCGAGAACATTGTGATCGTCAAGGACGCCATGACGCACAAATCGCGGCTAGAGAGACGCGATGCATATCTGGCACAATTTCAGCTCGATTGAGCTCCGAGCAATGACCTTAGGCAGGGCGAAAAAACAACCTTTACAAACGTCCGCATCACTCCCGCAAGCTTCCGCGGCGGATGGAACTATTCGATCAAACCGCGACGCAAGAATTTGTAAAGGTTGTTTTTTCGCCCTGCCTTACTTCAGTTTGCCATGATGATCAAATGCCCCGACACAGTTGATGAGGATCTCGATGCGTTGGTCCGATATTCAGTTTGATCCCCCGCGCAAGATGTTGCGCCAGTTTGCCGGACTCTGGTTGCTCTTCTTCGGAGGGTTGGCCCTTTGGGAAATCTATGGGCGAGGACGAACTGAGTTTGGGGCAATTCTTGCCATTCTCGCCCTGACAATCGGCCCATTGGGGTTAATTCGCCCTGAGTGGGTTCGATTCATTTACGTTGGCTGGATGGTCCTGGCTTTCCCAATCGGTTGGACCATCTCTCAAATCATCCTGGCAACGATGTTCTTTGCACTATTCGCCCCGATCGGCTTGGTATTCCGCCTTCTGGGACGCGACACACTTCAGCGGGCTCGTCGAGCCGAGCGACAGTCCTACTGGGAAGCCAAGCCGGTATCGACCGACCTGCGCCGCTACTTCAAGCAGTTTTGATCGGTGGCCAATGGCCACTTTCACCATCCGGATGATAACGATGAGCGAGACAACCCCGAAGGTCCAGAGCGAGTTCGAGAAAGCAGCGGCCCAAACAGAGGGTGAGACCCTCTTGAGCGAGTTCTGGTCGTTCCTGGCTCACAACAAGAAGTGGTGGCTGCTGCCGATCGTGATCGTCATGTTGCTCCTCGGCACTTTGATCCTCCTCTCCAGCACAGCCGCGACACCGTTTATTTATACGTTGTTCTAATCTGGATCCGCAGTGAGGCTGGGCTTGAGAGAGGCAGGATTTCGCTCCCCCGGCCGATGCGACTGTCAGCCAATCGTTGCGAAACGACGGCCGCAGGTCGGTTATCGACAAATTGGGTCCGTGCCGCGCCTACTTGGCCCGACCTTGATTGACCACTGCCGTCATTGCCTCGGCGATTGCCTCTGAGTCACCGAGGTAGTAGTGCCGGAGTGGGTTAAGCTGCTCGTCGAGCTCGTAGACCAAGGGAACTCCAGTCGGTATGTTCAGTGTCAGGATGTCCTGATCGGAGATCCCATCCAGGTACTTGACCAGTGCGCGCAGACTGTTGCCGTGTGCAGCAATAATCGTCTTCCTACCGCTTCGAATCGTCGGCACGATCGTTTGGTGCCAGTAGGGGAGAAACCGGGCGACCGTGTCCTTGAGGCATTCTGAAACCGGCAGCTCAGACGAGCTCAGTCCTCGGTAGCGAGGGTCCCTGCCGGGATATTGCGGGTCAGACTCAGCCAGAGCTGGTGGTTGTATGTCGTAGCTCCGCCGCCAGATTAAAACTTGCTCTTCACCGTACTTCGCCGCGGTCTCAGCCTTGTTCAGTCCCTGGAGTGCGCCGTAGTGGCGCTCATTGAGCCGCCACGAGTGATTCACGGGAATCCACATCAAGTCCAGGACATCCAAGGTGACCCAGAGAGTACGGATTGCCCGCTTGAGAACGGAGGAGAAGCCGACGTCGAAGGAAAACCCATCGGCCTTCAGCAATTCTCCTGCTCTCACGGCCTCGGTTTTCCCCTGCTCCGACAGATCAACATCAGCCCAGCCGGTGAAGAGATTGTCTTTGTTCCAGATGCTCTCGCCATGGCGAAGGAGGACGAGTTTGATCATGGCCTATCCCTGGTTGCCTCATGAGAGCGCCTGATGTGATTGGCTGCGATCCACCTCGCAACACATAAGTAGCGCAGCGAACGCTCAGGCGTCGCTTTCGGCTCAGGCGCTCAGCTGATGGGGGCTATATACAGACGACGAAGTCGCTCACCGCAGTATAACCTGATCAAGCCCGCTCGTCCTCATCGCTGCTTTGAACAGCCCAATGTCTCGGAGACAGGGTCTCCCGCGGTCCAGAGTTAAGTAGGATGTAATGAGAGTGGACTCGAAGCAAATTCATTCTTGGAGCTAAGCAACGTGAGCTACGTGGTTTCCTCGCTCTTACTCGTCACCTCGTGGGTCGGCTGCGAGGATAAGATTCCCTCCGTAAGAACGATCGAATCGCAACTACGCAGAGAACAACCTTCGGCGCTGGCCCGTGATGCCCGCCGTCTGGGCGATGCCCGCCGTGGTGCAGTGGTTTTCTATCAACCAGCTCTGGCCTGCACCAAGTGCCATCTCGGACAAGGTCCTGGTGCCTTTGCATCGCTCGGCCCCGACCTGACCGCACTGGGCAAGGATGTTTCTGACATCGATCTTGTCGAATCAATCCTGGAACCGTCGAAGACCATCAAGAAGGGATATGAAACGATCACGATCATCATGGACGACGGCCAGATTGTGTCAGGCTTGCTTGCTGAAGATCGCATGGACGCGGTCGTGCTCCGTGATCTGAATCAACAAGATCATTCTATCACCATTGCCAGGAACAGGATCGAACAACGGAGCGACCGAGGGCCATCACTCATGCCAGCCGGTCTGGTGAGCGCTCTGAGCACGCGACAGCAATTTCTCGACCTGTTGCGTTACCTCATGGAGATCGTCGAGCATGGCCCGGCGCGGGCACAAGCGTTGCAACCCGACCCCGCAACCTTGGCAGTTCCATTACCCGACTACGAGCGAGACCTCGACCATGCCGGAATCATCGCAGATTCAGGACAAAAACAATTCGAGCGCGGCGAGGTGATCTACAACCGAGTTTGCGCCAACTGCCATGGAACCAAGGACAGGACCGGCTCGTTGCCAGCCGCGCCGCGGTTCGCTTCAGGTTCGCTGAAAAACGGCAGTGATCCCTACCGCATGTATCGCACCCTCACAGACGGTTTCGGTCAGATGGCGGCACAGACCTGGATGGTTCCTGCACAAAAGTACGACGTGATCCATTACATACGTGAGGCTTATCTAAAGCGGGATAATTCAAGTCAGTATTCCGTTGTCAATCGCGTCTATCTGGACCAGCTTCCTAAAGGAACGGGCCGAGGCCCTACGCCTGTCGAGATTGAGCCCTGGGCTACGATGGACTACGGGCCAAGCTTATCGGCGACCTATGAAATCAGCAGTGACAGCTCGAATTTCGCCCTCAAGGGAATCGCTATTCGCCTCGATGCGGGGCAGGGGGGAGTATCTCGAGGGCGAGCCTGGGTTGTCTATGAGCACGACACCCTCCGTCTGGCGGCCGCGTGGACCGGTCAAGGATTCATCGACTGGAACGGAATTAACTTCAATGGGCGCCACCAGGTTCACCCGCGAATCACGGGCAAAATCGAGGTTACCAACCCAGATAAGCCCGGCTGGGCGAATCCGAAGGACGGGCGATKCWMKGRTYKCMGNGWSSKCGGGNCNGGGNANNCGRCCNNGKCCNNCWRSCAGGGCGATTGCGCCACAATGGGTAATCTGCGATAACAGGGATGTGCGGTTCGTCGGAGACATCTGGCAGGAGCCTGATGGGCGAATCGTCATCCAGGAACTGTCGCCATGTCCGCTGCTCACTCGGCTCGTTTTCAGGATCATTTCGCCGACCTCACCGACCCGCGCCGGCGGAAAGTCGTCCACCCTCTCATCAACATCGTCGCCATTGCCATCTGCGCCGTCATCGCAGGGGCCGATGATTTTGTCTCGATCGCGCTCTGGGCGCGGCAGAAGCGGGACTGGCTGAGCAAAATTCTCGACCTCAGCAATGGCATCCCGTCGCATGACCGATTCAACGCGGTGTTCGCGGCGCTCAAGCCGGCCGAGTTCGAGAAATGCCTGCTGAGTTGGGTCACCGCGCTGCACGAGATCACCACCGGGCAGGTCGTGGCCATCGACGGAAAGACGCTCCGCCACAGCTTCGACACGGCCACTGGCAAGTCGGCGATCCATATGGTTAGCGCCTGGGCCACGGCCAACCACATCAGCCTTGGTCAAGTGGTGGTTGACGCCAAGAGCAACGAGATCACGGCGATCCCCAAACTGCTGCAATTGCTGGAGATTTCCGGCAGCGTGGTCACGATCGACGCGATGGGCTGCCAGACCGCGATCGCCGAGGAGATCGTCAAGGGCGGGGCCGATTATGTCCTGGCGGTGAAGGACAACCAGCCGACATTGCATGCGGGGATCGAATCGCATTTTCTCGATCATATGGAGGACGACTTCGCGCGGGTAAAAGTCAGCCAGCATGAGACGACGGAGAAAGGCCATGGCCGCGAGGAGCATCGGACTTACATTGTGTGCGACGCTCCGGCCGACATGCCCGACATCGGACGTTGGAAAAAACTGAAGCGGATCGGAATCGCGGTCAGCGATACGGTGCGCGACGGCAAGCCGACCGACGATGTGCGCTATTACATCCTGAGCAGAAAGATGAGCGCCCGGTCGTTCGGGGCGGCGGTCCGTGGTCATTGGGGGATCGAGAATCGGCTGCACTGGCAACTGGATGTGACGTTCGGCGAGGACCAGTGCCGGATCAGGAAAGGAAACGCTGACGCCAACTTCAGCATCCTCCGTCGCACGGCCCTGAGCCTTCTGAAGAACGAGATCACGGCGAAGGTCGGAATGAAGAACAAACGACTTACCGCAGCGTGGAACACGGACTATCTCGAGAAAGTGCTGATTGGAACATGACTTATGGTGCAATCGCCCTGCCGTCCCTACGGCCCTCTCCCACGCCCCTGGCTCCATTACAAGGGACTTTATCATCACGGTAACCGAGTCATCATCGCTTTCACTGTCGGAACGACTGAGATCCTCGAGTCGCCCGGCATCGAGATTGATCCTGCACATCTGGACCAGCCGGTTTTCTCGCGCACTCTGGAAATCGATCCCTCGCCTGACCATTTGAGAATGCGCGTGGCTTCAGAGGAAATTGTGGTGGAGCTGATCGGCAAAGGCCAAGCCAGCTTGGTTCGGCGCGATGGCTCGACCTTGCTAGACCTACCACGCTCTGATTCTTCGAGGATCTTCAAAATACTGATGACAAGTAGGGGGGCAAATGATTTGAAAACCTACGCGGCAAGTTCGCCTCGGGCGGTATCACTGAAATCTTTGACTCACGGCGGCCCTCGGCGCTGGCCTGAGGTCTTGAAAACGCAGGCTGTCATCGGCAACGACGACAAACCATTCGCAGTCGACGTCTTGACAGTACCTGATATCAATCCCTGGCTTTGTCCGATGCGGCCCTCCGGGTTTGACTTCATGCCCGACGGCCACAGCGCGGCGGTCTGCACCTGGGACGGTGACGTCTGGCTGGTTGGCGGAATCGACGAGCCGGCACGTGGCCTCACATGGCAGCGCATTGCGTCGGGCTTGTTTCAGCCACTAGGTCTGAAGATCGTCGCAGATCGGATCTACGTCACCTGTCGCGATCAGATCGTTTGCCTCCGCGACTGCAACGGAGACGGTGAGACCGATTTTTATGAGAACTTCAACAGCGATCATCAAGTCACCGAGCATTTCCACGAGTTTGCGATGGGTTTGCAAACCGACCCCGATGGTAACTTCTACTACGCCAAGGCAGCCCGTCACGGTCTGCCTGCGGTGATACCCCACCACGGGACTCTCCTGCGCGTCAGCAAAGACGGCATGCGCACCGAGGTCCTGGCCACCGGCTTCCGCGCTCCCAACGGCGTCTGTGTGAACCCCGACGGCACGTTTTTTCTCTCCGACCAAGAGGGGTTCTGGACTCCGAAAAACCGAATCAATTGGGTTAAGAAAGGTGGGTTTTACGGCAATCTGTGGGGCTACCACGATGTTACTGACTCGTCTGATCACGCCATGGAGCCACCTCTCTGCTGGATCACCAACGCGATGGATCGGTCGCCTGCGGAATTGGTACGAGTCGAAAGTACGCATCCAGCCTGGAAACCACTCCACGGCTTGTTACTCAGTCTTTCATACGGCAACGGTAAGATCTTCGTGGTGCCGCACGAGTTCGCGGGAGGGCAAATGCAAGGCGGAGTGTGCGCTTTGCCGATACCCGCGTCACCAACCGGAGTCATGCGGGGCCGTTTTCACCCGACGTACGGCCAACTCTACACTTGCGGCTTGTTCGCCTGGGCGGGGGATCGAACACAGCCAGGCGGCTTCTACCGCGTCCGCGCTACCGCCAAGCCGATGTTCGTGGTGACTGGCCTGAGCGCGCGGAAAAAGGGCATGGCAATTACCTTCGCGGGACAGCTCAATCGGGAAAGCGCTTGCAATGTCACCCGATACGCAGTCAAGACCTGGTCACTGAAGCGAACCGTCAACTACGGCTCAGACCACTACGACGAACGGACACTTTCGGTTAACAACGCCACACTCTCCCCCGACGGACGGTCGGTCTTTCTCGAGATCCCCAAGTTGCAGCCAATCTGGTGTATGGAAATCAAATATGCGCTCCGAGCCGAGAACGGTGAACTGGTCGAGAACGTAATTCACAGTACAATTCATAGTTTATGTAATTGATGAGCAAACTGCGATGCAACCTGTCGAGCCAACCGAGGACGCTCCGCCCCAAGCACCGTCTCGATCTGTTCCTCGAATTCAGAATGCGTCGATCCTGACTCCGACCAGTGGATTCTTGAAACCCGGCTACACACACACGATCAATGTCTACCAGGGATGCGCCTTCGCTCGATCACTTTGCGGGACTTTTTGCTACGCCCAACACAATCGCTGGATCACAAAGGGCAGGGAATGGAGCCTTTATGGTGCCAAGCGTGATATACGTGAGGTCTACCGCCGCGACTACGATCGTATCAAGCGACCGAAACGTGGTGCTCCCAAGCCCTTGAAGATCTACATGAGCAGCAGCACCGATCCGTATCTGCCCCAGGAGAAAACCCTGCGCCTCACCTGGTCACTTCTAGACGAAATGCTCGAGCGGCCTCCTGACGTGCTAGTGATCCAGAGTCACCACACACTCGTTGAACGTGATATCGACATGATTACAGATCTTGCCATCAGGTTTGAGCTGTGGGTTTCGCTGACCGTCGAGACCGACATGGATCCCGTGCCTGGTTTTCCACCACACGCCAGTCCTCCAGCTCACCGCCTGGAAACGCTCCAGAGGTTCCGCGGCCGGGGCATCTTGACTCAGGCGACGCTCAGCCCGCTGATGCCCTTGACCAATCCCAGGGCATTTGCCCACATGCTCGATGTGGCTTGTGACCGGGTGATTGTCGACCATTACTTGGTGGGCGACGGCTCACTGAACGGCTGGCGAACCAAGCGGACGACTTTCGCCAGCCGGCTCGAGGAGGCTGGATTCAGCGCATGGAACGATCTGACAAAGCTGTGGGAGATTCGAACTCTGTTAACTGGAGTCTTGGGAGAAGAGCGTGTCCTCGTTGGCTGCGAGGGCTTCAACGCCGTCGGCCGGGGTGGGGAAGGCCCTAATGGTGTTTCGCTCCGAACAAAGGGAGAATGTGTCGATTGAGCTTGAATTACCTCCTGATCTTCATCCCGATCGCACTGGGGTTGAAATGGTTCGAGGCGGAGCCGCTCTGGGTGTTTACCGCAACCGCGCTCACGATTCTCCCGCTTTCAAAGGTTGTCCACAGCTCAACCGAGACGTCGAGCCTCTATCTCGGGCCCACAATTTGAGTACATATTAACATATCAATGTTGTAATAGGGGAAAACTGATCATCGGCGTTTTTACGCTCAAGAACAGTACGCGAAGGTCGCACTGGCCTATCTGACGGCTTTGACCCTGGTCCTTGCGTTCATGAGCGAAGTCCTGACCGACGCGCTCGTGCCGACTATCAAGAAACTTGGCATGAACGAGGTTTTCGCCGGCATTGGGCTGCTCGCGTCGATCAGCAATATCTCGAGCGTGATGAACGCAGTCGTCCAACACCAAAAGACGCAGCCTTGCGGTCTGAGGGGAGGTCCCCGGCCCAGAGGTTTACTGTACGTTTAGTCAGAATGGCTGCAAGCACGTAAAATCTCGATAATGGTGGATGAAACGATCCTATCGAACATCTCCGGAAAAGTTCGCCAAGCAGTGGATTTATACTTGACACCCCAAACTTCCCAGCTTAACTTAGTTCGACGGGTTTGATCTCTTTTCAATCGAAAACCATTGCTCCGAAATTGATCGATGTCGGCTTGATTGTTTTGTCTCAAAACGCACGCTGCTCAGTTTACTACTGAACCTCTCCCTGTTCTCGCTGATTCACAGCTAGCCCAATTTTCATCTAAACAACGATCGCAACCATCTTTCGCGAGAGGGTGTTTGTTCATGTCAAAAAACGTGGCCGCCAAAACATCGTCACGTGATCCGCTGAAAACCGTGGCGGACGCGTTAGACACGGCTGTCAGGGCTGCGAAGGATGGTGCCGCCGATGCGAAAGCGACGGCGGGAAAGATGCTTCCCGCGGCGGGCCAATTTCTGTCACGGTTCGTTTACACTACCTCCTACACGTTTTCGTACGGAGTTGTATTCCCGGCAGTCCTGCTTGCCAAATCCATCCCTGCGAATAACGCGGTCGTGCACGGATTCGTCGATGGTGCTCAGGCCGCAAGTGATATGGTCATCCAGATGAAGAACCGTCGTCTGGAAGCACCTGCCGCGCCGGTTCGGTCTCGTACCAGAACGACCAAGGCAAAGCGGAAAACCACGCGCTGAAAAGATTCCTCTCCGCTATCCCTCATTTGAACCGCTACTCGGCTCAAGACTAGCATGAGGGTTACTTGAGCAAAGGGAGGAGCTTTCGCTAGACTGTCGATAGACCCTTGATAATCAGCCGGGGCCGTCAGAACGTCGCACGGATTTTGACCTCGGAACAGGAGGCTGCAATGCCGGTAACCAAGTCCGAACTGATGTTTTTTACTGCGGGGGCTGCTCTCGGAGCCGCTGCCGGTGCAAACCTACCGCTTCTCAAGGAGAAGTTTGGTCCTCTCATTGCGGCCGCACTGGCTGGTGCGAGCTCAGCGGTTGGCGATTCTTACGCTGAGGTCGCCAAGCGCGTCGCCGAGAAGGTCGAAGCTGTGCAGGATGCAATGGCTGAAATGAAACACGATGCGGCGAATGCCGAAACCGCGGAACCGTCCTCGGTTTAGTGTCTCCGGCCCAGCTCCCTAACCCAATCTGCTCTACAACAGCCCTCGTGATGGTCGAGACAAGCGTCTTGCTCGAAAACGCCATGATCGTCTCTCTCCCAGCTCCTATCCCTCGGGAGAACTTTTATCCTTCGGGAAATTTCGTCCTCTCAATGCTGGAGTGAGATGCCTTTAACGGTTTTCCATTCTTCTCTCAGCGCGAGAACGAGAGCAACCCATGGATCTTGCCATCCGTTTTCCAGACCAAGGGCGAATTCATCTCGAGAGTCACTTCCTTTTCTCAGAACCTCACGATCCGAAATGCCGCCAATTTCTGGAACGCGTGTTTCAGGCCCCGGAAATCACTCAGATCACAATCAAGAGTCAGCAGGGTTCCAGTGAAGTTCCGCGAGCAGAACTGGGTTACTGCCCCAGGACTCACACGCTCAAGGAAGTCGTCGCTAAAGTTAGCGAGGTGTTGAACCCCGGCAAAACTCGCACTCGCCGGGCCAATAAGTCAAACGGAGCTTCTGGCTCCAACGGACACGTCGCAGGATCGAACGGTCACTCAAGCTCCAACGGACACGTCGCAGGATCGAACGGCCACGCAAGCTCCAATCGATACGCGGTCCTCAAGAAGGCTGTACCCGGTTCATCTCGCACCGAGGTAGAAAATGCGGCGGTGACCATCACCTCGATCACGCCAGCCCGTGACTCGAACGGCGAAATCCGTTATTTCAGGTACGGCACGATCGTCACACACTGGGAAATCAAGCACGAGCTGGCCGGACGCTTGCGACTGAAAAACCCGATCATCCACCGCAAGGAAGAACTCTGCCAGACACTTGATCGCGAACTCATGAGCGTGCTGGGAATCGACTATTTCAAGACCAATCCCCTCACGAGTACCGTTCTGGTTCAGTATGATCGAAAGCAGTTGAGCCGGGAGCAGATCGTCGAAATCCTCGAAACCGCGCTTGTCAATGCCGAACACCCCTCGCAGAAGGACAAGGTTGACCTGCATCTTCCCTTGTGTACGGCCTTAGTCCCCTTGGCTGCGGTGGCACAGTTTGCGGCGCCGGCGCTCTTACCTGCGGCTGCGGTTCTGTTTGCCTATACATCGATCCCGACCTTCAAAGGCGCCCAAGCGGTTTTATTCGAGGAAAAGAGGCTAGGCGTCGACGTGCTGGACGCAATTGTGGTCGTCGGATGCATGGGGACGATGGCGATTTTCCCGGGAGCCGTTCTGTGCTGGTGCCTGAGCTTCGGCCGGGTGCTGGTCAAAAAGACCCAAGACAACTCAAAGAAGCTTCTCCTCAACGCCTTCGGTAAGCAGCCCCGTTACGTCTGGCTTTATCGCGACGGCACAGAGGTCCAGATCGCCATGGATCGCCTCGAGCCGCGTGATGTGATCGTGGTCAGCACCGGTGAGGTGGTACCGGTTGACGGTATCGTCATCCAAGGTATGGCCATGATCGATCAGCATGCGCTAACAGGTGAGTCGACACCAGCGGAGAAAGGGGTCGGTGATCGAGTCTTTGCCGCGACGCTCATGGTCGCCGGAAAGATCTTGGTACAGGTAGAGAAGTCAGGCAACGAAACGGCCTCGGCGAAGATCAGCCAAATCCTCAACGATACAGCCGGGTACAAGCTCAGCTCGCAGCATAAAGGAGAGCGTCTGGCGGACAAGGCAGTCATACCAACCTTGGCGGTGGGAGCCATAGGCATGGCGGCCATGGGACCGGGAGGAGCTGTCGCAGTGCTCAATAGCGATTTCGGCACGGGCATCCGCATGGCGGCACCTTTGGCCATGCTCTCATCGCTGGCGCTGTGTGCCAACAAAGGAATCCTGGTCAAGGACGGTCGAGCGCTCGAGTTGATGAACGAGGTCGATACCGTGTTGTTCGACAAAACCGGCACGTTGACTCGCGAGCGACCGGAGGTTGGACGGATTATTGCCAGCCGCGGCTTTGTACCTGAGCAGATTCTCCAGTTTGCTGCTGCGGCTGAGAAAAAGTTCCATCACCCGATCGCTCTGGCGATTCTACATAAGGCTCACGAATTGGGCCTCGAGCTCCCGACGACCGATGATACACAATACAAAGTCGGTTACGGCATCACCGTGGCAGTCGAAGGCCACACGATCTGTGTTGGCAGCAAGCGGTTCATGGACCTGGAGGGGGTGGCTCCAACCGCTAACGTTCTGAAGGGGCTGAAACAGGCTCACCTCGAGGGACATACCATGGTCATGGTGTCGGTCGATGGGAGGCTTGGCGGAGCGATCGAACTGCATGCCGCAGTCAGGCCTGAGGTCCGGCAAATCGTCCAGGGACTTCGGGACCGCGGCGTGAAGCACATCGCTATCATCTCAGGCGACCATGAGGCCCCAACTCGCAAGCTGGCCGAGTCGCTGAACATGGATCGTTACTTCGCACAGGTTTTACCCGCCGACAAAGCCGAATACGTGATGAAGCTTCAAAATGAAGGCCGTAAGGTCTGCTTTGTGGGCGACGGCATCAACGATTCGATCGCGCTCAAACAGGCTAATGTCTCGATCTCGCTCCGCGGAGCATCATCAATCGCCACCGATACCGCCCAAATCGTGTTCCTGGAGGAAGGTCTTTCCAAGCTGTGCGACCTGCGCGATATCGCTCGCGACCTGGACCGCAACGTACGACGAAGCTGGCAGTTGATCCTGGCCCCAAATATCGCATGCATCGCTGGCGTCTTCACGCTGGGGTTTGGAATCATGACTTCGGTCATCACCAATAATGTGGCAGCCTTGGCAGCACTTGGAAACGGGATGCTGCCGTTGCGAAAAATCGCGGAGATCGAAGCCGAAAAACGACACGAGCAAGAGCTGCGACAAGCCTATGCGCTGGAAAGAGAAGCTGTATGAGCGGCCCCTGAAGTGCCCGATCGACGAACAAACGCCGACAGCGATCAATCAACCAGAACCGCCGTGACGCCGCTCATCTCATCGAGAGTGTGGCCAATGATCTGAATTTCTGACTGTCTCATTCATTCTCTGAACCCGCGATGCAGCTTGCGGATCATTACAATGGCCAAGAAAAGAAATCCAGCCCCGACTCGCCCAATTGATCTCGACTTGAGGTTCAAGCCAACCGACGCGCCACTGGACCCTATGGCCAAGCGGTTCGATATCTTCCTGATCGACACCGGATGGAACCATGCCGTTGCGAAAGCCATCCGTTCACACCTGTCTTTATTCTTCAGCTTCGAGAATCAAGATCCTTTTTACATACTCTCACCTGAACAATCATTCGAGATTCTCAAGCGTGCGCCTCAGCTGATCGGACATGACCCGATCATTCTGGTCTACGATGTTCGTGCACCTGAGGATCGACAATCCCGAGGTTATCACGGGTTCCGATTGAACCTCGGTCTGATCAAACATCCCGAGCAGGCTCTGGCACGACTACAAGAATTCCTCCGTTTCATTGCTCTCAACCGCACCGCAATTCGTCTGGATCGGTTAATCCGCCACAAACTGTATCGTGAAGGTCTCGATGGCATGATCAAGATACTTCGCGACGCATCGACCGAGCTCCTTTGATGGCCGGAACTTTCTCTATTCGAGGCAGTGTTATGAACGAAGACATTTCCATCGTGCCGCTACTCGTAGGTGCTCTCGGTCTTTTTTATTTCGGATACGAAATTGAACGCCGACGGCACAAGCTGCGGCAGATTTTCAATGTGTTCGACCGGCAAGAAAGCGAAATCGCCGCGATGCTGGAAGGAATGGTCGAGAGCGGACAGCTAAAGCCCTACTCGACCGGAGAGCAGGTATAGCTGAAGGATGATCAAGCTTTGGTACCACCACCACGAGCTGAGATGTGAAGACCGCCAGCCGAGCCCGAAAACCGAGTTCTTCCGCGCCCGTTGAGATATCCTGGTCCAATGGCGTCGTTCGTCTGCGCGACAAGGACCTCTTCGGCGAACGTCTCGGCGAACCGTGTGTCATTTTTCTGCGCCGGGTTTTCGCGTTGAGCGAAGTCAAGTCGGTCGAGATCGACTGCCAGCAGATTACAGCTGAGATCCACTTTGACGAAGGTCGTTTGAAGTTGACCGATCATCTTCAACGACTGGCGGCAGCTATTCGAGGTCAGACATCCCCGAAAGCCAAGGCACTTTCCGACAGCTTGCTTTTAGGGGATCTTTCCCGTTGCACCGGCCGGATCAAGATTCTACGACTCGATACAATCCTCACAACTTGGGACATCGTTGATCATCAGCCTGGAAGGATCCGACTCCGTCACGAGTCGATCCGTGTCGACACGGCTTTAACACGTCGAGTACGAAACATCATCGAGGATATGACGGGGGTGATTGGTTGTTCCGTTCGGCCGATTACTGGCAGCGTGCTGATTCGGTTTGATCCCACCGCAACGAGCGCGTCACGTCTTCTTCGGGTTCTCGAGCGGGAGCGCCAGAGACCAGCACTCCCCGACCTTGAAAGCTGCGGTCCAATACCGGCTGGATTTGGTCTGAGCAACATATCGCTGGCGCTGGCAGCCGCCGGCGAAATTGCTGTACCAGCCTTGCTGCCGGTCTGCGCCATTCTGCTAGTGGGCTCGAATCTCGGTACGTTTCGAGCGGCAGGCCAGCAATTGCTGCAAGGGCGATTAGGACTCTCAGCACTGTACTCGAGCATCGTTGCGGCGACTCTGGCCAGTGGTCAGTTCATCGCTTCGGCCGCGATGAGCTGGATGTTCATGTTCTGGAATCATCGGTATTGCAGCGAATTACAGCAGTCGCGGCGAAGGTTGCTGGGCGAGATCACACGACAGCCGAGTTATGCCCGGCTGGCAGGGCCTGAGGCAAATGACACCGGTGTCGAGATCCCCATCGAAGATCTCAAGCCAGGCGACGTGATCTTAATCTCATCAGGACAACAGATTCCGGTAGATGGCCGTGTTCTCAAAGGGCAGGGTTTGGTGGACGAGCGACTGATTCGGGGTGTCCATGGGTTGAACCGCAAATGGCCCGACGATGCAGTTCTTGCCGGTTCGACGATCCGATTCGGCGAGTTACAGGTCGAAGTGCTGCGACACGGGTCACAAACACAGGCCGCTGCCTTGGCCCGGGCAACTCTGGCAGTAACCATGCCAGCTTCGAGCTCACGAACTCTGACCTTACGAGGCGAGGAATTTGCCGAGCGAACAATCCTGCCCACCATGGCTATCGCCGGCTTAGGATTTTTGATGGGAGGCGTCAGTAGTGCGGGTGCCATTCTACGACCCGACTATGCGACCGGTCCAGGACTGGCGTTTCCACTCGAAACGCTACAAGCCGTGTCGCTCTGCCTGAGGCATGGCATCGTAATCCGTGATCCCGAAGCGATCCAACGGCTCGCAACGACTGATCTCCTGCTCATCGAGCACGGCGCTGCGCTGGAACGAACTCAATTGGAATTAGACGCCATTGAGGCCTTTCCCGGCATTACTGAAGAGGAGTTGCTCCGTTTTGCCGACGCCGCTTTTCACGAACTTGACGATGAACGTGCGGCCGTGGTGCGCAACCTATGCCGAGATCGAGGGATCACACCACTTGGTGTTCAGCCGGTTGAGTTCGCCACCGATGTGACACTGCAGCATGGTAACGATTGCATCAAAGTCGGTGATCTCGGCTCGCGGAGTTGCGAAACCGTCAAACCAAACGACCCGGGTAATTCAGAATGGGCTGAACTGGAACCAGCCGATTCACTCATGGTCGGGATCAATGGGCGGGTTGCGGGCCTGATTCACTTCCAACGTTCCGCCCGTCCAGAAGCGACTTCGATGTTCAGACGATTACGTTCCAAGCGAAATGTCCAGATCGGAATCATCTCAGATCAATCTCACCGAACGCTTGCTCCATTCGCGACGTCTCTCGGGGCGGACTTCCATCTAGGCGACCTAACCCCGGACGATCGAATCCGTCTACTGAAGGACTGCCGCAAGCGTGGTTTTAAGGTAGCTTATGTCGGCGACTGCCGCGTTGATCCTCGCATAGCGGCCGAGGCACATGTAGCCATTTCCCTAGTTGAATATGGAATTCACAGCCTGGATCAGGACCATGCACCGATCCGGTTGCTTCAGCCCCGGCTCTTCAAGCTCGCAGAGCTCTGGGACATTGCAAGTATTCACCAGCGCCGCCTCAAGGTTGCCCATGGCTATGCGCTCCTTCCAAATCTTCTCTGCGTGGCAGGAGCTTTCATGTGGGGCTTTACTTCGCTTGCTTCGGTCGTAGTGACCAACCTGGGCACATACGGACTGTATTCGCGGACGGCAACCTCAATCCGAACTCTTGAGGCCCAAATCTCCCGATCGTTCAACCGACCATGGCTCTCAAGAGAAAACTGGTAACCAAGGGTGTTTCCTGGAACACGACGGAGGACATCGTGAAGCAAACATCCTTACGTCCAAGAGCCAAGAACTTCACCGGCGGCCAAGCGGGTCGTCATGAACAGCCGGGCCGCCGCCAGCCAAAGAGCTCTCGCCGCAAAGCAGATCCGAAACCCGGCCCGCAGGACGACCTCGTAACCCACCATCAAATCGCACAAGAACAAGCAGAACTCAAAAGGATCAAGCAACTTCCCAAGGAGGTGGGCGTCATGCTCATCACTGCGGGAATTGTCGGTTTGATCCTGCCTGGACCGGGTACACCGGCTCTCATCGCAGGAGGGTTGGCTCTGTGGCCCAAAGCCTTCGATAAGCTGGAGTTATGGCTGGAGCGGCACCACCCGGTTGCACATCGTGAGAGCATGAAGCAGATCGACCGTTTCCTCAACGATCTAGAAAGGCGGTACCCGTATTCAAGCCGTGAACGAGGGGAACGGTGATCGTAAATCGAATGGCATGGCCTGGCACAATCGTTAAACCTGTTGAGTACTAACACAAGTTTAACATAATCTGCATTATAGGACCTTGGCTCTTGGTCACCTTACAGGCTCTGGCAACGACAACTTAAGATAACGAAACCAAACTGATTGCTTGGATGCTGCCTTGTCTTCTAGCTTCTGGGGGATGTACGAAACATCTTGGTAAGCCTGGAGTAATGAATTAAGATGAGGTTTTCGGGGAGACCAAGTAATGGCTAGGAACGTCCAGCCTAAATCAGCTTTGATTCCAAAAAACAACAGACGCCTCCTCGGAACGCACAATGATTGACTGTAGCAAAAGCTCGTGTTAAGCTAAGCCCCGATTGGTTCGGACTCGCTTCGTTGACTGTTGCTGCTGCCTCTAAAAATCCTCTCCTGTTTCAACCGAGCTCTCCTGTTTCAACCGATTAGCACGATCAAGCCTTGAAGACCGGGATCTCCTATCGGATCTTCTTCGGAGACTTTGCGCCGATGAGTGCCTTGGTTCCTTCTTCGCGACCTGACTTGAACGCATCCATGTTCGACGGCACGACTCTTGTCCAAGATGACGGGCAGTTACGCTCCTCGATTCCTTCTCAGTTGCAGAGTCGAGAATGGCTCAGGATCGCCGGTCTCCCTCTCATGGCTAAGCGAACTGTTGATCTCGCTGGGGCTCTCGTAGGTCTCACCCTTCTCACGCCTGTGATCCTGATCATTGCTCTGCTCATTCGTCTCGAAGCCCGCGGGCCAATCCTGTTCCGCCAGTTACGACGCGGATATCGCGGAAGGCTCTTCCGAGTGATCAAATTCCGCACCATGAGCGTCGACGCCGAGCAACGCCTCGGTGCACTCGAAGATAGCAACGAATCGGCTGGTGGCGTGCTCTTCAAGCTCCGTGATGACCCACGCGTCACACGGCTGGGACGGTTCTTACGCCGCTACAGCCTCGACGAACTTCCGCAGTTGATTAATGTCCTCTGCGGTGAGATGAGCTTGGTTGGCCCACGTCCCCTTCAACTTCGCGACAGCGACAARCTTTTGGCCCTGGATCCCAAGGCATATGCACAGCGCCTCCAGGTGATGCCCGGTTTGACAGGTGCTTGGCAAGTTGGCGGGCGAAGCGAAGTGGACTACCAGCGCATGGTTGAGCTCGATGTCGATTATGTGGAAAACTGGTCGCTAGGCCGGGATCTCAAAATCATCGGCAAAACCTTCTTCGTCGTCCTGCTCCGACGGGGCGCTTACTGAACACCAGACGGCTGCTTTTCTTTCCCTCCTGGCATGGGAGAGAAACCCACTTGCCTTGTCTGTGCAGCGACATGCACTGGACGGCATGCTTTTGAGTGACCATCTGGCGGGTGCAAATCGAGGCCATTCGGCTTCTCCCACTCACTCTAGACTGGATTCTGTCTCATCGGACGGGAAGATCCACTTGTACAAGATCAACCGTCCCAATGAGTCACGGGTGGCGTAGAACTTAAAACGCCTTGCCCCCCACCTGAGACACAACGGCGAAACTATCGCCGTGGGATTCGGGGAAATGATTTTCTTCACGACCGGGCACGAACAGTTCCAGTTCGATTATCTCATGAGACTGGTCACACCCGTCAGGGATGAATTCCCGGACGAAGAGATCGTTGTCCAGTACGGTCACAGCAAACACGTCCCCCTGGGAAAGGGAATCAAGGCAGTGCAACTGTTCTCACCTGAGAAGTTCCGCGAGGCTGTTTCGAATGCGCGAGTCGTGATATCCCATTGTGGCGAGGGAAATCTACTGCTGCTTCAGGAACTCGGTACGCCCTTTGTGTTAGTGCCACGAACCAAGAAGCGGAAAGAACACGTCGACAACCACCAGCTTGAGTTAGCTCATGTTCTGGAAAGAGCTGGATTACCAGTGGCGTTTGACGTTCATGGTTTGCTCGATATTCTTCGGAATCCTCGTTTCGTCAAATACGAATTCCGTGATGAGAAAATTGCCGAGGTCCTCATCGAGCGTGATCTGACAGGTAACCGGATTCTCTTAGTCACTTCCAGTGGCGGCCATTTCCAGCTGATGCGAACGTTGGCACGCTACTGGGAGCGCTTCCCAAACCGGATCTGGACCACATTCGAAAACAAAACGACGCGAACTATACTGGAAGACGAAGCCGTGGTCTGGGCTCACTCCCCGACCAACCGCAATGTGCCCAACCTGATCCGAAATAACCTCCTCGCCTATCGAACGATCCGGCGGTATCGGCCCGACGTCATCCTCTCGACAGGCGCAGGTGTAAGCGTACCATTCCTCTTGCAGGGAAGATTCATGGGCTGTCGGACAGTTTTCGTCGAGAGCATTACTCGCGTGCGTGATCTGAGCCTCTCTGCCAAGATGCTTCGAAGTGCTGGAGCGATTGGAACACTCGTCGTTCAACACCGTGAGCTTGGGGAGCGGTATCACGAAGCGGTGGTCGTCGAGTGAAAGACTGTACGTAAAAATTTCCTACAAAAGCAGCTTACCACCGACCTCCCCAAGGAGCACATTTTTCCCCATTCGATCGCAAGTGATAGCGATGTTCGCTTGCCACGACAATCGCCCAAAATGGTTTGATCCGATCAGCGCAGTCTAGCCTGTTTAGGTTAGCCGTCGGGGGTTCCTCATAATCTGGGATAATGTTCATCGATGAAAACTTCGACTCTTGCCAGACTGGCTTTTAAACACACATACAATCACTTCGCCGAAGAACTCTACATTCATACAAAAAAAGATTTCACGAAGCCCGTGACTTTCTACGGCATTGTCAACGAGCGGTGTAACGTCAAGTGTCGGTACTGCGAGTACTGGCGATTGCCGC
>JRHI01001373.1_pt1 | contig 20724 bp, 15 predicted proteins | sample 215371 | NCBI WGS metagenome assembly JRHI01 (sample SAMN02929681, study PRJNA255918) | sediment metagenome | biome: cave system; feature: Ice Cave; material: Sediment; isolation source: sediment from deep within a dark volcanic ice cave with no known source of... ...
AACCGGGATGGTGGAATTGGAACTAATTCTTGGACGCCGCCTTACCAAGTACGGCAAGGGGACGTTCAAGACGTTCGGCAGCGCCGACCGCGGCGGGTACACGCACAAGTACTCGATCCAGGAGAGCATCGAGGACGGCACCACGCTGCCCTTATACTATAACCTCGCCCCCAACGAGATGCTCGCCAGCCCTGAGTTGATGGAAAAGGAGTTCTGGTCGGTCGCCGAGACCGAGGGGATCACCGACATCGAGGAGCTGAACAAGATTCTCGACCGGGCGGTGAACCTCAAGAACTTCCTCAAGGCGGGCGAGCGCGTGGACAAGATCGCCCGCTATGTCGCCGAGCACTACGTGAGGAACGTCGAGCCGCTCGGGTACAAGGCATTTCTAGTCGGCGTGGACCGCCCGGCGTGCGCCAAATACAAGAACGCGCTCGACAAGTACCTGCCGCCGGAATACTCGGAAGTCGTCTACACCGGCAACAACAACGACACGGCAGAACTCAAGGCCCACCACATCGACGAGAAGAAGGAGAAGCAGGTCCGGAAGGACTTCGCCAAGGCAGGCAAGCTTCCCAAGATCCTGATCGTGACGGAGAAGCTGCTGACGGGGTACGACGCGCCTGTGCTGTACGCCATGTACCTCGACAAGCCGATGCGTGACCACACGCTGCTCCAGGCAATCGCGCGCGTCAACCGACCTTACGAAGTGGACGAGGGAGACGGACGCGAGACGCGCAAACCGCACGGCTTCGTGCTCGACTTCGTCGGCATCTTCGACAAGCTGGAGAAGGCGCTGGCGTTCGACAGCGACGAGATCAACGCCATCGTGAAGGACCTCGGGCTTCTCAAGGTCTTGTTCAAGAACAAGATGGTGCAGAAAGCGCCGCGCTATCTCAAGCTCGTGACCCACGGCTTCAACGACAAGGACGTGGACGACCTGATCGAGCACTTCCGCGACAAGGAGCGCCGCAAGGAGTTCTTCAAGGAGTTCAAGGAGCTGGAGATGCTCTACGAGATCATCTCCCCGGACGCTTTCCTGCGCCCCTACATCGACGATTACACGTCCCTGGCCTCGATGTACGCGGTGGTGGCGAAGGCTTACACCAAGCAGGTGTACGTCGATCGAGCGTTCCAGCGGAAGACGAACGAGCTGGTGCAGAAGCACGTCACGTCCAGCCCCATCGCCGCCGTGACTGATTTCGTCGCCATCGACGCCCAGACGATCGACCTGATCAAGCAGAAGCACGGCGGCGACGACACGAAGGTCATCAACCTGATCAAGAGCATCGAGAAGACGGCGGAAGAGGAATCGGGCGACCCATTCCTGATCGCGATGGCCGATCGGGCGAAGCAGGTTCAGGAAAACTACGAGGACCGGCAGACATCGACGCAGGAGGCGCTGGACGAGCTGTTTGCCGACATCAAGCGGAACGAAGAGCGCAAGAAGGAGCAGGCCGAGAAAGGTTATGATTCGCACCGCTATTTCGTGTTCACCACGCTCAAGGAAACCGGCATCAAGGACCCAGAAGGCGTGAGCGCCAAGGTCGCCAGGGCCTTTGTGGAGCACCCGAACTGGCTCCAGAGCGAGGCCGACCTTCGGGAATTGCGCAAGGCCGTGACCTTCGCCGTCTACGCAGAGGTGGATGATCTTGACGAAGTGACGCGGATCGTCGACAGCCTGCTCTCTCACTTGCAGAAGGCATCCGTGACCAAATGAGCGTGACGATCACCGACAAGACTACGTTCAAAGAGCGAGTCCGCGGTTGGGCCGAGAAACTCGATGCCCGGGTGACGTCCGTCTCCGTGCGCCCGATGAAGACCAAGTGGGCGTCGTACTCGACCACGGGCCGGCTGACCTTCGACACCGGCCTGCTGGAACTGCGGGAGGAACTCCAGGACTACGTCATTGCCCACGAGCTTCTCCACTTCCACGCCCCGAACCACGGGAAGTTATGGAAGAGCCTGATGCGCGCGCACCTCGGTGAGTACGAACAACTGGAGGCTGAGTTGCGCAGATTGGTGCATGACAAAGCGATGCCGAACCGGATTGGCGAGAGCTAGAGTTTCCGGCGGGGATGTCCCGCGCCTCCTCTTTGAAAAGGACCTGCCGATGTCATCATCTGCCGAGCCGTTCGTTCGCGATTGCTATTTCGTGCCGGTCCCCGACGAGATTACGGCGCACGATCTCCCTGTCGCCGGCACGCTTCCCCCGCAGCTCACCGGAGTCTACCTGCGGAACGGTCCCAATCCCCGGCCCGGATCGGCCTACCCCTCTATCGCCGGTGACGGCATGGTCCACGGCGTCCGCCTCGAGGCCGGCCAGGCGCGCTGGTATCGCAACCGGTATGTCAAGACCAGGCGGGACGCCGGTATCCACGGCGGCTGCTCGTCCAATACCCACGTCTTCGCCCACGCCGGACACATCCTTTCTTTCGTCGAGGTGGCCCTGCCGATCGAAATCGACCGGCGCCTCGAGACCGTCGGCCCGGTCGATTTCGGAGGCATCGGCACGGCCTTCACCGCGCATGGAAAGATCGACCCCGACACGGGCGAACTCCTCGCCTTCGGCTACCAGTTCGCGAGTCCCCATCTGACGTTCTACCGCATCGATCGTGCAGGACAGATCGTCGAGCGCCGTGTCATCGACCTGAACACCCCCTGCCTCATGCACGACTTCGCGATGACCGAACGCTACGCCATTTTTTTCGACACGCCGACGGTCATGGTGCAGGACTGGGGCGGCGGCGGCTTGCCGTTCCGCTGGCAGGAAGGGCGCGGCACACGCATCGGCGTCGTGCCGCGCCAGGGCGGCGCCGCACGCTGGTTCGATGTGCCCGCGTGCCAGCTCACGCACACGGCCAACGCCTTCGAGCAAGACGGTCGCATCGTCGTGGATGGGATTCGCACCAACCGCTTCCTGGCAGACCCGGTGGCCGATCCGCCGCTCCTGTATCGCTGGGAGATCGACCTCGCGCGCGGTGTCGTCACGGAGGCGGCGTTGGACCACCATCCCGTCGAGTTCCCGCGCGTCGATGAGCGGCGCAGCGGCCGCCCTTATCGCTATGCCTATACCGTTGAGTACCGCGAGTTCGGGCCGGCCGGCGTGCCTCAAAGTTCACTGCTGCGCTGCTACGACGTCGAGACGGGCACGTCGGTGGCGAAGGACTTCGGCGTCCGCTACGTGCCCGGCGAGCCGGTGTTCGTCCCGAAGTCCGCCGACGCCGCCGCCGAGAATGACGGGTGGGTGCTCGCGCTGCGCTATGACCGCGCGCTGGATCGGAGCGACCTCGTCGTCCTCGACGCAAACGAGTTCGGCGGCGATCCGGTGGCCGTCGTGCAGCTGCCGCGGCGGGTGCCCATCGGCTTGCACGGGAGCTGGGTGGCGGACTGATGCTGGCGTCCTTTCGGCGTGTGCCAAGAGCTGGCCAGCCTGGCCGGAGTGAGTCTCCTGGATGTGTCGGGCATGCCGGGGATGTTCGAGGCTTCGTACTGGCAGACGTTACCGAACTGCCTCCCTGGAGGAGTATTTCCGCCAGCACTCATCCCGGTCGGTCAAGGAGATTCAGCACGCCAGCGCGTGTGACTGATGTCGCAGTCGGGCAGCGCCTGCTGTAGCTTCTCTACCCCCGCGTCCGTCACCGGGGTCTCGTCAAGCCACAGCCACTCGAGCCGCGTTAGCCCGGTCAGGTGCTCCAGCCCTGCATCCGTTACCCGGGAATAGGCAAGATTCAGCGAATCAAGCTTTGTTAGCCCAGTCAGGTACTCCAGCCCCGCGTCCGTTACCTCCGACCTGTAGAGATCCAACTCCTCGAGCTGGGTTAACCCGGCCAGGTGCTGCAGTCCCGCGTCCGTCACCTGGGCATGGTTGAGTCGAAGGTACTGCAGCTGCGTCAGCCCGGCCAGGTGCTGCAGTCCCCCGCCCGCCACGCAGACTTCGCCAAGGTTCAGCCACCGAAGCTGCATCAGTCCCGCCAGGTGCTTCAGCCCCGCGCCCGTCACCTGGGTGCCGCGGAGATTCAGCGACTGAAGCTGCGTGAGCCCGGCCAGGTGGTGCAGTCCCGCGTCCGTCAGCCGGATTCCGTCAAGATCAAGCTCCCGAAGCTGCGTGAGCCCGGCCAGGTGGTGCAGTCCTGCGTCCGTCACCCGGGTTCCCTCAAGATTAAGCTTCCAAAGCTGCGTCAGCCCGGCCAGGTGCTCCAGCCCCGCATCCGGTACCTGGGTATGGCTGAGATCCAGCGTCACCTGGAGCTGCGTCAACCCGCCCAGGTGCTGTAGCCACGCGCCCGTCACCTCGGTCCCGCGGAGATGCAGCGTCTGGAGCTGCGCCAGCGCGGCCAGGTGCTCCAGCCCTGTGTCCGTCACCCGGGTACGGCAGAGATGCAGCGTCTGGAGCTGCGTCAGCCCGGCCAGGTGCTTCAACCCTGCGCCCGTCACCTCCGGGCAGTCGAGATTCAGCTCCCGAAGCTGCGTCAGCGCGGCCAGGTGCTTCAGCCCTGCGTCCGTCACTTCCTTCCCTTCGAGCTTCAGATACTGAGGCTGGGTCAGGCCAGCCAACTGCTCCAATCCCGGATCCGTCACCAGCCGGGCCAGGTGCTCCAACCCCGCGTCCGTCACCCGGATCCCGGGAAGGCTCAATGTCTGGAGCTGCGTCAGCCCGGCCAGGTGCTTCACTCCCGCACCCGTCACCCGGGTTCCTTCAAGATTAAGCTTCCGAAGCTGCGTCAGCCCGGCCAGGTGCTCCAGTCCTGCATCGGTCACCTGGGTGCCGTGGAGATCCAGAGAGTGAAGCCAGGTTAGCCCAGCTAGATGCTTCAGGCCCGCGTCCGTTACCTGGGTATTGCTGAGATCCAGCATCCGAAGCTGGTTGAGCCCGGCCAGGTGCTCCAGTCCCGCATCCGTCACCTGGGTCTTACGGAGATCCAGGGAGTGAAGCCGGGTGAGCCCGACCAGATGCTTCAACCCCGCGTGCGTTACCCCGGAGAAGCTAAGATTCAGCTCCCGAAGCTGCTTCAGCCCGGCCAGGTGTTCCAGCCACGCGTCCGTTACTTGGTAACCAAAGAGGTGCAGCGTATGGAAATGCTTCAGCCCGGCCAGGTGCTGCAGCCACGCTCCCGTCACCTGCACACCGCGGAGATGCAGCGCCTGAAGCTGAGTCAGGCCGGCCAGGTGCTTCAGCCCCGCGCCCGTCACCTCGAACCCGCAAAGGGACAGTTCCCGAAGCTGCGTGAGCCCGGCCAGTTGCTCCAGGCCGGCATCTCCTAGCTCGCCCGAAGTGAGGCTGAGCGTGACGACTTGCGCAAGTAGTCCGCGCGCGACCACGCGCCCCAGGGACTCCTCTTCCGCGACATCCAGCTGCAGCCCGCTCAGGCCGCTCTGCTGCGCCATGAACCACTGCGACATGGAATCCCCGGCCAGCACGTCGGCATCCACCCGCAACGAGGGTAGGCCGCGCTGGAAACTCACCTCGATCTGTGCCGGCGGGCTGCCCAGCCAGGCCTCACCGTGTTGGCGTAGCAACTCCGCCTCCCGCTGCGTCAGCTCTGAGCGGCGAGAATCTGCCTCGTCCGGATCCATTCTCGCCCGGCACAAAATGGTAGGTGAAAGTCGCGTCAGCTCGCCTCGGCAAGGATCCTCCTCGTCCAGGCGGGCCAGCACACACTGGACGCGGATGAACTCGCCCCGGGGGTCGCCGCGCTCCTCCAGCCAGTCGGCGAAGATCAAGCGCGGGGTGTCATCCTCGGGATCGTCGCGGATGGCAGCCAGGAAAGCGGCTTGTGGGTTGTTGGTCGCAGTCATCACGGAACTCCGCAGAAGCGAGCCCGGTCCGAGTAGAGGCCAGCGAAGCCACCGGCCTGCGGCAGTCTACCCTCGCCACCGTCCTCTTGCCAGAGGGAGGCCACCGTCCTCCAGATGCCCGGCTTCTCTGCCTCCAGCAAACAACGGCGGCCCGTGACACGAAACCCCCGCGATGGCGGTTCGCCCAACAGCTCCGAGCGGACGTGGAGCCGTTACAGGCGGTCCTGGGTTTCACCCGAAGGTGACCTCCGATCATCCCGCGCTCGACATCGTCCGGCGGCATGGCGAGCAACCCCTCAGTCGTGAGGAGAGACGTCGTGATCGAGGTCGTCAGGGGAAGCCTCCACGGGTGGCACCGTTGGGCGGCGCACGGTGCCCGCCAATGGTTTCACATCCGGCCGCGCCGAGTATAACTCACAGCGTCAGCAAGAGTTGAGGCCCTTGCTGACGCTGTGGGCTGGTAAGTGGCGCCGAGGTCGCCGATCGCGTCTCCGGGACACGATTCTGCGCACCATCTTGCCCGTGTTGCGCAGTTCAACGCGCATCTCTGCCGCTGCCCGATTCCGCTGTTCGACCAGGATGCTTGCAACAACTCAGCCTCAACCACGGTGTTGAGCGGGTTGATCATCTGTCATGGCAAACCATCGTCATGCCGGCACAGGATTTGCCTTCCCCCCCAACCTAGCCGCTTAAGGTTCGGCGGTCTGTTGGACCAAAGCGCCGCTGTGCCGCAAGCGGCGGGGGGTGGCACTGATGCCGCAAATCTTCCATCGCAGCTTCAACACCATCTCCAAGGTGAGCATCTTCGGCGCGGTCTTTTTCCTTGCCGGCCTCGGCTGGCTCCTCACCGTCCTCTACCGCTCCTCCTACGTCACCGAGGCCGACCACCCCCTGGTCCAGCCTGTTCCCTTCAGTCATGCTCACCACGTCGGCCAGCTTGGCATCGACTGCCGTTATTGCCATACCTCTGTCGAGAATTCCTCGTTCGCCGGCATCCCGCCCACCAAGACCTGTATGAATTGCCATCAGGAGATCTGGTTCGGCAGCGCCATGCTCGAACCCGTCCGCGCCAGTTACCGCAACGGCGAATCGATTCCCTGGCAGCGCGTTCATAACCTGCCCGGCTTCGTCTACTTCGACCACAGCATCCACGTCAATAAGGGCATCGGCTGCGTCTCCTGTCACGGCCAGGTCAACGACATGCCGTTCACCTGGCAGCACGGTTCGCTGCTGATGGAATGGTGCTTGCAGTGTCATCGCGAGCCGGAGTGGCACGTTCGGCCGCGTAGCGAAGTCTTCAGCATGACATGGCAGCCGGCCCAGGAGACCAATACGGAGACGGGAACACCCTACGACCAGGCCACCCTCGGCAAGAAGCTGGTGGCCGACTACCACGTCCGCAGCCTCACCAGTTGCTCGACGTGTCATCGCTGAGCGTTAGCGCGAAAAGCCTCTCACCCCAGCCCTGCGTCTTGAGGGACCGAGGGGAAGGCCTTTAGGAGGGCCCGCCTGTGAACCTGGAAGCCATCCGCCAACGCCTCGCCGTCGATCCGGGCAAGGCGTCCTGGCGTAGCCTGGAGGAACTTACGCAGACCGCGGAGTTCCGCGATCTGCTCGAGCGCGAATTTCCCGACCAGGCAACCGAATGGCTTGACCCGGTCACGCGCCGGCAGTTCCTCATCCTCATGGGCGCGTCGCTCGCCCTGGCCGGCGTCACCGGCTGCTCCATCCGGCCGGCGCCGCGCGAGAAGATCATGCCCTACGTCCGTCAGCCGGAGGAGATCGTCCCGGGCAAGCCGCTCTTCTTCGCCACGGCCATGCCGCTGCAAGGGTTCGCCACCGGCCTGCTCGTCGAGAGTCACGAGGGCCGGCCGACCAAGGTCGAGGGCAATCCGTTGCATCCCGCCAGTCTCGGCGCCACCGACGTCTTTGCCCAGGCGTCCATCCTGACGCTGTACGATCCCGATCGTTCGCGCACCGTCAGCTACCGCGGCCGGCCGCGCAGCTGGATCGAGGCGCTCGCCGCCCTGCGCAGCGCCCTGCAGAAACAGCGAACGAAACACGGCGCCGGCCTGCGCCTCCTCACCGAGATCGTCGCCTCGCCAACGCTGGCCACCCAGATTCAGGGTCTGCTGAAGGATTTTCCCGAGGCGAAATGGTATCAATACGAGCCGATCTCCCAGCATTACGCCTTCCTCGGCGCCCGCCAAGCGTTCGGCAAGGGGAACGAGGTAGCACCGCGTTACGACTTCACCAAGGCCGCCGTCGTCCTCGCGCTTGACGCTGACTTCCTCGGCTGCGGTCCCGGCCACCTGCGCTATGTCCACGACTTCATGAGTCGCCGCCGCGTCCGCACCAACGACAAGCCGCTGGCGCAGGCGACAATGAATCGGCTGTACGTCGTGGAGAGCATGCCGACGAGTACGGGTTCGGTGGCCGATCATCGGCTGCCGTTGCGTTCCCAGGATGTCGAGACGTTCGCCCGCGCCGTTGCCGTCGAGCTGCGTCGCCAGCTTGGCCAGGGCGCGCAGGCACCGGTCGCCGATGCCGCCGGGGTTTTGCAGAAACTCGGCGAGGCCCCGGCCCTGCCCGACAAGGCGGCCGGGTGGTTGGGACCGCTCGTCCGCGACCTGCTCGCGCACGCCGGCAGCTGCCTCGTGGTCGCCGGTGACTACCAACCACCGGCAGTCCACGCCCTCGCCCACGCGCTCAATCACGCGCTGGGCAACTTCGACAAGACGGTGCAGTTCCTGCCGGCGCTCCAGACTCGGCCGGCCGATCCCATGGACGAGCTGCGCCGGCTGGTCGATGAGATGAACCAGGGACAGGTCGAGATGCTTGTCTGCTTCGACGCCAATCCGGTATTCACGGCGCCGGTCGATCTCGGCTTCGGCGACGCCCTGGCCAGGGTGCCGCTGCGCATCCATCTCGGCCTGTATCAAGACGAAACCGCGGTGCAGTGCGACTGGCACATTCCGCAGGCGCATTATCTCGAATCGTGGGGCGATGCCCGCGCCTTCGACGGTACGGCGACGCTTCTCCAGCCGCTCATCGCGCCGTTATACGGCGGGCGGTCGGCACACGAGGTCCTCGCCACCTTTACCGAGTACCCCGAGCGGACCGGCTATGACGTGGTGCGCGAACAGTGGCGCGGCTATCACAAGCAGCACGGCACGGGCGAGTTCGAGGCGTTCTGGCAGAAGGCGCTGCAGGACGGCGTCGTGCCCGATCTGGCCGGCGACTTCAAACCGAAGGCGGTGACGTTGCGGAAGGACTGGGCAATGCCGCCCGAGGGAACGCCGGGCCGGCCGTCGGGTCAGGGACTGGAGATCGTCTTTCGGCCCGACCCAACCATCCACGACGGTCGCTTCGCCAACAACGGCTGGTTGCAGGAACTGCCGAAGCCGGTGACAAAGCTGACCTGGGACAACGCTGCTTTCATGAGTCCCAAGACAGCGGCCGACCTTGGCGTGCGCATCGAGTTCGGCTCGACCGGCGGCGAGCACGGCCGAGCTTACGCGGACACGATCGAGCTGAGTTACGGCGGCCGGACGTTGGCGATACCAGCCTGGATCCTGCCCGGACACGCGGACGGCTCGATCACGGTACACTTCGGCTATGGTCGGGAGCACGCCGGCCACGTCGGCACCGGCACCGGCTTCAACGTCTATCGCCTGCGCACCGCTGCCGCCCCGTGGTGCGATAGCGACCTGCAGGCCAGCAAGCTCGGCGGGCAGCACGTGCTCGCCTGCACGGAAATGCACCATCTCGTCAAGCAGGAGGCGGTCGCGGAACGACAGCCGGTCCACGCGGCCACCCTGGAGGAATACAAGAAGGACCCGAACTTCGCTCACTTCGCCAGAGCCGGCGAAAAAGAGGTAAAAGAGATCCGCAAATTGATCCCGGGTTCGCCGCCGGAGCAAGAGGCAGCCGAGGACAAGAAGCCGACTGATCGCCGGCTGGTGCCGCTGACGCTGTATCCTGAGGTCCCGTATCACGGCTACCGCTGGGGGATGGCGATCGACCTGACGGCGTGCGTCGGCTGCAACGCCTGCGTCGTCGCCTGCCAGGCGGAGAACAACATTCCGGTCGTCGGCAAGATGGAAGTGACGCGCGGCCGGGAGATGCATTGGTTGCGCATCGACCGCTATTACGTTGGCGCCGTTGAGGAACCAAGGACGCATTTTCAGCCGGTGCCGTGCATGCAGTGCGAGAAGGCGCCGTGCGAACTGGTTTGTCCCGTGCAGGCGACGGCGCACAGCCACGATGGCCTTAACGACATGGTTTACAATCGCTGCGTCGGCACGCGCTACTGCTCGAACAACTGTCCGTACAAGGTCCGCCGTTTCAATTTCCTCCAGTATGCCGATTACGCAACGGAGAGCCTGAAGCTGCTGCACAATCCCAACGTGACGGTGCGCAGCCGCGGCGTGATGGAGAAGTGTACGTACTGCGTGCAGCGCATCCGGGCGGCGGAGATCGAGGCGGAGAAACGGATCGTCGCCGCGCGCGACCGGCGCCGGGCCGAAGGAGGCGATCCCGAGGACCCGGAGATCGAACGGCGGCTGCGCGTGCAGGACGGCGAGGTGCTGACGGCGTGCCAGGCGGCGTGTCCGGCCGGTGCCATCGTCTTCGGCGATATCAACGACCCGAAGAGCGTCGTCCAGCACTGGAAGAGCGAGCCGCTGAACTACGCGCTCCTGGCCGAACTGAACACGCAGCCGCGGACGACGTACCTGGCGGCGCTGCGGAATCCGAATCCGGAATTGAGCACCGCATGACCTGCCCGCTACGCCGGCAAGGGGTATAGTTTGCCCTGGCCGGCGCGGCGGGCTGCTCGGGAGATGTCGAAAGACGCATCATGGTGCAGGAAACAACGCCGCCCACGAATCCGGAGCCACTGGCCCAGCCGCCGATCATCGGCGGACGGTACACCTTCGCCACCGTCGCCGACAAGATCAGCGCCGCCGTCCTGGCGCGGCGGGCGCCGGGCGGCTGGGTGTTCGGCTTCGCCTTCTCCTTCTGCCTCCTCATGCTCCTGCTGGTGGCGATCGGCTATCTGCTTGTCATCGGGGTCGGCGTCTGGGGCATCAACATCCCCGTCGCCTGGGGCTTCGCCATCGTCAACTTCGTCTGGTGGATCGGTATCGGTCATGCCGGTACCCTCATCTCCGCCATCCTGCTGCTGCTGCACCAGAAGTGGCGCACGTCGATCAACCGTTTCGCCGAGGCGATGACGCTCTTTGCCGTCGCCTGCGCCGGCCTGTTCCCGCTGCTGCACCTGGGCCGGCCGTGGTTCTTCTACTGGCTGTTTCCGTATCCGAATACGATGAATATCTGGCCACAGTTCCGCAGCCCGCTCGTCTGGGACGTGTTCGCGGTCTCGACCTACTTCACCGTATCGCTGCTGTTCTGGTACGTCGGGCTTATTCCCGACCTGGGCACGTTGCGCGACGGCGCCCAGAGCCGGTTCGCCCGTATCGTCTATGGCATCCTCGCCATGGGCTGGCGCGGCTCCGCCCATCACTGGCGGCGCTACGAAATGACCTACCTCATCCTCGCCGGCCTGGCGACGCCACTGGTCGTGTCGGTGCATACCGTCGTCAGCTTCGACTTCGCCGTGGCCATTCTGCCGGGCTGGCACTCGACGATCTTTCCGCCGTACTTCGTCGCCGGGGCCATCTACTCCGGCTTCGCCATGGTGGTCGTGCTGGCCATTCCGCTACGGTCCTTCTACGGTCTGGAGGATTTCATCACGCCACGGCACCTGGAGAATTGCGGCATGTTGCTGCTGGCGACCGGCCTGATGGTGGCCTACGGCTACGGCATCGAGGCATTCATGGCCTTTTACAGCAACAACACCTACGAGAAGTTCGAGCAGCTAAACCGCTTCGGGGGGCCGTATGCGACCACGTACTGGACCGTGATCTTCCTTAACGTGATCGCGCCGCAGGTGCTGTGGTCGAAGCGCGTCCGCACGAATGTGCGCGCGCTTTTCGTCGTGTCGCTCATCATTCTCGTCGGCATGTGGCTGGAGCGTTACATGATTATCGTCGTGTCGCTGCACCGCGATTTTCTGCCGTCGTCGTGGGGCATGTACTCGGGCACTTTCTGGGACTGGGCCACCTTCATCGGCACCATTGGCCTGTTCCTGACATTGCTGTTTCTGTTTATCCGCTTCCTGCCGGTGATCTCGATTTCCGAGATGCAGGCCCTGCTGCCCGAAGTGGCGGCGCAGCAGGAAGCGCCGCGCCCGGAGGAGGGACGGCCATGACGGAGCTACCGCCAATCCATGGCCTGCTGGCCGAGTTCGAGCAGCCTGATGAGCTGGTGCGGGCGGCGGAGAGCGCCCATCAGAAGGGCTATCGCCGCCTGGATGCATTCAGTCCGTTCCCGGTCGAGGGGTTGTCGGAGGCGCTCGGCTTCCGCCGGACGCGCATGCCGTTGGTGATGTTCATCGGCGGAGTGGTCGGCTGCATCGGCGGCTTCTTCCTGCAGTATTACTGCGCCGTCATCAGCTATCCGATCGACGTCGGCGGCCGGCCGCTCAACAGTTGGCCGGCGTTCATTCCGGTGACGTTCGAGCTGACCGTGCTGCTGTCGGCGCTGTCGGGCGTGTTCGGCCTGCTGGGACTGTGCGGGTTGCCGATGCCGCATCACCCGCTGTTCAACGTACCGTCCTTCGCCCGGGCGACGCGCGACCGCTTCTTCCTGTGCATCGAGGCGAGCGATCCGCTGTTCGACCGCGACGCCACGCGGCAGTTCCTGACCGAGGTGCATGCCCGCGCAGTCACGGAGGTGCCGCAGTGAAGACGCCAAAATGGCCCACGGACTATGTGTACGGACTGCGTGGCGGGGCTCAACACGGGCAAAACCAACTCGTTTTCTTGCCGTGTGCACCCGTGCCACGCAGTCCGTGTAGCGTAGCTGCGTGGGCCATTCTTCTTGTCTGTCTGCTGCTCGCCGGCTGTCAGCAGAAGATGGCCCGCCAGCCGAGCTATCGGCCGCTGGAGCCGAGCGAGTTCTTCGCCGACGGCCGTTCCTCTCGGCCACTCGTCGCCGGTACGGTCGCGCGCGGTCTGCCGCTCGAAGACTCGAGCCTGCTCACCGGCAAGAAGCCCGGCAAGGCCGAACGGCCGCAGGATGAGTATGTCACCACTTTCCCCATCCCGATTGACCGCAAGGCGCTGGAACGCGGGCGGGAACGCTTCACCATCTATTGTGCCGTCTGCCACGACGACACCGGCAACGGCAACGGCAAGATCGTCGAACGCGGCTATACGCATCCGCCCTCGTACATCACCGACCACGCGCGCGGCTTCCAGCGGCGCGGCATCAAGCTCCTGCTGCGCGACGCACCCGTCGGCTACTACTTTGAAGTCATCGCGAACGGCTACGGCGCCATGCCCGATTACGCGATGCAGGTGCCGCCCGAGGATCGCTGGAAGATCATCGCCTACATCCGCGCCCTGCAGCTGAGCCAGCACGCCCGGCTGGCCGATCTGCCGGTCGAACAGCGCGAACAGGCCCAGAAAGCCCTGGAGGGCAAACCGTGAGCGCGGCCCCGCAACCGCTGAACCATCCCGAGTGGGACCGTCTCCAGCGCAACGCGCTCCTCGTCGCGCTTGCCGGGCTGGTCGCGTTCATCGTCATCGGCGTGATTCTCCATGTCGCCCATGCCGTGGAGAGCCCGCTCCAGTTCTTTCTCTCGTATCTCGTCGCCTACAACTTCTGGCTCGGCGCCGCCCTGGGCTGCCTCGCCCTGCTGATGCTGCAGCACCTCACCGGGGGCGCCTGGGGCCTTGTCCTGCGCCGCATCTTCGAGTCGGGCACGCGCACGCTCTGGCTGCTGCTCGTCCTGTTCGTGCCGATCCTGATCGGCATCCATTTCCTCTACTTGTGGGCGCAGCCCGAGCAGCTCGCTGCCGACGAGGACCTGCGGGCGACGAGCCACTGGTGGCTCAACGTGCCTTTCTTCATCGGCCGCTTCCTCGTCTACTTCGCCATCTGGCTGTTTCTGTCGTTCCTGCTCAACCGCTGGTCGCGCGAACAGGACGAGCATCCTACACTCGACCTGCCGCGCCGCTTCCGCCACCTGTGCGGTCCCGGTCTCGTGCTCTACGGCGTTACCATCACCTTTGCGGCGGTGGACTGGGTCATGTCCCTGGAGCCGCACTGGTACTCGACGATCTATCCACCGCTGTTCGCCATCGGGCAGGTGCTCACCGGCATGGCCCTGGCCATCGCCGTGCTGCTGCTCCTGCTGTCCACGCAGCCGCAGATGGACGAACTGCTCGCACCCGACGTGATGCGCGACATCGGCAACCTTCTGCTGGCGCTTGTCATGATCTGGGCCTACCTCAGTTTCTCGCAGTACCTGCTCATCTGGGTCGGCAATCTGCCGGAGGAAATCGTCTGGCCGCTGCGGCGCACCCGGGCCGGCTGGCAGGCCATTGTCATAGCGCTCATCGTGTTCCACTTCGCCCTGCCGTTCCTGCTGCTGCTGTCGCGCGACATGAAGGAGAGAGGGCCGCGGCTGGCGGCCATCGCCATCGGTATCCTTGTCTTGCGTTTCGTTGATCTCTTTTGGTGGATTGAGCCGGCGTACACGCACGAAGGGCAATACGTCTTCTGGTTGCTCGACGTGGCTGCCCTGGCCTGCGTCGGCGGCGTGTGGGTGTGGTGGTTCCTGCGGCAACTGCGGCAACGGCCGCTGCTGCCTCTGCATGACCCGTACCTGGCGGAGATGCGTTCCCATGACTGAGACTTCGCATACTGAGGCCGGTTATGAGAAGACCGATGCCAGCGTGCCGCTCCTTGTCGGCACCGGCATCTTCCTCCTGGTCTCCATTGCCCTCACGCTCCTGATCGTCTGGGGACTGTTTCACTATTTCTGGCAGCGCGAGGACCGAACCAAGACGACGTCTCTGCCGCTGGTGCGCGAGGAGATGGGTCGGCTGCCGCCGCCGCCGCGCCTCGAAGGCTTCGAGCCCGTCCACGATCGCCTGGTGCTGCGCACCGTCAAGGGAGACGAGCTGACCTTCGACGTAGATGCGCCGATCGTGGTGGAGCGCGACGGCGACCGCGTCGGCTTGTTCGATCTCGGAGCAGGGAGCGCGGTCACCCTGGAGTATCAGGCGATCGCGGGACGCAATCGACCGCTGGCGCTGCGCAGTCCGCCCATCGATGAGCCGCCGGAGGGCTACGTGCCGGGGTCGAAGACGCAGGCGATCAACGGCATCCTCGTGCGCGTCGAGGCAAAGAGTCTCAGTGAACGGCGGGCGGCGGCCGAGGCCGAGCTGCGCCGGTATGGCTGGGTGGAGAAGAAGGACGGCATCGCGCATATCCCGATCGACCCGGCGATGGACGTGGTGGCCGAACAGTACAGGGGGCAGAAACCCGGGGGCAAGGACCAGGGCGTGCCAATTCGGCCCAGCGCGTCGAACTCCGGCCGCGGAGCGGTGGGAGGAGAGCGATGAGACACATCCCTTCGCCGAGGAAACCGTGTAGTGGAGACGCGTCGTGGAGCGCGGGCACCGCGCGCTGCGGCGCATCGCTGCTACACGCGGGATGCCTCGTGCTCGCCAGCCTTCTCACCGCCGGCACCCTCTGTGCCGACGACGACCTGCCGCCCATCCTGCGCGAAGTCGGCATCGACCAGCAACTCAATCAGCAGGTGCCGCTCGACCTCCCCTTCCGCGACGAGGCCGGCCGCACCATCCGTCTGGGCGACTGCTTCCACGACAAGCCGGTCGTCCTCGTCCTCGCGTACCTCCGCTGTCCCATGCTCTGCACCCAGGTCCTCAACGGCGTCCTCGATTCGGCCCGGGCCATGACGCTCGACCTTGGCAAGGATTACGAGATCGTCACCGTCAGCTTCGACAGCCGCGAACAGCCGGCGCTGGCGGCGGCGAAAAAGGCGAACTACATCGCCGACTACGGCCGGCCCGGCAGCCACGCCGAGGAGGGGTGGCGTTTCCTGACCGGCGAACAGGACTCCATCACGAAGCTGACCGACGCGGTCGGTTTTCATTACCGTTACGATCCGCAAAAGGATCAATTCGCCCACGCCAGCGGCATCGTGGTCCTGACACCGCAGGGGAAGGTCGCGCGCTACTTCTTCGGCATCAAGTATCCGCCGCGCGATCTGCGCCTTAGCCTCGTCGAAGCCTCGGCGAACAGGATCGGCTCGCCGGTCGATCGGGTCCTGCTGTTTTGCTACCACTATGACGCGGCCACCGGCAAGTACACGGCGATGACGATGAATCTCGTGCGCCTGGGCGGCGCTGCGACCCTCGTCGTCATGGGATCGCTGCTCGGCCTGGCATGGTTCCGCGAACGGCGGAAGAGACCGCTTTCTTGTTAGGGACTGTTCCGGAAGCCCCCTGATTCGTGGCGACGGGCGGCCCGCCTGTCGCCAGGGAAAAAGCAGCTTCGGGAACAGTCTTTTGGTAAACGGACCGCCAGGCCGCAAGCGGTAGGATTGAACATATGTTTGCGCAAGTACAACTATTCCCCGAGCAGGCCTCGACGACCGCCCAGCACGTCGATGCGCTCTTCCTCTTCCTGTGCCTCGTCACCGGCAGCATCGCTCTGCTCGTCACGGTCCTCGTCATCGGCTTTGCCATCAAGTATCGCCGCCGGCCGGACGGCACACCGACACCCCGCATCGTGGGCTCGCTTGGCCTCGAGGTGTTCTGGACCGGCGTCCCGTTGCTCGTCTTCATGGTCATGTTCGTCTGGGGCGCCAGTGTCTACTTTGCCGCATCTCGGCCCCCCGACGACGCCCTGCAGGTCTACGTCGTCGGCAAGCAGTGGATGTGGAAGATCCAGCACACGGACGGCCAGCGGGAGATCAATGAGCTGCACGTGCCGGTCAATCAGCCGGTCAAGCTCACCCTCACCTCCGAGGACGTCATCCACGATTTTGGCATGCCGGATTTCCGCCTCAAGATCGACGTGCTGCCGGGACGCTACGTGACCACCTGGTTCCAGGCCACCAGGGTCGGGCGGCACCACCTGTTCTGCGACCAGTACTGCGGCACCAACCACGCCGGCATGGTCGGCTGGATCGTCGTCATGGAACCGGAGGATTACGAAGAGTGGCTGAGCAGCAAAGCCGAAGGTTCGCTGGCCTTGCAAGGACGGAAGCTGTTCCTCAAGCTGCAGTGCATCACCTGCCACAACCGCCACGGTCATGCCCCGCTGCTGGAGGGACTTTACGGCAGTACCGTCCACTTCGAGAAGGGGCCGCCGCGGATCGCCGATGAAGCCTACATTCGCGAGTCAATTTTGTATCCCGAGGCGAAGGTCGTCGAGGGCTGGAAGCCGATCATGCCGACCTTCAAGGGTCAACTCGCCGATCCGAATGAGCACCTCGACGAGGAGGAGGCGTTGATCCAGCTTATCGCCTACATCAAATCGCTGGGGCCAGGGCAGACGCCGAACCGCACCGAGGACTTCCCGGCCCCGATTGGTGCGCCGACGAAACCGTCCGAACGACCCGAAGGACAGAAGTGACCATCATGAGCACGCTCACCACGTTTCGGCCGCAAGCCGTGCTACCGCCCGTGCCGGCGCCGCGCCTGAACTACCTCAACGCCGCGTTCGGCTGGCGGTCGTGGCTGTTCAGCACCGACCACAAGCGGATCGCGCTGCTCTACCTGGTTTCCGTCACGGTGATGTTCTTCCTCGGCGGCGCCGCGGCCACACTCATCCGCCTCAACCTGCTGACGCCGACCAGCGATCTCGTCACCGCCGACACGTACAACCGCCTGTTCACGGCACACGGGATCATCATGGTCTTCTTCTTCCTCGTGCCGGTGATCCCGACGGTGCTCGGCAACTTCTTCATCCCCATGATGGTCGGTGCCCGCGACCTGGCCTTTCCCCGGTTGAACCTGCTCAGCTGGTGGATCTACATGGTCGGCGCCGTCCTCATTCTGTGGGCGATCCTGGCCGGCGGCGTCGATACCGGCTGGACCTTCTACACGCCGTACAGCAGCCGCTCGTCGCACACCAACGTCATTCCGGCGATACTCGCCATCTTCGTTGCCGGCTTCTCGTCCATCCTCACCGGGCTGAACTTCATCGTCACCATGCACCGCATGCGCGCGCCAGGGTTGACGTGGTATCGCATGCCGTTGTTCTGCTGGTCGATGTACGCCACCAGCGTCATCATGCTCCTGGGGACGCCGGTCGTCGCCGTCACCCTGTCGCTGGTCGCCGTCGAGCGCCTGTTCGACCTTGGCATCTTCGACCCGGCCCTGGGCGGCGACCCGGTCCTGTTCCAGCACCTGTTCTGGTTCTATTCCCACCCGGCGGTGTACATCATGATCCTGCCGGGCATGGGCGTCGTTAGCGAGATCATTCCCTGTTTTTCGCGCAAGAACATCTTCGGCTACGTCTTCGTCGCCTGGGCCAGCGTCAGCATCGCCGTGCTCAGCTTCCTCGTCTGGGCGCACCACCTGTTCCTCGCCGGCACCTCAGTGTACGTCGCGATGATCTTCTCCTTCCTCAGCTACATGGTGGCCGTGCCGTCGGCGATCAAGGTATTCAACTGGACGGCGACGCTCTACAAAGGTTCGGTGTCGTACCAGTCGCCGATGCTCTTCGCCCTGGGCTTCATCGGCCTGTTCACCTTCGGCGGCATGACCGGCCTGTTCCTGGCCGCCCTCGGTATCGACCTGCACGTTCACGACACCTATTTCGTCATCGCACACTTCCACTTCATCATGGTCGGCGGCATGGTGATGGCTTACATGGGCGGCTTGCACTACTGGTGGCCCAAAATGACCGGCCGGCTGTATCCCGAAGGCTGGGCCAAGCTGGCGGCGCTGATCGTCTTCATCGGTTTCATCCTGACGTTCCTGCCGCAGTTTGTGCTCGGCTACCTCGGCATGCCGCGCCGCTACCACGCCTATCCGCCGGAGTATCAGGTGCTCAACGTCATGTCGTCGGCCGGGGCGTCGATCCTGGCGGTCGGCTACGTGTTGCCGTTGATCTATCTGATCTGGTCGCTCGGTTACGGTAAGCCGGCCGGTCCCAATCCGTGGGGCGCGACCGGCCTGGAATGGCAGACGCCGTCGCCGCCGCCGACCGAGAACTTCGCGCGGACGCCCATCGTCACGGCCGACCCTTACGAGTATTCGCTCGCGGGAGAGGAACAGCATGTCGGCTAACCGGGCCCTGGTGGCGCACCATTTCGACGATATGGAGCAGCAGCATGCGGCGGCCTCGCTCGGGATGTGGGTATTCCTGGCGACCGAGATCCTCATCTTCGGGGCGCTGTTCACCGGCTACTTCGCCTATCGCTCCAGCTACTCGGCCGATTTCGAGGCAGGCAGCGCCCATTTGAACATCCTTATTGGCGGGATCAATACCGTGGTGCTGCTGGCGAGCAGTTTGACGATGGCCCTGTCGGTGCATGCCGCCCAGACTGGGCAGCGCCGCCAATTGCTGTGGTGCCTGGCCCTGACGGCGCTGTTCGGCACGCTGTTCATGGTGTTCAAGGCGCTCGAGTACTACGGCGACTACCGCGAGAACCTGGTGCCCGGCCTGGCATTCGACGATGGCGCATGGCTGGGGCAGACGCCGGCGGTGAATCCGCGGCACGTCAAGCTTTTCCTGGCGTTTTATTACATCCTGACCGGGCTGCACGCGATCCACCTGACGATCGGCATCGGTCTGATCCTGGTGCTGCTCGGCCTGGCGTGGCAGGGGCATTTTCCGCCGGAGCACTATACGCCGATCGAGGTGTCGGGGCTATACTGGCACTTTGTGGATGTGGTTTGGATTTTCCTGTTGCCGATCCTGTACCTGATCGGGACGCACACGCTTGCCGAACTGCATTTCTAGGGGACGCCATGCTCGGCCACGTTGTTCCACCGCGGACCTATTACCAGGTATTCGGCGCCCTGATCGCGCTGACGGTGCTGACGGTCGGCATTTCGTTCTTCGACCTGGGTGAGTGGCACGCGGTCGCGGGCCTGGGGATCGGAGCGGTGAAGGCGACCCTGGTGGTGCTGATCTTCATGCACCTGCTGTACAGTTCGCGGCTGACGTGGGTGGTGCTGGCGGCGGGGCTCTTCTGGCTCGGCATCATGCTCGTGCTGACGCTGAGCGATTACTTGACGCGGCAGTGGCTGGCGTACTAACACTCTCACCTGTTGGCGAGCGGAACGCTCGGCCGCAAGCGGCCAGGCGATAACCGCGGGCATGGTCAGGAATGCCAATGCCTCGCGGCGTGATTCGGGCGCGGTCGGTAACCCAATGTGGTTGGCCAGCCCCTCGGTCGTACCCTGCATGGGGCGGCTTCGTAATCGCTTCGTCGTTAACTCCGCAACACCGCCACCGTATCTGCTCTGGCCCCCTTTTCCCTGGCGACGTGTCGCTGTGCCTCGTACAATCGGGGCTCGTGTCTGAGCCATGACCGCTGAGTGCGTTGCCGAACCTGGACGGAGTTCTCGTTCGAGGTGCCGCCATGCCATCACCTCCTGCCGCGGACCGCAATCTGCTCTTTGGCGTCCTGGCGCTGCAGATGGACTTCGTCAGCCGCGACGAACTCATCGCCGCCATGCACGCCTGGGTGCTCGACAAGGGCAAGCCCCTGGGGCAGCTCCTCGTCGAACAGGGAGCCCTCGACGCCGGCAACCGCGCCTGGCTGGAAGCCGGTGTGCAGCGGCACCTGGAAATGCATGGCAACGACCCAGAGCGTAGCCTGGCCGCCGTCAGTTCCATTCGCTCCGTCCGCCACGACCTGGAGGAGATCGCCGACCCGGACGTGCAGGCCAGCCTTGCCCACGTCGCCGCCGCCCGCCCTCCGCTCGACCCGGACGGCACGCGCGCCGACACGGCCTCCCCGGCCGCCCGGCGTTTCCTGATCCTGCGGCCCCACGCCAAGGGCGGGCTGGGCGAGGTGTTCGT
>JRHI01001374.1_pt1 | contig 20722 bp, 14 predicted proteins | sample 215371 | NCBI WGS metagenome assembly JRHI01 (sample SAMN02929681, study PRJNA255918) | sediment metagenome | biome: cave system; feature: Ice Cave; material: Sediment; isolation source: sediment from deep within a dark volcanic ice cave with no known source of... ...
CCCGAACCAGGTGCGCTACCAGGCTGCGCTACGCCCCGACCGAGGAAGCGCCCGGCTAAAAACAATAGCCAGCGCAGAACTACAAGATTAACATAGCTTCTTAGGCTGCATCTAACAGATAGCAGCGTCGCAGCAGCCGCATTTATCGCGGCACCGGCCTCAAACTGCACCGAGGTACTGCGCGTGGCCTTCGACCAAAGCCAGCTGAAAAAAATCGATGCGTATCGCTGGCTCGTTCCGCGCTCCATGCAACCCGGCATGCGCACCGACGCCCTCATTTACGCTGACGCCAAGCTCCTCGAGCAAATCGTCGCCGATCTCTCCATCCAGCAGGCCATGAACGTTGCCTATCTTCCCGGAATCGTCGGCCGCGCTCTGGCTATGCCGGATATTCACCAAGGCTACGGCTTTCCGATCGGCGGTGTCGCCGCTACCCGTCTGCATGACGGCGTCGTCTCACCCGGAGGCGTCGGCTTTGACATCAATTGCGGCGTGCGTCTGCTGGCCAGCAATTTCACGCGCAGCGACGTCGTCCCAAAGTTGCGCGAATTGGTCAACAATCTTTTCCGCGCTGTCCCGTCCGGTACCGGCTCCGAAGGATCCATTCCGTGTTCCTGGTCGGAATTAGATGACGTTCTGGCTCGCGGCTCGTCGAGCGTGGTCGAGCGCGGCTTCGGTGACGCTGCCGACATTGAATTTTGCGAAGAGTCCGGCGCAATGGATGGCGCTGACCCCAAAAAAGTTTCTGACCGCGCCAAGCAGCGCGGCCGTACGCAGCTCGGCACGCTCGGGAGCGGCAATCATTTTCTTGAAGTCCAATACATCGATAAAATTTTTGAGCCGGAGATTGCCGCGTGTTTCGGCCTCGCTGAAAATCAAGTCGTTGTGCTCATCCACTGCGGCTCGCGGGGCCTGGGCCATCAAGTCTGCACCGATTTTCTGAAAACAATGAATGAAGCCATGCGCCGCTACGGCATCACTTTGCCGGATCGCCAGCTCGCCTGCGTCCCGTCGCAATCTCCGGAAGGCCAGGCGTATCTCAGCGCCATGTCCGCGTGCGCAAATTTCGCGTGGGCCAATCGCCAGGCCATCACCCATTTCACGCGCCAAGCCTTTGTGAAAACGTTCAGCGCGGCGTCCCGTCTGCGGGTCGTTTATGACGTAGCTCACAACATCGCCAAAACCGAGCGCCATTGCGTCGGCAGCACCCAGGAAAATGTCCTGGTGCATCGCAAAGGAGCCACCCGCTCGTTTCCCGCTGGCTCGCCCTACATCCCCGCAGCCTATCGCGACGCCGGACAGCCCGTGCTCATCCCCGGCTCGATGGGAACCGCAAGTTACGTTTTAGTGGGAACCGACCGCGCCATGGAAGAAACTTTTGGTACCGTCTGCCACGGCGCAGGACGCGCCATGTCTCGCACCGCCGCAAAAAAAGGACGCGACGCTCGCACCGAAACTAAAAAGCTTGAAGACCGGGGCATCATCGTCCGCTGCGAAACCCGCGACGGCATCCTCGAAGAAATCCCCGAAGCCTACAAAGACATCGAAGCCGTTATCGACGTCGTCCACAACGCCGGCCTAGCCCGCCGCGTAGCCCGCCTCCGCCCCCTCGGCGTAATCAAAGGCTGAGTCGGCTTTATGCGTGCCTCAGAACTCGTAACGCAATGCGAATTGCATCTGCCGAGCTGTGCTGAGAGTTGCTGAGTACTTTCCGAATGATGTAGTGTTGCCCAAATCCAGCGTTAGACTGTTCACGTCGAACCGGGGTGTATTCGTTAGGTTAAATGTTTCCCAACGGAATTGTATGCTGTGCGATTCTTTGTAAGGCATGATGAATCGCTTGTAGACACCCAGATTGATCACGAACGAACCGTCCCCGCGAAGCCCATTGCGCTGTCCTGTTTCGCCTGGGAGCGTAAAGTCGAAAGCTTTATATGCTCCCGGACTGGCAAAAAGGTTGGGCACCGCCCCTTTTTTGGAAGTCCTCGCCTCCGGAACGGGGCCGCTAGGTGTAGCAAACCCCGTTATATTCCAATTAGTGGGCCAGTTACGTCCATTCCCGACGCTGACAGGAAGCCCAGTGGTTTGACTCCAACTGGGAGCGATTTGCCACCCTCCGAGCACGGCATCTAACAGACCATTGAAGTTGGATCCGACTCTCTTATTTCGCCCGACCGGCACTTCCCAGAAAGCGAAGGCGTTAAAAATATGCGTCGCGTCATAATCGGACACCCCCTTCCTTTGGTTTGGAAACCAGGGGTTTAGCATAAAGCCACTGAATGCCGCACTCCGCTCCGGCGCAGAAGCGAAATCAGTGGATTTCGACCAGGTGTAATTGAAATCGAACAAAAGTCCATGGCTAAAACGCTTGCGAACCGTCCATTGCATTCCATGATAATCTCCGCGCCCCACGGAACTCCACGCCGATAGCGCTGAGAATTGAGAACTGAAAATTGCGAACGGACCAAATCTGCTACACGATGGATCACACGTCTTAGTGTCGATATCAAACAGGGCCGACGTATAATCTGGTGCATAGCCAAAGTCCTCATCCGATCCGAACACTCTGTATAAGCGCTGAGTAGCGGTCATACCTTTACCCGCGGCACCAGGCCACAAGTTCTCCCAATACGGTATTGGGGCGACTTTTTGCCAGGGTGTATTTTTCTTATCCAGAAGTGCAAGTTGCTTAGCGGCCTCGAAGTACGTCATACCCGAAACAGGGTCTTTTAGATTTGTCGGCATGGCCAGGTCGCGATTGATCAACGCTCGCCGCGAGAGCCGGCCCACATAAGCGGCCTGAACAAAAAAACCATTGCCAAACTCCCGTCCAACGGAGAGGTCGAGCGCTATACTGTAAGGCGGTTTTATGGTGTCGTCTATGCTATTCGTTATGGCTAAATTATTTGGTTGGTCCGCGGGAAATCCTCCCTTGGGGGCGGGACGCACCAATGCGGACGGAACATCATAGAATCCGGTAAAGCGAGGTGCGGTGGAGGATGTAATTGTGCCCGACGGATTGACCAATGTTGTCGAAAGTCCGAAGGCCGTTGCATCGAACGTACGGATTAGCGGTTGTCCGAACAAATCGTAAAATACGCCCGCTCCAGCGCGTATAACGGTCTTTTGCGGGCCTCCAGTTAGCCGTCTCAGAAGACCGTCGTTCCATTGAGGTGAATATGCCAGAGCCAGCCGCGGCGCGAAATTCTTTTTGTGATAAGGATATAGTGGGCGACCTTGGGGATCACTTGCCAGAACATAAGTGATCCGTCCTGCCTCGGTTTGCGGTCGGCCATTTGCCGCCAAAGTGCCGCGCTTGCTAAACCATTCTCCGAGTGACTGGGTAGATGATATCTGTACGCCATTCGCTTCATAAACTGGAGGCATGAGCGAGTACCTTAGGCCTGCCGTTACCGTCAGGGCTCGCGTTATTTTCCAAGTATCTTGAACATATAATTCGTATTCTTCACTAGCAAACTTCCTTTTTACCGGTGCCCCAGCCGGAAGAACGTTGCCTTTAATGTCATAATTATAATTTCCGTTGCCTTGAGACACGATTCCCAGTACGGCCATCATGGCGTCTCCGTACGCCGTTCGGAACTTGGGATCGAGATCACCGGGTTGGATGTCTTTGCCCGTTCCGCGAAGCCATGACACGTTCGTCGTAGCGGAATTAAAGGAATGATCGAAATTCGTTGTGCCCGCTGTAGTCCAACGAAACACAGTCCCGAAGCGCACATCATGATTTCCTCGAGTCCAAGCCCCGTCTTCACTAATATTGTGGACGGGGATGATTCGCGAGATACCTCTCGTTAAAGCATTGCGGGGGGTCAAGCCGCGAAAAGTGGTTGCCGGTCTTGTTTGAATTCCGGTCAGTTCGACGCCTTGCCTGGTAAATCCATACCTCAGTGTGTTGACATATTTAGTTCCGAATAGGGCAGTCCACCCAACGGCTATACCCTTGCTGTTTGTCAAGCCCACGCTGGACGGAGGATCGCCAGGGAACTGGGGCACACCGCTACTATGGTCGTTTTGCAAATTACCTCGCCAGAACAAGGAATGGCGGCCTGCCGATCCAATGTTGTAATCAAGTCGCGCTATGTAGGTATCTTGCTTGGAGCGCTGGGGCGCTGTGAAGCGGAAACCCCGAGAGTTTAGCGAGTCTCCAACCGTGCTATCGTTTCCGACTGGATACTTTGAGAATAGATCGAGCGAAGCGGCGTTGGGCCCAATGTGCAAAGGGTCGATGTCCCTCTTTATCGTTGGAGCATCCAACTGTTTGATTACTCCGTCCTTGGTTCGGTACTGTACGGTGCCCCTTCTGAGAGTGTCAGAAGGCACCGTGCGGACGATGTTTGAGGCGCTGGCATCGCGCCGCCCCTCATAATTCACAAAAAAGAACGCTTTGTTCTTCTTAATCGGGCCGCCTACCGACGCGCCGAAAACATTGATCAGCAGCGCACCCTGTTTTACGCCAGCAAGATTGTTGAAGTAATCGTTCGCGGCCGTAATCGTGTTTCGATGATATTCATAAGCCGAGCCATGCAAGTTGTTGGTTCCGCCCTTGGTGACCAGTGCGATTTGGGCTCCTGAAGATCTCCCTTGATCGGCAGTCGCATTGTGCGTTGTAGTACGAAATTCCTGGACTGAATCCGGCGTCACGCGCAACACGCTCGTGAATGCGTATCTGTTCTGTTGATCATTCACATCCACACCATCGAGCGTCACATTCGCTTGGTCGCCCTTCCCTCCATTCACCGCACCGTTTCTGTAATCTTTCTCATCACTACTAATAGACGTAACGCCTGGCTGAAAGGCCAACAAACCCGCCACATTCCGAGCAAATAATGGCATCTCTTTGATAACTTCGCTGCTGATCGCATTTCCCAAGCTGGCATCCTGATTGTTGATTTGAACAGATTGTGCTGACACTTCCACTGTCTGGTTCAGAGACCCCACCTCAAGCAGGATGTTAATACTAGTCGGGCTGTTCACCAGGAGATGAATATCTTTGACTGTCGTTGTAGAAAATCCCGGCGCACTTGCCGTCGCCGTATAGGTCCCAGGCGGCACCTGCTGGAAAGTATACGAACCTGTGTCGCTCGATATCGTGGTTCGTACCGCTTTGGTGTCATTGTTTCGAAGTTCAATAGTCGCGCGAGCGATTGAGGATCCGCTCGAGTCCGTTACCGTTCCACTCAAAGAGCTCAAATTCTGGCCAAGAATCGATACGGCACAAAGGAGCAAGCCAAGACACAGCCCAGCTATCTTTCGCATTGTAACCTCCATACAAAACTACCAGCGGGATGTACATTCAACTTCAAAGAAATTGCCCAGGCTTTTACGGCGATAAGGAAAGCTAATAGAACGATGCTCCGAACCGTCGAGTTTGTTATCCAGATTCAGCCACCGCTCCGACCACCCGCCTGTGAGTGCGTTTTTAGGATAGAACCAAGGAATTGTCAAGAAGTCATCAGTGGACAGCAACAATCACTCACTGTAGCCGCCAAGCGAGAATGTCCGGTTTGTGCAAAGTAGAAATGTCCGCTCTCGCAGTTACCCGAAACATCGCAGACTTATGCGCCCGCAGAGTCAGCTTACCCCCTCGAGCTCGCCCATATCCTCGCGCTTCCACAAATCACGCACCGCAGCCTTCTTCGGCGTAATTCCCAACGCTTGCCAACTCGCCGCAAACGTTTTCTCGGCATCGCCGATGTTCGTAATGGAGCTATATTTGTCTTTAGAGACCGCCGCGTCAGTCAGCCACCCACGCCACCTCATTGCCCCGCTCCAGTGCCTCAGCGTGATACTCCGTCATCATGCCCTGATGACTACCGTTAGATAATTACGAGTGCTTTTCCCGAGACGCTGTACAATTTTAGGCAGCGCCTCATTTCCGGCGTTCCTTAGTTGTGTTTATGCGCCCAATCCTTATCTCCAGAAATGCGATTCTACTTATGGCAATCAAACCAGGTGCGGCCTTTGGCCACTGATTCCCCTTTAATTCTGCTAACCGGCGCCACCGGCTACGTCGGCGGTCGGCTACTCCGCGCTCTCGAGTTCAGCGGCCGGCGCGTTCGTTGCTTGACGCGTCACGTCGCGGCCCTGCGTCAGCGCGTCGCGGAGTCCACGGAAGTCGTGCAGGGCGATTTGCTCAATCCCGCTTCGCTCCCTCCCGCGATGGCCGGAGTGGACACCGCCTATTACCTTGTTCACGCCATGGCTTCGGCTAAATCTTTTGAAGACGAAGATCGTCGCTCGGCGGAAGCATTTGCCGCAGCCGCCCGCGATGCCGGAGTAAAACGCATTATCTATCTGGGCGGGCTCGGCGCTGGAAGCCAGCTCTCGCCCCATTTGCGTAGCCGCCAGGAAGTGGGCCACATTTTGCGAGAGTCCGGTGTGCCCACGATTGAATTTCGCACCTCGATCATTGTCGGCTCCGGCAGCGTTTCTTTCGAGATGATGCGGGCACTGGTGGAGAAACTTCCGGTGATGACTACGCCACGCTGGGTTCTCTCGCGCACGCAACCCATAGCCATCGAAGATGTGATTAATTACCTGTTGCAGGCTCGCGCCCTCGAACTCAATTCCAGCCACGTTTTCGAAGTCGGCGGTGCCGACGTTGTTAGCTACCTCGATTTGATGAAGGAATATGCCCGGCAGCGAGGACTTAAGCGCTTGATGATTCCTGTGCCGGTGTTGTCACCCAGGCTTTCCAGTCTGTGGTTAGCGCTGGTCACACCCGTGTATGCGCGTGTCGGCCGGGAGCTCGTAAACAGTTTGCGCAATGAAACCATTGTCACCGACCGCTCTGCGGATCGCGCATTCCCAGTCCGCCCGCTCGGCTTTCGCGAAACCCTTAAGCGCGCGCTCATCAACGAAGATCGCGAGTTCGCCGAAACCCGATGGTCCGACGCATTTTCCTCCGTGGGTATTACGCCCGAGTGGGGTGGAACGAAATTCGGTCGGCGTATCGTCGATTCCCGTTCCATCCGCGTCCCCTTTCCTCCTGCCGAGGCATTCCGGCCGCTCCTTCGCCTCGGAGGTCAAAACGGCTGGTACTACGCCAATTGGCTCTGGCATCTGCGCGGACTGCTCGATCTTCTATTCGGCGGTGCGGGCATGCGTCGTGGCCGCCGCGATCCTGCTCGGCTCTATCCCGGTGATACGGTTGATTTCTGGCGCGTGGAAGAAGTCGCTCCCGGCCGCTTGCTTCGCCTGTTCGCCGAAATGCGTTTGCCCGGAAGAGCTTGGCTGCAGTTTGAGCTCGAACCTGCCGGCAGTGGTTCCTTGTTTCGCCAAACCGCGATTTTCGATCCGGTTGGTCTGCTTGGGCAACTCTACTGGTATCTCTTGTATCCAGTTCACCAATTCATATTTGCCGGAATGATGTCCAATATCGCCCGCGCCATGCAGCAACCGAGCCCGGAGCAACCGCGCATCGAGCCGCCGCGCATCGAGCAGCCCCGTTGACCGCATTTCCCAAGCGCACATCCCCTATCAATGTTCTCATGCACGCTCTGGGTTACTTCAAGAACGAACTGACCAGCCGCGAAAAACAACATTTCTTATCTGTTCTGGAAGTCTATCGTCTTCGAAAAATTGCACTGAGCGCCGCAAGCGCCATCGTGCGCTCCTGGATCATCCGCTTCGAAGCCGCCTATCTCCAGGATCAAACTTTTTTCAATCCCTTCCCGGAAGAACTAATGAGCTTGCACGATTCTGCCCGCCAGTAACCAAATCCGTCGAATCGTTTTAAAATTCCGCCAACCGCGCACACTTCCGCGTAGCCGCGTTCTTTCGATATTGTTTATCCGGCGAAGTCTAAAAGTTAAGCTTGATGCCGATTCGCAACTTCCGCGAAGTGCTCTCTACGTTGTCGCGGATGCGGCCAAACGACACGCTCTTATCTCCCGAGCCGGGTATCACCGCAGCTGGGAAACCGAACGAAGGTGTGTTGGTTGCATTGAACGCTTCTAGACGCAGCTCAAGGTTACTCGTCTCGCTAATCTTCGTACGCTTCAGCAGCGCCGCATCGATATTGAAAAAACGCGGGCCCGTGAAAAAATTGCGTCCCGTGTTCCCGAGTTCACCCGCCGCAGGCTGGCTGAACTTCGCGATTTCTGCATCATTAAAAAATCCCGGCACTCCCTTAAATGTCGCCGAATTCTTATCGCCGTGCCCCATACCGTGCGAGCATCCCGTACAGTTGGCTGGATCACTCGCCACGTTATTGAACTGATTGAATCCTGAGTAGACCGTAAAGGGACGCCCACTCTGGACCGTAAAATCTCCGTTTACCTGCCAGCCTTCGATTAGCCGTCGGACCCACCCCGGCGCCGACCCGCCGATAAGATGATTCGCACCGATCGGCAGGTCCCATATTGCGTACCCCGTGAAAATGTGCCGGCGGTCAAAATCCGAACGGGCATAGTTCAGCCGCCGGTTCCGGTTATCAAACGGCGTGCTTCCCGCCGATTGAAATGTACCCCCGGAGACCACGGAGAACGTGGGGTCAAATGACCGCACATCAAGCGATTTTCCCAGTGTGTAGGACGCTTGGAAGGTCACATCGCTTAAAAATTTACGCGAAACAACCAATTGCAGAGCGTGATAATTGGAGAAGTCATTCGAGTCCAACACACGGAAGGCGCCGCTGAATTGCGGAAAAGGTTTGAAAAAAAACGGACTCAGCCCTGCCAACTGAAGCAACGATTTTCCACCCTGGTTTCGCGTGGCCGCATCGTTTGCAATGGATGCCACCGAGCCATTCATCAAGGCGTTCCGGAACAGAGGTCCGCGGAGAAAATCGGAGCCTGTCTGGCTGGGAAGGCGGCGCGTGTCGGGTCCATAAATTTTATTAATAAGATCACTCTGTCCGCCGCCCTGCACTACCTTAAAAGCATCCAGGAATCCATTGTTGCGGTAGTCCACTTGGTTGACGTCATACGCGCCTAACAAGCCTGTCGCGTGTCTCCCCACATACGCAATATCCACCACAATCCCTTTCCACGTTTCGCGTTGGATGCTCAATTGCCACATATTCGTATGCGGAGCATGGAAAGCTGGGTCGACAGCGGCAATCCCCGTCGTTCCGAAAGCGGGAGGCTGCGTGAGTGCTTCCGGAGCCAGCCCGGCAGGTGGTGTTACGGCTGGCAATGTATCTCGAAACCTTCCCGCCGTTCCGCCGGGTCCGCCGTTTTGTCCAAACGCTAGGTTTTGAACGCCCAGCGTCAATCCTGGGACGGAATTAAAAATCTGTGCCGACAGCACAAAGGTGTTGATTCGATCGGACGCCAGCCGGTAGTTTGCGCGCACTGAAGTCTTGCCCGTGCGAAACGGATCCCACGCAAATCCAATGCTCGGTTCAATGTTGGCGAAATCATTGCCGTACAGCGACCCGCGCACCCATTTCAGAGTATTGCTCGGGTTTTCGCCTACTCGCACTGCTTGGTTCGGTTGGAAAAGCAGATCCTTCGGACTTGTCGGATGCGCCCTGATCTCCACGCGCAATCCGAGATCCACGGTAAAATTTGGCTTCCACTTCCAGCTATCTTGCCCATAGAAATCATATTCGCGGAATCGCACATCACTCAAAAAAGTCGTGCCCGCCGGTGAGAAGGACTTGAGATCGCTTGTGGCCACGAATCCTCGTTGCAGCGCGAAAATTCGGCCCAGCATATCGTTGATGGTTCCCCGCAACCGCCCCTGGTCGGTCGCATTGATTCCTGCTGGATGTTTAACGTCTTTAATATCTGGAAGGCAAAACAACTCGCGACCTGAAGCATCCACGCCGGCCTTCCCAGCTAGGCAATCGGAAATAACTGTGCCCCCGAGAGGGGCCTCCAACTCCGAGTCGAATCCCCCAACCGACCCACGCACGTCGCGATGTTGCGTGTAGCGGAAGTTAATTCCTGTGCGGAAATTATGCGCCCCGACGTTGTAGCTCAAATTGTCAATCAGCTGATATGTATTGATCGTGCGGAGATTCGCTCGATCATTCGTGTTCGGGTCCGTCACATTCACCAGGCTGATGGGAAGAGTCTTGCCTGCGTTCGGCTGATTAAAATCAAAAGTAAAATGGTTGGCCCCTGCTATGAGCTCGTTGACCATATGCGAGCTGATTACCCGGCGGTAGCCGAGAGCCAGGTTTCGCGGAGTGCGGTATGTATTCACGATGGTCGGAAGTCCTGGGAAGCGTGGCTCTCCGCCATTGCCCGTATCATTAATTGTGTTTTGCCAGCCCCAGCCGTAGCGCCCGTACACACTGTTGCTATCGTTGAAGCGATGATCGATTTTGAAAATAAAGTCCCTCTGCGGGTCCAACCGGCCCCCGCTGAACTGGAACCCCGCGGTATTTAACCCGTCTTTATCCGCGCTTCCGGTGAACGTATTCGGCAGAGGCGTTATGCCGATCCACTTGTCGCGAATCGTCGGATCAAGCCCCAATCCCCGTGGGTCATTCGCCACGATGTCGTAAGTCGCGATGCACTTGACGACAACTGCTCCGCCGCAATTCGGAAATAGCGCCCTGCCCTGCGCATCCACCGACGGCGTCGTGCCGCCGGCATTCAAATTCTGCCCGCCGGCCACATAGCGAAAAATCCCGCGCCGTGCTTGCTCGGTATACACCGTGCGCGTCACGGTAAAGGGACGCACCTGCCGCTGCTGTTGGTAATCGAAAAAATAAAATGTCCGATTCTTTATGGCCGGCCCGCCGACGCTTCCTCCCCACTGGTTTTGCACCAGCTTTGGCCGGGGGAGCCCCAAAAAATTATTTCCCCACTCGTTCGCGCTGAACCCATTGTTGCGATGAAAATAAAAAAGGTTGCCGTGAATTTGATTCGTTCCCGACTTCGTTACCAGCTCCACCTGCGCTCCGCTCGAGCGCCCATACTCTGCCGTGGCATTGCTTGTAATCACGCGAAATTCCTGCAGCCCGTCTGGGTTGGTCCGCAACGGCGCGAAGTCCGAGCCCCCCGCGCTTGATTCATTGATATCAATTCCATCGAGCGTGTAGTTCACCGCCCGGTCGCGCGCTCCATTGAAGTGCACGCCGCCACCAGTATTCGATCCCACATTCACACCCGGCTGAAGGTGTGAAAACACCAGCGGGTTTCTTCCGCCCGTGCTCACGTCCAAACCCAGCGGCAGATCGGTCAGCGTTTTGTTATCCACAATGGCGCCAAGATTTCCCGACGTCGAAGTTTGTACCCGCTCGTACGTGCTCATCACTTCCACAGTCGAATTTGCCGCGCCCACCTCCAGTCTCACGTTTAAAGTAAGCGGCGTTCCCACCGTCAAAACATTTTCGCGCGAAATATAAGTCCGAAACCCTTCCTTCTCGATCTGAATCGAATATTTGCCCGGCGGCAGCGCGTCATACAAATACGTTCCCGCATCCGTTGTCGTGCTTTTATATTCGATCCCCGTGGCTTCGTTCGTCAGCGTTACCCCAGCTCTCCCCACGCCGGCGCCACTCGAATCCAGAACCTGCCCGGTCGCACGCGAAGTCCCAGTTTGCGCATTCGCGTGAAAAGCAGTCGCCGCCAGGCAAAGCGCCACACACACCATAAGCCGCAACCACCCAATAACGAATTTCATTAGGAATCCCCCATGATTAAAATGGCTCACTGCGACGCAAAGATATGTTTGCGCATTGCCGCTGTCAAGCGCTGACTGCGAGCGCCCAACCACATTGTCCCGCTTGCCCAAATCCGGCAAAAATGTTTTCATCCATCATGCCCTGGGACTTCCTCCTCGTCTTCCTCATTCTCGCCGTAATCGTCCCTTGGCGCGGCCTACTTCGCGTCCGCAAACTTCTCGCCCTCCCCACTCTCACCACCGCCGACCGCCTCGCGCTTTACGCCTCCACCATGGCCTTCCAATGGCTCGCCGTTGCAGTGACTGCTTGGCGCAGCCTCACCCGCGGCCTTTCCCCCTTCGACCTTGGTCTTACCATCCCTCGCCCGCTTCACACCGCCATCGTCACCTTAATAATGACCGCCGCCCTCTGCTCCTTTCAATTATTCGGACTCCGCCATACCGCCCGCCTGCCTCCTGGCGAGCGCGGCCTCGTCCAGCAACTCGCCGCCAAAATTCTCCCTCAAAACGCCGTCGAACAGCTCGCCTTCACCGCTCTCGTCGTTACCGTAGCCCTCTGCGAAGAGTTCCTCTACCGGGGCTTCGTTTTCGCCGCCATCTTTCGCGCCACCCACCGCTGGCAACTAGTCGCCGCCCTCGCTTCCGCCATATTCTTTGCCGTCGCCCATCTCTATCAGGGACGCCGCGGCCTAATCTCCACCTTCATTATCGGTATTATTTTCGTCATCGCCCGCATCACCGAGCAAAGCCTCGCCCCTGCCATGATCGCCCATCTCTTTGTTGACCTCTTCGCCGGCCTCCTAGCCCCTCGCCTGCTAGCCCCGGCCTCCTCTGAGTAAGCAGAGCGCAGCTCGCCAACGGCGCGACACAACGGAACGCGCTTTTAACTTTTACATTTTTTGAGGATTATCTACGAGCGCTTCTGCAACAATCCCCTGCCGTTCGGAGGAATTTAGGTTTAGCGACGAATGTTTAACAGTCGCCTTAACATCACCTCTTTTCTTCCGGAAATTGGTACTGTTAGGGAATCGAGTTTCAGGGAGAATATCAAACAACTTGCCACCAATCATTAGCGCGCAAGGCCTGTCCAAACGGTACGGCGTCACTCCGCTATTTCAGTCGATCTCCTTCGCAGTATTGGACGGGGCTCGGATTGGGGTAATCGGGCCCAATGGTTCCGGCAAATCGACGCTCCTCGCTATCTTGGAGGGCCGCGTGACCCCGGACACCGGGGAACTTGCGATTCGCAAGGGCACGCGGCTCAGCTCAGTGCTGCAAAGCTCCGAATTCGCGGCCGGTGCAACGATCCGGTCCGTTATCGACAAAGCTTTCGATCAAGCAGGGATTCAGAACACCGAACGGCTTTCACGCATCTCCGAGATCCTCGGACGCGCCGGTTTCTCGGATCTCGACGCTGGCGCCGAAACGCTGTCGGGTGGCTGGCGCAAGCGGCTGGCGATTGCCGAAGCGCTCGTCCAGAAACCGGATATCCTCCTTCTCGATGAGCCGACCAATCATTTGGATCTCGCCGGAATCAGTTGGCTGGAAACCCTTTTGCAAAATGCGCCTTTCGCGTGTGTTGTGGTGAGCCACGATCGCTATTTTCTTGAAAATATTGCTACTGAAGTCGTTGAGCTGAACCGTGCCTATGGAAACGGTGCACTGCGCGTCTCCGGCAACTACAGCGCGTTTCTCGAAGCAAAGGAGCAAGCTCTTCACGCGCAGCGAAACCGGCAAGCGGCGCTGGAGAATCGCGTTCATATGGAAATCGATTGGCTGCGCCGCGGTCCGAAAGCTCGCACGACGAAGTCAAAGGCGCGAATCGACAAAGCACACGAAATGATTGAAGAACTGGCCGGGATGAACGCACGTACGCATACCACCAGCGCGAAAATTAATTTCTCTTCTTCCGGCCGGCAAACCAAACAACTGATCACACTCGATGGCGTGAGCTATTCCATCCGCGATCGAATGCTCTTCGATGATATTCACTTCATCATCACCTCGGGCATGCGGGTCGGGCTTGTGGGCCCCAACGGTAGCGGCAAGACCACCGTGCTCCGGCTGTTAAAAGGTGACGTCACGCCTTCCCGTGGAACTATCCGGCAAGCTGAATCATTGCGCATCGTTTACTTTAACCAGGAGCGCGAACTCGACCCAGACATCACTTTACGCCGAGCTCTTGCGCCGGACAGTGATTCGGTAATCTATCAAGACCAGGTGATTCACGTTGCGGCTTGGGCAGCGCGATTCCTCTTCACCGGCGAGAACCTCAATCAGCGCATCGGGCGCCTTTCTGGTGGCGAGCGCGCCCGCGTCTTGATTGCGCAGCTTATGCTCCAACCAGCCGACGTTCTTTTACTGGATGAACCGACTAACGATCTGGACATTCCGACTTTGGAGGTGCTGGAGGACAGCCTCTTGGAATACCGTGGCGCCGTGGTTCTTGTCACCCATGACCGATATATGCTCGATCGGGTTTCGACGGTCGTGTTTGGGCTTGACGGACTCGGGGGTGCCGAACGTTTTGCCGACTATTCGCAATGGGAATTGTGGCAGCGCTCACAACACTCCGCCGGCAAGAGTAACGCGATCGTTGAAAGCCCGCGCGCACCAGGACACGCTGATGCACGCAAATCAGCACCAAAGAAGAAGCTAGCCTACAAAGAAGTTCGCGAATTAGAAAGCATCGAACGGCGGATCGCTGAGGCTGAAAAAGAATTGCAGGAGAAACACCACGCACTTCATAATCCGGAAATCACGAGCGATGGTTCTCGTCTCTACGCGGCCTCCCTCGAAATGGATTTAGCGCAGAAAGCGATTGATGACCTTTATGCCCGGTGGATTGAGCTGGAACGCAAACAGAACTGATTTTCACAAAGGATTGTGGGCCTGGGTAGACTCGAACTACCGACCTCACCCCTTATCAGTTGTCAACTAGCCATTTCAGATGGAGTGCGACGGTTAGCTATCGTGTTGATTTACCGCGCCAGTAAAGGCGATTCTCTTGCCGCCCCAACTACTACCCTTTGCTATGGTTTTCGATGGAGAGTGGGCACAAATTAGAGCACAGTTATTTCCTGACACGACGCAAGAGCGGTCCGGTTGTCTCTCCCAAATGCCCCCCCGGGGGGATTTGGGAGACCAACCTTTCTCACGGACTAGTGAAGACTCAGTTGCCTCTCAACGGAGAGTTTGTCTACCTGGCAGTAATCCTCGATAGTTTCTCTCAATATGCGAGCCCGGAATACGTGACTGCGTTGGACAAGCACGGCATGATTGCGAGCATGAGCCGTCCGGCGAACCCGTACCGCAATGCGAGCTGCGAAAGCTTCATGAAGACACTGAAGCGAGAGGAAATTTACGCAAACCGGTACGACAACCTAGAGCAGTTGCGCATGAACATCGAAAAATCGGGGCCAGAGCGTTTATACTCGGCCTGTTAATCAAAGCGGAGGGCTCGAATGACTGTGCCAGGAGTTTTTAAAATCAAACACGTGAGTGCATGGTTGCTGTGCGCGCTGCTGCAAGCTTTCCTCGTTTCCGCGAGAGCTCAAGTAGTTCCTACCGCATCTTTGTCCGGCACTGTAACGGACCCCGTCGGCGCCGTGGTTCCTGCGGCATCCGTCAGTCTTCGAAATAGCGAAACACAGCTAGTCAAGAGCACAAAGACGGACGCGATCGGGCGATTTCTGTTCACGCCGATTCCTCCAGGTCAGTATGAGCTCAACGTATCAGCTGTCGGCTTTTCCACGTACGACCAAACAGGGATTACGTTGAGTGTGAACGTCGCGGCCTCCGTTCAGGTGGTCCTGGGACTAGCCCGGCTAACGCAAGAAGTACTTGTGCAAGCGGATGTGCCGATGGTCGATACGCAGTCTGGCACACTCAGGCGTACCGTCAACGAGCAGTACATTCAGAACCTTCCGCTGAATGGCCGCAACGCGGCTCAGTTGGTGTTCATGGCCAGTGGCGCGGTGAGCGGTAAAGGTCAGACACCGGCGACCTATGCGAACCAGGCCAGTGAGGCCCTCCCGATCTCGGTGAATGGAACTTACGGCAATCAAGTAAGTTACAAATTGGACGGCGCGTCCCACCAGGACAGCATTTCTGGATTGAATGCGGTTTTTCCGAACCCCGATGCATTAGGTGAGTTTAGCGTTCAGACCAACAATTTCGACGCGCGATACGGAGGTTCCGGCGGCGCTGTCGTGAACATAGTCACGAAATCAGGTACGAATCGCCTACGCGGCAGCGCTTTCGAATATTTGCGCAATGCTGTGCTAAATGCGCGAAACTTTTTTTCTCCGCAGCGTGACAGCCTCAAGAGAAGTCAGTTCGGCGGAGCGCTGGGCGGCCCAATCATTCGAAACAAGTTATTCTTTTTTGGAAATTATCAGGGAACAACGGTGAGAAATATCGCGTTCGGGCGGGTGGCTTTCGTGCCGTCGGTTGCAATGCGGCAAGGAGATTTTTCTTCCTTAAAGACGCTAGTGCGGAACCCCAGGACGGGGAAGCCATTTGAAGGGAATAGAATCCTGGGGGAGATGATCTCGCCCATCGCAAAGAATGCGCTCGGTAAAGTACCGATGAGCAGTGACGCGAAAGGAATGCTGCAATATGGAGTTCCCGGAAATCTCAGCAAGCACCAAGCCCTCGGAAAAATTAACTACAACATCGGACCGCACATGCTGGCGGGTAGTTTTTTCTACGATTGGTTTAGCGATCCGGGCTGGGACGCAGCGCGTACCTTGCTGAATTACCGCCTCGGACAACTGCAGACCGCCAAAGAATTTAATGTCAGCGATACCTTTACGTTGACACCCAAGCTGGTTAACACGGTTGTATTCAATGCGCTTTTTCTTAACTCCACGCAAGTCAGAACCGCCCCGTACTCCATTTTCGATTTTGGGGACATCAAAGTAGCCAAACCCGTGCCGGAATTTCTGGAAACGCAAATCAGTGTCACTAATTTCTCCGGTTGGGGAGGTGGCGGGCCGGCGCCTCCTGGCCAGTGGACGCGCAATAATTTCGAGGTATCCGATGTGCTCACCTACAGCAGCGGCGGGCACACCATGCACATGGGCATCGAAATCACTCCCCGCTTTGGTTTCGATTCTTCCACTGGTTTCCAGGAGGAGCCGACCTTTACTTTCAACGGACAAGCGACCGGCCATCCGCTTGCCGATTTTCTGTTAGGCGAGGTAGCGGTTTTTACCCAGACGGCGGGCAAGGCAAAGTTCACTCGAGGCAAAGGTGTGAGGTTGTATTTCCAGGACGACTGGCGCGTCACACCCAATTTCTCAATTTGGGCCTCCGCTGGGACCCTTACTTCCCTCCCCACGATCCCGTGGCCCAGCAAGTCGGCGGATACATTCCCGGCTTCCATTCGCAGCGGTTCCCGAACGCGCCACCAGGTCTAGCCTTCGCTGGGGATCCGGGTTTCCCAACGGGGGGATTCCACAATAACCTGGGCAATTTTGCGCCGCGGCTTGGCTTCGCCTGGCAGGCCCACCGTGGGACGCATGGCACCACGGTGCGCGGCGGGTGGGGCAAGTTTTACGTCACACCGTTGGTGCGCATTTACAACAATTTTGTCGAGAACGCGCCCTTCAGCCCCGCAGTGCAACTATTCGGCGTGAGCCTGAGCGATCCTTATGGAACAGCGAAGGTAACAAATCCCTTTCCTCCGTTCGCTCCTGTCAATCCTGGGCCCAGCACGAAGTTTGCACTCCCCGTTAAGTTCGCCTTCATCGATCCCAACTGGAGGCTCGGCCACGTGGAAGCATGGAACCTGACCGTGGAACACGAATTCACAAAGAACCTACTGCTGCGCATGGCTTACGTCGGCGATCGAGGAGTGCAGCTGCAGTATACCGAGGAGTTGAATCCTGCGGTTTTCGGCCCAGGCGCGACCCTCAGCAATACGAACAGACGACGGCCGCTCTATCCTAACTTCGCATCCCTCCTGGAAATGACTAATGGCGGAACATCTAACTACAACTCCCTTCAAGTGAACCTGGAAAAACGCCTCAGCCAGCGGTTTTCTTTCGTTGCGAACTATACCTTTTCGAAATCACTCGACAATCAGTCCTTTGATCCCCAGTTTCAGTTGGCCAGCCCTAGCCCCTTCAGCAGTCGATTCAATTACGGGTTATCGGACTTCGACACTCCCCATAACTTTTCGTTTTGGTCGCTTTGGGAAGCGCCCAGCTCGCAGGCTTCATCGCGCATGATCAAAAGCCTATTGGGAGGCTGGAGCCTTAATACTATCTGGACGTGGAGATCAGGAACCCCGTTTACAGTGCTCTCCGGGCAAGACCGATCACTTGTCGGCGTCGGGTTGGACCGCGCAGATCTTGTCGGCGATCCGTTCCCGAGCCCAGGTAGATCACGCGCGGAGATGGTCAATCAATTTTTTAACACCAGCGCGTTTGTGCCCAACGCTCCCGGTACATTTGGGACATCGCCAAGGAATCTGCTTCGAAACCCGCGATGGTTCAACGTTGATTTCGGAGTGGCCAAGAGATTCTCCGTGACCGAAAGAATGAATGTGCAGCTCAGGGGGGAATTTTTTAACCTTTTTAATAACGTGCACCTCGATCAGCCAGGAGCTAACCTCAATGCCCCTTCCACCTTTGGCAAGATCAATTCGGCAGGAGACCCGCGAATTATTCAGCTCGCGCTTAGATTCCAATTCTAGTTTTTGGCCGTGCATGCAATTAAAGACGGAGCCTTCGCTCCGACGGCCAGCAAAGGTGAAAGGACTTCATGGGTAACGCCAACTCGTCAGTAGTTTGCTCCCCGCATCGGGCCCGACGGGGTGCCAATCGGAAGCATTTTTTAAATCGCATCCATATTCGATCGATATTCTTGCTGATACTGCTGGCGTTCGCAATCGCACAAGCCACGGATCACCAACGCGATGTTTTCTTTTTTCTTGTTTTCGCAGACCCGCAATTCGGCATGTACACTGCCGACCAGGGATTCGAACAGGAGACAGCTAACTTCGAATTCGCTATTGCCGCTGCCAATCGGCTGCGCCCCGCATTTGTGGTGGTTTGCGGTGACCTCGTAAATAAACCGGGTAACGCCGCCGAAATCGCTGAGTATAAAAGGATTGCTGCAAAACTCGCGCCGACAATCCCGCTCTACAACGTCCCCGGAAATCACGACGTTGGGAACATTCCAACTGCGGATAGCTTAGACCGGTATCGAGAGCAGTTTGGTCCAGACCACTACACGTTTCGCTTCAGGGATATGGAGGGCTTCGTTCTTAATTCGAGCGTCATTGCCAACCCATCGTTGGTCGCTGAAACCTCTCGCAACCAGGAATCGTGGTTGAGAATCGAACTTGAGAAGGCCCGTAAACTCGGCGTTCGGCGTCTCGTTGTGTTTCAGCATCATCCCTTCTTTCTCAGCGACCCTGCGGAGCCCGATCAGTATTTCAATATTCCCGGCCCGGCCCGGCATGCATACCTCAACCTGCTCCGGCAGTACGACGTGAGTCATGTCTTCGCTGGGCATCTTCACGGGAATGCTCATGGAAGGGACAGTACCCTCGAAATAGTGACCACAGGACCGGTGGGAAAGCCGCTTGGGGACGCCAGGTCTGGAATAGGTGTTGTGATCGTGCGGAAGAGCGAAGTGGAATACCACTACTATGATTTCGGCGCCCTGCCGGAAAAGGTAGAGCTTGGCAAGCAAAGATAGGGCAGAGACTGTAATCAACTTTAACCTCGCGGCTACACAACACTGTTCACGGAGAAGCGGCACCACCTGAAGTGGAAATTGAGGGGAACCGAAAAGGTCTGCGAGCACTTGCAGCAATCTGCTCTGGCCTCGCTGAAACGGCATGGTTTTCGCCAGCAAGATCGTACCGGAGCGCAGCGCGGCGAGTCGATAAGGGATGCTGGGTGCGCGAGCGAAATCAAGGTAAGGAGCGCGACATGAATCGACTTGTGGTGCTGGGATTGGCGATTGCTGCGTTTCTGACGCCAGGGCTGTCGCGCAGTTTGCCGCCAAAGCCTAGGGGCTTTATTTCGCAGCACGCCGGCGAATCGTGTAAAGCCGAGCAGGAAGTGTTGAGCGCGAAAGAGGAACGGCGGCAGGCTCTTTTGCACAATGATGCGGCGGCGATGGAACATTTGTTGGCGGACGAATTTGGGGTCAGGGATGTGCGTGGAAAAACGTACGACAAAGCAGATGAGGTGGGACTTTACAGAGGCACGCGGCGACAGACGGAATCCTGGGCGCAGAGGGATGTCAAAGTGCGCGGGTATGGTGATACGGCGGTAGTCACGGAGCGGGCCGCGATGATCCGAGATCAAACGAGGCCACCCAATCCGCACAACGATCGAATCAGTAAAGCGGACTCGCGTACCGCCGTCGAGCAGGTTTGGTCAGCGGAGGAAGCATACTGGCGTTATGTGCAATCCCACGATGTGGAAAAATTCGTCGCGCTCTGGAGTGATGATTTTGTGGGCTGGCCGCTGGTAAAGGGCCACCCGGTTCACAAAGCGGAGATTGCGTCCATGTTCAGATCGGAGAAGTCACCACTGAATAACGTAATTGCGTACGAGCTTCAACGCGAAAGTGTCGCGATACATGGGCCAATTGCAATTACCTTTTATCGTGCTGTCACGCGACGCCGCAACGCTGGCGGTTCCGAGTTCACCAGTACTTCTCGGGTGTCTCACACGTGGATGAACGATGGTCATCTATGGCAGATCGTCAGTGGAATGGGCGCTGCCGATGGCCAAGTCATAAATTCGGAAACGCGACAAAACCAGGAACAGGAGACTTCCAAAGGGAAGCAGGAAGGCGCAGTCGCCACTCAACAGGGAGATATTCCCACGGTCAACCGACTGATCGGTGAGGAGTTCCTCAGTGCATCGAAGGAGCCACGGCGGCTCGTCACGGAAATTCATCGCATTGCATCGCTTGATACTGGCGTTGAACTGCTACTCCGTAACAAGCGAGCTGCTAACATGGATGGGTTCACCGCCTCGCGAACGCTGCTTTATGTGCACGGATCAAGCTATCCATCAAGCCTGTTCGATTTACCCCTAGCGGGTCTTGTCAACTCCGGTTGAAAATTCCCCGTTGTACCGGTCGA
>JRHI01001375.1_pt1 | contig 20721 bp, 20 predicted proteins | sample 215371 | NCBI WGS metagenome assembly JRHI01 (sample SAMN02929681, study PRJNA255918) | sediment metagenome | biome: cave system; feature: Ice Cave; material: Sediment; isolation source: sediment from deep within a dark volcanic ice cave with no known source of... ...
GTTACGTCTTGCGGCTCGAACGACTGCGTGAGTTGCAGAGGGTCATGACCCGCCTGACGACCGCCGAAAGACGCAAGCTTCCCGGAATGAATCCACGCCGCAGCGATATCATCGTAGCCGGCACCGCGATCGTCATCGCGGTTATGGAGATGCTCGGCCGCGACGAACTCGTCGTAAGCGAACGGGCGCTGCGCGAAGGGATGGTCGTCGACTATCTCGAGCGCAATATCGCAGTGGCTCGCAAACTCGGCGACGAACGCACGCGGCGCTTCGATGCCGCCCATGCTCTGGCGCGCCGTTTTCGGCAAATGGACGTCCACGAAAATCATGTCGCGTCGCTCGCGCTACAACTTTTCGACGCCCTCGCCGACATGCATCGCTTCGAACCGGTCGAACGCGATGCGCTTTTCGCTGCGGCCCTCGTTCACGACATCGGCCACGCGGTCGCCGCCAGTGCGCACCATAAGCACGGTGCGTACATCGTCCGCAACGCCGGGCTTGCCGGATGGCGGAGCGAAGAGATCGAACTCATCGGCGCGCTCGTGCGCTATCATCGCAAATCGTTACCCAAATCGACGCATCCGGAATGGGTTGCTGCGAGTCCCGCGATGCGCCGAAAAATCGAGGCGCTCGGCGGTATATTGCGCGTCGCAGACGGCCTCGACCGCCGTCATCTCGCCGTCGTTTCCGGGCTTCGCGTATCCGTTACACCCGGAGTCGTTCATCTGATACTGGAGGCGTTGCAGGACGTATCGCCGGAAATCGAAGGCGCGCGCTTCAAGGCCGAACTCTTCGAACGCGCCTTTGCAAGCACGCTCACACTCCAAGCGGTCCGGGCCGCCGGTTACGCCTCGTCTTTTGGCGACAGCGAGCCGAGCGCGGCGGAAATCGAAGCTGCGAGCCTTTGGGGATAGGGCGCAGTCTCCCCAAGCCACAACCCGCGCACGGCGACGAGCGCCCGGTCGCGGTCGCGGTCGGTGCTCGCGCACAGCGCGTCGATCCCAGCGCGGCGGCTGTCGCTTGCGGCAAGTCCTTTCTGCAGTGCTGCATACGTGCGCGCGAACGTGTGTGCGTCCGCAAGTGTTCCGAGTCGCTGTTGTAAGAGCGCGAGTAAATCGAGCGCTGCCAGCGTCTCGGCGCGCGCGAACGGTGCGATGAGCTCGAGATTATAACGCAATCGTTTTACCTCGATGCGCAGCGCGTGCAAGTCGCGCATGCGCCCGCGCTCGAGGGTCGTTCCGGCCCCGCGCAGCAGCCTCCGCAACCGTTTACGCACGATACGAGCGATCGCACGTCCGAACGAGCGATCAGTCATGGCCGAGCATCTGCGTGAAAGCCTCACGATCGAATTGCGAAAGCTCGATTGCGAAGGCGGCCAAAGCGTGTCGCCGGCGTTCGAGCAGCGTGTCGATGACGTATACGATTCCCGCTCGATCGGCCGACGACGCGCCGCCGAGCGCCGCGCGCAGAGCCGCGAGATGGACGTCGGCATCGCGCACCGGCCCGAGTTTGTGCCCCAGGCGCCGAATGGCACCACGAAGCACGCGCCAACGCTTGCGCGGAAAGGCGTCCGCGAACGTCGTCATGGCCGAACGCATACGGCGAATGCAAACGCGCATGTCGTGTACGGCACGCGTGTCGCCGCCGCGCAAAACGTCGGGTGCATAAGCCAATAGGGCCTCCTGCAGGCTGCCCACGACAAGACGCGCCGCGGGCACGAGCGGGAGTTCCGCCGTCAATCCATCGTAACGGGGCGCCTTAGCCAACGAATCTCCTTAGCGCGTACGTGCAAAGGTACGGTATCTCGCCCAAGCCAACAAACCCCCTCGTATGGTGGCTTCCGGCCCGCAAACCAAAAAAATACTGATCGTCGATGATGAATCCGCGATCCTTCAGACGCTGCGCTTCAATCTCGAGCGCAACGGTTATGCCGTCGCGACGGCGGGCGACGGCCGCAGCGCAATTGCGCTGGCGGCGAGCGAGCGGCCGGATCTGATCATCATGGATATCATGCTGCCGGTCCTCGATGGAATCGAAGCGTGCAAGGAGATCCGCAAGAGCAGCGGCGTTCCGATCATCATGTTGACCGCGCGCGATCAGGAGATCGATAAAGTACTCGCGCTCGAACTCGGCGCCGACGACTACGTCACGAAGCCCTTCTCGCTGCACGAGTTTCTGGCGCGCGTAAAAGCGCGTTTGCGGCGTCAAAGCGGTGACGACGCGGCCTCGCGAAGCGTCGCGATTAGCGTCGGCGAGATCGTGCTGGATCCCGCGCGGCAGTCGCTCGTCGTGCGGGGCCGCCAGGTGTCGCTCGCCCCCAAGGAATTCAACCTCTTGCACGTGCTCATGGAGAATCGTGGCCGCGTCGTGACGCGTCAGACGCTACTCGATAAAGTGTGGGGCTACGATTTCGAGGGGGAGCATCAGACGATCAGCGTGCACATCCGCTGGTTGCGAGAGAAAATCGAGATCGACCCCAATAACCCGCAGCACATCATCACGGTGCGCAGCCGCGGCTACATGTTTAAAGAGTAAACGTGGTCGTCGAAGTGATGCTGGCCGTTGCCGGGGGCATGGCTGCGGGCTTCGGGGCAGCGAGTTGGCGCGGTAAGCGCACGGCCTCGCCCGACGAAGCGCGCGCAGTAGAGCGCTTCGAACCGGTCATGGATTCGCGTTTCGAACAACTGCTACGGTCGCTGACCGTCGGCATCGTGACCGTCAACGGACGCGGCCAGCTCGAGTCGATCAACGCCGCAGCCGCCACGATCTTCGAACTGGGCTCGCGCCCCGTCTTGGGACGAGCGCTCATCGAGGTCATCCCATCCTTCGATCTCGATCGGCGCGCGCGCGAAGCGTTGAACGGTCATCCCGCACGCGGGCGCATTTCGCTCACCGGCTCCGGTGGAACGCGCTTCCTTATCGTTTCCACGCTGCCGCTCGATGGATCGAGCGGCGCGCTCATCATAGCGAGCGACGAGACGCGGCTGCACGAACTCGAAGCGACGCGCCGCGATTTCATCTCCAGCGTCTCGCACGAATTGCGTACCCCGCTCTCCTCGATCAACTTGATGATCGAGACGATTTTGGCGAACGAGGGCGATGCGGAAGCGCTGGATCTGTTTCTGCCGCGCGTCAAGAACGAAGTCGATCGTATGGTTCACTTGGTGGAAGATCTACTCGACCTCGCGCGCGCGGAATCGGGGCAGCTGCGCTTGCGACGGGAGACGGTCGATCTCGCTTCGGTCGCAACGGCGATCATGCAAACCTTCGAGCCGCGAGCGGCAAAAATCGGCGTCACGTTGCGCTTCACGGGCGAAGCCGCGCCGATCGACGGCGACCCGGATCGCCTGGCTCAAGTGCTGGTCAACCTCATCGACAATGCGCTGCGCCATACGCAGGCCGGAGGCACGGTGGATGTGCTCGTGCGGCCGGCCGACGGTGCGGTAACCCTGGGCGTACGGGATACGGGGACCGGCATACCGTTCAACGATTTGCCTCACATTTTCGAACGTTTTTACGTCGTCGATCGCTCTCGCGCGCGCGATGCCGCGGGAACGGGGCTGGGCCTCTCGATCGTCAAGCACATCATGGAAGCGCACGGCGGCGAAATCGTCGCCGAGTCCGAATTCGGTCGCGGAACGGCCTTTACGTGTGTGTTTCCGGCGCCGTCGCAGCGGACGCCCGCGTGAGGCGGCTCCAGTCGAAAGCGAACGATTGCGGCCGCACGAGCGCGAGCAATGGGCGTTCGACGAAATACGTGAGCGCGACCGAAATTACGAGCGCACTCGTCCACCCCGTCACGATGAAGGCGAATTTCCAGTGGTCGTCGGCCTGCGGGTTCGACGTCGTCGACGGCAAAACGTGATGCTTCCAAAGCCAGATCATCACGAGGGTGTGCCAGAGGTACAGATTGTAGGAGACCAGCGACAAGAACACGAGTAGCGGATTAGCGACGGCCCGGCGCCACGCGCGGACCGCGAAGCACGACGCGAAGAGCGACGTCCCCGCGACCAACGCCATGAGCGTCCGATTGGCGAGTATCCATTTCTCGCGTCCCGCGACGTCGTAAGCAATAGCATTGGCCGAGTGCAGCAGAGCGAAGGCGGCGCATGCGGCAGCTATTGCGATAAGCGTAAAGTAGGGGCGGTAGCGATCCAGCGCCGCCGGCGTCGTGCCCGCGCGCAGCCGCGCGACGCCATACGCGGCGAGCATACCGGCTGCAAAAATGTCCAGAAACGCCGGCAATTGCCGATTGACGGGCTCGACGAGCAGGCAGCAGTCCGCTACGCCGTAGCGATATGCCAGTGCCGCTGCCGTCATCGCGAGCGCAACGGCGAACGGCCACCGGCGAAACGCACGAGCGAGCGCCGGGAAGACCAGATAGAATTGCACTTCTACCGCCAGGCTCCAGAAGACGGAATTGGCTCTGCCGAAATCGTTCGAAAAAAAATTCTCAACGAAAAGAACGTGCTCGGGTAACACCTCGCCGAGCGGAACCGCGACGTGCAGCGATGCGAGCGATGTCGTGGTGACGGCGAGCGCGATAAGGTACGATGGCACGATTTTGATGGTACGGCGAAACGCGAAGTCGGCGGTGCTTTGCCGCTCGCCGTCGTGCGCGTCTCGCTCCGCGTGCGGAAAGAACAACACGAACCCGCTGATCGCAAAGAACAGCTCGACGCCGAGATACCCGGTGCGCGCGAAGACGTCGAGCGGTAGCGAAACGTGCAACAACGTGAGCGCGGGTGTGTACCACGAAAAGAGCCACGTGTGATAGACGAACACGAGCAGAATTGCGAGGCCCCGAAAACCGTCCAGCACTTCGGTTCCGGAATCGATATGCTCGCTAGCCCTCGTTAACGGCTTCATAATCGGAAGATAAACTCGAGCGAGGATACTAAAAAGCCTATGGACGAGCGCGATCGACCGTACGACCGGATTCGGCTCCTCGCCTTCGTCGAGCGGCATTGGCGCGAACTAAGTTTGCGCGATGCACGTTCGTTATGCGTGGAGTGCCTCGAGGGTCCGGCGCTATCCGTACCGATCATTAACAGTTCCTTAACCTATCGTTAAACGGAGCTTATCCTCGAACTGCGACCATCGTGACCGCATGCCCACGCTTCCTTACTTGGAATCCCAGGAGGTTCTCTCATGCCCAGGTCCGCAAAACTCGCGGCCTTTCTGCTCGGCGCAGCGTTGCTCGCGCCCAACGTCGCCCTCGCCGACGGCCAAATTTCGGCCGCCGGTTCGACTGCACTTCAGCCGCTCGTTCAAGCCGCGGCCGAAGCGTATCAGGCGCAGCATTCCGACGTAAAGATCAGCGTGACGGGCGGCGGTTCGCGTACGGGGCTCACGCTCGTCGGCTCGAAATCGGTCGACATCGGCAATTCGGACATTCTTGCCGCGAAGGACCAGACTGGACTCGTGGATCACAAGGTCGCGGCCGTCGGGTTCGCAATCGTCGTGCATCCCGATAACGGCGTGAAAAATCTCTCGAAGAAACAGATCCAAGATATCTTTTCCGGCAAGGTCGCCAATTGGAAAGATGTGGGCGGTAAGGACCTCGCCGTCACCGTGATCAATCGTCCCGCAAGCTCGGGCACTCGCGCGGTTTTCCTCAAGACGCTCATGGACAATGCGGAACTCTCCAAGGACACGCTGGTCGAAGATGCGACCGGTACCGTCGTGCAGAAAGTCACGCAGACCCCTGGCTCGGTATCGTACGCCTCGTTCTCCGGAACGCACGGGAAGAGCGGCATCGAAGAACTCGCAATCGACGGCAACGCTGCGACCGAGGAGAACATCGAGACGGGGAAGTATCCGTTTTGGTCGTACGAACACATGTACACCAATGGACCCCCGAGCAAAGAGGTTTCGCGCTTCATCGCTTTCTTGCAGAGCAACAGCACGCTCCTGAAGAAGCTCGGCTACATCGCTTCGCGCGACATTCAAAAACCCGAAAACGATCGCTAGCCACGACATTCGCTTCGCGTTTTTTCGCCATCGCCCGGTCGCTCATCGCTCCCCCAATCGGGGGCCGGAAAATTGCACTGCGGTCTCGCGCTCTGCGTTCCTGGCGACGACGAAAAATCACTGTTGCTTCGTGTCAGATTATGTACCGGACGGCACACTAAGAAACGCGGTTCGAGAGGAAACGGCGTAAGCATGGTAGGTGTTCGCGCCAACAAGGCCCATCGTGACGAGCGCATCGCACTGGTCGTTCTTATGACGTCCAGCGCAATTTTTGTCGTCGCGATCCTCGTCATTCTGGGCTTTCTCGCAGTAAGCGGCACGAAGCTGTTCTTTGTCGATCACGTGTCGCCACTGACGTTTTTGTTCTCGAACAACTGGGACGGCCTGAGCGGAAAATTTGGTGCCGCCCCGTTCATCGTTGGATCGCTGGCGGCGACGGGCTTCGCGATCCTGGTCGGCGGCCCGCTCGGCGTCGCCATCGGGGTCTTCTTTTCGGAGCTCGCGCCGGAACGGGTCGCGAATGCCATGAAGCCTGCCATTGAAGTGCTCGTCGGTATCCCATCGGTCGTCTACGGTTGGCTCGGTCTTACCCTGCTCGTGCCCCTCATCGGAAAGATCTTTCATAGCGGCGGCGACGGGTTGTTGGCGGCCGGGATCGTGCTCTCGGTTATGATCTTGCCAACCGTCATTTCGCTCTCCGAAGACGCGTTGCGAGTCGTTCCGAATTCGTTACGCGAGGGTTCGGCGGCATTGGGGGCCACACGTTGGGAGACGATCTCGCGCGTCTTGCTGCCTTCGGCGAGCAGCGGCCTCGCCGTCGCCGTTATCCTGGGCATCGCGCGCGCGATCGGGGAAACGCTCGCAGTGCAGCTCGTGCTCGGCAACGCTGCCGTTATTCCGAGTTCGTTGCTGCGGCCGGCCGCCGCGCTCACCTCGGAGATGGTCATGGATATGGGCGATGCGCCCGACGGGTCGCCCTTCCAACACGCGCTCTTCTCGATGGCGTTTTTGCTGCTACTCATCGCGATGGGACTGATCGTCCTGATCCGCATCGCGCTGCGGAGACGTTCGTAGTGGCGCGTGCCTTGGTTGCCATACCGGTTGCCGGCAAATTCTCGAGCGATAACGCACGCTCGCGGCGAGTGGTCGATCGAATTGCGACCGCCGCCCTTTGGCTCGCCGCGAGTGCCGTCGTCGGTTTGCTCGTCCTCTTCGTCGCGTATCTTTTCTTCAAGGGCTCGAGCGTAATCTCGTGGCACTTTCTGATCGGTTATCCGTCTGCATCGGCAGCCGGCGGCGGCATCGGTCCCGAAATATTTAATTCCTTTTACATCTTAATTTTGACGTTGATCTTCACGGTGCCGATTGCCGTCTGCGCCGGCATGTACTTGCAGGAATACGCGGGTCCGGGACGTTTCCGCGATCTCGTGCAATTCAGCGCCGAGTCGCTTGCGACCGTCCCGTCGATTGTGATGGGCCTCTTCGGCTTGCTCGTGTTCGTACAGACGTTTCACTGGCATTTCACGGCGCTCGGCGGTGCCTTGACGTTGACGTTGCTCAACTTGCCGGCGCTGATGCGCGTAACGCAAGAGTCGCTCGCCGGCGTGCCGCCCACGTATCGCGAAGCCTCGATGGGACTGGGCGCGACGAAGTGGCAGACGGTGGTGCGCGTCATTCTTCCGAGCGCGATTGGCCCGCTCACGACGGGCGTGGTGCTGGTCTCCGGCCGTATTTTTGGCGAAACGGCGGCCCTTATCTATACGGCCGGTGCGTCCGTTTCGTTCGGCAAGAGCGCCTACGATTTCAATCCATTTCACACCGCCGAAACTCTGGCGGTGCACCTCTATTCGACGCATCGCGAAGCGCTGGTTCCCGACGCAAATGCGATCGGGAACGGCTCGGCCCTGGTGCTTCTAGTCATGGTGCTCCTCTTCAACGTCGTCGCCCGTGTGGTCGGCCGTCTGTTGACCGTCCGCTACACTGGGAAAGCTTGATGATTCAAACGCCAAACGCGACGCTGTTGCACGACAAAATGAAGATCGAAGACCTCAACGTCTTCTACGGAACTTTTCAAGCGATCAAACACGCGAACCTCAACGTGCCCGAACGTCGCGTTACGGCGTTAATCGGACCGTCCGGCTGCGGCAAATCGACGTTCATCCGCGCCCTCAATCGCATGCACGACCTCACGCCCGGGGCACGCGTGGAGGGCGTCGTGAGTCTCGACGGCACGAATATCTATGCGCCCAACATCGATCCGGTGACCGTGCGGCATCGCATCGGCATGGTGTTCCAAAGGCCCAATCCGTTCCCGAAATCGATCTACGAGAACGTCGTCTACGGCCCCAAGATCCATGGCGAAAAAAATGGAAAACGGCTGCTCGAGATCGCCGAGAAGAGCCTGGGCGCCGCGGCCTTGTGGGACGAGGTCAAAGACCGGCTGGGCCGTTCTGCGCTCGATCTTTCCGGGGGCCAGCAACAGCGCTTATGTATCGCGCGGGTCCTTGCGGTCGAGCCGGAAGTGATCTTGATGGACGAACCGGCATCCGCGCTCGATCCAATCGCCACCTCGAAGATCGAAGATCTCATCGGCGAACTTAAAAAACAATACACCGTCATCATCGTCACCCACTCGATGCAGCAGGCCGCAAGGATTTCGGATTTCACGACGTTTTTCTTACTCGGCGATCTCATCGAAGTCGGCACGACCTCCGATATCTTCACGCGGCCCAAGGATAAGCGCACCGAAGATTACATCACCGGCCGTTACGGTTAGCTTCGCTACACGCGCGGGGGACGGTTCATGCGTCGCTCGAGTTGCGTTTTTACCTTGCGCCACTCCGGGGCGATGATGCTATAGAGCGCGCTATCGCGTTCGAAGCCGTTGATCGCGCGCGCGCGATGGAGGCGCAGCGTGCCCTCGTAGGTCGCGCCCAAGCGCACGAGGGCAGCGCGCGAGCGGCCGTTCTGCGCGTCGGTAAAGAATGCGACGCGAAGAAATTCGCGCACTTCGAAGGCCTCGCGCAAAAGCATGAACTTCGCCTCGGTGTTTGCAGCCGTGCGCTGGTGGCTCGGCGCAAGCCAGGTCCAGCCGATTTCCAGCGCCCGCTCGGCAGTATTGATGTCGAGATACCGGGTCGACCCGATCGCGGTACCGCTTGCAATATCGACGATCGCAAATGGTTCTTCGCTGCCGCCCTCCCGGGCTTCGCGCGCGGCCTCGATCCAACGCTCCACGTGGGAAAGGCTCGTGAAGCCGCGCAGCGGCATGTACTTCCAGATTTCCGGACGACTCGCGGCCGCGAAGAGATCGGGCGCGTGATGCGCGTCGAGGGGAACTAAATTTACGAATCGGCCGGCCAGCACGACGTGTTCTTCTCCGCGAGGTGCGCTTGCGCTTTGTATCGGCGGGGGCAGCGCTCGAGGCGCGAAACGTACCAGGCATGAACGCCGCATTCGAACGTACCCTCGCTAGCGAGCTCGACACCTTGCGCGCCGCGGGGACTTACAAGCGACTGCGGCATCTCGCAACGCCGATGGGAGCGCACGTTCGCATGCTCGAGAGCGGTGATGCGATCGTCCTCTCGAGTAACGACTATCTGGGTTTGGCGAATGATTCCGAGGTCGTAGCGGCTGGAATCGCGGGACTCGAGCGCTATGGAGCCGGCACGGCGTCGGTCCGGTTCATTTGCGGGACCTTCGAAATCCATCGCCTCCTCGAACAGCGTATCGCCGCATTTTTCGGCTTTCCCGCGGCTTTGAGTTACGTCTCGTGCTGGGCGGCAAATGAAGGCCTGCTGCCCACGATCGGCGTCGCCGGCACGACGCTGCTCTCGGACGAACTCAATCATGCCTCGATCGTCGACGGTTGCCGCCTTGCGGCCGCGCGACGAATACGCTTCCGGCACGGCGACATGGCGGACCTCGAAACGAAACTCCGCGAGGCCCAGGGCCGCGCCTTTATCGTGACCGATGGAGTGTTTTCGATGGAGGGCAGCGTCGCGAACTTGCCGGAGATCGTAACGCTCGCGAAGCATTACGATGCCGTCACGATCGTCGACGACAGTCACGGTACCGGCGTCATGGGGCGCACGGGGCGCGGCACGATCGAGCATTTCGGACTCGAAGGCCAAGTCGATATCGTAACGGGAACCCTTGGTAAAGCGCTTGGCGGCGCCGCAGGCGGGTTCGTCGCCGGCAGCGCTGCGTTGATCGACACGCTCGTCCAGCGCTCGCGCACGCAGCTCTTTTCGAACGCGTTGCCGCCGACGGTCGCAGCCAGCGCATTGCGGGCCATCGAAATCCTCGATGCGCGTCCCGAGCTCGTTGCAAAACAACGCGAAAACGTCGCGTACATGCGCGCCGGGCTCGCGCGACTCGGATTCTCGCCGCTGCCGGGTCCGAGTGCGATCGTTCCCATTCTCGTCGGCGAGACGGCGTTCGCGATCGCGCTGAGCGAACGGCTCTTGCGTGCAGGCGTGTTCGTGACGGGCTTCGGCTTTCCGGTCGTGCCCGAGGGAAGCGCGCGCGTACGGCTCCAAATCGGCTCCGCGCTCGAGCGGGCCGATCTCGACGCGGCGCTCGCTGCGTTTGCGCTCGTCGGGCGCGACCTCGGATTGATCGCCCCGGCGTAACCGAACGGCCGACGGAAGCGGCGACCGCGGGCGTCCCAAACTTTTGGAAAGTTACTCGGGTGGGCGTCCCCGCAGGCGTGTCACGGCATTCGACGTGATACGCGCCACGGTCGCATCGAGCGCGAGCGCGCGCGGCCAGTCGACGCTTCCCGCGTTGATAACCGTTCCGCCGCGTTCGTAGATCGTCAGCGATGCGTGTCCGTTGGGAAAGACTTCGCCCGAACCGTCCGTGACATTCCAGCGATTCAGCTCGCAGCGCGCGAGTTCGAGCAACCCCTTTGGCGTCGAGGCATCGCCTCGGGCTGCGAGCCCGTCGCATTCATAGCCGACGAGACGACATTGCGCGCCGAACGTGTCGCCGTCGGCCAATCCCGTGTTCGCGAATATCCAGTGCGCGGCGTCCTGTACGGTGAAGCCCGAAGGCGGACGAGGGCCGATCCACTTGCCGCCGCCGCATCGATAGCTCACTCCGGTGAGTGCGTTCTCCGGCACGTCCCATGCGCCGAGCCGGCGGATGCTTTGCGTAGCGGCGTCGTAGCCGACGCGGAACCACAGCGAGTTTGCCCCGAAGAATCCGACATTGCCACCGCGCGCGACGAACCCCTCGACGCGGTCGCGCATCGCGTCCGTCCAATATTCGTGGTGTCCGAAGCAGAGCAGCAAGCGCCGGCCTTCGAGCAGATCCGGATCGTCGTGCAAATCGAGATCCGTCGAAAAATCGAGATCGACACCAAGTTGCTCTAGCCAGTCCAACGCCTTGCGGTCCCAATGTTCGAAGCTTTGTCGCGGGCTTGCAAGATCGTACGCGTCGAGGTTCGCTTCGTCCCAAAACCGGCCGCCGATACCACCGCCGGGGCGGGCGAGGGTAACGGCCGCCGCTCCCGTGTATAGACATGCGCCTTCGGTATCGCCGCGCGCGGGGTCGCGTTCGGCCGTATTGTATGCGTGGTAGGTGAACAGCGGGACGTGAAAAAGAATCTCGCTCCTCTGGGGTGCGCGCACGATAAAGAGCGCGGCACCCTCCCGCGCGTCGACGACTTCTTTATCGTGAAACGAAGCGTTGCCCTCGATGCAGCGTGCGACGTAGACGCCGGCACGTACATCGCTCGGAAGCGGAATTCCGTACAGGGGCCAGTTCCATGGAGCGTTCGCGGCGCCGGGAGGAGCCGCTATCCCATCGTAGGCGTGCGACGGGATATGTATTCGCTCGACGTTCTTGCCAACGCGCCAGATTTCAACGTTAAAATACGCTGCGTCGCTCGAAACGTGCAGACCGAGTTGTGCGCCCGCTCGAAGCGAAGCGCGCGTCGGATACGCTCGAATCACGGCTTCATGCGGCTGCATCGTTTGCGCTCGATAACAGGTACGGCGAGTGATGCTGCGTTGGCTCGAACGTGAACGGCGAGCCGTCAAACCAGCCGCGATGCGCTTCGATTGCGGATTCGTATCCAACAATAACCGTCCCGTCGGGGCCGATCAGTCGAACGTCTGCGAGGCGAGCGACCGTCGCCGCGAAGCCATCGATCTCTCGCGCCGAGATGCTCGTGAGGTGCCTACGCCGGGCCGTGACAAATGAGTTGTCCATTTATGCAGCGCGGTACCCAGCGAAGAGCCGAACGAACGGTGACCCGCGGCTGCTAATAGGAGCGACGAAGCACGTCAGGCGTACAAGCGAGCGTGATTGTGCTCCCTTTTGTGCAGGGCACGCAAGGGTCACTATGCGTGTGCTCGGGGTTAATGCCGTCTTTCACGATTCTTCGGCCGCGCTCGTCGTCGACGGCCGAGTCGTCGCCGCTGCCGAAGAAGAACGCTTCAACCGCCGCAAGCACGGCAAGATCTGCGTGCCGTTTTCGACCTGGGAGTTGCCCGAACGTGCCATTGGCTGGTGCTTAGAGCAGGCCGGTATCGAGGCCTCGGAGCTCGACGCCATAGCGTATTCTTACGATCCGCAGCTTGCCGTCCAGAGCGAGGATTTTACGGTAGCCGACTACGAGGGGCTGCGCACGTACTACGTTCGTCGCTTTCCGAATTTTCTGGCAACCCTGTTTCCAGGCATCGATCCGGCACGCGTGTCGTTCGTGCCGCATCATCTGGCGCACGCTGCCTCCGCATATCTGTGCGCGCCGTTCGAGAGTTGCGCCGTGATGGTTCTCGACGGACGAGGCGAGCGTTCGTCCTTTCTCGCGGGGCGGGTGCGGGAGGGCGCATTCGAAGCGCTGGGCAGCGTGGCGTTACCCCATTCCCTTGGCTTGCGTTACGAAGAACTCACGATGCATCTCGGCTTCCTGCGTTCGTCGGACGAATATAAAGTGATGGGTATGGCGGCCTACGGGCGGCCACGTTATGCCGCACGTTTGCGCGAGTCGATGTACGCAGAAGGTATCGGATTCTACGCGCCGCCACTGGACTTCGGGCGATTCTGTGCGGCACGGCCCGCGCACGGCGAAGGCTTCGCCTCCGAACATGCCGATCTCGCCGCCAGCGTTCAAGTACGTTTGCAAGAAATTCTCGTCGATATTGCGCGCGTGCTGCACGCAGAAACTGGAGAGCGTGCGCTTGCGATGGCCGGCGGTGTCGCGCTGAACTGTGTGGCGAACACGTATCTCTACGAACGCGGGCCCTTCGCACAGGTGTGGGTGCAACCGGCGTCGGGCGACGCGGGTACGGCCCTCGGTGCCGCGTTATACGTCGCGCACGGTGGCGGCGACCGGACGGACCCGATGCAGACCGCAGCACTCGGACGCGCCTGGGATGAGGACTCGCTGCGTGCGTCGCTCGAAACGGCGTGTGTCGAGTACCGCCGCTGTGACGACATCGCAGAAACCGTCGCCGCGATCCTCGCACGCAACGGCCTCGTAGCATGGTTCCAAGGGCGCAGCGAATTCGGTCCGCGTGCCCTCGGGCATCGGAGTTTGCTCGCGCATCCCGGACACCCCGAGAACCTGCGGCGGCTCAACGACGTCAAGGGGCGCGAACAGTTCCGCCCCGTCGCCCCAATGGTGCTGGCCGAACGTGCTGCCGAAATTTTCGAAGGCGGCCCGCTGCCGAGTCCCTATATGCTCTTCACGCATCGCGTGCGCGACGCGTGGCGCGAACGCTTAGCCGCCGTAACGCACGTGGACGGCACGGCGCGCGTGCAAACCGTCGATGCCGAGCGCGAGCCGCTCGTCGCCGCGATGCTGCGTGCCTTCGAACGCCGCACCGGTTTGCCCGTCGTCGTGAACACGAGCCTAAACACGGCCGGACGGCCGATGGTCGACAATCCGCGCGACGCGTTGGAATGTTTCGGATCGACTCCCGTCGACGCGCTTGCAATCGGGCCTTTCTTACTCGAACGCAGCATGCGTTCCACCGTCGCTGCATAAATGACGGCGACTTACGACGTCGTCATCCCGACGATCGGACGTCAGTCGCTCGCGCAGCTGCTCAAATCGCTCGCGCGGGCGACGGGTCCTTTACCGGATCGGGTCATTCTCGTCGACGATCGTCGAACGTGCAACGAAGCGTTAACGCTGGGCGATTTGGGTCCGTTCGCGGCGCGCATAGAAGTCATGCGTGGCGCGGCGGCGGGTCCTGCGGCGGCGCGCAATCGCGGCTGGCGGCGCGCGAGCGCAGCGTGGATCGCGTTCTTGGACGACGACGTCGTGGTAGAGCGCGCCTGGCGTGCGCGTCTGTGCGCAGATCTGGAAGCCTGCGGCAGCGATTGTTGCGGCAGTCAGGGTGATGTGCGCGTGCCGCTACCTCCCGGCCGCCGGCCCACCGATTGGGAGCGCAATGTCTTTAGCTTACAAAACGCGCGCTGGATTACGGCGGACTGCGCGTACCGGCGCGAAGCGCTCGAAGCGGTCGACGGATTCGACGAACGCTTTCGCCGCGCATATCGGGAAGATGCGGATCTCGCGCTGCGTTTGATCCTTCGAGGCTTTACGATCGCGCTAGGAACGCGGCGCGTCGATCATCCGGTACGCGAAGCCGGTCCATGGATTAGCCTGCACTTGCAAGCCGGAAACGCTGACGACGCTCTGATGGCGGCACTACACGGGCCGGAATGGCGGAAGCGCGCGGGCGCGTCGAGCGGCGCGTATGGGCGACATGTCGCAATCGTCACGTGCGCGTTTGCAGCGGCCGCTTTTGCAAGTGCGTGGATCGGCGCGACCGCGTGCTTTGCGTGGCAACGAATCGCACCCGGCCCGCGCGACCGGCGTGAGATTACGAGGATGTTGGCCACGAGTATCGCGATCCCGTTCGCGGCAGTGTATCACCGTCTGCGCGGGCGCCTCAACGCGGCGCATCTGCTTTCGCGTTCCCGGCGTCTTCCTCTAGCGGTAATCTTCGATCGTGACGGCACGCTCATCGAAGACGACCCGGACTTACGCCGTCCACAAGACGTGCGGCTCGTTCCCGGGTCGCGCGCTGCGCTCGAACGACTCCGTGGGGCGGGTATCGAGCTCGGCATCGCGAGCAATCAGCCTCGCGTCGGCGAAGGCGCGCTCTCGAGGGACGAACTCCGGGCGATTAACGATCGGGTCGAAGAACTGCTCGGACCCTTTGCCGTGTGGAGCGTCTGTACGCATACGCGCGATGCGGGTTGTGGCTGCCGCAAGCCGCAACCGGGTCTCGTTCGCGCTGCCGCAGCGACGCTGGGTATAGCGCCGTCCGCCTGCGTCATGGTCGGCGATATCGGTGCGGACGTGGACGCGGCGACGAGCGCCGGCGCGCGAGTGATTCTCGTGCCGACCGGGCTCACGCTGCCGCTCGAAGTCCAGCGTGCGCCCGCCGTGGCCGCCGATCTCGCGCGCGCCGTCGACCTGATCTTGAGCGGAAGCGTTTGATGCGGCGGATCCTCGCGGTTAGGCAAGATAACAACGGCGACGTGACGCTACTGGGACCGGCGCTGCGCGCACTGGCCACGCGCGGCGCTGTAACCTTGTTGTGCGCCCCTTCGGGTGAGGGCGCGGCTCGCCTGTTGCCCGCAGTGAGCGCGGTGGTCGTCGCGCGCGCCGAGTGGATCGCAAGCGATCCCGAGCCGATCGAACGCAGCGCGATCGAACGCACGATTGCACTCGTGGCGGCACTCGACGTCGACGAGGCGTTCGTCTTTACGTCGTTTCACCAGAGTCCGCTGCCCACGGCGCTGTTGCTGCGACTCGCGGGCGTACGTAGCATCGCGGCGATCAGTGTCGATTATCCGGGTTCTCTGCTCGACACGCGCGTCACCGTTTCCGACGATTTACACGAAGTCGAACGCGCGCTAGCGCTCGTGGCGGCGCGGGGATACATCCCGGCGCCGGACGACGACGGAGCGTTGCGCTATCTCGATCTGCCGCCATACGAGAAGGCATTACCGGGCCGCTATATTGCGGTGCAGCCCGGCGCCAGCGTACCTGCGCGTGCGTGGGCACCGGCCAAGATGCGGGCACTCGTCGAGCGTTTGGTGCGAATTGGAAACGACGTCGTCATCGTCGGCAGTTGCGGCGAGCGGGATCTCGCGGCGTTCGTCGCCGGTGGATCGGGCGCGCGATCGTGTGCCGGGGAAACCACGTTCGCGCAATTCGCCGCGATCGTACGCGACGCGGACGCACTCGTCGTCGGGAACACATCCGGTATCCACGCTGCGGGCGCCGTCGGCACTCCGCTCGTCGCAATATTTCCGCCCACGATTCCCGTCGTGCGGTTTGCGCCCTGGCGCGTCCCACACCTAATTCTGGGCGAACAAGGCATTTCGTGTGCCGGTTGTCGCGCTCGGACGTGCCCGATTCCGGGGCAACCGTGCACGGGCGTCGTGACCGTTGAGGCGGTCGTCGAGGCTCTGGCGTACCTTGGACTGCCGATGCCGCTGGCAGCATCGTGAACGTGCTCATTTGGCACGTGCACGGTGCCTGGACGACGGCGTTCGTGCATGGCCCGCACACTTTTTATGTGCCGGTCGTTCCGCAGCGGGATTCGGACGGCCGCGGTCGCGCGCAAACGTATGCGTGGCCCAAAAACGCGGTCGAGATCACGGAGGAAGATGCCGAGGGGATCCGCTTCGATGCCGTCGTCTTTCAGCGACCGGAAGAATTGGGTTCTCTGGGTAGGAGGTGGCTCGGAGAGCGTAGGCCGGGTCGCGACTTTGCGGCCATTTACGTGGAACACAATGCGCCGATCGGTCATCCGAACGACATGCGCCATCCCATCGCCGATCGCGATGATATCGCGCTCGTGCACGTCACGCATTTTAACCAACTATTTTGGGACGCCGGAACGACGCGCACCGCGGTGATCGAACACGGCATCGTCGACCCCGGTTATCGCTACGACGGCGCGCTCGCGCGCACGGCCGTCGTTATCAACGAAGCGGCTCGCAGACGGCGCGTCACCGGCACCGATCTGCTCGGACGGTTTGCGGCGGCGGCGCCGCTCGATCTTTTCGGCATCGACGCCGCAAGTCTGGGCGGAGTAGGAGATTTGCCGCAGGCGCGGCTTCACGCCGAAATGGCGCGCCGGCGTGTCTATCTGCATCCCTTTCGTTGGACGTCGCTCGGTTTGTCGCTCATCGAAGCCATGTATTTGGGTATGCCGGTCGTAGCGCTCGCGACGACGGAAGTTGCCGAGGCCGTGCCGCGCGAGGCGGGCGTTTGTTCGACCAACGTCGAGGCTCTCGTGGGTGCTCTGCATACGTTCATCGCGCAACCGCATGCGGCTCGGCGCGCCGGCGAATCGGCGCGCGCGTTCGCACGGGAACGCTACGGTCTGCGACGTTTTCTCGCTGCTTGGGACGATCTTTTGAAGGAGGTGGCCGCATGAGAATCGCGATGGTTTCGGAACACGCTAGTCCGCTTGCGATTTTAGGCGGAGCGGATGCCGGCGGGCAAAACGTTCACGTTGCGGAGCTGTCTGCCGCGCTCGTGCGCGCCGGTCACAGCGTCACGGTGTACACGCGGCGCGATAACGCAAACATGCCCAGACGTGTCGGGATGTCGTCGGGCGTTATCGTCGAGCATGTTACTGCGGGCCCGGCACGTGCGGTCCCGAAGGACGAGTTGCTGCCGTATATGGATGCTTTCGCGCGCAGGCTACAGCGTTTACTTGCGGAGGCTGACGCGAATTTGGTTCACGGGCACTTCTGGATGTCGTCGCGCGCAGCACTTGCGGCCGCACGGCCGCTCGGCATTCCCGTCGTCGTCACATTCCACGCCCTCGGGAGTGAGAAGCGCCGGATGCAAGGCCCGGCGGACACGAGCCCTGCCGGACGGATCGATGAGGAGATCCGTGTCATGCGCGCTTCCGACCGCGTGATCGCAACGTCGAGCAGCGAAATCTTCGAACTCTGTCGCCTCGGCGCCGACCCACGGCGTCTCAAGATCGTACCGTGCGGTGTCGACGTCGACTTTTTCGAAAGATCCCGAGCGAAGTTGTCGCTTCCGCGGCGTTGCGCACATCGCATCGTAACGTTGAGTCGTCTGGTCGAGCGCAAGGGCGTCGCCGATGTCATCGACGCGCTGCGCTTCGTACCGAACGTGGAACTCGTCGTCGCCGGCGGACCGAGCGCCGCAGAAATCGGCGCGGATCCCGACGCACAACGCCTGGCGCGGCACGCGACGGCGTGCGCAGTGTCGGATCGCGTAACGCTGCTCGGACGCGTCGAACGCGCGCTCGTGCCGCCGCTCTTGCGGGCGGCGGATGCGGTCGTGTGCGCGGCATGGTACGAACCGTTCGGTATCGTGCCGCTCGAGGCAATGGCGGCCGGCGTGCCCGTCATCGCTACGGCGGTAGGCGGCCAGAACGATACGGTATTGGATCGTTTTACGGGATTACACGTACCGCCGCACAGTCCCGGCGCGGTCGCCGACGCTGTACGCGAACTCGTCGCCTCTCCGGCCTTGCGGCGGCGACTCGGGCGCGGGGGGCAATTTCGTGCGACGACGCATTTTACGTGGGATCGCATCGCAAGCGAAACGCTCAAGGTGTACCGCGAAATCGAGCCTCTGCGCGGAGCCGTCGGCCACACCGCCTGATGGTTCGTCCGACACTCCTCGTGCTTCGTGCCCTCGGACTCGGCGATTTTCTGAGCGCCGTACCGGTGTACCGCGCCCTCGCACGGCACTTCCCACAGCACCGGCGCGTGCTCGCCGCGCCTGCACCGCTGCACGCATGCGTACTCTTGCTGTCGGGTGCGTTCCACGACGTGCTCGACGCCAAGCCGCTCGCAAACCTGCCCGCGACGTTGGGCGATGTCGACGTGGCCGTCAATCTGCATGGGCGCGGTCCGCAGAGCCATCGCACCTTGCTTGCCCTCGAGCCCTGCCGGTTACTGGCCTTCGCGCACCAGGACGTATCGGAAAGCCGTAGTGGCGCGCGCTGGATCGCGGGGGAACATGAAGTGGAGCGCTGGTGCCGGATGCTGGGCCACTACGGCATCGCGGCCAATGCAGCAGAAATCGAAGTAGCTCGGCCTGCAATCGTCGTGCCGTCTCGTTTTCGCGGCGCGACGCTGCTGCATCCGGGCGCCGCCAGTGCCGCGCGCAGATGGCCGCTCGAGCGCTGGATATCGGTCGCGCGCGCCTGCGCGCAACGCGGCGATCGCCTCGTGTTTACCGGAACTGCGGAGGAACGCGTGCTGACGAGCGAAATCGTGCGGCGCGCGGGAGTCTCCACCACGCGTAATCTCGCTGGGCGCACGTCGCTCGTCGAACTTTGCGCACTCGTTGCGGCAGCAAGCAAAGTCGTCTGTGCCGACACCGGTATCGCTCACTTGGCGACGGCGTATCGCACGCCGTCCGTGGTGCTGTTCGGTCCGACGCCCCCAAGTGAATGGGGACCACCGCTGCGACCTTGGCATCGGGTGCTGTGGACTGGGAAAGCGGGCAATCCGCATGCGGATGTCGTCGACGCCGGACTTCTCTCGATTACGAGCGCCGCCGTGCTGGGCGAACTCGAGCGGCTTCCTGCTCGACCCGAATCCGCGCACACCGCGACCTCTTAATATCCGTGGCGGAATATCCGTGGCCGAACCTCAACGCCGAGGACGAACGCCGCCGCGCACCGAGCGAGGCGCCGGCGCAGTCCCCTACCGCTATGGCGGGACCCCGCTATGGCCACGAAGATTCGGTTGCCGACGCAACCACGAGTTCCTTAATATCGCACCCAAGGGGTTGTGAGAGCGCGAAGAGTACTGCACGGGCGACATTTGCCGGAGCGTTAAGTTTCGCATCGGCCGGCGGTTTGTATTGTTCGGTACGGCCGTCAAAGAACGGCGTCGACATCCCGCCCGGGATGAGGAGGGTGACGCCGACTTCCCCTTTGAGTTCTGCTGCGAGCGCCCGCGTGAATCCGACGACGCCGAATTTGCTCGCGCAATAAGCCGTTGCATCGGAAACGGCGCGTAAACCGAGCGTCGAAGCGACGGTCACGACGCGTCCGCCGGTTTGCTGCAGAGACGGAAGCGCAGCGCGTACGAGTGCCGCCGTTCCGATAAGATTGACGCCGATGACGCGTTCCCAGGCTGCTGCGTCGACATCTTGGAATCGGCCGCAGGCGTCGATGCCTGCCGAAGCCACGACCGCCGTGATGGGACCGTGCCGCGCGACGATTTCGCGCACGACGCGCTCGACCGCGGCGTAGTCCGCCACATCCACGGCAAAGTCGTCAGGTGAGTCCTGCGCGGCATTCAGATCGAGCGATGTCGCCCCGCCACCGGCAGCGCGAATTGCCTTGACGACCGCCGCACCGAGCCCGGAACTCCCGCCCGATATAACGACCCTTTCGAGTGCGCGCGGCAGCGACGTGATGTTTGCAGACGCATCCTCTAGAAGCAAGTGTTTCCCTCCCCCGTAAGCATGCGTCCGCGCCGGAAATCGTAAACGCGCTCGAGCGCTCTCCCGCCGTGCGGACAAGTTTACGGCTGCCGCGAACGCCGGAATCGCCGCTTCAAGCCGCCGTCTCGATGAGAGCCTCGCGCGTGCGGCTAACCTCAGGCGAAACGCAGCGTCGTTCGCGCAGGACCCACGGCAGGCCGCAGAACGCTTCGCGCAACGACCGTCGCGCGAGCGGATCTCGCAGCGAGCGACGCATCGCGCGCAGCGTTGCGCGCAGCACGTCGCTCCACGGCAGGCGTAGCCACGCGGTCCACAAG
>JRHI01001376.1_pt1 | contig 20704 bp, 18 predicted proteins | sample 215371 | NCBI WGS metagenome assembly JRHI01 (sample SAMN02929681, study PRJNA255918) | sediment metagenome | biome: cave system; feature: Ice Cave; material: Sediment; isolation source: sediment from deep within a dark volcanic ice cave with no known source of... ...
GCAACCCTCAGTCAGCGAACTGTCAACGCCCTACCAGGGAGCGGACCAGGTCGCGCACACGATCCTGTTTGGCTTTGCGGCCTGGTGGGGCGCCACTGCCCGTTCCGCCGATGCATTGAATCGGCGCTTGGACGACACCAACCTGCAGCTTGCTGTTGGACATGAGCTGGAGAGCCGTCGTGTGCTGGTGGAGGAACGCTCACGGGTGGCTCGCGAAATGCATGACGCGGTCGGTCACAGTCTGAGCTTGATGATCGTGCAGGCTGGTGGTGCCAGGGTTGCCAGCGTTCGCAGTCCTGAGGACGCGCTTCGCGCGCTGGGTGCGGTGTTGAACGTCGCCGGGCAGGTGCATGGGGAGCTACAAACGATCCTAGGTTTGCTGGGTGATGCGGATGCACCGGCCTCGGCTAACGGCGTCCCGCCCCGCGCCGATATCTACGGCCTGGTGGAGCAGGTGCGGGACAACGGGATGTCGGTGGAGCTGCTGGTGAATGGTGGGCCCAGGGAGCTCGCCGCGGGTCTTGGCGTGACCGTATATCGGATCGTTCAGGAGGCACTGACCAATGTCCGCAAGCATGCTGGTCAGGCGATGACGCGAGTTCAGCTGACCTTTCTGGAGGATCGGCTGCAACTCGAGGTCGTCAACGCCGCCCATAGCCATAGCCAGAAACTGGTGTCGTTGCCTAGCGGCGGGCATGGGCTCATTGGGATGCGTGAGCGGGTGGCCGCGTTTGGTGGTCGTTTCGACGCGGGACCTGTGCCGGCCGGTGGGTTCCGGGTCTGGGCCGAGATCCCATGGGCCAAGGCAGAGGTTTAGATGCCGATTCTCGCTGTGGTGCTGACCGATCTCGTTGGTTCAACGGCCGCTATGGCCGAGCGCGGGGATGCGCGTGGTCAAGCGCTCTTGCAGATCCACGAGTTGATGGTCCGCGAGCGGGTCGGACGCTACGGCGGCCGGGAAGTCAAGGCGCTTGGCGATGGCTTCTTAATCACCTTCGCGTCGGCACGGGAGGCGATCCGCTTCGCTGCTGCACTCCAGCACGCGATGGTTGCGCGCAACGAGCAGCATCCTGACCACCAGCTACCGCTTAGAGTCGGCATAACCGCCGGCGAAGTGGTCGTCCGCGGGGGCGATGTCTTTGGTACCACTGTCAACACTGCCGCCCGGGTCACAGAGAGAGCGGCTGGGGGGGAGATCCTGGTCGCCGAGTCGGTCAAGCACTTACTTGGCAGCGATCCGGACCTCAAGCTCGTCGATCGCGGACGGCACTCCCTGCGCGGCCTGCCGGATCAGTGCGGGATCTACGAGGTCGACTGGACGGCAATCCAACCGGAAAGCAGCGGTCGCTACTCATCAGCCGAGCCGGGTGATTGGCAGTCAGATCCTGCGGCCGACGGACCAGTACATACGCTCGCACCCAATGGTGCAGGTGGGACATCCGTTCTGATCGTGGACGACGAAGAACTTGTTCGCGCCGGGTTTCGCCTGATTCTGGAATCGCAGCCGCAGATCGTGATCGCGGGCGAGGCGTCTAATGGTGCGCAGGCCATTGCCGCGGCGAACGAGCTTCATCCCGACGTCGTGCTGATGGACATCCGCATGCCCAACGTCAACGGGCTTGAGGCGACTCGGCAAATCGTAGGGACGGTCAGGCCTCCTCCGAAGGTCATCGTCCTCACCACTTTCGATCACGACGAGTACGTGTATGAGGCTTTGCGTGCTGGCGCCAGCGCCTTTCTGCTCAAAGATGCTCCGCTGGAGCAGCTCATCAGCGCGGTGCGTGTCGTCGCCGCCGGTGACGCGTTGCTGCACCCCTCGATCACCCGTCGGCTTATCGAGGATTTTGCCCGGCAGTCTCCGGCAGCCCCATCCCGGGAAGCAGAATTGGAAGCCCTGACCGTGCGGGAGCGGGAGGTGCTGCGGCTCGTCGCTCACGGCCTCTCCAATGCCGAGATCGCCGTGAAGCTGTTCCTCGGTGAGACAACGGTCAAGACCCACCTCAGCAACATTTTCCTGAAGTTCAACCTGCGAGACCGCACCCAAGCGGTGATCCTCGCGTACGAAACGGGACTAGTACGTCCCGGGGAGGAGTGACCTTGCCCGCCAACCGACGCCGCGGCCCGCTCGGCGACCTGGCTCGGAGTGACAGGCGTAGCCTGCGCGCGCTCGCGGCTCTGGTCGCCCTGACGTTCGTGTCCGCCCCGGCTGCCAGAGCCGCGGACTTCGCGGTGTCGGCGCCTCGCACGGTTTCGGGGCCCATCCCGGCGCCGACCGGCAGATGCATTGCAGAGGCCAGGCCGCGTGTGGCCGAGCCATCGCTGGGGGTTGATCCGTCGAGCCCGGGCCACATGGTCGCGGCTTGGATGCAGGGCCGAGATCCTCAGTCTGGCGGCGGTCAGAGCATCGGTGTGGGGGTCTCGGGCGATGGCGGGCGTACGTGGCAGACACGGCGGATGCCAGGCGTCACGCACTGCGACGGCGGGGGCGCTCCCGGCGCGGTGAATCCGTGGGCTGCCGCCGGACCTGACGGGCACCTCTACGTGGCCGCGCTCGCCGGGAGCGCAAAGTCCGACCACGTCGTCGTCAGCCACTCCGCTGGCGGGCCCGACTTCACCGAAGCCCGCGCGATCGACGGTGCGGCGACCCCCGACAAGCCCACGATCACGGCAGACCCACGCCGCGCCGGACTCGTATACGCCGCCTGGGCCGACTTCACCGAGGACCTGGTGATGGGTATTCCGCTGACGGATATCAACCGGTTCTCAGTCTCGAGCGATGGCGGCGCCACGTGGAGCTCGCCGGCAGCCATCCACAGTCCACCGCTGGGTGCCCTTGACGTCGACTCGCAAGTTCTCGTTCTCCTCGATGGCTCGCTGCTGGACATATTCGGCGAGGTGCCCCAGTCCGCGGTCCTAACCGGTCAAGGAGCTATGACCGTCTTGGCTATGCGCTCCACGAACGGAGGGGCCAGCTGGGGTCCGACGCAAACGCTCGGCTCGTTCTCGATCGCCCCAATCACCGATCCCAACACCGGCAAGACGGTGGTCAAGTTCATCAACTTCTCGGCCACGGCCGGCGCCGACGGCAGCGCCGATGTCGCCTGGCAGGACAACCAATCGACAACCTCCGGGCGAGTCGTGCTCGCCCGCTCCGCCGCACCCGGCAAACCTTTCGGTCCACCAACGACGGTCGCGCGGCTCCCCGCGCAGACTTTCCACGCCGCCGTCGCGGCCGCTACCGGCGGGGCTATCGGTGTCACCTGGTACGACTTCACCTCGAATCGGCCAGGCGACAGCACGCTCAAAGTCGACGACTGGTTCGCGTCCTCGCTCGACCACGGCGCCACCTGGCACAAGCTGCACGTAGCGGGCCCAACCGCCCTCAGCAGCACCTCGGATCAGATGTCATTCCTCGCGTATCAGTCGCTTCAGCCAATCGCGGACGGCTTCGGTGCATTGTTCGTTGTGACAGCACCCCAAGCACGTTACGGCGCCGCCGACGTGGAGTTCGCTCGTATCGACCGTGTTCCCAGCTTCGGCGCGCGGACGAACCTCTCGATCTCGCTCGCGAACGACCACAAGCCGGGGCCACTTCGCAAGCTCAAAGTCATCCTCAACAACACAAACGACTTTGAGGTTCTTGGCACGCTCACGATCATCGCGAAGAGCCGACGAACGAATCTCGGCACCCGCAAGTTCACGCTCAAGGCGCACCGCCGCGCAAAGCTGGCCTTCGACCTCCCAAAGCGATTGCGCGTCTGGCCCGCGAATGCACGCGGCCTCCAATTCGTCGTCGTTGCGCACCTACGCGACCCGCGAGGGATCACTCGCAACCGCACGGCGCTGCTCGCGTTACGTAGGTGACGAGGCGTTGGACACTCGCACTCGTCCCCGCGGTCCGGCAGTGGTGGCGAAAATCTGGTCCAGCAGGCGCTCGTACGCGCTCGACCAGTCGGGACGACCGCAAATGTGCGAAGGAGTTGCGTCCGTAGGGCCGAACACAACCCCTTCGCCGCTTTTCCGCCACCCCCGGGCCGGACTTTGTCGCGGACCGGTCTGAGCTAGCGCCCGCCAAGCCACGGGGCCGTCCGATGTAACTCCGCGGCCGCTTCTTGAAGTATCTGTTCTAGCGCGCGACTCATAGGTTCGAATGACGCAGGCCAGCGTTATCGACACCCTATCTGAAGGGTTTTCGAGAGCGCCATGGATCGCGCGAGAAGCGCTCACCACAGGTCAGACCTCGCTGCTTCTGGGCGAAGAGAATTGGCGCTGGCTTGTCGCAGATTCCGTGGGACAGTCGTGGGACAGTCCGGCCCCGCTCTGAGCGTTCTTGAGCGGTCCTAGGCGGCTCGCTGCTAACGCGAATCGTCACTGTCTACAGGCTGAGCGGCCCTGGGCTGTCCTGAACGTGAACGACCGCGGGCAGTTCGAATCCCGGTAGCGGTACTTCAGAACCCCCGTGTTGACGGGGGTTTCGTCGTTCGGGGGCTCGTGCGCCACAGTGTGCGCCACAGTCGGGATCGGCTTAGGAGGGTTTAGGTAGGCGTCCAGTCGTTCTCTGGCCTGCTCTTCGCCGCCCGGGACCAGGTGCCCGTAGCGATTCCAGGTCTGGCGAATGTCACCGTGGCCGGCCCAGGTTGCGATCTGCTTCCAGTCAAGGCCGGCGGCGATGAAGTAGGAGATCGCGCAGTGGCGAGCCTCGTGCGGCGTGATCGGCTCGAGGCCGGCTGCCTCCCATGCTTTGTTGGCACGGGCGCGGATCGTGGAGGCGTAGAAGACCTCGGTCGAGGTCCGGCCGAACACGAGGTCCGGGTGTTGCGGCCTGGTCCGGGGTCGATGGCTGGCCTGAGCTGGCTGGCTCGGTGTGGGCCGTCGCCGTTGGATCCGTGGCGGTATGCGATGGGCTGGAGCGAGGTGGCGGCGAGAAGTCATGCTCGGCGGTTGGAGCGCGAGGGCTGGCTTGAGCGGTGTCCGATGACCTGGGGTGAGGGTTCGTTGTTCCTGGCGACCCGGAAGGGGTGCCGTTGATTCCAGCTTCGACGCCGGCGGCGACGTGGTGGGCGCACGACTGCGCGTGCGCGTGGGCGGCGGCGTGGCTGACCGTTCGTGGCCGGTCGTTTCTCGGCCAGCGAGAGGTGCTCAGCCGTCCCGAGTGGTCGGGTCAACTGCACTGGCAAGATCGCAACAGCTTCAAACGCTCCGGTCACCGACCGGACCTGGTGGCGTGGCGTGACTCGTCGACGTTTGCGATCGAGGTGGAACTCGCCGGCAAATCGCGGCCCCGGCTGGACGCGATCCTGAAGCTGCACGACGCCTGGATCCTCGGCGGCAATACAGGCGGGGTGATCTACATCTGTGGCGACGAGGAGGGACAGCGGCGCGTTGAGCGCTCAGCTAACCGGGTCGCGCCGTTCGGGCGCAAGCTGCGGCTTGAGCTGCTGGACACGACAAGGAGCAGACGGTCGCCGCCTACGAAGCCGGTCGTGCCGTTGGGGCTTCCGCCGCGCCGGCACCGATGCTTGGTGGTCATGGCCGCTGACAAGCGAAAGCTGAAAGCGAAGGGCAAGAGTCCGGTCGCGAAGGAGACGCAGGCTGCCGCAAAGGACTCGGGTCCTCCGTATCGCGTGGTGTGGCATCCGGAGGCGGAAGCAGAGCGCGACGCCTCTTGGCCGCCCGAGGAGGCGGTCGCGATGCTCCACGCCGTTGAGAAGCTCGAGGCGGTGGGCCCGCGGCTTGGGAGCCCACATTCCAGCTCAGTTCAGGGCGACGCGGGCCAAGGCCTGCGCGAGCTTCGACCGCGTGCCGGTCGCAGCCGGTGGCGTCCGATCTACCGCCGCGTCAGCCCGTCCACGTTTGTGATCCTCGCAGTCGCACCGGAGGCGCAGATCGACTCCCGCGGCTTCGACGCCGCTGTCAGGCGAGCAGTCGAGCGATTCGGACAGCTCGAACTCGCTTGAGGTCCGGCCTGGAATTGCCGATAACAGGCGTGTTATCATGAAGCCTATGAAGCTAAGCGAGATGAAGACCAACGACGAGCTGATCGCAGAGCAGCTCCGCACTGACCCGGAGTTCCGCGCTGAGTGGGAGCGGACGGCGCTTGCACGTGCGGTGGCGGTCGCCATCGTCCGATACCGCGCCGACCACGAACTCTCGCAGCGTGAGCTTGCCGAGCGCCTCGGCATGAAGCAGCCCCAGGTGGCCCGTCTGGAGCTCGGAGAGGTCAATCCGAGCATGGAGACGCTCATGCGCGTCTCGGCGCAGTTGGGCATCGAGTTCACGATCGACGTCCGCCCGGCCGGGGCCACGGTGCACAACGTCACGAAGCGGGCGCAGGCCAACGACCTCGTCGGCTCGGTTCGCACCAGCGAAGCCGAGGTTCTCGTCGCCGCGCGATAGGAGCAGGCTTCACGCCTGCGGGGGGTCACGCGAACGCCGTGACCGCATCGCGCTGCGACCGGCGACGCTACTGACCTCGCGCGCGATCGAGATCGGGGCCAAGCGGAAGCGCCGCCAGGCGTCTGCGCGCGCCAAGCGGTCGCCCGAGGACTGTCAGTGATTCCGACTTCAGGGGCGCGAGCTAGAAGTCGCGACAGACACGCATCTGGCGAGCAGGAGGGCCGAGGTCCGTGGGGTCTCCGCGCCCTGATCTTGTCTCGGCACGGGTGTCCGACCCTCCGCGTCATCGCCTGGTGCCGTCGGCCTCGCATCAGAGCCGCCGACCGGGTCAGCATTTGCATGTCACGCATTGGAGGCTGTCACGCATTGGAGGCACTCGCTCGACCGCCCCGCTGCCCCGCTGAGCCGCGGCCCGTGGCTCGCTGACGGCTCTGTGCGACAGATGTCGTCGACCTAAGCGGAGGCCCGGCCGGCTCGTCGTGGTCGGCTCCCGAGTTGTGCGGAGGCCTGGGCTAGGCGGTTGCTGAGGCGAGCAGCACCACGTTCGAGAAGCTCAGCGGCTTCGAGCCACCGCCGGCATCCGCTGCTGCCTGCGTGATCGCGTTCCAGGCCTCTTCCTGGGCCTCGCCTGCGTGCTGCTCGATCATCGCCCGGATCGGGGCGGAGATCGCCCTGATGTAGGCGGTGAAGTGCTCCGGGGAGTCGAATTCGAAGGTGACCTCGTCCTGCTCCACGGCGACCTTCGAAAACCCACCTCCTTTGAGCAACCCGCCGATGGCAGCGGGGGTGGGCTGGGAGAGGGGGCCGGGCGTTCCGGCGCCGGGCGGGGGCACGTCGAGCCGCTCCATCGTCGTCCTCATGGGAATCGAGAGGAAGGGGACCTGATCAGGCTCGCCCCACGAGCTGATCGCCATCCGCGCGCCCGGCTTGAGCAAGCGTCGGATGCGCCCCGCGGCGGCCTCCGCGTCAGGCTCGAAGATGATTCCCCAGCGCGACACAGCGGCGTCGAAGCTCGCGTGCGGAAAATCGAGGCTGGAGGCGTCCGACTCCACGAAGTCGACGTTGCCCAAGCCGGCCGCCGCCGCGCGTTCAAGCCCGAACGCGAGCATCTCGGCGGAGATATCCGTGGCCACAACGCGGCCCTCCGGACCGGCCTTACGCGCGGCGGTGAGCGCCGGCTCGCCATAGCCGGCAGCGACGTCCAGGACCCGGCTTCCCGACTACACGCCAGCGAGCTCCACCAGCCGCTGGCTGATGTGCCCGTCCGCGCTGTCATTGAACTCGCTCCACTCCATCCACCCCACCGCAGCAGAGTCCCAATGCTTGTGCTGCGCCTCGCGGAAGTCGACCGGGTCGGTCGCCTTGGATTCCATACTCGCCCCTCCGTACGACCCCATTGCAGTGCACGGCGACCCTAACCGATACGGGTCACCAGCGGACGCGGTCCATCAGCCGATGGACCGGCCGCTGACTGTGCAGCGCCTACGTCCGCAAGCGCCACGGCTGCGGCGTCGAGATGAGACGGCCTCCGTTTGCCGCCTCGCAGGAGGCTGACGCTCCTAAGGGTTGAGATGTTTGTGCGGCGACGAATGCAGGACCGCCAATACGCCGCCCCGAGAACGCCGGACCTCCTGAGGACCGAGAAGCGCTCGCCGCGTCGACGAGCGCTTCCGTGTCACGGGGCGGGGTGCTTCTGGCCGCCTGGACTGTTGGCATGCTGAAGCGTTTGCAGTCGGCCGTGCGTGGCTAACTCGTCGCGCCGTCGTCTGGACTCCCGCGTGGTGTAACCCAATGCAGAATTTCTTGCTGGCGACTGAGCCTCTGGGTGGAGAACTCGCCTGACATCCAAGACGCGGGTGAAACAGGTCGCGTCTGGACCGGCGGGACTGCCGACGCGATGCACTGAGCTCGGTGTGGCGCAGGAGCCCGGTGCTTGCTGGTGGCTCAGGGGAAGCAACCAGCAAGCTGCCTGGGGTCGTGCGTCGGGCGGGCTATATTTGGATCGCTAGCAGATCACAGGCCGTCGCTAACGCCGGACGATCGGGTTCTACTCGTCCCAGGCCTGCACGCCGACCTGCCGCGCGATCAGCCCGTCGGTGATCTCCAGGACGGTGGCGCAGAGGACGTTAGTGCCGTTCGGATAGCGGCAGGCCTCGGTGAACGCGGCGCCGGCGTCGTCGCGGACGGTGTGCTGCACGCGGTGGGTCATGTCACGCCCGCAGACGTCCTCAATCCAGGTTGCGATATCGCCTTTGCCGCGCAGCACGCGGGGCGAGCCGGGCTGGGTGATGCGGTCGGCGAGCGTGACCTGGGCATCGTCGGCGTACATTGCCAGCTGGGTGCTGGCGTCACGCTCCTCGATCGCGCGCTTGAAGGTGTCTAGGTCAAATGCGGTGCTGGTGGTCATCGCTGCTCCTTGAGGTTGGGTTGTCCGCACCTTGCCCGAGAGCGCGTTGCGCGATCGTCAATGCACCGTCAAAGGCGGCTTGGCGACGGAGGTAGGCTTGATCGGTGCTCGGCGTCCATGTTTTGGGCCGGATGGTGGTGGAGTACGACGGTGTTGAGGTGCCGGCACCCGCGGCTCGGCGCGCGTGGTCGCTCCTGGCCTACCTGGCGCTGCATCCGGGGCCGCAATCGCGCGGGGCGCTGGCGGCCCGGCTGTGGCCCGACGTGCTGGACTCGAGCGCGCGCGCGAGCCTGCGCAGCGCGGTGTGGTCGCTGCGCCGTGCGCTCGGCCCTGCGGCGGGTCAGCTGATCGCCGATCGCGACCACCTGAGCCTGGCCCGCGAGCCCGAGGTGTGGGTGGACGCGGTCGCGTTCGACGCGCACGTGCATGCCGGCAGCGACCGCCAGGCGGCCGCGCTGTCGCGGGGCGAGCTGCTCGAGGGGTTCGGCGACGACTGGGTGCTGAGCGCGCGCGACGCTCACCGCGAGCGGTTGCTGGAGACGCTCGAGCGCCTCGCCGCCGGCGATCAGGCGGCCGGCGACGATGCCAGCGCGATCGAGTGGACCCGCGCCCAGATCGCGGCCGACCCGCTGGGCGAGGAGGCCCACCGACGCCTGATCACGCGCCTGGCCGCGGCCGGCGACCGGGCGGCCGCGCTGGTCGTCTACCGGACACTGGCCGAGCGCCTGCGGCGCGAGCTGTCAGTCGCCCCGTCACGGATGACGCGTGAGCTCGTGGAGGGTTTGCGCGAGGAACCCGCCGCCGAGCCGCGCAGCGCTCCCCAGCTTCCCAACATGCTGCCCCTGATCGGCCGGGCGGTCGAGCTCGACTCGCTGGTGGCCGTCTGGACGGCGGCCGCTGCCGGTCACGGCGGGGTGGTAGTCATACGCGGCGAGGCGGGGATCGGCAAGACGCGCCTGTCGCGGGAGCTGCTCGTGCAGGCCAACGCTCAGGGCGCGCTGATCGGCTCGTGCGCGGCGCTTGACCTCGGTGGCGCCGCGCCCTTCGGACTGTGGGCCGAGCTGATCTCAGAGCTCGGCCCCGGGCTGCGCCGGCCGCCGCCGGATGCCGCCTGGCCCGACGACGTGACCCGTCTGGCGCCCGAGTTGCAGGCACGGTTTGAACGGCCGGCGCCCGACCGTCCCTCCGCCACGCCGGACCTGGAGCGAGCCCGGATGTTCGAGGCCGCCGTGGCCCTGGTCGAATGGGCAGCGCAGGACCGGCCGCTGCTGCTTCTGCTCGAGGACATCCACATCGCCGATGCCTCCAGCTTGGAGCTGATCGGCTACGTCGCGCGCCGGATCGTCAGCCTGCCGGTGCTGTTCGTGCTGACGCGCCGCGAGCTCCCGCGGGCCGACAGCGCCGACCGGTTGGAGCACGCGCTGAGCGCGCGGGGAATGCGGAGCGACCTGGCGCTCGGCCCGCTCGTGCCGGCGGCGGTGGCGCAACTCGCCCGCGCCGCGGCGACGCTCGGCGAGCACGACGTGGCGCGCGTGGTGCAAACCGCCGAAGGCAATGCGCTGCTGACCGTCGAGACGGCGCGCGCGCTGTCCCGCGGCGAGCACGAGCCGTCGGCCAGCCTGCGGGGGGCGGTCCGCGGTGCGTTCGGCTCGCTGTCGGCCGACGGGCGCGGTTTTGCCGAGTTCGCGGCTGTCGCCGCGCGTGAGCTCGAACGCGTCGAGGTGATGGCGTTGCCGATCAAGGACCCGACCGGTGCCGCCACCGGCGCGCTGGAGAGCGGCCTGCTGGTCGCCCGCGGGCGGCGGGTCGGCTTTCGCCACGCGCTGCTGCGCGACGCCGTCTACGCCGACCTGCCCGAGCCCCGGCGCGCCGCGCTGCACGAGTCCTGGGCCGAGACTCTGCTGCGCTGCGAGCGCGCGGGCAGCGTGCCGCGCGCGGCCGAGGTCGCGCGCCACTTGCGCCTCGCCGGACGCGACGCCGAGGCCGTGGAGCAGCTCGCGCGCGCGGCCGGCGATGCCCGCCGCGTGGCGGCTCTGACCGAGGCCGCGGACTACCTGCACGAGGCCCTGTCGATGGCGCCGGGGCAGTCCGATCTGCTGCTGGAGCTGGGTGACGTCCAGGCCTGGCGCGCCCTGCGCGGCGAAGCCGAGGAGGCGTTCCAGCGGGCCCTGGGATCGCTGGCGGGCGCGCCCGCGCTCGAGCTCGCGCGCGCCTGGTTGCGCCGCGCGCGCTGGTATCACGGCACGATCTGCGTGCCCGACGCCGTGCGCCAGAGCTGTGTCGAGGCGCTGGCGCTGCTGGACGCCGCCGGCGTGCAAGCGGTCCCCGAGCGCCGCGAGGGGTTGGCCGCGCTGGCCTGGGCCGAGGCGATCGCCGGCAGCGTGGCGGAGGCCGAGCGGTTGCTGGCCGCGCTGCAGGAGCTGATGGCCGGCGCCAGCTCCGACGACTTCTCCACATACGACATCGGGCACGCGCGCGCGCTGGCGGCGATGCGGAATGGGAACTTTGAGGATGCCTACGCACCGTCGATTGCCGCGGGCGAGGCGATCGCCCGCGCCGGCCGCCCTGATCTGGCCTACGGATGCTGGGCAAACGCCGCCGGCTCCGCCGCGGCTGCGGGTGACTGCGAGCGGGCACTGAGGTTCCTTGACCGCGGCGCGGCCGCGCTGGCGAACACCGGCCTGGCGATCGTGGAGCTTCACCTGCTGGCGGCGCGTTCGTTCGTGCTGCTGCGGATCGGAAGGCTCGACGAAGCCCGCGCTGCGGCCGACACTGCGGCCGGGCTGGCCGAGCGCCTGGGTGATCCCGAGCTTCTGGCGATGGCCGCTCACGATCGCGGTCTGGTGGCCCTGGCCAGCGGCGATTTCGGGAAGGCCGCTGAGCTGCTTGAGGCGGCCCTGGCCGGCGCGGCGATGATCAGCCGTCCGCTGACTCGTCTGGCGCGTGCGGAGGCACTCGCGCGAGCCGGTCGGCTCGACGAGGCGCGGGGCGAGCTGCACGAGACGGTGCTGGAGCCAGTACGGTCAAGCGACTTTCCTGAGACGCTCGTTCCCCGCCTGGCGCGCGTGCAGGGCTTGATCGCCGCGCAGGCGGGCGACCACGAGCTGGCCATCCGCCGCTCGCAGGAGGCCGTTGACGGCTGGCGCAGCCAGGTGTCACGCCTGACCAGCGGCTACAGCATGACCGCGGTCCTCACCGACCTCGGCCGCCCAGTCGTGGGGTTGATCGAGCCCGCGCGCGAGCTCGAGCGCGCGAAGCGCGAGCTCGAAGCGCTCAAAGCCACCGGACAAGGAGTCCCTCATGCCGTCGTTTCATGACAGCGCCAACGCTCAGGCCCCACCCGAGGAGGTCTGGAAGCTGCTCTACGACCCCGCCCGGTTCCCTGACTGGTGGGCGGGCATCGGCAACGTCGATGCCGGGGAGAACGGCGCCTACACGATGTACCCGGAGGGCTATCCCGACTTCCCGATGGCGCAGCTGCTCGACACCCAGCGCGATGCCCAGCGCGTGACGGTCTCCTGCCTGGTGTCAGATCTGCGCTTCGAGTGGCGCCTGGAGTCGCTGGACGAGGGTGCGTCGACCCGGATCACCGTCGATGTCGAGATCCCCGAGGCCGAGGCCAAGCGGCTCGAGAATCAGCGGGAGACGATCCGGGCCTCGCTGGATGCGCTGGCGGCGCTGGCCGGCCGCAGCTGACCCGGATCTCTGGCCACGCGGGGTCGAGCTCTGCTTTGACGGTCGATTGACGGACCGGTCACGGGACTCCCTCGAAGCTGCAGCGGTCAAGTTCGATCCGCCCACCGGGCAGAAGGAGCACCACGATGGCCACCACGGGAATCGATGAAACCAAGCTGGACGCCTTCATGGGCCAGTTCGTGCAGGATCTCGGGGCCGCGCTCAGCGTCGCCACCGTGATGATCGGCGACAAGCTCGGTCTGTACAAGGCGATGGCCGACGGGGAACCGGTCACGCCGGCCGAGCTCGCGCAGCGCACCGGCACCGACGAGCGCTACGTGCGCGAATGGCTGTCCAGTCAGGCGGCCAGCGGTTACGTGACCTACGACCCCGAGAGCCGGCGGTTCGCGCTCCCGCCCGAGCAGGCGCTGGCGCTGGCCCTGGACAACAGCCCGGCCTTCATTCCCGGCGCGTTTCAGCTCGCCGCGGCCTTGATCAAGGACGAGCCGACGATCACCGAGGCGTTTCGCAGCGGCGACGGGGTCGGCTGGCACGAGCATGATCACGATCTGTTCTGCGGCACCGAGCGGTTCTTCCGCCCAGGCTACATCGCCAACCTCGTCCCGAGCTGGATCCCGGCGCTGGAGGGCGTCGATGCCAAGCTCAGGGCCGGCGCCCGTGTCGCGGACATCGGCTGCGGTCACGGCGCGTCGACGCTGATCCTGGCCGAGGCGTATCCGCGCTGCGAGATCGTCGGCTTCGATTACCACGCCGAGTCGATCGAGCGGGCGCGGGCCGCAGCGCGCGCGAGCGGGGTCGGGGACCGCGTCAGCTTCGAGGTCGCGTCGGCCAAGGAATACCCGGGGTCCGGGTACGACCTGGTGGCGATGTTCGACTGCCTGCACGACATGGGCGACCCGGTGGGCGCGGCCGCTCACGTGCTGCACTCGCTGGACCCCGACGGGACCTGGCTGATCGTTGAGCCGTTCGCCAACGATCGCCTCGAGGACAACCTCAATCCGGTCGGCCGCGTGTTCTACTCGGCCTCGACGATGGTCTGCACGCCCGCCTCGCGTGACCAGGAGGTCGGCCTCGCGCTCGGCGCTCAGGCCGGCGAGGCCCGGCTGCGCGCGATCGTGACCGAAGGCGGGTTCAGCCGCTTTCGTCGCGCTACGCAAACGCCGTTTAACCTCGTGCTCGAGGCCCGCCCATAACCGCCGGCTGGGTCGGGCGCGTCCGCATGCGCGCCCGATCTGCCGCTCGCCCGCTCGGGGGATATCGGTCCGGGTGAGGCTCCCGCAGCTGGCCCTGTGCGGGAGGGGGCCGTTCGCTGGCGACGTCGTCGCGGTCGTGGCCTCCAAAGCCGACCGCGAGCATCCCACGAGCGTCGGGCAAGTCCTAAGTGCGCGGAAAGCGCGACTCGTCGGACGCTCCCTTTCGGCCTTCGGCCGACACGCAGCGGACGAGCGCATCGGCGACGCTTCGATCGTGCCGATAGCCGGCGCCGGGCGAGCGCTTCGCCGCGAACGCGATCGTCATTCGCACGATTGCAATCGCGTCAATCCGATTATCGGCATGGCGCTCGGTATGACGATCGCCGACGGCGACTCAGGGGCGAGCTTGGCGTGATCGCTTCGCCTGTCGGCCCCTCCGTAGCCGACGAGCGCTTGGACGGCAGTGGAGCGGTGTCCGCGGCTGGGCGCGGACAGAGCCTCCCCTCCAGTCTGTGTCCTCGCCGGACCGGCGACCGCCAAGACGACGAGTGCACCGCCAGTGGCTCGCGACCTCGCTGCCGAAAGTCTGCCGAAAGTCATGTCCGATCTGGAGCGTTCTCCAGCGTCCCCGAGCGGTTCGTAGCCCCAGCAAACGTGCGAAATCACCAGTGATCGCGGGGTAGGGCCCCGACTTCGAATCCCGGTAGCGGTACTTCAGAACCGCAATGGTCACGGCGTTTTTGGGGTCCAGAGAGTTCGCGTGGGACAGTTTGTGGGACGGTTTTTCGATCTGGCCGCCGTGTCCCGCAAGGTAAACGAAGAGCTCATAACCCGAAGGTCGCGGGTTCGAATCCCGCGCTATTACGGAAAGGCCCCGCCTGACGGGGCCTTTCCGGTTTGGTGACGAGGTGGCGCAGATCATCCGTCCACCAATCGTCTACCAATTTCGGCACGACATGGTGGTTATCGGCGGCTGAGCGCCGTCGCGGTCGGGCTCGGGGACCCGTCTTTGCGTATCGCGGTGCCTTCGCGACGTGTGCGCGCCTGGGCGAAGCCATCAAGCCGTCCCAGATATCCGACTTCGGCCTAGATGGCCTCGGCCACACCCACGGGTCGGTTGACGATCGTCCTGACCTTGTCGGCCGCGACTAAGTCGCCCGACGTCGCGTCAGCGGTTGTCCGGAGCGCCGCGGCGATCTGGGAACGTGCTCGTCTACTGGGCCTTCCTCCGCCGGATGTGGACTCGAGCCCCCGCAACGGGGTTCATGATGTCGGCCTGAGCGCATGAAGCATGCGTCCGGCCAAACTGCGACCTACGTTTCCCGGTTTAGCCGCGCCAAGACTGGTCGGCTAGTCCTCTGGGAGGAGCTAAATCGGGCCCGTAGGAGGATGACAGGGATGCCGTGGGGTTGGATACTCTCCGGCATGGGACAGGGGCATTGGATTCTCGCGAGAGTTCGGCGGGTGCGTCCGGAGGTTGCGGATGGGGCGCTGGCGGGCCTGCTGCTGGTTGCAGGGCTGCTTCAGATCACTTATCCCCACCATCACGATGCGCGGGGGTTGACGAACAACGGGCCCCTCGCGATCGCGGTCTTGCTGGTGTTCACGGGCGCCCTGTTGTGGCGGCGGCGGTACCCGGTGGGAGCGATGGCATTCGTTTTCATACCTGCGTTTCTGGGCCCATTTTTTCACTTAAGCGACTCGACGGCCGAGTTCACCGCCTTCCAGGTGTTGGTCTACACCAGCATCGCTGCAAGCCGGCGGGGCCAGCTTCGGCCGTACGCCGCGGCCGCGATGTCGGTAGCGGTGGACCTCAGCCATATCAATCCCGAGATCACGCCTCTGGCGATTGTGGGTTACAACCTGGCGCTATCTGCGGTTCCGCTTGCCGCTGGCTTTGCGCAGCGCAATCGTCGGCGTCTGACCGCCGAGCTCGAGATCCAGCAGGCAAAGCTCGACGAGCAGGGGCGTCGACTCGCCAGCCAGGCGCTTCTGGAGGAGCGCGCCCGGATTGCTGGTGAACTGAACGGGGTGGTGATGGCGGCGGTGGAGGAGATGGAGGCTGCTGCGAGGCGGGCGCTGGAGTCCTTACGAGCTGGGCAGAGCGCGGTTGCCAAGACGATCGCCGAGATCGAGGAGAGTGGGCGGATGGCGTTGCTCGACCTTCGCCGTGTTCTTGGCTTGTTGCGCGCCGAGGTTGGTGTGCCGCCGCTTTCGGTTGCCGCGCCGGTGGGAGAGATCGCAGCCACGCTGACTGGCGGGCTGGCACCTGGCTCGTCGCGGCGGCGCGAACCCGTGCAAGGGCGGGCTCGTCCCCGACTGCCGCTCGAGAACTTCAGTGGGCGAATTTGGGATCTCTTGCTCGTGGCCGGTTTAAGTGGTAGCGGTGCGTTTGAGCTGTTCTCACCGGTTACAGGGCCGGGTCCGCACGCGGTGCTGACTGATTCGCAGACCGTCGTTCTGGCGATCACGATGGCCATGCCGTTGGTCGCTCGGCGGTATTTCCCAGTGGCGACGCTCGTGCTCGTGGTCGCGATCCAGCAAGGGTTGGGATTGTGGGCGCCGCTTTACGTGGTCACCACCGGGGTGGCGATCACGCTCGTAGCGGTCTTCACTGTCGCTGTGTCGCGCCCGCCGCAGGGCGGGATCGTCGCAGCGCTTCTCGGGATGACGGTAGCGTTTGCCGGCTTTTCAACCTTCGAGCGATTGCAGGGGGCCAAGTTCATCGGCGGGGCGGTCTGGAGCGCTCCCCGTGGGTGTTGACAGGTCAGGCCGCCTGGTTTTGTAGTGCTCCTGATGCGTTGTCCCAAGTTTGACGGACTTCGCGGGGAGTGCGGTAGTTCAGCCGGCTGTGGGGCCGGTCGTGGTAGTGGGTGATGTAGGCGGTGATCACCTCCCGGGCCTGGTCGAGGGTCTCGAACTCGTGGCGCCAGACGCAGCGTTCTTTGAGGTAGCGGAACCAGCTCTCGATGAACGCCTGGCTCTCGGGGTCGCGGTAACCGCCGCGGCGATGGCGGACGCCGAGCCCTGAGAGTACGAGCCGTGTGGCACGCGCGGTGAACGCCGAGCCGTTGTCGGTGCCGAGCGTCAGCGTCCCTGGCTGGATGCCTTGCTCGCCAACGGCCCGTTCGATCACGGCGATCGCTTCCTTGGCCCGGCAGCGGAGGCTGAGATCCCAGCCGACGATCTCCCGGGTGCAGCAGTCGATGATCGCGTTCAGGTACACCCAGCCGTGCTCGGCGACCCAGATCGAGGTCATGTCCAGATGCCAGAGCTCGGCGGGTCGGGTGACCTTGAAGAACCCCGGCCGTCGCCGATGCGGCTCGGCTCGCCGGCGCTGGATCAGCTTGCGCTCGCGCATCACGCGCAGCACCCGCTTGCGGTTCACCGCCCGCCCGAGGTTGCGAGCCACCCAGGCGGTGACGATCCGGTAGCCGTCGGTCGGGTTCTGCTCGGCGACCTCGACGATCGCTCGCTCGACCTCGTCGACCGGCGGCCGGTGGGCGCCATCAGGCCGCTTGCGCGGCCTCGGAACCCGGTAGATCGCCTGGCGTGAGATCTGCAGGATGCGCGCCAGCGCCGAGGGGCTGTGCCCCTCGGCGACGAGCTGACGGGCGTAGGCGACGCGCTGTCTCACTCCCACGTCCGGAACCCGTTTCCCAGGATCTCCAACTCATACGTCTTGCGCCCCAGCGTCCGCTCCAGCTCCCGAACGCGCTTGCGCAACTCGGTCAGCTCGGTCCGCTCCTCCTTGCCCGACAGGCGCTCGGAGCCGCCCTCAAGCAGCTTCTCCCGCCACGTGTAGAACAGGTTCTCGGAGATCTGATGCTCGCGGCAGACCTCAGCGACCGACCGGTCACCCCGGAGGCCGGCCAGCACGATCTCGAGCTTCTGCCCGACCGTCCAGGTGCGGTACTTCTTCCTCTCGCTCAACGGGACTCTCCTTCGGTTGAGCGGCCCATCCTGAGAGGCGCCCCGGACACGATCCTCGCCTCGGCGCTACGCGCCTTCGGCTCCGATCGAGTCCGGGCAACCCTCAGTCAGCGAACTGTCAACGCCCTACCAGGGAGCGGACCACGCGGACCTCGTGATCGACCAGCCCGGCGGCGTCGAGTGCCCGGCGGAAGTCCTGTTCGGTCAACGCGCCGGCGATACAGCCCGTCCATGCAGCCATATCGGCCTTTGTTGCCTCATCCATGTCAGAGTCGGCGATCACGTCGGAGACAGCGAACCGGCCGCCGGGCTTGAGCACCCGGGCGACTTCCGCGAGCACCCTGGGCTTATCGCCGGAGAGGTTGATCACACAGTTGGAGATCACGACGTCAACGCTCGCGTCGGCGAGCGGGAGCTCCTCGAGAAACCCCTTGACGAACTCGACGTTGGAGACACCGGCGTCGGCGGCGTTGCGGCGGGCGAGCTCGATCATCTCATCGGTCATGTCGATCCCAATCGCCCGGCCGGTCCGGCCGACCCGCTTCGCGGAGATCAGCACGTCGGCGCCGGCACCGGACCCGAGGTCGAGCACCGTCTCGCCCTCGTGCAGATCGGCCACCGCGGTCGGGACACCGCATCCGAGCGATGCGCTCACCGCTGCCTCAGGGGGGTCACTCTCGCCGCTCTGCTCATAGAGCGCGGAGCCGAACACGCCGGTCTCGTCCGCGGGGCTGCAGCCCGCACCTTCGGCCGCGGCCCGGGCCGCGGCGGCGTACTTCTTGCGGACCGTCTCACGCACGCGCTCGGCCACGACGGTCGCCGTCCCAGTGGACGGGCCGGAGCCGGCGGCACAGCCGCAGCGCTCGCCGTGCCTATCGCCGCAGCAGGAAGCCGTCTCGGACGGGTCGCAGCAGCTCGCCTGCGCGGCCGGTGTGCAACACGAGTGCTCTAGCTCAGCCATCCGGACAGCTCCTTCAGCGCGTTGGGGATCACAAAGTAGTACGCCCACAGCCCCTGCCGCTCCGCGCCGACGATCCCGGCCTCCCTGAGGACCTTGAGGTGATGGGACACCGTTGGCTGGGAGAGATCGAACAGTGGGACCAGCTCACACACGCACACCTTCCCGGCGTGCTTGCGCAGCACGTCGACCAGCTGCACCCGCACCGGATCGCCGAGCGCCTTCGCGACCGCGGCCATCCGCAGCGCCTGGTCGCGCTCCACGTCTGGATACACGACCGGCTTGCAGCACGGCTCGCCCGCGGGGCGCTTGGTCTTCGGGGTGAGTTCCAGATCGACAGACATCGATACACAAATATCTATTGAACTGACGTTTGTCAATCCTTAAACTCGCGATCGCCGTGACCGCTCCGCCGCCACTTGGCCGCCGCCTGCTCGCCGAGCTGCTCGGATCCGCGTTCCTCGCCGTGGTCGTTATCGGATCGGGGATCGCCGCCCAACAGCTGTCCCCGGGCGACGTCGGGCTCGAGCTGTTCGAGAATGCGGCCGCGACCGCCGCGGGGCTGTACGCGATCATCCTCATGTTCGGTCCGGTGTCCGGCGGGCACTTCAACCCCGTCGTGTCATTCGTCGACGCGCGCTTCGGCGGGATCACCCGCCGCGACGCGATCGCCTACCTCCCGGCCCAGGTCAGCGGGTGCATCCTCGGCGCGGTCGCCGCGAACGGCATGTTCGCCAAGTCTGCGATCAGCGTTTCGACCCACCACCGCGCCAGCGCTGCGCATCTGCTCGCTGAGGTGATCGCCACGCTCGGGCTGATCCTCGTGATCTTCGCGCTCGCCCGCACGGATCGCAGCAACTCCGCGCCGGCCGCGGTTGGCGCCTACATCGGCGCCGCCTACTTCTTCACCAGCTCGAGCAGCTTCGCTAACCCCGCGATCACTCTCGGGCGCATGTTCTCGAACAGCTTCGCTGGGATCGCGCCGGCCTCAGTTCCGGCGTTCGTCATCGCCCAGGCCGTCGGCGGCATGCTCGCGTTGCTCGCGAGCCGCGTGCTCTACCCCGATCCCACCCCGGCCGACGCGGCCACCGTCGTGCTGCCACAGCGAGATTCCGAACATGTCCCCCGAAGCGAGTTCGTCGAAGGAGCGCACCGGTGAGCACCGTCCTGTTCGTCTGCCTCCACAACGCCGGTCGTTCCCAGATGAGCCAAACGCTCTTCGAGCAGGCCGCCGCCGGTCGCCACACCGCCGTGTCCGCCGGCACCACGCCCGGCGATCGCGTCCATCCCGAGGTCGTCGAGGTGATGTGCGAGCTCGGGATCAACCTCGCGGGCCGCACCCCCAAGCTCCTCACCCGCGAACTGACCGAACAGGCTGATTTCGTCATCACCATGGGCTGCGGCGACCAGTGCCCCTACATTCCCGGCAAGCGCTACCTCGACTGGGATCTCCCTGACCCGAAAGGCCGCCCGATCGGCGAGGTCCGCGTGATCCGCGACGCGATAGCCGCCCGTGTCAACCAGCTCCTCGCCGAACTCAACGCCGACTGACGCGCCGCCGTCCGTGGCCGAGCCGCCGAACTGCGACCAAGTCTGGGGCGGCCTCCGACGCCAGATCCTCCGATCATGACTGCGGCCGGCTCGCCGGGACGTCGAAGATCAATTCCATCGGGCCGGGTGTTGATCATCGGTGTGATCGTGGTCGCGTTCGGGGCTGTTGATGGTCGGGATCGCGTGGCGATCGCAGCCGCCGGGCGCGCCGAGTGTGGCGCGTGGCAAGGTCGGGGCGGCGGCCTAGTCTGACTGAACTGACTCCGTGTCTTGCGCGCTACGGCGCAAGGCGCTCGATTTGCCAGCGGCCGGCGGATGAGGGGGTGTAGCGAAACCGGTCGTGGAGCCGATCGGCGCGGTGCTGCCAGAACTCGAACGCCTCGGGAACGAGTCGGAAGCCGCCCCAGGTGGCCGGCGCCGGCAGTTCTGATCCCTCGTGCGCGGCCGCGGTCTCGGCCACGCGCAGCTCCAAGTGCTGGCGGGTGTCCACCACGCGGCTCTGCGGAGACGCGAGGGCGCTCAGTTGTTGATGGACAGCCAGGATGGTGATGGCGGCGCCATCGAGGGTGG
>JRHI01001377.1_pt1 | contig 20701 bp, 15 predicted proteins | sample 215371 | NCBI WGS metagenome assembly JRHI01 (sample SAMN02929681, study PRJNA255918) | sediment metagenome | biome: cave system; feature: Ice Cave; material: Sediment; isolation source: sediment from deep within a dark volcanic ice cave with no known source of... ...
GCATGACATGCTCGACGGTCTGAGGCAGGGCCTCGTTAGATATGATTTAATTGTGCCCGCATGAAGAAGAAATCCCGTTTCCTGCAGACGCCGATCGAGCCGTTCGCCGTCGAGGCGGGGCTGACCGCGGATCAGGTCCTCGCTCGCATGGAACGGATCTCGTTTCAGGGACGCAACCTCGCCACGGCGCACCGCATCTGGCAGAAGATGTTGCAGGACGATGTGACGATCTTTCTGGGGATGGCGGGCGCGCTGTCGGCGGGCGGGCTGCGGCTGGCGGTCGCACACCTGATTGCCCATCGCTATGTCGACTGCCTCGTGTCCACCGGCGCGAACCTCTATCACGACCTGCACGAAACCCGCGGCCAGCATCACTACGTCGGCTCGCCGCACGCCGACGATGCGGCGCTGGCGGAAGAGCGGATCGATCGCGTGTACGATACGTACGCCAGCGAGGAAGAGTTCTGCGCGAACGACGCCTGGATCGCCGACTTCGCGACCACGCTCGAGACGCGGGCCTACACCACGCGCGAGTTCCTGCACCTGCTCGGCGGCCACCTGTGGAAGAAGACCGGCCGCGACGGGATCCTGACGGCCGCGTATCGCGCCAACGTGCCGATTTTCTGCCCGGCGATCGCCGACTCGTCGATCGGCATGGGCCTGTCACAGGCCAGACAGAAGAAAGCCGGCGCCGGCTACATCGACATCATCGGCGACATCGTCGAGTCGGCGAACCTCGTGATCCGCCGGCCCCGCACCGCCTCGGTGGTCCTCGGCGGCGGCACGCCGAAGAACTTCATCAACCAGGCGACCGTCCAGGCCGAGTTCTTCAGCGATCAGGTGGGGGGGCACCGGTACGCCCTGCAAATCGTGACCGACGTGCCGCATTTCGGCGGCGCCTCGGGATCGAGCCTCGAGGAGGCGCAAAGCTGGGGCAAGCTGGCCACCGACTCCGCCCGGGTCTCGGTCCAGTCCGACGCCACCATCGCGCTGCCCCTGCTGATCAGCGCGCTGGCCACGACCGCGCCCCCGCTCCTGAAGGTGCGCAAGAAACCGGTATTCACCCTGGCCGGCCGCGTCATGACCGTCGACGGCCTGACCGTTCCCTTCGAGCACTTCGAAGACGTGAACGAGCGCGCCGTCTGAGATGCCCACGACCGACGCATTCACGATAGGACTGATTCAGGATCACGCTGATCGCGACCGCGCCGGCAATCTCGAGCGCGCGGAGCATCTCGTCTGCGAAGCGGCGCGGCGCGGCGCGCAGATCATCTGCCTCAAAGAGCTGTTCAACGCGCCGTACTTCTGTAAGTCGCAGCAGTTGGAGCGGTTCGATCTCGCCGAGCCGATCCCGGGCCCGACGACCGAGGCGATGGCGCGCCTCGCCCGCGAACTGGCGGTCGTGCTGATCGTGCCGATGTTCGAGCGCCAGGCGCCGGGGGTGTACCGGAACTCGGCCGTCATCATCGACGCCGACGGCACCGTGCTGGGCGTGTATCGGAAGATGCACATCCCGGACGATCCGCTGTTCAACGAAAAGTACTACTTCACACCCGGCGACACGCCGGGCTTCCAGGTATGGCAGACGCGCTACGCCACGATCGGCGTCCTGATCTGCTGGGATCAGTGGTACCCGGAGGCGGCGCGCATCACAGCCCTGCTCGGCGCCCAGGTCCTCTTCTACCCGACGGCGATCGGCTGGCACCCGTCGGAGCAGGCCGAATGGGGCGAGGGGCAGGTGGACGCCTGGCGCACAATTCAGCGCTCGCACGCGATCGCCAACGGCGTCTACGTCGCGGCGACCAATCGCATCGGTCACGAAGACGAACCGGGGACCGACGGCCTGACGTTCTTCGGGCGCTCGTTCATCGCCGATCCGTTCGGGCGGTACGTCGCCGAGGCCGGCGGCGACCAAGCCGTTCTCACGGCGCGGTGCGAGCCGGCGCTCATCGAAACGGTCCGCCGCAACTGGCCCTTCCTTCGCGATCGGCGGATCGACGCATACGGGCCGATCCTTCAGCGGTATCTCGGCCGATGAATCCCCATCCGTCGCCGCCCCCCCGGCGCATGCCCGCCGAGTGGGAACCGCACAGCGCCACCTGGATCGCGTGGCCGCATTTCGAACCCGACTGGCCGGGCAAGCTGGCGCCGATTCCGTGGGTCTACGGCGAAATCGCGCGCGTGCTGGCCGAGTTCGAGCCGGTCGAGATCCTCTGCCACTCCGAGCCGGTCTACGAGAACGCGGGCGCCATTCTCGAGAGTCACGCCGTGCGCGCGGACCACATCCGTCTGCATCTCGTGCCGAACGATCGCACCTGGCTCCGCGACAGCGCGCCGACAGGCGTCGTCGATCCGTCGGGGGCGGTCACGCTGCTCAACTGGTCGTTCAACGCGTGGGCGAAGTATGCCAACTGGCGCGTGGACGCGCTGGTCGGCCGCGCGATCGCGGACATCGCGGCGCTGCCGCGCATCGAGCCGACCCGTCCCGACAACGGCGCGCCGATGGTGCTCGAGGGAGGCGGCATCGAGACCAACGGCGCCGGGCTGCTGCTCGTCACCGAGGAGTGGCTCTTGAGCGGCGTCCAGGTACGCAACCCGGGGCTGACGCGCGAGGGCTACGAGCACGCGTTCGGCGACTGGCTCGGCGCGCGCAAGACGATCTGGCTCGGTGAGGGGTGCGCGGGCGACGACACGCACGGACACGTCGACGACATCGCCCGCTTCGTCGCGCCCGACACGATCGTGTTGGCGGTCGAAGAGGATCCGGCCGACGAGAACCACGCGCGCTCTGTGGACAACATGCGCCGGCTGGAGCTCGCCTCGCGCGACCCTCAGGTGGGCCCGCTGAAAATCGTGCGCCTGCCCTATCCGCGCCGCGTGATCATGAACGGCGAGCGGCTGCCGGCCAGCTACGCCAATTTCTACATTGCCAATGGGGTGGTACTGGTGCCGACGTTCAACGATCCCAACGATCGCGCGGCGATGAACATCCTGGCGGAACTGATGCCCCGTCACCAGATCGTCGGCATTCACGCCGTCGATCTGGTCTGGGGGCTTGGGGCCGTGCATTGCCTCACGCAGCAGGAGCCGCGCGGATCGCGCCTCAGCTAGGTCGTCGAGATCTTCTTCAGCGTCTCCATCTCTTTCCGCGCATCGCCCGCGAAGGTCGATTCCGGGTATTCCTCGACCAGCTTGTTGAACGTCTGCTGCGCGTCGGCGCGCTTCCCCGCGTCCATGTACGCCCGCCCGAGCTGCATCAGGATGCCGTCCACCGGCAACGGGCCGTCCTTGCGCTGTGCGAGATCCTTGAAGGTGTTGATCGCCGTGTCGTACTGGCCGGCGCGTGCCTGCGCTTCCGCCAGCCCGAGGCGCGCCATCTGTCCGTAGAAGCCGTCGCCCGCTTCCTTGATCACCTGCTGGTAGGCTGCGATCGCCCCCGTCGTGCTGCCGAGCGCCAGCGACGTCGCGCCTTCCTGGTAGCGCGCGTAGATGCCGGCATCGGTCGACGGGTAGGCGTCAGCGGCGATTTTGAACTTCGTCAGCGCCGCTTGCGACCGTTCGCGCTCGGTCGGAAAATAGAGGCCGCCGGAGGGCGTGCCCGGCGTGGGCGGCAAACCGACGCGCGCATCCTGCACGGCCATGGCCTGGGCAAGGAGTCCGTGCGCTTTTGTCTGTACGTGCTCGCGCCAGCCGAAGTATCCGACCGCCAGCGCGGCGACGACAGCGACGATGGCGATGATGGCGGTCGTCTCGCCGCGCCGCTCGCTCACGGTCTGGCCCGCCTGCCGCGCCAGATTCCGCAGCTCGTTCTCTTTGAGGTGATGGCGCTCTTTGGTTTTCATGGTGCGGCGGTCTTGAGCCTTCCTGTCAATCGGTCACCCAGGGAACAGTCACCGGCACGATCCTCGTTCCGTGCCGGTCGACGTTTGTCCATTATATCGGCAACGGCGCGGCCGAGCCGCTCCATCCCGACAAGCCGGGCAGCTTGGAGTATCACGGCGGTGTATTGCCGGGGAGCCCGCCGGATTGAGCAGGATCTCGACGGAGCGCGAGGCTTTCAGCGAGCGATCGCGCCTGGCTCACTTCCAGTCGAGCAGGATGTCGTCCAGCCGCGACGTGAAGTCCGGCAGGACGCTGGAGACGATCCCTTCGTCACGCGAGAAGACGCGGCGCTCGGCGACATCGCGGTCCTCATACCGGACGACCGTGATCGTTCGCTCGTCCTGGTGAACGAGCCAGCATTCGCGCACGTCGTACTCGGCGAACCAGCGCAGCCGCTCGGCGGTCTTGCCGATGCGCGGATGCGGCGACAGCACTTCGATGACGAGATCCGGCGCGCCCCACACGCGCTCCCGCACAATCCAGGCACGCTCGTTCGAGACGAAGAACAGGTCCGGCTGCACGATCAGCGCGTCGCATTCGCTCAGCACGACGTCCAGCGGCGACACCCACATCCGACCCAGCTTCCGGGCCTCCACGTGCGTATGCAGCGCGAACAAGAGCTGCATCACCGCTGCCTGATGACGAACAGAGGGCGACTCCGCGACGCGGAGCACGCCCCGAATCAATTCCACAGGTTTGACCGTCTCGGGCGTTTTCGTGAAGTAGTCTTCGACCGTCATCAGCGGGTGGGCTGGCGACATGACGCGTCCTCTCTTTGGCCTCTTTTTCAGATAGTCAACTGGCGACACAACGACGACGATGCCATCGTCGGCGGGCAAAATCAAGGGGTCGGCCTTCGACCGGCCGGGCGATGATGCCGTCACCGACGCGGCCAGCGTGAACCCGTCGGCCATGCTCATCGCCAGCTGGCGCGCACTCTCGCGGCTCGGTGCCTCGTCGCCGCCGCGTGTCGGACGCGTCGGGCGTTGAAGGATGTACTGGACGCGGCGAATGGCGATCGACGCGCTCGAGACCAGTCAATCGCAGCTCGCCGCGACAACATGCGAGCGGAGGTTGGCGCGCAGACAACGCAGGAGCGCGTTCAGCTTGCAGGCGGGATGCGATACACCACCACACTTGTACCAGGGGCGATCTCCTCATCCCTGAGGATGGCTAGGACATAGCGCCACGGCCAGTATCCGCCAGTGTGAATCTCGAAAAACCGCTGTTCGGCTTCAAACGGGTGCTGCTCCGCAAAGACGATCCTGTCGGCAAACGCGGAGCGAAATGCATCAACGAATCGCAAATAGTCACCAGGAAGTCTTTCCATGCCCCTCAGGCCCAGGCCGTACGGCGTTACCGTCGCCTTGATCACGCTGTCGTCGGACAGCACGTACCAGCCGTTCGGGTGGTCTAGCGCGTCGCGCACGGCTGCAATCGTTCTGGGCATCCAGAAGTGCGCGACGCGGTATCCCTCTGTCGGATCGAGAGCAGTTTCGCTCAGCGGAACAGCGCTGACGTGTTGCGACTGTATTGCGTGCGCCGCGCGACCGTAGCTCGTCTGGGTCAGAAACCCATTCGCCAGCATCACCTTCGGCGACAAGCAAAAGAGGCTGAAGAGGATCGCCACGCACACCGTTCCGTACACAGCACTGTTTCGATCCCTGTCGGGAGTACTCAGGCACACGCCGGCGACGACAGCCATCAGCGGTAACAGATACGTCGGCATGAAGCGCCCCACTGATACTGCGTACACGACAAGGAGCGCGATCCAAAGCACCGCGGCCCGCCTGACGACGGGATGATGGCGTGCGTCAGCCGCCAGCCAGATCATCTCAAGGGAAACGACAGACACAGCACGACGATCCAGGTCGCCGGGGAATAAACCTGAGTGCCAGGAAAACCGTGACGCACGAGCTCGGATTCAGCGATTAGACTGCCGATAGCGGCCGGCAGGTCGATGTATTCCCAAGAGAGTGTGAGACACACGGCGGCACTCGCAAGCGCCGCAGTGACCAATCGCTGGGTTCCAAAGGTCGATCGCGCATGAGACCACACGGCCATCGCGAGATACCACGGTCCAGTCAGCAGCAAGACTGACGGCTTGGTGGCCGTCGCGGCGCCGAAAAACGCTGCTGCCAGATAGAGATCGAGCGTCTTTCCGAGAGTCAGCGCACGCGACCAATGCAGCGCGGCAATCGTCGCGAGAGCGAACATGAGGAAGTCCGGCTTCGCGTAGCCGAACGCGGCAAATAGCACGACGGGATTGACCAGCGTCAAGACGGTCCAGATCCGACGGTGGGGAGGGACCGCGCCGAAAATGAGGTACGAACCGAACATGACCCAAAGCAGACCGTTGCCTGCGCGCACCCATGACGTGAACGATTCGAGTCCAAGCGCTGCCGGTTGCACCTGGACGATGGCCCACATCCATCCACCCATCCAGATATGGAATAAGGTGCCGTAGGGAAATGTGGGCGCTATTCGGTGGGTGTACGCGGCGTAGATCAACCACTCGCGCAGATAGAGTTCATCGGCCGTGGTGAAAAACCCTGAGGGTCCAATTGCGCCCCACGGCCAGTATCCGATCGCAGCGTACACGGTGGCGGCCGCTGCCAGGAGCAGCGCGAGAGAAGCCGCTCGGCGACCGCTCACGATCATCAGATGGCCGCCGCCAGCGAGAGGACGCACCACGATTTCATGTAGATCTCAGATTATCTCAGATAGTAGCGTGTGTCGCTGGTCGTGGCGCATGAAGTCGTGGAAGGTTGTAAAAGCCCGTCCCCGTTCGTGGTATCGAGCTCGACTCCGCGAGCGGGGTTGGCGCGCCCGGCCGGAATTGAACCGGCGGCCCCCCGCTTAGGAGGCGGGTGCTCTATCCGCTGAGCTACGGGCGCAGGAAATTCGGAACTCTCAGTGTAGCGTGCCTTTGTCGCTTTGGGGCGTGCTCATTTGTCGGCGAGCTGGATGAACAGCGACAATCGATCCTCCGACCCGACTCCGCGCGAAATGTGTCCCTTTCCGGTCACGTCCTCGGCGAGCAGAATGTGTCCTGGCGTGAGCGGAATTTTCGTGCCGTCGGCGAGCTCGATTTCACCACGACCGCTGAGCGTGACCACGTATTGACGTGCCGGCGCCGTATGGAAATCGAGCGAATACGCGGGCGACGTTCTCCTGAACTGCAGTCCGCTGACTTTGATGGGTGCAGACAGTTCGGAGGCGGTGCTGCGTCCTCTCGATGTCACCTCGGGCTGTGCGAGTTGCACGTCTATGTTCTCGGCATGCGTTTGACCGTCCGCGCCGGTGAACAGCCTCGTGACCCTGACGGGCTTCCGCTGCTGCGCGACGACGACATCGCGATCGGCGGTCACAGTCGACGCAACGACCACCCCCGCGAGAAACAACAACGAGGCAGTCCGTCTGGCAAGCCCTCGCATCTGAACCTCCTTGGCAACACCATTCACCTTCGACGCGGACTCGGACATTGTGTGTCTTGCTGTATTCATCCCGCCTCCAGCCCTGTCATGCACAGTCGCAAGCTACACAGACGTGCAGGCACCTGTCGCTCGAGCGCAACTAGGGCGCCGTCAGGGCCTGCAACGCCTTGGCGATCCGGATGTACTCGGCGTACCGCCGCTGATACAGCTCGAGCTTCTCGCGCTCCACCGCATCGGCGCGGGCGCGGGCGACGAGGGTACCGCCCTGCGCGCCGAGCTCGTGTTCGGCGACGGCCGCTTTCAGTTTGTACTCAACGTCGTGCGCGTGCTCCCACGACAGCCAGTCGGCTGTCCACTGCGAATGGGCTGCGTCGATCCGCTCGCGGGTGAAGGGGAACGTCCCGCCGCTGGCGCGATCGAGCGCGGCGAAATCTTCCGGGAACAGCTGCCGCGCCGCTCTGGCAAGCGGCTGCCAGACGAGGTACGCGCGCGGATCAAGCTGCGCGGCCGCCAGCGCCGGCGCGAACAGCGCCAGCAGCGTGGCGACGCGGTCGCCGTCGCCGCTGCCGCCCCGTCCGGCGCGCATCTGCCCGACGATCTGCAGCGCGGCCCAGGCAATCGCCGCTGCGACGATCGACGCGGAAAGGAGGATCACGTATCAGTACTTGAGGGAGGTGTGAATCTGCTCGCCTGCCAGCTTCGCGCGGCCGTCGAGCCCGACGAGCTCGATGAGGAACGCCAGCGCGTGCACGATCCCACCCACGCTCTTGACCAGATCCGTGGTCGCGCGCGCGGTGCCGCCGGTGGCCAGCAGGTCGTCGACGATGAGGACCCGCTGCCCTTTGTTGACCGCGTCGGCATGCATCTCGAGCGTGTCGGTGCCGTACTCGAGCGCGTAGCTCCCGCGCACGCAGACCGACGGCAGCTTGCCCGGCTTCCTCACCGGCACGAAGCCGGCGCCGATACGGTCGGCCACCGGCGCGCCGAAGATGAACCCGCGGCTCTCGACGCCGACGACCAGATCGATGCCCTGGTCCGTGAATGGCAGCGCCAGCGAGTCGATCGAGGCGCGAAGGCCGGCCGGATCCTGCAGCAGCGTGGTGATGTCGTAGAACAGAATGCCAGCTTTCGGAAAGTCCGGGACGTGACGAATCTGGMKTTTCAGATGTTCCATGGTCATGTGACGGTGAAGCCTGACTCCCTGCCATTCGGCACGGTGTGTTCGATGTCCAGCCGTTCGACGCGCGCCCCCGGCGGTCCGTGACGCAGCGCCCGCTCGAAGCGCTCGATCGCGTCGGCGTCCCCCTCCGCCGCCGCTTCAACGCGGCCATCGGACAGATTACGCACCCAGCCGTGCAGACCGTCGCGAGACGCGGCCGCGTGCGCGAAATAGCGGAAGCCGACGCCCTGCACCCGACCGCTGATCATATATCGACGGGCAATCAACATTCCGCGATCCGCAATCCGCGATCCGCGATCCGCGATCCGCAATCCGCAATATTATTGCTTCTGCGCCTCCGCCTTGATCGGATCCAGCTTCAGCCGCAGCAGCAGCTGGTTCACGGGCGGCATCCTGCTCTTGACGACCGCGTCCAGCCGTCCGAGTTGCTCGTCGAGGCCGTTGGACAGCATCCGGAACACCGAGTAGGCCTGTTCGGTCGGCCGCACGTCGGCGCTTTCGATCACCCCTTGCAGCGCCGCAATCTTGTTGTTCAACTTGATCGGGAAATTCAGCGGATCCTGGCTGCTCTGCAGCTTCACCTGGTAGATCTCGCGCTCGATGGCGCTCAGCGCGGCCGCGAACTCGTCGAGCGCTTTCGCGACCGGCGCAGACTTGGCGTCGAGTTTGCCCTTGCGCGCCTCGATCTGCGCCTTGATGCCGCGGACGAGCAGCACCGCGTCGTTGGCCTGGGTCGCCTTGTCGCGCACCTTGATCGCGAGATCGAACTCCTCGCGCAGATCCTGATCGGTCACATCCTTCAGCACGTGCGGCTCACGCCTGATCGCGAACGGCTGTGTCTCGGTCCGGCCGTCGGCGGTGACGCGCACGTGATAGGCCCCCGGCGCCGCCAGGGGACCGCGCGAGCTGGCGGCCCACATGATCAGTCCCGGAAACTCGGTCGCGCCCGGGTAGCGCATGTCCCACGTCAGCCGGTTCAGGCCGGCGGCGACCGCGGGATGCGGCTCCAATGGCTTTCGCGGACCATCGTCTGGGGCGTCGTCGGGCGGCGGCTTGCGTTCGGCGTCGGCATGCGTGCCGGTGAACTCCCGAATCAGCTTCCCCTGTGCATCGAGGAACTCCAGCGTCACCGTCTGCGCAGGCTGCTGCAGGTAGTAGTCGACGGCGACGTTGCGGTCCAGACCGCGCAGCGCGTCGTCCGGCGTGTAGAGACGAACAGTCCTCGTGGTCTGAATCCCGCCCTGCCGCAGCGGCGCGATGTGGTCCATCACGTAGAAGCCGCGGCCGTGCGTGGCGATGACGAGATCGCGCCTTTCGACCGCGATGTCGTGGACCGGCGTGTCCGGCAGGTTCTGCCGCAGCGACTCCCACCTGGCGCCGTCGTCGAACGAGATGTAGATGCCGTGCTCCGTGCCGAGATACAGCAGCTTCGGCTGTGCGACGTCCTCACGAATCGCACGGGCGAAATCGTTCGCGGCCACGCCGTTCGTGATCGCGGTCCAGCTCTCGCCGTAGTCGTCGGTGCGGAAGACGTACGGCTTGAAGTCGTCCTGCTGATACCGGTTCGCCGCCACGTAGGCGGTGCCGGCGCGGAACGGCGACGCTTCGATCAGGCTGACGCGCGCGAAATCGGCCAGCGCCTTCGGCGTCACGTTCTTCCAGCTGGTGCCGCCGTTGCGCGTCACCTGTACGTAGCCATCGTCGGAGCCGGACCAGATCACGTTGGCGTCCCTGGCGGAGGGTGCGATCGTGAAGACCGTCGCGTAGGTTTCGACGCCGGTATTGTCTTTCGTGATTGGTCCGCCGGACGCCCCCATCGTCTTGGGATCGTGGCGCGTGAGATCCGGGCTGATTTTCTCCCAGCTCTGCCCCTCGGTCGTGGACGTCCAGACGCGCTGCGAGCCGACGTAGATGATCCGCGGATCGGTGGGCGCCATCACGATTGGGAACGTCCACTGGAAACGCTCCGCGATGTCGGCCGACGCGTAACCCATCGGGTTGTCGGGGTACGGGTTGACCTGCCGCTCCTGCCCGGTGCGGCGATCCAGGCGCGTGATCAGTCCGCCGTAGCTGCCGGCGTAGAAAATATCCGGGTTGCGCGGATCGCTGGCAATGTAGCCGCTCTCGCCGCCGCCGACCGAGTAGAACAGCTGATCCACACCGCCGGCGGATCCGCCTGAATCGCCCTGCGCCGGCGCGCTCGACACGCACGCGGTGCTGTTGTCCTGCTGCGCGCCGCAGATGTGATACGGCACGTGTTTGGTCGTGATGACGTGGTAGAACTGCCCGGTCGGCATCAGCTCCGCCGACCAGGTCTCGCCGCCGTTCACCGAAATCGTCGCGCCGCCGTCGTTGGCCTCGATCATCCGGTTCGAGTCGTTCGACGCGATCCACATGTCGTGGTTGTCGCCGTGCGGCACGTTGCTCTTCTTCCACGTCTTGCCGGCGTCAGCCGACTTGTAGACGTTGACGTTCAGCACCCAGACGGTGTCCTTCACCGTCGGATCGGCGAAAACGCGCGAGTAGTAGAACGCGCGCTGGCGCAGGTCGCGCCGTTCGCTCACTTTCTTCCAGGTCGCGCCGGCATCGTCGGACAGGAAGAAGCCGCCGTCCTCCGCTTCGATCTGGGCGTAGACGCGCGTCGCATCGGCGCCCGAGACAGAGAGGCCGATCTTGCCGAGCGTCGCCTTCGGCAGGCCGGGGTTGCGCGAAATCTCGGTCCACCGATCGCCGCCGTCGGTCGACTTGAAGAGACCGCTGCCAGGGCCGCCGCTCGACATCTCGAAGGCGTTTCGGTAGGCCTCCCACAGGGCCGCATAAATCACCTGCGGGTTGCCTGGATCGATGATCAGCTCGTCCGCGCCGGTCTTGTCGTCGCGGAACAGGATCTTCTCCCACGTGGTGCCGCCGTCCTTCGACCGGTAGACGCCACGATCCGGGTTCGGCGCGGCGTGATGGCCGAATGCGGCGACGTACACCAGATCGGGGTTCCTCGGATGCACGCGGATCTTCGCAATCACCTGCGTGTCCGCGAGGCCGATGTGCCTCCAGGTCTTGCCGGCGTCGGTCGATTTGTACGCGCCGCCCCCTTGAATGATGTTGCCGCGAATGTCGGCCTCGCCCGTGCCGATGTAGACGACGTCGGGGTTCGAAGCGGAGACGGCGACCGCGCCGATCGACGAGAAGTCGATCGATCCGTCGGTCATCGGCTTCCACGAGATGCCGGCGTCGGTCGTCTTCCAGAGGCCGCCGCCCGTGGCACCCATGTAGTACTCGTAGGGCCGCGCGGCGCTGCCGGCCACGGCGATCGAGCGGCCGCCGCGGGCCGGGCCCACGCTCCGCCAGCGCAGCGCGCCGAACAATCCGGCGCTGGCCGGCTGGTTCCCGTCGCCTCCGCGCTGGGCGACGGCGATCGCCGGCACGACCAGCAGGACGAGAACGGTCGCATATTTCGAGAGGCGCGCCATGCGGTGATTCTACTACCGCGCTGCGGAGACAACGACGAACCGCGCCAGCGGTGCGGACGTCCGCCAGAGCGCGCGCCCTGAGGTGGCCCACATCCCTTCCCGTTCGTACAGGATCTGCAGCCGGATGCCCCGCGTGACGAGCTCGTCGTACGCGCTCCGCTGCATGACGCAGTAGAACGGGCGTGGATCGGTGAAGAACGCGTCGGCTTCGGCGGCGCCGTCCAGAAAGGCCACGTGCCGCCCGACGTAGAAGCGATACGCCGGATTCCACCGGTTCAACCGGTAGCTCGCGATCCGATCCGTCGGTTGCGCCCGCGTCGCCACCCACTGCGCCATGTCGGGCACCACCTTGCGCCGCTCGAGCCCGGGCAGCGCGTAGCCGATCAGCCCGATGTAGGTCGCGAGCATCGCGATCATCGCCAGCCACGGCACTTTCGGCAGCGTCGCACGGCGCACGTTGACCAGCACCGCCATCGCGGCGCCGGCCAGCGTCAGCGCGGCCGGCACCATCATGGCGCCCCGCGGGAGCTCGAGCTGCGCGATCAGAAAATACCCGCAGCCCAGACCGACGGCCACGAGAATCGGACCGATCAGGTACACGCCCACGCGCGCCCCGCGATGCCGCGCCGTTCCCTGATCCGCCCGCACCTCCGCCCACGCGCGCGCGCACAAGAGGCACAGCGCCGGCGCCGCGGGAAACACGTAGTGATCCAGCTTGAACGTCGACAGGGTGAAAAATCCGACGACCGTGAACGTCCAGCCCCAGAGCATCGTCTCGACGCCGTCGAGCCGCCCGCCGCGCATCAGCTGACGCACGTCGTCGACAAGGCGCCCGATGAGCAGCCCAGTCCACGGCAGCAGCGCGGCGGCGAGGATCCTGACATAGAACGTGAAGCCGGGCTGGTTCGCGAAACGGCTGCCGGCAAACAGCCGGACGTTTTCGTCGAGGAGGTAGCCGTTGACGAATGCATCCGCGAAGCGCCAGTACATGTAGATGAACCACGGCGCCGACACTGCCGCGACGATTACGAGACCGAACGCCCAGTGAAGGCTCAGCAGGCGACGCCGCAGCTCGGCCGAGCACGCCATGAGCAGCAGCATGGTGAGGCCGCACAGCACGAGGGCGATCGGTCCTTTGGTCTGCACACCGAGAGCGATCGCGACATAGCCCAGCCATTGAAGCCGCGGGCGATTCCGCAGCGCGGCGACCGCCAGGCACGCGGCGCCGCCGAACACGAACATCGTGAACAGCGTGTCCAGGATCGCATAGCGCGCGAGGCCGAACAGGCCAGGACAGGCCGTGAGCATCAGCCCCGCGACGAGCCCCACCTCGCCAGACACCATCACTGCGCCGAACCATGTGGTGATGGCCACCAACCCGAGCGCAGCCAGCGCGGGCACGAGCCGCGCGCCCAATTCGGGGTCACCGACGAGCCGCATGGTCGCCGCTTGGAGCTGGTGGAACAGAACTGGCTTGTCGAAGAAGGGCTGCTCGTTGTAATACGGAGCGGACCAGTCGGCCGTCGCCATCATCTCGCGGGTGGTTTCGGCGTAATGCGCCTCGTCGGGATCCCAGAAGGTGGGAGCTCCCAGGCGCCAGAAGAGGACGACGAATATCAGGGTGGCTGCGAAGAGGACGAGCGCCGCGTTATGCGCGGAAACCTTCGACATTTTGGGAGTTCAGGCAGCGATGGAAAGCTTAACATGACGAACCCGGCGTCCCCGTGCCCCGTGCTCATCGTCGAAGACGACGAGGATCTGCGAGAGATGATGGCGCAGATGCTGGCGCTCGAAGGGTTCCAGACCGCGGCAGTCGCCAACGGACGCGACGCGCTCGACTACCTCCACGCGGCGGACCAGCCCGACCTCATCCTGCTCGATTTGATGATGCCGGTGATGGACGGCTGGGAGTTCCGCCGCCAGCAGCGGGCCGACCCCGCGCTCGCGAAGGTGCCCGTGATCGTCTTGTCCGCGCTCGATCCGGCGCGCACCGCGTCGGTCGACGCCACGGCGTGCCTCGAGAAACCGCTCGATTTCGACCAGCTCCTGCGTCTCGTGCGCGACCACTGCCGCTGAGGCAGCTCGGGCCGGCGGTTGATACACTCCAATTCAGGTGGCACGACTGCGACGGCTTCACTCTGTTTCCGCATGGCTCGCCAAGGCACTGACCGTCCTGGTCGCGCTTGCACTCGTGCTGGTTCTAATCGCGCTGGCCGTGCTCGAGACCGGCTGGGCCAAGAACCTGTTGCGGAATCTGATCGTCCGCCAGGCGAACGCGTATCTGACCGCGACGCTCAGCATCGGCCGTCTCGAAGGATCGCTGTTGCGCGGCATTCAGCTGGGTGACATCTCACTGGGGCGCGACGGCCGCACGCTGATCCGCATCGACGAAGTCGCGCTGACCTACAGCCTCCAGGAGCTGCTCCAGACCGGTGTCGTCATCCGCAGCGTCCGGCTCACGCGGCCGTACGTCGTCGGCGCGAAAATGGCCGACGGCCGCTGGGATCTGGGAGCGCTGGTCAAGCGCGACTCGCGCGAGCAGAACCGCACCGGACCCAACCGGCCGATCCAGGTGCAGTCGATCGAAGTCGTGGACGGCCGCATAGCCCTGCAGGACCCGCTCGACTTCGGCGCGGCGCACGTGCCGACCGACTTCCAGTCGCTGAACGCGCTCTTTTCGTTTGCGTACTACCCCGTTCGCTGGACGCTGAACTTCACGCGCGCGTCGTGGGTCGGGCACGCGCCGGATCTCTCCGTGAATCCGCTGAGCGGCACGGTGGGCCGCGGACCCAACGGGTGGTTTTTCGAGCGCTTTGCCGTGAACACCCCCCGGTCTGCGTTCACGCTCGACGGCGGAGTCGACAACGCCGCCAGCCCGACGGCGATCGATCTGCAGGTGCGCGCGCCGCACTTTGCGTTTCAGGAGTGGGCGGGCGTGATTCGCGGGCTGAAGAACATCGCCGTCGACGCGTCGTTCGAGACCTCGCTCAAGGGCCCCGTCAACCAGTTGGCGACAGAGCTGCGCCTGACCGGCACGGGCGGCGGCGTGAAAGGGACGCTGACACTCGACACGTCCGTTCCGGGGTGGCACGGCGCCGGCGCAGTGGACGTCGATCGGTTGGACCTGGCGCGCTGGCTCAATCGGGGGGATCGGCCGTCGGACATCAGCGGCCACGTGACCTTCGATCTCGCGCTCGAGCTGGGACGTCATTTCCCGCGCGGGCTGTACACATTCCAGGGGCCGCACGCGATGTACATGCAGTACGCCGCGGACAACGTCCGCGCGCGCGGTCTGATCACCGCCAGCCACGTGCTGGTGACGCTGGCGGAGGCCTCCGCCTACGGTGCGGCGGTCACGGCGAAGGGCGGGTCGATCGGGATTGACGCCCCGTTCCCCTTTCATTTTCCGGGGACCGTGACCGGCCTCGACCTGCGCCGCGTGCCCCCCACCGTGCCGGTGCCGCGCGTCGACAGTCTGCTGGCGTTCGACTACGACGTGTCCGGCCGTTTCGTACAGCCGTTCGTCGCCGGCCGCGCGACGTTTGCACGGTCCACGTTTCTCGGCGCGACGGTGGCCGGCGGCGCCATCGGGTCGATCGACACGCAGCAGAAGCCTGTGCGCTTTTCCGGCGACGGCGAGATCGACGGGGTCGACCTGCACCGGTTCGGTGAAGGGCTCAACGTCGGATGGCTGCAGCAGCCGCGCTACGCGGGCACGGTGTCGGGTCATTTCCGCGTGGACGGATCCGGGACCAGCGCGGCAACGCTGGCGCTCGCCGGCGGCGGACACGTGTCGCGCGCCGATCTCTTCAAGGGGACGCTCTCCGACGCGGACGTGTCGGTCGCCATCGCGGACGGCACGCTGCGCGCGTCGTACGACGGCCGTCTTGCCGCGATCGATCCGGCCATTCCCTTCGACGATGCCCGCCTCGAGTCGTCGTTGACGGGAACCGGTCGGGTGATCGCGACGATCGCCGGTCTGCTGACACGCGCCACGACGCTCGCCGATTACGACATCGGCGGGAGCCTCATGCTCGCCCGCTCCCGCCTTCGTGATCTGGAGGTCGATGCCGCCGCCCTGCGCGCCACGCTGCGCGATTCGACCGTGTCGATCGCCACCCTCGAGGCGCGCGGACCGGCCATCGAGGGAACCGGCAGCGGCACCGTGGCGCTGGCCGACGGGGCGGCGTCGGACTTCACCTACAACCTGACGCGCGCCGAGCTCGCGCCGCTGCGCGCGTGGACCGGGCTGGACGCCCAAGGAACAGTCGCGACAACGGGCCGGCTCACAGGTCCGTGGGACGCGCTGCGCGCCGCCGGCGACGCCACGCTCACGCAGTTCGACGGCGTCGACGTCCGCGCGCTGACGATGGGCGGGCAATACGAGGTGACGGTGCCGTCCGGCAATGGCGTCCAGGCATCGGGACGCGCGACGGGACGCGGCGAGTTCCTGACGGTGCTCGGGCAGTCGGTGCAGCAAGCCTCGGGCACGGTCACCTACCAGGCTCAGCGTCTCGGCTTCGACATCGCCCTGACGCAGCAGCCAGGGCGCGACGGCCGGCTCGCGGGGACCGTGGCGCTGCGGCCCGAGCAGCACGAGGCGTCGCTGCTCGATCTCTCGGTGACGCTGGGCCGAACGGCCTGGCGGCTGGCCGCCCACGACACGCCGGCGACCTTCTCGTGGAGCGACCAGGGGTTCACGGTCACGCCGATTGCCTTCGCCACCGGCAACAACGACGAACGTCTCGGCATGTCCGGCTCATGGCGGCGCGACGGGAACGGCGCCCTGCGCATCACGGCGACGCACGTCTTCCTCGACACGCTGCAGGCGGCCTTCGATCGCCCCACGCGCTACGGCGGCGTGGTCGATCTCGACGCCACGTTGCGCGGTACGCGCGAGCGGCCGCAGGCCTCCGGCACCCTGACGATCGCCAACGGACGCGTCGAGCGCGTCAGCTACCAGCGGCTGCAGGCGGCGTTCACCTACGGCGGGCAGATGTTCGGCGTGGACGCGCGGCTCGATCAGGCGCCCGGCGTCTGGATCACCGCGGTCGGCACCGTGCCGCTCGGCCTGGTCAAGGCCGACAGCCCCGAGCAGCCGCTCGACCTGGCGATCAAGTCGAGCACGATCGGCCTCGGCCTGATCGAAGGGGTCACCGATGTGGTGCGCAACGTCAGCGGGAACATGACGCTCGACGTGAAGGCGATCGGCACGAGCCGCGATCCGCACCTGGCCGGCGACGTCACGATCGCCAACGCCGCCTTTCTCGTGGCCTCGACCGGATCGACGTACAAGAACACGCGCGCGGCCCTGAAGCTCGCGCGCGATCGCATTTCCGTCGAATCGCTGCACGTGGAGGATGCCGACGGCGATCCGCTCGACGTGCACGGCAGCCTGGGCACGCACGAGCTGCGCGTCGGCGACCTCGAGATTCAAGGCACGGCGCGGCACTTCGAGGTGATGCGCAGCGAGCTGGGCAACATCGACATCGACGCGGCGCTGCAGCTGCGGGGCCGCTTCGAGGCGCCGCGCATCGCCGGCGACCTCACGATCAGCAGCGGCACGCTGAGGGTCGACGAGATTCTGTCGAGAACATTGTTCCAGCCCTACGCCACGCAGTCGGCGGCGATGACCGACGTGGACGCGGTGGCGGCGCTCAATCCGTGGAGCCGCCTCGGCCTGGACCTCGCGCTGCACGTCCCCGGCACGCTTCGGCTGGCCGGCGACAGCGTGCAAATTTCGCAGGGGACGCCCATCGGGCTGGGCGACATCAACCTGCGCGTCGCGGGCGACCTGTATCTCTACAAAGATCCGGCGCAGCCGCTGTCGGTGACCGGCTCCTTCGACCGGATCAGCGGCACCTACGCCTTCCAGGGACGCGGCTTCAACGTCCTCGAGTCGAGCTCGATCAACTTCCGGGGCGATCTCAACCCGGAAATCTACGTGACGGTGACGCGGGTCATTTCCGGCGTCGAGGCGCGCGTCAGCATCTTCGGTCCGCTGAGGCAGCCCGAGCTGCGCCTCGCCAGCGCGCCGCCGCTCGACCAGTCAGACATTCTCTCGCTGATCGTGTTCAATACGTCCACCAACCAGCTGTCGGCGAGCCAGCAGCAACAACTGGTCACGCGCGCCGGGGTGCTCGCCGCCGGCTTCCTGGCCCAGCCAATCGTCGCCGCCATCGAGAACGAGACCGGCATCGGCATCCTGGAGATCTCACCGGGGGACATCGGCACCGACGTCATCGTGACCATCGGCCACGAGATCGCGCCCGGCCTGACCGCGCGGTTCAGCCGGCAGTTCGGTCAGGAGGCGTACGACGAAGCCACCATCGAGTACTACCTGTCACGCCTCTTCCGGCTGCGCGCCACCTTCTCCGATGCGCAGGCGCTGGCCTCGCGATCCTTTTTCCGTCGCGTCGAGCGAGCCGGCATCGACCTCCTGGTGTTTTTCAGCTTTTGATCGCTCGGCTGAAGCCTCGCGCTACATGGGCGCTACACCGGGCTACGCCGGGCCTAAGCGACAATTAGCCTCGCGTCCTCGGGCCGGGGATGCATTCAGCAAGGAACACTGCGCGGCGTAGGATCGAGCGCCGGCGGGCGGCAGCAATACGCCGCCAAATCAATGGTGCTCCGATTACAGAGCCCGTCAATTAGCCTTCAATTAGCCTGGCGCTGGGTTTCGTGCTGCATTCAGTGGTGACGTGCGGCGACCGGCCTCACGATCCCGTTTAGTTAAGTTAGGCCAGGCGGCGCCACCCTCGCCGGATTTCCCCACCGGCATTGTTGACGCGAGAATGGCGGCCTTCGGTCGGCTGTCGCATTGACAGTTCTCGTGAGGCCGCGCTATTGAGGCGCGAGCTGCACGAGAAACACGTCCTGACGGTACGTGCCTTCGGCGGCGTCGGTCCCGAGCGTCTTTTCCCAGTTCGAGGTGAAAAGCACCCAGCGGCCGTCGGGTGAGACGTTCGCGATCGGCTCGTACCAGAAATAGGGCTGGGCCGGATTAGCATCGCTGCCCACATTGCTCCGATGATGCGCGAATCGCCACACGAGGCCCGTACCGCCCGTGGTATCGATGCCGAGGATCTCGTCGTCCCACGCTCGCCACGCGGCGGTGTTGTTGCCGTACCGATAGGTCGACGAAATGACCGGCACGAGCGTCGCCGGCTGCGCGTTGTTCCAGGTCGTGTGGTCCGCCAGATACACTTCCTGCGGCGACAGGACCGGCACGATGACATCGCTCGTCGCGGCGAGGTTGGCGAGGCTGCGGAACTGCCACTGCGCGGCATCCCACGACGAGCTCGTGCAGCAGTCCTGGTTCACCCAATAGCCGTATCCCGACGCGTCGTGTCCTCCGCCGAGCATCCTCGATGTGATCGCCGTGATGGCATCCGTGGCGGTGTCCCAGACATACGCTTGTGAGGCACTGCGTGGTGTGGCGAGGTCGCCCGCTGTCGGGTACAGGAAGACGTACCGCCCGCTCTTGTCGATCTGCGCCGAGTGCAGGTGGAAGTTCAACACCACGCTCGCGCTCACGCCGTTGATGGTCGAGGTCACGGTGTTCACCACCTTCGCCGCGCCGACATTGCCGACCGGCGCCCACAACAGGTAATAGTGCGCGTCCTGACTCGCCCCGCCGAAGAAGGTCATCAGGTTTTCTGTCGGGTTGCCCCCCGTCATCACTCCGCCGATGTAGGTGCCCGACAGGCCGCCGACGAGCGTATCGAGATTCACCACGGTCGTGTAGGCGCCCGTGCTGAAATCGTACTCTCCGATCGTCCGGTTGTTGCTGCCACTCACCGCGCCATAGATGACGTTCGGGCTCACGAGGCTGAACTGTGGTTCCACGTAAAACGCCAGCGTCAGCCCGCCGTTGCCGGTCGATACCGGCGCCACCCGCGATGTCGTCCTCGTGGTCGGATTGAAGGCGTACGGAATGGACGTGCCATCGTTGCTCACGACGAAGAACGCGGTCGAGCTCGCGTTCCACGCCGCGAGATGGGCATTCGACGGCACGCGATACGAGCGGTTGACAAGCCCCGGGCGCGTGTTGCCGTCGGTGACGCGCACAATCGTCGAGCCGAACGTGGGGTCGCCGAACGTGAACCCGGCCGCGCCCAGCGGCGGCACGGCTGGCTTCGGATAGGTGGTGCGATTTGTGATCGCGCTGTACGCGGTCGGCGCCCCGCTCGTCGTCGTAGACGCGGTCGACGTCGTGGTCGAGGACGTGGTGGTCGTGGTGGACGTGGTCGTTGACGCCGGCACCGTGACGGCCACAGTGTCGAACACCGCCGTGGTGCGCACCGTCGTATCGTGGCTGGTGACCGCCAGTCCGAGATAGGCGGAAGTGGACATCGTGACGCTGGTGGCGCCGATGGTCGTCCATGTCGTGGCGTCCGCCGAGGTGGCCGCCGTCACGGTCGAGCCACTGCGGGTCAATTGCAGCCACGCCGGCATCGGCTGGGTACCGCCGGCGAGGAAGGCGGTCGTGCCGCCGGTCGCGCTGCGCGTCATGAATTCCACGGACCCATTCGGACGCACATCGAGGATGACGTGCCCCGCGCCGGCGGCGAGCGATTCGCGGAGCATCACGCCGGCTTTGGCGTACGCGTTCGTGTTCTGCAGGCTGACCACGCGGGCGACGACGCGGATGTCGCCATTGACGGTCTGCGACACGAAATTAAACCCGTCGGCCGTGCCCCAGATGTCCGCGCCTGCGCCGCTCACGGTAAACG
>JRHI01001378.1_pt1 | contig 20701 bp, 18 predicted proteins | sample 215371 | NCBI WGS metagenome assembly JRHI01 (sample SAMN02929681, study PRJNA255918) | sediment metagenome | biome: cave system; feature: Ice Cave; material: Sediment; isolation source: sediment from deep within a dark volcanic ice cave with no known source of... ...
TCCACCATGCGCAAGCAAGGTCAGGCTCTGCTCCACTCGCTCTCTGCTGTCTTTGCTGGTCGCCCTCTTCCTATCGCCTGGGCAACTGGGTAGTTACGATGATTGTTCAATGACGGCGCATGCGACCCACGAGCTGCGCATACACAGCAGGCCCGCGCAGAAAAAGTAATCGCGCCCCTAAAAATATGCTGCCCCAGACGACAAAGATTAGCAGCGGGTCAAATACGATATGCACGCGCATGTAATCGTCCAACCTGTACCCGCCCAGGATCGTGATGACAAGCGCGTAGGAAGCTAGCAGGACAATGGCCCCCATCTCCAGCACCAACTGCTGAGATTTGAGCTTGCGCCAGCAGAGCAGGAGAAACCAGCCAGGAAAACAGAGCAGAAAGAGCACGTTCAATCTGTACAGGATACGATCGAAGGACTTCAACAAAGCGAGAGGTTCGTCAAATGGACCAGGAATATTCTTTCGTTTCGAATCATAAAAGTGGGTCAGCGATGGCGCGAACAGAGGGACGGACTTGATTAGAAATTCCACCGGGTGATGCAAGATAATCGTCTCCGCAAGTTTCCCGGCAGGCAAGTAGTCATCTTTTGCGAGAGCTGGTATAAGGTGTAAGATATGGTAAGGGTCGCGGTCTACTCGTACCACCAGGATGTCCAGCTGGTGGGTAATTTGCGCATATTGTGGGGGAGCCTCGTCCTGCATATCATATTGTAATACCTTCCCCATCAAGTTGAAATTTTCTATCCCTGTCAGCCCTGAGTAATGGTTTTCCCGCGTGTTAATAGTAATGTAGCTTCCCACCAATAAATAGATACAGGTTAACGCAATCAGCACATTGAGCACTATAAGAAGGCCCGAGCGCCAGCGAACACGTCGACGCGCGGCAACGAGCAGAAAATAAGCGAACAATGGTACCGGCAAATAGAGCCACTCGGGGCGTGTAAACAGTAATGGCACTAAACACACAACAACTATCCAAAGGGCATGTTTTCGTAGGGAACGTACATAGTATACAATTGCCAGGGCCAAAGTAGTGAGCAACCAGAGCGCCAGGCCTTCCGACATAATGGGTTTGACATAGGCAAGCAGAATGACATTTGTCCCGACAATAAGCCCTATGAGAAAGGCCATCCATGTACGCTTCAAAACGAGGATTGCCAGCACATAGACCTCCATTGTCGCCAGCACAAAGAGGACGCCTTGCGCGATACTCACAGCCATCAGGTTGCCTCGTCCATAGAGGGCATACATGAACGCAATCAAGAGCGGATAACAAGGGAGACGCCAGACATCGACAAGGAAGTATGGATGTGTATGCATATAAATACGTTCCACAAAGCGGAGATAGGCAGGCGTATCCGCGTTCAACTCGGGACGTGGATAATTGAGGTAATAAGTTGCTGTAGAAATAACTGTCAGCAGCAGCAGCAGTGTACCAAAGAAAAGATATTTGTGCGTTTGCCAATCTCTGATCAACCATTGTGAGAACGTATGAAAAATATTGCGTCGTTTTCCTGCACCAGGAGAAACAGAGTTGCTTTGCTCAGGTGGTATCTGCAGAGAAAGGGCTGAAACCTCCACTTGACTATGATCTTTCATTGGTACATCTCCAGTTCCGCTTTAAGCTTAAAAGACTGATTTGTGTATGCATTAATAATATGAAAGCATTGCACCATTATAGCAGAAGTGCTCCTCTCTTCCATGGAATCCGTTCACTGAGAGGAAATGCAATTCAACACAAAGCTGCGCGGATATTTTCTTATAGGGTTACAAGCGCCAGGCCTGTCCGTCTTCAATCGTAGTAACATTAGCAATTTGAGTTGCTGAATATCGTATAATTTTCTCAAACACGCGATACTTCGCGAAGGATTGACTTTAGTCTCAACATCAATTCACACTTCCTCAAAGGGAGAACGGATAGACATGTCTATAGTTAGAACAGCTCTGAAAGAAGCAGCATGGGTTTTTGCACTCAGTCGTCTCACCATACTCATTGTCAGCTATGTTAGTGTTGCCTTGCTGCCACTGATCGGACAAAGTGCGCCTGTAACTTGCGTACACGGCATCCATAACCCATGCCTTTTCGCATGGTATCATTGGGACGCTATGGCCTTTGTAACGGTTGCTTATCAAGGATATTCTTTTACGCCGCACGTGGCCTTTTTCCCACTCTGGCCTCTGCTCGTACGCTTCGGAGGACTACTGCTGGGCGGATACTTTCCGCTCTCTTATTATCTGGCAGGGCTGCTTCTCGCAAATATCTGTTTCTATTTTGCGTTAGTACTGCTCTACTGCCTGCTCTGCGAAGATTTCGAACCTTCGTTGGCTAAAAGAGCGCTGTACTATCTCTCATTTTATCCTTACGCTCTATTTTTCTTTGCAGGATATACTGAGTCGCTCTTTGTCCTCTGCAGTGTCGCCATTTTTTTATTACTACGACGCGGGAAACCGCTGGATTGGTGGTTTGCAGGAGGTATCGGTTTTCTGGCTGCGCTCACTCGTTCGACAGGCGTTTTGCTCAGCATACCTTTTTTCATCATGTATGTTCGTCATTTCTGGGTGCCTGCCAAACGCGATCAACACAGCTGGCTACAAAAGATCAATGCGCTGGCTCCTATCGTCCTTTTTCCGCTGGCTATACTGGCGTATATGGCCTATCTCGGCTACACAAAAGGTAATCCATTTATTATACAAAATGAAGAGGCAGCCTACTGGCATCGTCACTTTGCCTGGGTATGGACAACATATGCCCACACTATCCAATCAATTTTCACCCACCCGCTCTTCTCATCGATTGATGCTAAAAATCTCCTTGACATCACTTTTACGACCCTTCCGATTGTCGTGCTCATTGTCGGTTGGAAACGCCTCCCACTGCATTACAGCCTTTTCGCAGTAGCGGGGATGGTTTTCTCCCTCAGTGTTCCTCTTTTGAATATTACTCCTCTGACTTCGCAGCCGCGCTATATGATGGCAGCCTTCCCTGTGATTATCCTACTTGCACTTTGGGGCAAACGCCCGCGCTTTGATCAATTCTTTATGGCGCTGGGACCACCATTGCTCGTGCTAAATACCATCCTCTTCGTCAGCCATTATTGGGTGGCATGAAGCATGGTATAGAGAATTGGGACACCCTCGTTCTCTGCCACTTTGCCCCTACGTTCATAAGGTTCATCAAAAGTGGGGATCGCTTCAATAACGTGGTAGAATAACAGGGCAAAAGAGAACGTGCAGAGATTCCTCGAGAGATTCTCCTTATGAGACAGATGGCCATGATCTGTCGGGGGTGCTTGCTTGTCAAAAAGAGAATTTACCATTGCCAATGAATATCACTACGACCGAACAACTCCTATACGCTGGATCATTTCGCACCTGTTGCGCTACAAGCCATTCATGGGCAGCTTTATGCTGGCATCGATTATCACCAATATGTTCTATGCCAGCGTCCCAATATTTACTGGTATGGCCTTCAATGCGGTCCTACAAGGAACGGCCGCGGCCAGCCAGTTACTGCGCATCGTTCTGCTTATTCTCGGCGTAGTCGTCCTGGGCGGCATCGTCGATCTGTCGGCACGCCTCTCTACTGAGATCCTGGGAAAGCGCCTGGCTACTGATGCGCGCGATGAACTGTACGTCAACTTGCTGGGCAAAAGCCAGACCTTTCACAATCGCCAGCGCGTGGGTGACATCATGGCTCGTGCAGCCAATGATATGAATCAATTGAGCAATATGATTGTGCCCGGTGTTGACACTGTCTTTGACTCGTTCACCAGCCTGTTCATTACATTGATCTTCATCGGCTTTATCCAGCCGCAACTGCTGCTGACCCCTTTGCTCTACACAATTATCTTCATCATTACCTTGCGACATTACTCGCGCCAGCTTCAACCCGTTTCCGACGAGATGCGCGCTCAATTCGGCAAGATGAACGCGGTCTTAACTGAGACGGTCAGTGGTATCGAGGTGGTGAAATCAACCGCCCAGGAAAGCCAGGAACAACGGAAGTTTGCAGAGCGTGCCCGGCCCTATAGAGACTTCTTTATTAAGAATGGCGAAATCCAGGCGCGCTACCTGCCGCCGCTCTTCCTGGGAGTCGCGCTGGCCGCCGCTTTTCTGCACGCACTCTTCCTTGTGACGCACAACCAGCTCTCCATCGGTGACCTGGTGGCCTTTATGGGCCTTATGGCCATCCTCCGCTTCCCAACCTCTATCTCCATCTGGTCGTTTAACCTGGTTCAGTTGGGTATAGCAGGTGCAGAGCGCATTCTCTCGATACTGAGAGAGGAGACGGAGCTTGATGAAAACGAGCATGGCTATACCGGGGAAATGCGCGGCGAGATCAGCTTCGAGCATGTCACCTTTAGCTATGGCGACACACCCATATTGAAACATATCTCATTCCAGGCCGAACCGGGCCAGACAATTGCCATCGTCGGCCAGACTGGTGCAGGCAAAAGTACGCTGACGAAGCTGGTCAATCGCATCTATGACGTCGAAGAGGGGCGTATCCTTATCGACGGTATAGATGTGCGCGACTGGAGTATGGATGCGCTGCGCTCGCAGGTCTCGACCATCGAGCAGGACATCTTTCTCTTCTCTCGCTCAATCACGGATAATATCGCTTACGGTCTGGGGCAGAAAGCAGATCAAACAGCTATCGAGCAGGCAGCGCACGATGCCCAGGCTCATGATTTTATCATGAACTTTAAGGATGGCTACGAGACGGTGATCGGCGAACGCGGCGTCACCCTATCCGGGGGACAACGCCAGCGCATCGCCATTGCGCGCGCCCTGCTTACCGACCCGCGCATCCTGATCTTAGATGACTCAACCAGTGCCATCGACAGCGCCACAGAGGATGAGATTCAAAAGGCCATCCGCCGTCTATTACAGGGCCGCACCACGCTGCTGATCACCCATCGTCTCTCGCAGATACGCTGGGCGGACAAGATACTCGTGCTGCGCAAAGGCGAACTGGTCGACCAGGGCACTCATAGCGAGTTGATCGAGCGCTGCGAGTTGTATCGCCGCATTTTCATTCACCGCGATAAAGTGCCGACGGGACAACTGGCAGTTGGGCAATCACAAGAGGTGCATCTCTTCAACGATTAAACTGCGCAGCAACTCGCTTAGCAAAGAAGTCGACACTACCTCTTACCCTGTTTTCTACGAAGGAGAATATACATGGGCTTCATCATGGATGGCCTTGATGCAGAAACATATGACCGCCAGTATAGCGATCGCCAGTTGATCGCGCGCGTTATCGGCTACTTCCGACCGCAATTGACCATTATGCTTTTTGTCGCGGTCCTCGTGGTGCTCACCTCGCTGATGGATACTGCCTTTCCCATCTTGATCGCGCGCAGCCTTGATACGCTGACAGCAGCACAATCTGCCCAGGCGATAGGGCTGCTGGTCGGCATAATCCTGGTTACGGGTATATTCTCCTGGACGTTTAACTTTCTACGCCAGCGTTACACTGCCCGCGCGGTGGGAAATGTCGTACTCGACTTGCAGCAGGACGCCTTCGCGGCCATCGTAGCGCGCGACATGTCCTTCTACGATGAGTACCCCTCGGGGAAAATTGTGAGCCGCGTGACATCCGACACTGAGCACTTTGCCACTGTGGTCACGCTTACCCTCAATCTCTTAAGCCAGTTGCTCTTATTCTTTCTTATTGCTGCCGTGCTGTTTTACATCAATACGAGGCTAGCTCTACTGGCCCTGACCATCACGCCGGTAATCGTGGCAATCGCCCTGGGTTTTCGCCTGATTGCGCGGCGCACAACACAGCGCTCTCAGAGGTCGCTGGCACGGGTCAATGCCAATGTGCAGGAGGCCATGAGATGATGGACATAATGGAAGGCGGGTCTATTTCTATGATAAAAGGCGGCTCAGAGCCGACTCGATGCACAATTGCACAAATGCCGAAAAATTCGACGGCATCGCGCTTAAACTGGTACGGGGGAATAAACTGTTTGTCGTCCAGCTTTTCTCTCCATTCTTCACAACGCTTGTGAAAGTCAAGCAGTTTCCTTTGTACCTCGTCATATTTTGCTTGCACTTCTTCTTCATCTTTCTGTTTTGCAAGATACTCCTCTTCTTGCTTTGAAAGAATGGTAAGCTGCCCTGTCAAATATTCTCGTGTTCCCTTGTCAAGTTTCCCTTCTTGTATCAGCGTGTTGAGTTCACTTCGTAGTACTGTTTGTTTTTTGCGGATAGCGGCAAGCTCGTTCTTTTGCTGCCTTTTGTTTTTTGCTCCGTCCAGTTCCCTCAGCAAAGTTTCTACCTTTTGCTCCACTTCAGAAGGGTTACGGATGATGTGTAGTGCTTCTTCCCAGGCTACAATATCAACCTCTCTTGCAAGAATAGAACGACCCTCGCATCGCTCCCGTGTATTCGGGCAGGTGTAGGATGCAATACTCTCTCGTCTTTTGTCCCTACGAACCGTCATGACGCGGCAGCACTGTCCACAAAGGACATACCCTGATCTCAGTAACGTATCCTCTGCATTGCGGTTATGCCTGGAAGAATTTTGTTTGTTTTGGTTTACTATCCTCTCAAGTGCTTTTTGCGCTAGTTCTTTGGTGACGATTGCAGGAACAGGAATGATAATCTGTTCTGCTTCAGTTGTGTTTTGCTTTTTGTAGCTCTTCTTTCCTGGTATCTTTCCAAGAGAACGGGTTTTAAACTCCCGACGTTCACCCCAATAATCTGACTGGTGCAACTTCTGTATGACGCTTGAGACTTGCCAGATGAGGGGTTCATTTTCCCGTTTCTTAATTCTTGTGTCTTTCACGTTCATCGTCACATAGGGCGTTGGGATGCCTCTTTCGTTGAGTATGCGGGCTATTTGATGCGCTGTTACACCGCTCGCGGCAGACTCAAAAATGAACACAATCACAATAACCTCTGTCCACTGCGTGCCATCTGGTTCTACATAGATAACCGTATGGTTGAGTTCTTGCCCGATGCGTTTCCCCTTTGCGTCGAGAATATAGGTATACCCGTAGAGCCGTCGTCCATTGCCGACAACACGCGGAGCAATGCCCAACCGTTCGTTACCCGTCGCTTTTGCTACTTTGCCACCTCTTGAACGTCTCACGGTATCAGCAACTTCTTGTTGTGACTTGTATCCTCGAATAAAGCGCATCAGTTGACCACTAAAGGAGTCGTCATCGGCGTGATCTTCAGGGTCAGTTGTCAAAATGTGTATGTCCAGTTCCCGAAGCTGCATCCTGAAAATTTCCCGCTCAAGTGCTTTTCGTCCGAGTCCACGGTCTAATACTTCCATGATGAGCAAATCAAACTCATGGTCTTGTGCCATTGACAAAATGTCGTCAAGTGCCTTACGGTAGCGGTATTCGAGTCCACTATAGGTATCCTTGAAAATATGCCTCTGTTCATCCAGTTGTAACCCAAGTGGCTCGATTAACAACTTCCTTACTTGGCTTTCCTGCCAGCTATGCCCATACATTTCTTCTTGCGGTGCAGTTGATACACGGGTAAGAAGTAACGCACGCATACCTCTGTATTTTTCGTACTGGCTTTCCATTGCCTACCTCTCCTTTTTGCTCTTGTGTCTTTCTGACACGTCCTTATGTCAACGTACTCGTTTAATCTATGAAATCAGGTGCATACCTGAAGACAAAACGATAGAACCAGTATAGCGTAAACAGCAGAGGGGTAACTATTCAGGTCTCATCTTTGCTTGACTGCTTGTTGTTTACGGCAGTTCACAAGAGTTTGTGTTAGTGGCCGCAGGCGGAGAAAAGCCTTGAAGGGAATTTAATGTGATCTATCTCATAGTATTTTTTAACATATGACGTATACTCTCAATATGCCAGGGTAATAAGAGATGGCTTTTCACCAGAAATTATAGAAAGGAAGGAGAAACCAGGGATTGCCCCTAACCCTCGGCGCATATAGAACTATATACCTTTTATGTATACCACTGACTGCTTATGACTGATTATTAAAAAAAAGAAAGAAAAATCTATTATGAAGAAAATTATAGTTAGCCTTTTTGTCCTGGCTTTTATGTTTGTGCTTGCAAGCTGTGGCTCAGTCCAGACTACAGCAATACCCCAACAGCCAACAGCTACAAAGACTGTTCACACACAAACAAAGCAACCCGCCGCGCCACCTGTTGTACAACCAACAATGCAAGCTGTACCACTTGTTGTGCAGCCAAATGTCTCTCCTCTGGCACCCCAGCATCTTAAAGTTGGCCAGGGCGTGCAGCTTGTTCACTTTTATGTCACCGTCACCAGAGCGGAGTTAAAAACTGTCCAGACACCCCCGCCAGGTATGACCTACCTGCTTGTTACAGTTACGTTGCATAACACGACCAATGTCGACAGGCCGCTTTACCCGGCAAACTACATTTTGCATAGTTCGAGTGGCAAAGCCTTTGTCGCACATTTGTATAACAATACGCCTGCGCCTCCTTACGGAAATGTGCACCCAAAAGCGACAATGCTTGGTGTATTGATCTACGAGATCCCCCTTGCACAAACTCACTATACCTTTACCTATCAGTGGACGCTTGGAGCGCCGCAGGCCTCTTGGGACATTGTTACCTTTTAGCCTGAAGCCGGTTCTATCGCTCATGTAGACAAACAACCTTCAGAGTAATCTGGAGGTTGTTTGTCTTTCTTCTTAGTCTACGCATCCTATCTCTAGAAGGGAATAAGAAAACCAACTGAGAAGATCTCATATGGCTCAACTAGACCTTAATGCTATGAGATCCTCTAAGCTGGTTTTACATATACTGTCGGTACATGAAGTATCAGTAAGAAGGCGGCCCTTCGATCTGTCGCTGTTGCGCATCGGGACCACCCAGCTGCATCTGCTGCTTCATCGCCTCCAACTGATCCTCCACATTCTGATGGGCAGAAATCTGCCGCAGCTCGCGTTCCAGGGGATCGCCGGAACCTGCTCCCAATAGACCCTGTTCGCCAAGTGTTCCTTGCTCGATGAGAGAATCCATGGCATTGGCACGCGCCTGCATCGTGAGCACTTTATCCTGCGCCCGCTGCATAGCCATGTTCATCTCGTTCATTTCTTCCGAAATGCCCGTTACCTGCTCATTGATTTTCACCTGGGCCTGCGCCGCGCTATACTGCGCTTTCACCATCTCTTTTTGCGTGCGGAAGGTCTCAACCCGAGCAGAGATTGTGCGCTCCATGTTGATCAGCTTCTCCTCTTGCGCGTGCAGTTGGGCGAGTTGTTGTTCATACCCATTGATCTGCGGCAGCAGCGTTTCTTTGCGCTGCAAGGCCATACGAGCCAGGTCCTCCCGATTGGCATGTAGTGCCTGCATTGCCTGCTGATCGAGCGTATCGATCTTCTGTTGGATCTGGTTCTGCTGCATCTCAAGGCGCTTTTCGTTGGTCACAACGTCAGCAATAGAGCGTTTGAGGTTTTGCAGTTGCTCGAGTTGCTTACTATACGAGAAGTCCATTACCTGGCCGGGATCTTCTACTTTGTCCAGCGCCGCGTTGGCACGGATGCGAAAAATGTTTGCGAGTCGTGAGAAAAAGCCCATGGTATTCCTCCTGATCAAGAGTACCTTATTTCCGGTTGCTTCATTTTTCTGTTTTGAATATGATTATATCACTGCGTTTACAAATGTATGATAACATAAACGCAGAGATTGTGGGACATCCAAATTATGTATATGAAAGGAGCGATGAATGGAAAAACTACCAGGCGAGCCACTACAAGAGCCGCTGCACATGGAACTGCTCGCCGCATCGCTACGAGCTGATAGCAGCGACAACAAAGCGTTCCTGGAGGCACTGGCCACCAAGTTAGCAGGCTCGCTACCCAACCAGACCACGGTCACGCGCCAGAGCAGTATTTTTTCGCGTGAACACTCGGTTAAGGAGATCACCGTGCTCATGGGCGACTATCAATATCGTATTGGCCGGGAGAAGCAGGGACCAATTGTGACGCAACGCGCGAAAGTGGTGCGCGGTATTGTGCTCAAAACCGAGCAGATTCCGGTGGAACAATGGATTAACGAACTGGCATGCGCCTTAGCCGAGGAGGCTGCGCACAGTGCTCAGGCTCGCGATTCCCTCGAACGCTTTTTGCTACAATAGCAAACCGGGCGATTGGTTTTATCAGAGGAGGCTACCATGCCTATTTGGAAACGGTCCTCGCCAGAGGAAGAACAGCGCAGAAACCAGGCTCAGCAAGATGCGCAGGCCAGCCAGCGTGCACTGGAGGCTGGTGGGCTGCCTCTTCAGGCACAGCGCAGGCTGAACGAGGAGAGGCAAGCGGGACACCCACTGTTCACCAGCGATTTGAGCACCAATGAGTTCTTGCTGATACGCAATCAGGGATATACCGCTCTCAGCCAGGTGATGGGAAGTTCAATCTATCACGTCGGCTGGCAAGCTATCCGCAACTATTCTTGGAATACCAGGTCATTCGAGTTAACCACTGTTTCGACTGCCCACCAGCACGCCGCGCAGTTGGCCCTGGGAAGGCTGGAACAAGAGGCTGCCTTACTCAAGGCTCACGGCGTCATCGGCGTGCGCCTGACTACCAAAGACTACGAGTGGGGGCAAAATTTACTGGAATATACGGCCATTGGCACCGCCATTCGGCTCAAGGACACACCTCTCCCGCAGCGTCCTTTTCTCAGTGATCTCTCCGGCCAGGAGTTCTGGACGTTATTGCAGGCGGGATACTACCCTGATGGTGTCGTAACTGGCTACTGTTCCTACTACGTTTCGCTGGGTAGCAGAGCAACACAACAGATGCGGAGCTGGTACGCTGGTGGTTTGACCAACCAGGAGGTTGTCCCATTTTCGCAGGCGCTCTACACAGCTCGCAGCATGGCAATGAGCCGACTGTTGAGCATGTCGCAGCGACTCAACGCGCAGGGTATCGTTGGGATGCACATCGGCTGCCAGAGAAAACTGATAGAGCATGAAGCTAATGAAACACGTTACCTCGACTTCTCCGTGCAGTTCTCCGCCATTGGCACCGCCATTACCGCCTTGCGCAAAGATCACGTCATACCGGCGCCAAAACCAACTCTGACTTTTACCGATCTGCGCCAGGGATTGCGGGGACAAACACGTGAACTAACCATAAAAGATTAACCCATTTCAGGAAATACATATAAAAAGGAGTAATCGATGTCCAGACAAATACCTCCACAGCAAGACAGTGATCTGCCCGTCCACGCGCGCGAACGCCTCAGCATCATGCGCGGTGACGCCACCCACAAAGCGCTCTTCACCAGCGATCTCAGCGTCAATGAATTTTTGCTGGTGCGTGAAGCTGGTTTCGACCCGGTTGGCCTGGTAGTCGGCAGCTCGATCTACCATATCGGCTATCAAATGGCGGCCTGGAGCCAGAACCAGGAAATGAATGTTCTGACCCAGGCTATGTACCATGCGCGTGAATTGGCGATGTCACGCATGGAAGAGGAGGCCAACGCCCTCGGCGCTGACGGCATCGTTGGTGTGCGATTGGAAGTCACACGCCACGAATGGGGCGAGTCGCTGGCAGAGTTCGTCGCTATCGGCACAGCTATTCGCGCGCGCAGTGGCCAGTCATATCGCAACGTACGAGGTCTGCCGTTCACCTCTGACCTCTCCGGCCAGGATTTCTGGACGTTGTTGCGGACCGGGTACCGGCCAGTAGGTATGGTGATGGGCAACTGCGTCTACCATGTCGCGCGCCAGGGCATGGGACAGTGGCTCAAGCAAGTTGGGCAGAACGTAGAAATGACTAATTATACACAGGCCCTCTACGATGCGCGCGAGTTAGCTATGGAGCGCATGCAGGCCGAGGCTATCAGCCTGGGAGCACAGGGCGTGGTTGGCGCGCAGATTCACGAGCGCAACCACGGTTGGGGTTCGCATATCATCGAGTTTTTCGCCGTTGGCACCGCGGTGATCAGCATCTCCGATACCCATGAAGTGCCTGCCCCCTCGCTGTCCTTATTGTTGAATGATTGAATGATTAAAGGAGAAGGTAACCATGCCACTGCTTGATCTTACGCCAGATGCTCTGCTCTCTACGACACGATCTGTGCGCAAACGTTTGGATTTTTCGCGACCAGTTGAAAAAGAGGTCATCCTGGAATGCCTCGAACTCGCGGTACAAGCGCCCACCGGGGGAAACCGCCAGGGGTGGCATTTCGTCGTCGTGACCGACGCGCAGCAACGCCAGGCCCTGGGAGAGATCTATCGCAAAGGATTTGCGCTCTACCGCCAACAGGGCGCAGCAGAGAGTGCAAACAAAGTGAGCATGCGGATGACGCGCGATCAACTGGAAACCCTGAAAAAAGTGCAAAGTTCAGCGGAATACCTGGCGGAACATATACATGAAGCGCCCGTCATGGTGATCCCTTGCCTCTGGGGAAGAGTCGAAGGTCTTTCAGCTGGGGAACAGGCCGGTACATGGGGATCTATTTTACCAGCCGTCTGGAGCTTCATGCTGGCCGCCCGTGCGCGCGGACTAGGTACATGCTGGACATCAGTGCATCTCAACTACGAACAAGCAGCAGCAGAGGTCCTCGGTATCCCCTATGCAAAGGTCACGCAGGCAGCCCTCATACCCGTAGCCTACACCCTCGGAGGAACAGACTTCAAAGCAGCTGCAAGAGTATCCCTGGACTCCATCCTACACTGGGACAAATGGTAGGGGCGCATTGGCGCCCGTTTGCCATGTCGATGCCTGCACCCGGGCGCCAATGAATGGCGCCCCTACAGCACTCTTCGCCCCAACAACATCTTCCCTTCCTTCACAATCGTCTTCTCCCCAATCTCCCCTGTAGCAGCAATGGCCTGTGTAATCTCCTGCAACGCCTGCTCGCCACCCGAGAGGCGCAGGCGGAGCACAAACTCTCTCTCTCTACTCGCTTCCAAAGTAGGCTTTCTGTGCCAGAATGAAGCGTGGAATAAGTGCTCATACTCACTAACCTCCTCCAGCAAAGCGGCGACCTCCTGGCGCAAAGAACCGTACTGGCTCGTTCCCTGACCGAACAGTAGTGTGACTTCCTGCATCACACTATCACTTCTGAGTTCAGCCGTCAGGCCCTCACCAATCTGATAAACGAGTTCATACACACCAAAAGAGACGCACGCTACACTTTCCCTGAATTGTTCAAAGCTTTCTATACGACTGCTCAATACGTGTTCCAGGATATCGTAATGTACTGACCCGCGAAAGAGCAGCCACGATTCATGCAAAGCGCCCTGACCAGCCTGACCCGCTTGACCCCACAGAAAACCTAGCGCGGTAACGCTTTCGCGGCCAGCTGCCACATTGCTTGCAAGGTCAGAGTCAGCCAGCACCCCCTCACCGATTATCTCTTCACCTGACCCCTGCACTCCCACCAGCCCTTGCGAGCCAATACGACTACTCAGGCGTCTATAGTCAAGCATCAAGGCTTCCTGCACTCTCTCCGCCTGCTGAGCATCAACCTGCTCACCAGGGAGAGCAAGCCGCTGCAGTTTGCGTACCATCTCCTCGGCCTGTTCAACATATTGCTTCTGCAGCCAGAGGTTCAGTTCTTTCTCAATTGCCTGGAACTGATCGCGCACGTCTTTATGTAAAGTTACTACCATGCGCAGATAGTCCTCAGCTGTGACGTCTGGCCTCGACTGGTGCATTACTGTGAAAAGTAACTGCGGTACATCCGCGTTGAGTGCTCGATAGAGGTCCATCGGTTCTTTCCTCCCTGCGCGACTATGTTCACGGATATTGTATCAGACACGCTGCCACACCGCTCAGCTGTCACGAAAAAGGATATGTTTATTTCTACCACTTCAGGCTGAGAAGTGCAACTAACCCGAAAATGAAGAGAGCACAACCAGAGATTCTATTGATCCACAGCAGCCAGTGCGCCATAAATCTCGTGCGCAGCAAGCTGACTCCCCAGGTCAAGAGCACCCACCAGAGAGCCGAGCCGAGGAACACACCGGCTACGACGAGCAGCGCGGAGAGGTAACTGTTCCGCGCTCCTCCTTCCCCTCCTACGCCGATGCCAGCAAAGATCGCTACGAAGGAGAGGATGGTCGTCGGATTGGTGAGAGTCAGCAAAAACGTTGAGATATATGCTCCAGGCAAGCTGTTCGCCTGTGCTGAGGCCGCTCGCTCAGCAGGTTTCGTCACGATGGTTCTGATGCCAAGATAGATCAGAAAAAGACCGCCGATCACGCGAATCCACCCTTGTTGGTTGACCAGAAAGGTGGTGATTACCGTCAAACCAAATCCGGCGATACAACCATACACGCCATCAGCCGTTGCCACTCCCAGACCTGACACCAAGCCATACAATTGTCCTTTATAGATCGTGCGTTGCATACACAGCACACTCATCGGACCGACAGCAGCCGCAATAGCAAGACCAATCAGCAAACCCCGCGCAAAAAAACTGGCATCCATCTTTTCCTCCACAATCAAATCGTTGAAAAATACAACAAAGCGCGTGACGTTTTTTCAAAATCTGGGATACAATGAACTTCTAATCCAATGAGTTACAACGGAAAGGCAGCACAACACAATGGAAAACTCTATTTTTAACCTCATGGAAACCCACGATTACGAAAACATCCTCTTCTGCCAGGAAAAAACCCTTGGACTCAAAGCAATTATCGTCATTCACAACACCACCTTAGGCCCCGCCGCGGGCGGCATCCGCATGTATCCATATCAAAACGAAGAGGATGCCGTCAAAGACGCGGTAAGACTRGCTCGCGGCATGACGTATAAGAATGCAGCAGCGGGCCTGCCCTTTGGCGGCGGCAAGTGCGTTATCATCGGTGACCCCAAAACGGATAAAACAGAGGGTCTGCTGCGCGTACTAGCTCGCTTTATCCACCGCCTTGGAGGTCTCTTCCTGACAGGCATAGACGTTGGCACCACCTTGCAGGATATGGAGTTGATGCGTATGGAAACCCCCTATGTTGTCACTCTGCCTGAGTCTCTGGGTGGTCCAGGCAACAGCGCGGTTGCTACCTCCTTTGGCGTCTTTCAGGGTATCCGCGCCTGTCTCAAGGAAATCTACGGCAGTCCATTGCCGCAGGGCCGCACCATTGCCGTCCAGGGTATCGGCGCGGTAGGCAAAGACCTGGTCAAATACCTGCTTGAGGCAGGCGCGCTCGTCACGGTCGCCGACATTGACCAGGAAAAGGTTGCTGCCCTGGCCTCAGAGTACAAGGTAAATGTCGTATCCCCCAACAAGATTCATACGCTTGATGTCGATGTGTACAGCCCCTGCGCCATGGGAGCGGTGCTCAACGAACAGAGCATTCCAGAACTGGGCTGTAAGATCGTCTGTGGTTCAGCCAATAATCAGTTGGCCACGGAACAGAACGGCGATCTCCTGGCCCGGCGCGGCATACTCTATGCCCCGGATTATATCGTCAGTTCCGGCGGGGTAATCAGCGGCATGGATAGTCTTCAGCCCGGTGGTTTTAACCGCCAGCGAGCGCTGGAGACGGTGTCCCATATCTACAAAACCATGGGTAACGTCATCGCTATTTCAAAAGAACAGGGCATTCCGACATATCGCGCTGCCGATGTCCTGGCCGAGCAGCGCATCGCGACGATTCGCCAGGTGAAAAGCCTGGCAACGTGGGGACAAAAATGAGGCGCACTGTATAACATATACCGTTCAAGCTTACGCATTCAGATCAACACATAGAAAGATACGTTATGTCGAGTTCAGTTCCAACAGTCGGCACATCCCAAAAGCAACCCAAACTGGGAGCGCTGGTCACGCTTTTTCTCGCACCTGCTTTTATATTCGCGAATATGTATACAACGCAGGCTATTCTACCTGTGCTCAGTCTTGATTTTAACATTAGTGCCCCTACGGCGGGACTCACCGTTTCATTACTGGTACTGGCTGTTGCCATTGGTTCGCTGATCTACGGCCCTCTCTCCGATCGCATTGGACGTAAAAAAGTGATGGTCGGCGCCAGTTTTCTGGTCATTATCCCGACACTCCTCTGTGGTTTCGCACCAAATTTCACCATATTAGTCATCCTGCGCGCGCTGCAAGGACTACTCATGCCCGGCCTGACTAGTGTGGCTATTCCGTATGTCAATGAAGAGTACGAAGGAAAAGGGCGCGGATTGGCAATGGGCATCTACGTCTGTGGCCTGACATTGGGTGGCCTGTTTGCACGCGTTGGCAGCGCGGCCTTAACAGGCTTTTTCGATTGGCGCATCGCCCTGGAGGCATTCGCCCTGCCCACCCTGATCGCGGCGCTGGCAATGTGGAAATTTTTACCGGAGACCAGGAACAGTCAGCGCAGGGAGACAAGCACACCGCTCCAGCGCGGCACATTCTTTCGCCAGCCCTTACACGATATGCTGTTACACCTGCGCAACCGGCGTCTTGTTGGAGCCTTCATTATTGGCTTTACGCTTTTCTTCGGCTTCATTGGTACCTTTACCTACTTGCCCTATTACCTGACCGGTCCCACATTCAAGCTCCCGACGATAGCGCTGAGCCTGGTCTACCTGCTCTGGTTAACCGGCATCTTTTCGCCATTTGCCGGAAGCATAGCGGGTCGTATCGGTTCCAGGCGTGCCATAGCCTTCAGCATGGGACTGTCTGCCATAGGCTTGCTGATCACGCTCATTCCTCTATTACCGATTGTGTTATTTGGCCTTGGCCTGCTCGCATTGGGCATGTTTGCGACTGTACCCGCGATCAACCTGTACCTGGGTGAACAGGCCGCGACAGCCAAGGGAACCGCTGCCTCCATGTACCTTTCGCTCTATTACTTCGGCGGCAGTTTCGGAGCAGTCTTACCAGGGCTGGCCCTCCTTTGGGCAGGCTGGCCAGGCGTTGCCCTGCTCTGTTTGGGTATGGTGCTGATCGCATTGACGTCCGACGCTCTTTTGTGTCGCTAAGTGCATTCTACACAGAAAGGTGATTACTATGGCTTCAGACATCAACTGTCCTAACTGCCACAAACCTGTTCCTCTGGGAGCACATGCTTGCCCCAACTGTGGCACACAACTACAAGTCCAAAGTCAGCAAAACAAGGTAATAGCGAACGAATTAACAGCCTCTCTGCCTGATGTCGTGAAACAATTTGACACCGCTGCGACCACAAATATCACGATAGCAGGTGTGTTGATTGGCTTCTATGCAGGAGCAATTTTCGCTGGCAAAGTTATCGCAGCAGCAGTCTTCAGCGCCTTTGTATACGCTCTACCATTATGTCTCCTACTTGCTGCCATAGTCTTTGCATTGAGAGTGTTCTACCCTGATGGCTATCTTACTGATGAGTATCTTACACTCATCAAAAAGAAGGAACAAAGATTACGCTTCAGCTTCATATTCCTCGAAATAGCTATTGGTATCATGATCATAGCGGTATTCGCGTATCTGATTCGACCATCCTGAGTGTGGCAACGCTTCTCCTACCTTCGTTGAGACAGTCCATTAGTACTAGACAGAAGTGTGAGGCATTTGCTACCTCTACGTGTCTGCTATACTCTGCATTCATGAGGGTGCAAATACGTTTTAACGCTGGAGCATATAAGGAGCAATGGTGATGGCCAGTACGGTCCTCCAAAGGCAGCACAGAAAAGAAAAAGTCCTTCCATCGGAGGACTATGTGCCAAAGGCTATGCCAGACAGGCTGGGAACATTCGCCATGACGATGACCTTCCTGATGGTTATGTTCTTCATCAACAATCCGGTCGCAACTGCCGGAGCAGGAGTTGCCGCTTTTACCTATTGGATTATCGGTGCGCTCGCCTTCTTTCTTCCCTGTATCATCGCAACAGCTCAGTTGGGCACAACGTTTCCTCATGAAGGTTCTCTCTACAACTGGACGCACAAAGCACTTGGCAGCTTCTGGAGCTTCTTTGTCGGCGTCTCTTTCTGGGTTGCCGGTATCCTAGGGATGGTCGGGAGTGCAGGAATCGCCGTTACGTTTCTCCAGGGACTTAACAGCACCTGGCTTGCAGAGGCCCGACTCCAGGGCGTGTTTGTCGTTTTCATTCTGATTCTCTCCGCAATATTGTCCTTGCAGCGGTTTCGCATGTTGCAGATGCTTGTCAATATGACCACGCTCCTGATGCTCTTCGTAATTGCACTCCTCGGGCTGGCCGCATTCATCTGGCCGTTGACCGGCCATCATGTGGCCACAAGCTTTACACGCGCCAGCGACCTGGCCATTCAGCCAGGAAATTACGTGCTTTTTAGCACGGTCATCCTTGCGTATTTAGGTGCGAACGTTTCAATGACGATGGGCAGCGAGATCACCGACCGCAAAGTGGTTTCACGACACCTCTTCCGAGGTGGCATACTCGTTCTCGCCAGTTATCTGATCGTTACCCTCGCTCTGCTCGTAGTCCAGGGACCACATGCCGCAATCATAGGGCCTTTCTCAGTCATCAGCACCATCGATCAGGTGTTTGGAAAGTTCACTGGCAGCATCGCATGCGCCTGTGTGATCGCCTTTTTTATCATCTTCACCGCGCTCCTCAACAGCATCTTTGCACGCCTGCTGCTGGTGGCAGCTCTTGATCGCCGCCTGCCGATAGGTCTCGGGAAGCTCGATGAAAATCGCGTCCCTCTCTATGCTATTTTGTTCCAGACCACCATTGCCGTGCTGTTCGCAGCGATTGTCTTTCTGTTGCCATACCTCGTCACGTTTGGCGATCCCGTGAATCTTGCCAAAGAGCTGTTCACGGTGAGTCTCTATGCTCACAGCATGGTATGGGCCATCTCCAGTGCATTTTTGTTTATCGATTTGCTGGCGCTCTACTTGCGGGATCGGACAGGCTTTCACGCGCGGCGCATCTTCCCCATGCCTGTCCTGTGGGCTTGTATCATCGTTGCCCCTCTTGCCTGCGTGCTAGCTATCGTTGTCACATTATCCTATTCACCGATACCACAACTGATTCCAAGCAGCCAGTGGGGGTACATTGTCGGTGGCCTCACAGGAGTCTGGTTGTTCTGTGCTGCTTTGGGCAGTATGCTAGCCACCAGCGAAGCGGCTTGGGAAGATCAAAGCAGTGAAATGGGGTAGTTTTTCCTGCAACGGTCAGACAACATGCTGCTGTTTGGATCACTGCTACACTGGTTTTCGAACACAAAAAAGTATATAGCAGCGGACTGATTGCGTATGGTCTGTTGGCGTAAGGCTGGAGGTGGTCCACACACCAGTTGCATTGCGCGAAATTCTATCGTACAAGGAGAATTCATTCGATGGCTACTGATACCATCCTCATCCCAGAACGTGAACAAGGCATTGAGCTCCATGGTATTGAGCGCGTTTCGCCGATATCCAGGTCACGCATGCGCGTCCTCGATAACTTCACCCTCTGGTTATCAGCAAATCTGGTGATTTCTACTGTTGCCCTTGGCGCGTTAGCCGTGCCCGTTTTTGGCCTTGGATTTTGGGACAGCGTTGGCGCTATCATTCTCTTCAATATTCTTGGCTCTCTCCCGGTAGCGTTCTTCTCGACCCTGGGTCCCAGACTGGGGCTGCGCCAGATGACCATTTCGCGTTTCTCATTTGGTTGGACTGGTGCGATTATCATGGCACTCTTCAATGTTGCGGCATGCACCGGTTGGTCTGCTGTCAATGCAATCGTGGGCGGTCAGTTAGTAGCAGCACTGAGCGGAGGGACGATTGGCCGACCAGTAGCTATTCTTGCCATTGCGGTATTGACCACAATTGTCAGCATCCTTGGGTACAGGCACATCCATAGCTATGCTCGCTACGCCTGGATACCGGCAGCGATCATTTTCCTGATCATGCTGCTCATTGCAGGACCAAAAATGTCAATCATTCCCACACCTGCTCTTGGCATCGCTGAGATCGCTTCCTTCATCTCCTTTGGAGGTGCCGTCTACGGTTTCTCCACCGGCTGGTCCTCATATGCAGCTGACTACAACGTCAAGCAGCCCGCAGAGACACCGTCTGGCCGTATCTTCTGGCTTACATTCCTGGGTGTTGCCCTCCCCTGCATTCTCCTGGAGATATTTGGTATGGGCCTGACCACTGCTTATAAAGAAAGCGGCGGTGATCTGCTGGCGGCCGTGCTCAAGCCTCTAGGTGGCTTCGGAAGCTTCCTACTGGTCCTGCTCGCGTTGAGTATTGTGGCCAACAATATCCCCAATGCCTACAGCCTCGGACTCTCCATGCAGGTGCTTGGCAGGTCCTTCCAGCGCGTCAACCGTATCATGTGGACGCTCTATGGAGCTGTGTTTTACATGCTGATAGCTATTCCGGCCGTCTCAAATTTCGACTCAACCCTGACCGACTTCCTGCTGATTATTGCCTACTGGCTTGGTCCCTGGGGGATTATCCTCATAGAGGAGCACTTCATTTTCAGGCGCGGCCACTACAACGTTGACGATTGGAACACGCCGGGAAAACTCCCCATCGGTTGGGCCGCAATAGTGTCTATAGCTCTTGGCCTGCTGGGCGTCTACCTTGGCGCTGCCCAGGTGCTCTTCGTTGGTCCCATCGCTGGTCTATTCAATCACCCCTACGGCATGGACATCGGCTTCGAACTTGGCCTCATCTTTGCCGGCATTGCCTATTTCTTCCTGAGGCGTTTAGAGCTTGCTCTGTCTGGCCGCTAGCCGCCATACCAGGACAATCCCTCTACCCGCTACCCGTCTGGGCGCCAATGAATGCACCTACTCCAACTAAATGCAGAAGGGGGTTGCCAAAA
>JRHI01001379.1_pt1 | contig 20644 bp, 17 predicted proteins | sample 215371 | NCBI WGS metagenome assembly JRHI01 (sample SAMN02929681, study PRJNA255918) | sediment metagenome | biome: cave system; feature: Ice Cave; material: Sediment; isolation source: sediment from deep within a dark volcanic ice cave with no known source of... ...
CCGCCGTAACGGCGGTCGCCACGGCGGCCGGCCAGGGGGCGCCGGCCTTCACCCACTCGGTCAGTGCCTCGATCTCGTCCGGCTTCAGCCGGCCGCCCTTCGGCATCTTCAGCTTCTCGCTGGTCTGCCGCACGGCTTGAATCAGCAGGCTCTTCTCCGGATCGCCAGGGACAATGGCAGCCCCCGACCTGCCGCCTTTGAGCAGCCCGTCGCGCGAATCGAGCCGAAGGCCGCCCAGTTGCCCATCCGAATGGCAGTCGTAGCAATTGGCCACGAGCACCGGACGGACTCTGGCCTCGAAAAATTCCGGTGACGCCGCCGCCTGGGCCGACGAGGGCTGGGCCTGACCTGCTTCGCCCGCGATCTGCACAGCCAGAGGGATCGCGGCAATCGCCACCCAGAGAACGCCGCGGAGCCTGGAGCGAGGAATCATGACGGGATATTATGCACGCTCCACATGTTCACAATTGTCACCTTCCTCTGCTTGAGCTCGGCCGTCCTGTTTCAGAACGTCCCGCCTGTGCCCAAGCCGGGCGTCCAGACGCCGGGCGTCAGAATCCCGATCGAGCGGTTGAAGCCCGAGGCCGTCTTTCCCGTGCCGGGCAGCCCGGACTGGATCGTGGTCGACGAGGCGGTGTGGATCTCCAACAAGCCCAAGGACAGCATCTCGCGCCTCGACGCGAAGACGAACACGGTGGCGGCCGTCGTCCCGGTCGGCAAGCGGCCCTGTTCGGGAATCGCCACGGGGTTTGGCAGCGTGTGGGTGCCCAACTGCGCCGATCAGACGATCTCGCGGGTGGATCTGACGACAAACGCGGTGACCGCGACGATTCGCACCGGCATCGGGAATTCCGAAGGCTCAATCGCCACCGGCGCCGGCAGCGTCTGGATGATGACCGACGTGAAAGGCACGCTGGCCCGGTTCGATCCCGCCACGAACAACGTGGTGGCCGAGATCTACCTCTCGCCCGGCTCGTACGGGCTCACCTTCGGCGAGGACGCGCTCTGGGTCACGAGCACGGAGACGAGCACGGTCGCGCGCGTCGACACGAACACGAACCTCGTCGTCGAGACGATTGCGGTCGGGAAATCGCCGCGCTTCATCACGACCGGCGCCGGCGCCGTGTGGACGCTGAATCAGGGCGACGGCACCGTCTCGCGGATCGATCCGAAAACCAATAAAGTGGTCGCCACGATCGACGTCGGGGTGCCGGGTGGCGGCGGCGACATCGCCGCCGGCGAAGGCTCCGTGTGGGTCACGTCGTTCGAATTCCCGCTGTCGCGCATCGACCCGTCCACCAACACCGTGGTCCAGCAGTTCGTGGGCAAGGGGGGCGACGCGGTCCGCGTTGGCCTCGGGTCGGTCTGGTTATCGAACCTCGAAGCCGGCACGGTCTGGCGGATCGATCCGCGCCGCATCGAAGCCACGCTACCCGACTGAGGCGGCTCGGCGAGCCGGCGGCCGTCTAGAACTGAATCTTGACGTCTTTGGTGTCCGGCCGCACGTGGATGCTGTCGATGAACCGGATCCGGTGCGGTTCGTTCTGCATGATGACCGAGCTGGTCCGGATGCCGTCGCCGGAGAAGCGGACGCCGCGCATGAGCGTGCCGTCGGTGACGCCGGTGGCCGCGAAAATGATGTTCTTCCCCGGCGCGAGATCCTTCGAGCGGTACACCCGTTTGAAGTCGGTGATGCCCATCGCGCGGCAGCGTGCCTCGTGCTCCGGCGTGCCGACGACGAGGCGCGCGAAGATTTCGCCGTTCAGGCAGCGCATCGCCGCGGCCGTGAGCACGCCTTCGGGCGCGCCGCCGGTGCCCATCACCGCGTGGACGCCCGACTCCACGACGGCGGCGGCGATGCCGGCCGACAGGTCGCCGTCGCCAATCAGCCGGATGCGCGCGCCGGTTGCGCGAATGTCGCTGATGAGTTGCGCGTGGCGTTCGCGGTCCAGCACGACGACGACCAGGTCCTCGACACGCCGGTCGAGGCAGCGGGCGATCGCTTTGAGGTTCTCGGCCACCGGCGCGTCGAGGCTGACCTTGTCCTTCGAGCTCGGACCGACGACGAGCTTCTCCATGTACAGGTCGGGCGCATGCAGCAGCCCGCCCTTGTTGGACGCCGCGAGCACCGCGATGGCATTGGCCGCGCCGGTGGCGCACAGGTTCGTGCCCTCGAGCGGATCGACGGCGATGTCCACCTCGGTGAAACGCAGCGGCCGCGGCCCGGCGCTGTCTTTGGCGTTGACCATGCCGACTTTTTCGCCGATGTAGAGCATCGGCGCTTCGTCACGCTCGCCTTCGCCGATGACGATCGTTCCGTCGATGGGCACCGTGTCCATCACCGTGCGCATCGCCTCCACGGCCACCTGGTCGGAGTTGTGGCGGTCGCCCTGCCCCATCGTGTGCGCGCACGCAATGGCCGCCTGTTCGACGACGCGGAGGAACTCGAGCGAGAGGTCTGGATCCATTACGCCTTCACCTCGCTCGGGTAGGGCGGCAGCTCGCAGCGGGTGGGCCGATCCGTCCGGTAGCCGAGCAGATAGTCCGCCTGCATCACCTTGTGGATTTCGCGGGTGCCTTCGTAGATGACCGCGCCCTTGCAGTTCCGGTAGAAGCGGCCGACCGGATACTCGTCCGAGTAGCCGTTGGCGCCGTGGATTTGCACCGCGTCGCCGGCGGCGCGCTCGGACGCCACCGTGGAGAACCATTTCGCGAGCCCGGTCTCGCGCGTGTTCCGCAGCCCCAGGTTCTTCATCCATCCGGATCGCAGCCACAGCAGCCGCGCGGACTGGTAGTCGGACTCCATGTTCGCGATCATCTCCTTCACGAGCTGGTGCTGGCCGATCTCGACGCCGAACGTCTTGCGCTCCTTCGCGTATTTCACGCTGGCGTCGCGGCACGCGCGAATCAGCCCGGTCGCGCCGGCCGCGACCGTGTAGCGCCCCTGATCGAGCGAGAACATCGCGATCTTGAAGCCCTCGCCGGGCCGGCCCAGGATGTTCTCCTCCGGCACCTCGACATCGTCCATCTTGAACCAGCCCGTGTTGCCGGCGAGGATGCCCCACTTCTCCTTCATCGGCCCGCTCGTGAAGCCCTTGGACGTGCGCTCGACGATGAAGGCGGTCATGCCGGAGGGATCGCCCTTCTGCTTCTTCTCGAGGTCGCTCCAGGCGATGACCAGGAAGTTGTCCGCGACGTCCGCCAGCGAGATCCAGCTCTTTTCACCGTTGAGGACGTACGTGTCGCCCTGCTTGCGCGCCGTCGTCTGAATGGCGCGCGCGTCGCTGCCGGCCCCCGGCTCGGTGAGACCATAGCCGGAGATCTTCTTCCCCTGGGCCTGCGGCACGAGGTAACGCTGCTTCTGGTCCTCGGTGCCCCACGCGAGCAGCGACAGGCAGTTCAAGCCGGCATGCACCGACATGATGACTCGCAGCGACGTGTCGAGGTACTCCAGCTCCTCGCTCGCGACGCCGAGGCTGATGTAGTCCATCCCGGCGCCCCCGTATTCCTGCGGAATCGAGATGCCGAGCAGGCCGAGCTGCGCCATGCCGCCGAGAATGCGCTCGCGATCGAAGTGATGCGTGCGGTCGTTCTCGCGGATGTACGGCATCACCTCGCGGGCGCCCCATTCGCGAATCGACTGCTCGAGCAGGTGATGTTCGTCCGAGAGACTGAAATCTATCATGTTCGAATGTTCGATCCGGTCCGGTCGACCAGGTAGGGTGCCCGCCTACCCGCCTCGCGATGAGCGCGGAATCGTATCACGCGCGGCGGGCGACATGCACGAACGCGCCGCGCGCCAGGTCGAGCGCGTCGGCCGCGCTCGCGCCGTTGGCGGCGATCTCCAGGTGGTCGGTGCTGCCGAAGATCGCGCAGACCTCGCCGGGGGCCGCGTCTGCGTAGGTCGACACCACGCGAGACACCGGGTGCGGCCCGATGCGGATCTCGAGCGGGCCGCCCGCCAGCTTCTCGAACGTCCGGCGATCGATGTTCGTGATCAGGTTGCCGAAGCGATCGATGCGTAGAACCTGGCCTTCGATTCGCTCGTCCTCCAGCGTCGGCTGCGGCGCATCGAGCCGGACGATGGCGCCGGCCGCCCGTCCGAGCGCGGACAGCTCGATCCCTTTTGCGAGCCACGCGGCCGCCGGCGCGAATCGATCGCGTCCTTCGAACGTCCGGCTCACGGTCGCACGCGCGTACTTCCGCTCGGTCAGTTCCACCACCTTCTTGGGGGGATGCTCGTCGAAGACCACGGTCAGGACGCCGTTGTCTGGCGCGACGAACTTGTAGTCACCCGTGTCGGCGGCGATCGCGCGCCGCGTCGACCCGACACCGGGATCGACGACGACCAGGAAGATGGTGCCGGCCGGAAAGTACTTGTACGAGGCGGCCAGTTCCAGCGCGCCGGCGACCACGTCGTGCGCCGGCAGCTCGTGCGTGATGTCGACGAGCGTTAGGTCCGGGCAAATCCCCAGCACCACGCCCTTCATCGTCCCCGCATAGTGATCGCGCGTGCCGAAGTCGGTGAGCAGGGCGATGACCGGACGCGCCATGGGCCTAGCTTATCGAAACGGCGGGTGAATCACGATCCGGTAGGTCTCTTCGTGATCGCCGGGCGCCCCGCGTTAGCCCGTCGCAAAACGTTCAGGCAGGCTTTCTAAAGAGGATTTCCCTCAGGTTGTTCTTGAGGAGGAACGAGTCGGAGACGTGCAGGCCGGAAAACAGGCGGATGATGTCGCGGTTCAGCAGAATCGCCTGGCGCCCGCGCGCGGCGGGATACAACCGGTGCTTCAGGTTCACCTCGTCGACGATGACGAACTTCGTGTAGCGCGCGTCGTTGGTCTGCGCCGCGCCGAAGAAGCCGAGGAGCGCGCCGTCGGGGCGCAAGACGCGCATGAGCTGATTGGCCAGCGCCTGCGCCGCCGGGCGATCGAGGTAGTCGATCAGATCCCAGCACAGAATCCCGTCGACCTCGCCGTCCGCCTGCGGAAAACGTTTCTTCAGGAATTCCGGGAGCTGATCGAGCGTGCCTTGGCGCACGTGGCGATCGACATCGGCGAAGATGTCCTCGACGAAAATCTTGCAACCGAGCTGTTCGCCGAAAAAACTGACGTTGCTGCCGACGACCGGACCGAGATCGAGCAGGACGGGCAGCTCCCGCGACGTGAGGCACGAGAGAAACTTGTGGAGGGCTTTGGTCGCGAAAACGGGATCGTCGGCCTGGCCCGACGAGGGTCCCTGAGGACGCACGTCGGGCTCGCCCTTGCGCGGAGCGAGACGGTCTAGCAGACCCATGAAGGGGGCTTAAGAGGCCTCAGTTTCGAAGTACGAAGTCTGAAGTACAGACGCCACGCCCCTCGTACTTCGAACGTCGTACTTCCTACTTCGTACTTTCCGTCAGGCGCCCACGCGCTGCGGAGCACCGGCGGGCGGTGCGGGCTGCGGCGCGGCCGCTGCGGGCGCGGGCTTGGCGGCCTGCGCCTGCGGGGCTCCCGCCTTGCGCTGCATGTCCACGCTGCCGCGGAAATGCGCGCCTTCGGCGATCGCCACGCGCGGCGAGACGATGTCGCCGTCCACCGACCCGTTGTCGCGGATATCGACCTTGTCGCTCGCCGTGACGTTACCGGTCACCTCGCCCAGCACGATCACCGACTTGGCGAACACCTGCGCCTTGATGCGCCCGTTCGGGCCAATGGTCAGCACGTGCTCTTTGAGCTGAATGGTGCCTTCGACATGGCCTTCGATGGTCAGGTCTTCGCTCCCGTTCAGCTCGCCTTTGATGATGACCGACTTCCCAATATTCACGATGTCCTTCTCCATTTGGCGACTCGCCTCGGTTGGACGAGGACCAGGAGGCCCCGCTTGGGTTGGCGCGGGCGGCTGGGGTGCAGCCGTCGGTTGTCCGCTCGCCGGTCGGACCGCTTCATCGCGTTTCCACATGGTCTCTATCCTCCGCCCTGGCGCGTCCATGGGCTTGGGGTCGCTGTCTGACAACTATCGGGTCGAACGTTTGGCCAGTATATGGGAGCGTGCAAAAGGATGTCTAGCCCTTTTGTTATCAGGAGTTAGCGGGAGTGGTACAATGAACGATTCACTATGCGTGTCTACTTTGACTACAACGCGACGACGCCGCTCGCCCCCGAAGCGGCCGACGCCGTCATGCGGGCGATGCGCGACGATTTCGGCAACGCGTCGAGCGTGCACCACTTCGGCCAGCAGGCCAAAGCGAGGATGGACGAGGCGCGATCGGCGGTGGCGTCGCTGCTGAACGCCGACCCGTCCGAGATCGTGTTCACGAGCGGCGGCACCGAGTCGGACAACCTCGCGATCCGCGGCGCGGCCGACGCGATCGAGCCCACGGGCCGGCGCCACCTGATCGCGAGCGCGATCGAACACGAAGCGGTGTTGAACACGCTGCGCGCGCTGGCGCGCCGTGGCTGGCGCACCACGCTGCTCCGGGTCGACCACTCCGGCATCGTCTCGCCGGATCGGCTGCGCGAGGCGATCGACCGCGACACGGCGCTCGTCTCGGTGATGCACGCCAACAACGAGATCGGCACGATTCAGCCGGTGGCGGCGCTCGCCGCGATCGCGCACGAGCACGGCGCGCTGATGCACACCGACGCGGTGCAGTCGGCGGGCAAGGTTCCGGTGGATGTCCGCGCGCTCGGCGTCGATCTGCTGTCGCTGTCGGCGCACAAGTTCAACGGGCCGAAAGGCGCCGGCATCCTCTGGATCAAGCGCGGCACGCGGATGCAGCCGACCGTCACCGGCGGCAAGCACGAGCGCAACCGGCGGGCGGGCACCGAGAACGTCGCGGCGATCGCGGGGCTCGGCGTCGCCTCGACGCTTGCCGCCGGTAAAATGAGCGCCGAGACGGCGCGCGTGTCGGCGCTGCGCGATCGGCTCGAGGCGGGCATCCTTGGCGCGGTGCCGGGGACCGCGGTGAACGGCGCGCGCGATCCGCGCGTGCCCAACACCACCAACATCAGCTTCGAGCGCGTCGAGGCCGAGAGTCTGCTGATTGCGCTCGATCTGGAAGGCATCGCCGTGTCCACCGGTTCGGCCTGCTCCTCGGGCACGCTCGAGCCGTCGCACGTGCTGAAGGCGATGGGGCTGCCCTCCCACCGCACGCAGAGCTCGCTGCGGTTCAGTCTCGGGATGTTTTCGACCGACGCGGAAGTCGACCGCGTCGTCGAGGTGCTGCCGCGGCTCGTCGAAAAATTGCGCGGCCTCACGCGCAAACCGGTACCTGTGTAGACATGCGGATCGTCGTCGCGATGTCGGGCGGCGTCGATTCGTCGGTGGCCGCGGCGCTGCTCGCCGAGCAGGGTCACGACGTCATCGGTCTGTCGATGCAGCTGTACGATCAGTCCGACGGACAGACGTCGTTCGGCAGCTGCTGTTCGATCGACGACCTCCACGACGCGCGACGCGTCGCGGCGGCGATCAAGATCCCCCACTACATCGTCAACTTCGAGAAACAGTTCGACGAGCAGGTGATCTCGAATTTCGTGGCTGAGTACGCCGCCGGACGGACGCCGCTCCCCTGCGCGCACTGCAACAGCGATCTCAAGTTCGCGACGCTGGCCGAGCGGGCCCGCGGATTCGGCGCAGACGCCCTCGCGACCGGGCACTACGCGCGCGTGGAGCGCGAGGCGAGCGGGCGCCAGCGGCTTCGCCGCGGAGCCGACGCCGCCAAGGACCAGTCGTACTTTCTGTTCTCGCTGACGCAGGCGCAGCTGGCGTGCGCCCTGTTTCCGGTCGGCGATCTCCCGAAGGCCGAGGTCCGCGAGTACGCGCGCCGGCGGCGGCTGCCCGTGGCCGACAAGCCTGACAGCCAGGAGATCTGCTTCATCCCCGACCACGACTACCGGTCGTTCGTGAGCAAGAGCGTGCCCGAGGCGGCGCGGGCGGGCGTGTTCGTGGACGAGAGCGGCCGCGTGCTGGGCAGCCACGCCGGCATCCACCGCTTCACGGTCGGACAGCGCAAGGGACTCGGCCTCTCCTCGTCGACCGGCGCGCCGATGTACGTGCTGGCGCTGCGCCCCGCAGATCGGCAGGTGATCGTCGGCCCCAAGGCATCGCTCGAGCAAACGAAGCTGACGGCGTCAGGGGTGAACTGGCTGATCGAAGAGCCGGCGGGATCGATGCCTGTTGCCGCACAGATCCGGCACCATCACCAGGCGGCGCCGGCCACACTGCGATCGCTCGGCCATGGACACGCTGCCGTGGTCTTCGACGCGCCGCAGCTGGCGATCTCGCCCGGCCAGGCTGTGGTGTTCTACGACGGGGACGCGGTGGTGGGCGGGGGTTGGATAGACTGACGCGGGAAGGAACCGCCGAGAACGCCGAAGAAACGTTACACCGACGCCAGGTGCTCCGGGATGTTGTCGAGGTGATGTTCGGCGTCGAGCGCGGCCATGCAGCCCGAACCCGCCGCGGTGATCGCCTGCCGGTAAATGTGATCCTGCACGTCGCCGCACGCGAACACGCCGGGCAGATTGGTCTTGGCACCGTCGTGCGTGACAATGTAGCCGTTCCGATCGAGCTCGAGCTGTCCGCGGAACAGCGACGTGTTGGGCGTGTGGCCGATCGCGACGAAGACGCCGTGCACCGCGATCTCCGTCTTGGCGCCGGTCTTGTTCGAGCGCAGGACCATCGCGGTCACTTCGCCTTTCCCGGTGTCCCTGATCTCCTCGACCTCGTGGTCGAGCATCCACGCGATCTTCGGGTTCGAGCGCGCCTTCTCCTGCATGATCTTCGACGCCCGCAGCGTGTCGCGGCGATGCACGAGCGTGACCTTCGACGCGAAGCGCGTGAGGAACACGGCCTCCTCCATCGCGGAGTCGCCGCCGCCCACCACGGCGATGTCCTGGCCGCGGAAGAAATAGCCGTCGCACGTCGCGCACGTCGAGACGCCGTGGCCCATCAGCGTCCGCTCCGACGGCAGCCCAAGCAGCCGCGCCGACGCGCCGGTCGCGATGATGAGCGTCTTGGTCAAGTACTCGCCCTCCGACGTCTTGATGACGATCGGCTGACTGCAGAGGTCGACGCTGGTCACGTTCCCCTGGATGATTTCGGTGCCGAACTTCTCGGCCTGCGCCCGCATCTCGCCCATGAGGTCCGGGCCCATGATGCCGTCGCGATGGCCGGGAAAATTCTCGACCATGGTGGTGAGCATCAGCTGACCGCCGGCTTCGACGCCTTCGATCATCAGCGGCTGCAGGTTGGCGCGGGCGGCATAGAGAGCGGCGGTCAGGCCCGCGGGGCCCGACCCGATGATGACGACGTTACGCGTTGAGGGCATTGGGCAATTGGGCAATTGGGTAATCGGGTAATCGGGTAATTGGGTGATTGGGTCATGGATTGAAAATTGGCGGACCACCCGGCAATCGATTACCAAATTACCCGATTGCCCAATTACCCAATCCGGTGTGATCAGATGTGTTTGTCGAGCACCTTCTTGAGGTCTTCCTTCTGCGCCAGCCCGACGACCGACTCGACGACTTCGCCGCCCTTGAACAGCAGCAGCGTCGGAATCCCGCGAATCTGGTAGCGCTCCGGGACCTTCGGGTTGTCGTCGATGTTCATTTTGCCGACGGTCACCCTGCCCGCATAGTCGGTGGCGAGCGCGTCCACCGTGGGGCCCAGCCGTTTGCACGGCCCGCACCACTCCGCCCAGAAGTCCACCAGCACCGGCGCGCCCGATTTCAGCACGGTGTCGTCGAAGTTCCCATCCGTAAAAGTCTGCACGTGTTCGGCTGCCATCGTCTCTCCCTAATCCGCCGAGGTGTTATCCCTGCGCCCTACGCTCTTCCAAGGCCCGCTGGTATATTTTGACGTACTCCCGTGCCGAACGGTCCCATGAAAAATCCTGGCGCATCCCGGCCACCTGGAGCGCTCGCCACGTGCCGGCATCCCCGAAGAGCGTGATCGCCCGGTTCAGCGCCTCGAGCAGCGCCACGGGCGTGTAGTCGTCGAACACGAAGCCGGTCGGGCGCGTGCCCGGGGGTCCGCCCGCGCGCAGCTTCGGCGCGGCAGGCGGGCAATCCACCACGGTGTCGGCGAGTCCGCCGACGCGGTGGACCACCGGCACCGTCCCGTACCGCATGCTGTACATCTGGTTGAGGCCGCACGGCTCGAACCGTGACGGCATCAGGAACATGTCGGCTCCCCCTTCGATCAGGTGCGCGAGCGATTCGTCGAACCCGATGCGCGCGCCGATCCGTTCCGGATAACGCGCCGCGAGCGCGCGCCACATATCCTGATAGCGCGCCTCGCCTGTGCCCAGGACGAGGAACGTGGCGTCGAGCCGGGTCAGATCCTCGAGCGCCGCGGCGATCAGATCGAGCCCCTTCTGATCGACCAGCCGCGACACCATTCCGATGAGCGGGCGCTGCAGCGTCGCCTGGTCCGCCGGCAGGTCGTAGCGCCCGAGCAGGGCGATCTTCGCCTCGCGCTTCCCCGAAAGATCCTCGGCGTCGAACGGTTTCGGGAGGAAGGGATCGTGCGCGGGGTCCCACTCGCGCGTGTCGATGCCGTTCAGGATGCCGGAGAGCGCCCCTCCCCGCGCGCGCAAGATGCCGTCGAAACCGAACCCGAACGCCGGCGTCTGGATTTCTTCGGCGTAGCGGCGGCTGACCGTCGTCAGCACGCTCGCGTCGTTGATGCCGCCCTTCAGGAAGCTGATGCGCCCGTAGAACTCGAGCCGATCGACGGCGAATTGCTCCCATCCCAGATCCAGACGAGGCAGCCAGTCCGGCTCCACGACACCCTGATACGCGAGGTTGTGGATCGTGAACACGCTTGGCATGCCGCCCAGCACGGGATGGCCCGCGTAGAGCGTCCGCAGATAGACGGGGGCGAGGCCCGCCTGCCAGTCGTGCGCGTGGACGAGCGTCGGAGGCGTTTCGCGGCGCGCGGCGTACTCGAGCGCGGCGCGCACCAGAAACGCGAAGCGGCGCGGGTTGTCCGGATAGTCGGTGGTGTCGACGCCGTAGAGGCCGTCGCGATCGTAGAGGTCCGGGCAGTCGACGAGGATCGCGCGCGCCTGGTCTGCGAGCCTCGCTTGGTAGAAGCCGGCGGCGCGCGTATAGCCGCCGACGCTGACGGGGAACGTGTCAGAGAGGGTGCCGGCCGACACGCCCCGGTACCGGGGCAACACAACCGTGGTGTCCCACCCGAGGCGCTGAAGCGCGGGCGGCAGCGCCCCCAGAACGTCCGCCAACCCGCCTGTTTTTGCGAACGGCCGCGCTTCCGCGCCGATGATCAGCACCGACGGGCGCGGGCGGGCCGTCTCTCCGGGCGTCGGCATCAGGGATCCGCGCGCGGACTAGACCCCGGCTTGGAGTTCGGACGCCGATGAAATCCCGCGCGGCACCTGGAGGTTCGGCATCGGCCGGCCCGCAAAGATCTTCTGGAGGGGCTTGGCAATCAGGCGCGCCCAGGTCGCCGAACGGTTGATGCGCGCGCTGTCGGTGGCGATGCCCGTGTTGGCGTACATCTGCCGGTACAGCTTCGAGATCAGCACGAATGCGATCCGCGACTTGACCGATTCGACGCAATGCGCGCGCGCCCAGATATTGCGCCAGCTATAGAAGCGATCCCACACGCCCTGCGTGCGCGCGCGGATGTCGTCGGCCGACATGACCGGGTGCGGCACGTACACCTTGGGCTGCAGGCCCTTGGGAATGAGCCAGTGCCGGGTGAGCGGAATCCCCTCGATGCGCGTGGGATCGGCTTCCATCGACTTTTCCCAGGCCGCGAAGTCGACCGTGCCCGGGAACGGCGTCAGCATCACGAACTGCGCGAACGTGATGCCCGAGCGCTCAGCCAGCTTCGCCGTCAGCTCGAAGGTCTCCGGACGGTCGCTCGGCAGCCCGAAGATGAACGAGCCGAGCACGTGCACGCCGTTGTGCCGGAACGCGCGCAGGCGATCGACCAGCTGCTCGCCGCTGTAGTTGAAGTCCTTGTAGACGTCCTTCAAGCCTTCCGGCGTGACGGCCTCGACGCCGACCAGCGCCCCCTTGATGTTCGCTTTCCTCATCGCCGCGAGAAATTCCGGATCCTCGGCGGCTTCCATCGTGATCTGCGTGAAGAACACCATGTCGTCGGGCAGCTCGGAGAGCGCCTGCATCAACTCGAAGCGTTCGGCGCGCATCGCCGTCAGCTCTTCGAGCCTCGTCTTGTCCTGGCGCCGCCCGGCCTTCGCGAGATCGTCCAGCGTGACCGGATAGAAGTTGTCGTCGGCGAGGGCGATGAACCGAAACCCGCGCCGCCGTAGATCCACGATCTCGCCGATCACCGCGTCCACGGTGCGCTGCCGCGGCCGCTGGCCGTCGGTCTTCCACACCGAGCAGAACGAGCAATGCTTCGGGCAGCCGCGCACGGTCTGGACCGACGCCCACATGTACTTGCCGGGCGGAATCAGCGACCACCGCGCGGGCTTGAAATCTCCGCCTTCGACCTTGCCGCCGTCGTACATCGGCAGCGGCGCCTTGCGCACGCAGTCCTCGATCACCCGCGCCCACACCAGATCGCCGTCACCCTTGACGATCGCGTGCGCCGCGCCCAGCGTCGTCGCCTCTTCCGGATAAAGCGTGGCATGGATGCCGCCGAAGACGACGTACGCGCCGCGCGCGCGCGCCACTTTCCCGATCTCGTAGCCTTGCACCGCGTTTCCCGTGTGGATGCCAATCCCAACGACGTCGCCTGCCGAAACGGCCGATGGATCCCACGGGTCCAGCGTCTCATCGGTGATGACCGGATCGCCGTACTGCTCGGGCGTCGCCGCTGCAAGAACGTATAGCCACCGAGGCGTAATCACCCCAACGCCGAACGCCAACGCACTGGGGTTGATGAGATGAACCTTCATTAATTGAGACTCCGTATCGAAACACTACACTCTGCGACCGTCGGGCGGTCCCCCATTCTGTCACACTTAGGGGCCCCTTTCGCCTGGAGTCCTACCGCCCTGGCTTCGCTCGTTCCAGAGCGCGCCCACGAGGGGCCTTCCCGTTCCGCCTCCTCTCGGCGGCCCTGCGCCGTGCACGTCAGCGACGACACCTCATGCCCCAGCGGCGCCTACTCTCGTCGGGCGCCAGCTCGATCCGCTTCCGGGCCAGCCGGGACGCTTCGCCGCGGTCCAGCTCGAGATCGAGATAGACCTTCTGCGGTCCAGTACAATCGCCGCGTGAACGATCGTCCCCCGCGCTCAGGCCGCGCAGACACGCGCGAGGTGCTCGAACTCAAACAGCTGAGGCTCTTGCAACCGGAGCTCGCCTCCGCCATCGACATGCAGCTCGCGCTCGTCGACATGCAGCGCCGTGTGCAGTCGCGCGTGCCGCTGCCGCGCATTGCGGTGGATCCGGCATGGGCGCGCGCGCAGCAGGCGGAGGGACGTCCGCTGGTGCGGTTCGGCGACATCCCGCTCGAGTGGAGCGACTTCCGCCTGACGCTTCGCCAGACGGCCGATATCCTCCTGCGCTTCGAGGCGCTCGAACGCGCCGACCATGAGCAGATCGTCGCGCTGGGGCGCGACGGCAACGCGCTGGAGCCGCTTGTCTCCACCTGGTACAACGCGACGTCAGGCGTCGAGGCCGGCACGGACCCGCGCAACCGCGCGCCGTCGGAGGCGCCCGCCGGCCTGGATCAGGTGCTGGTGCTCGCGCTGCGCCCCTTCCTTGTGCGCTGCGCGGAGTCGCTCACGCCGCAGGTCGATCTCACGACGTGGACGCACGGCCACTGCCCCATCTGCGGCTGGGAAACGGACTTCGCCGTGATCACCGCGAACGCCGAGCGCCGGCTCTTCTGCGGACGCTGCGTCGCGCAATGGAGCTTCGCCCCGCTGACGTGCCCGTTCTGCGCCAACGACGATCGCGCGCTGATCACATCGTTCGCCACGCGCGATGGACGGTATCGCGTGTACGCGTGCGATGTCTGCCGGCGCTACCTCAAGGCGTACGACGCGCGCCACGCGCAGCGCCCGGTGATGGTCGCCGTCGATACGATCGCGACGCTGCCGCTCGACGCGGCGGCCATGCAGCGGGGCTATGTCGGCTAGCCGAGGTACCGGGACCACGAAGATACGACGACACGACGGCTCACGAAGAAGAACAACTCTTCCTCGTGTCTGTTCGTGAACTGCTTGTGTTGGTGGTTGCGTGTTACGGTTGCGGCTGCGGTGTCACTGGTTTCGCCGCGAAGAGCGTGGACGCCTTCGACGAAACCCAGTTGAAGAGGTTGCGCGATTCCATGAAGCGGCCCGCGTTGGATCGCGCGCCGAACACGACGACCGCGACATTCTGACCGCCCTGGGGCAGGCGCAGGACGGTGGCCAGGCAGTAGCCGGCCTTCGAAATGAAGCCGGTCTTGCCCGCCCGCACTTCGACGTCGGTCCGGCCGAGCAGATGGTTCGTGCTGTGGAACGTGATCGGCCGCTTCCCGCCAGCGTAGACCGTGTACGCGTAGGTGCGCATGATCGACGAGATGCGCTCGTCCTGAGACGCGTGCGTGATGAGACGCGCCATGTCGTACGCCGACGACACGTTCTCGGACAGCAGACCGGACGGGTCGGCGTAGTGCGTACTCTCCAGACCGAGCTCGGCCGACTTCTCGTTCATCCGGCGGATGAATCCCTCCGAGCCCTGCGGCGAGACGCGCGCGAGCGCTCGCGCAGCGGCGTTGTCCGACGCGATCAACAGCAGGTGCAGCAGGTCGTCGGTCGTCACCCTGTCGCCCTGGTGCAGGTGCGTCGTCGATGCCTGAAAGACGTCGCTGCGCGCGACGGTGACCGGCTGCGACATGTCGGGGTTGTTCTCGAGGAACACGGTCGCCGTCATCACTTTGGTGATGCTGGCGATCGAGCGCTGGCTCTGCGAGTTCTCTTCCCAGAGCACTTCGTTGGTCTCGGGGTTGTAGATGATCGCCGCGGCCGCGCGCACGTCCGGGACCAGGTCACCGCTCGCCGCCACTTTGTAGCGCGGCAGGACGGTGTCGGCCATTTCGCGCGCGGTGGCCACAGCGCGGGCTCTCGCGAGCTTCACTTTGCGCGACTGCGAACGTTCGGCGGAATACGCGGTGACCCTTTTTCCATGCCCCTTCGGGCGGGCCTTGACGGCCGCGTCGGATGAGGTGGCGCCCAGCGTCACAAGGCCGACGAGCACAAGAGGGCCTACGCAGAAAACTGTTTTTCTGATCACTTGAGCTTTCCCGAACCAAAGGGTTGGTAAGGCGACCCGGGGAGTGTAGCAGATAATTGATGGACTGCAAGGGGATTATCGCCACGGATGAGCCGACACGCCATACGGTTGAGCCCCACGCCTCTGCCCGGACCAAGTCCTGTGCCACAATGCCCGAACCGTTGGGAGGCGCTCATCTCCTTAGTTATCGGACCGAGCGCGTCTGGCAACAGCACAAAGTTAGGTCTCCACGTGCTCATATATGACGGCCCGTGAACAGGAATACGGGGCGCTCCGGGCGACCATCCGCGAACGCGGGACCGCCCGGGTGTGCCTGTTCACCGCGGGAATCGCCGCCTGGACCGCAGCCACGATCGCCACGGCTGCACTGGCGTCGACGCCGATTGCGACCCTGCTGCCCTTGCTCCTGCTGGCGGCGGTGTTCGAGGCGGTGTTCGCGCTCCATGTGGGCGTGGAGCGGATTGGCCGCTACATCCAGGTGTTTTACGAATCGGACCGGTCGGATGGGTCGAGGGAGTCAGGTGGACCGGATGGGTCGAATGCGCCGGAAGCGGCTGGTGGGGCTGGCGGGTGGGAGCACGCGGCGATGGCGTTCGGCCGCCCGGCCGGCGCCGCGACAACCGACCCGCTCTTCACGATCCCCTTCCTGCTCGCCGCGCTGTTCAACGCCGCACCGGCACTGATCGCGGATCCGGCTCGGGTCGAACTGGTGTTCATCGCCGGCGCCCACGCCCTCTTCGTCCTCCGCCTCATCGTCGCGCGCCAGACGGCGGGCAAGCAGCGAACAATCGATCTCGAGCGTTTCCAGCGGATGCAGCGGCGAGGCTGAAGCCCACCCCTGATCGGGAAGCCCAAGGGCCGTCCCTCGTCACTTCTGCGCGAGCGCGACGGTCACCAGCAGCGCGTGCTGCGTCCCCATCCACGCGTCGGTCGTGTCGAACGATTCGGTGAGCGCATGCGCATCGCGCCCGCGGCCGCCGCCCCCGATCGTGATCGCGGGAATCGTCAGGCTCATCGGAATGTTCGAGTCGGTCGATCCTTCACCGAGGGTCGACGTGAACCCGAGCACCGTCGCCGCCGCCAGCCCGCTGCGCACGATCGGCGAATTCTCCGGCGTCGACCCGGCGGGCCGATCGCCGACGAGCTCCTTGACCACCGTGATGACACCCGGCTTGCCCCACCGTTGATTCTCCTCGAGCACCGCGGCATCCACCGCCTTGTGGAAATTGACGTCCACCGCCGCCAGCGACGCGGCATCGGACGAGCGCATGTCCACCTCAATCCACGCGTCGAACGGAATGGAGTTGACCGAGGTGCCGCCTCCCGTGCGTCCGACGTTGAACGTCGTCCGCGGCTGCTTGGGCACCTGGATTTCCTGGATCTTGGCGATCGCGCGCCCCATGGCGCCCATCGGGTTGGCCAGCCCGAACGCGCCGAAGCTGTGCCCGCCCGGGCCCTTGAACGTCACGCGGTAGCGATGGCTGCCGACGGCGACGTTGGTCACGTGGACGCCGGTCCCGTCGATCGACACGAAACGATCGATTCGATCCTTCAATGTGACCTTGAAGAGCTCCTTCACGCCGCGCAGATCGCCGAGCCCTTCCTCGCCCACGTTCGCCACGAACGTGATCGAGCCCGGCGTCTTCACGTTGGCCTTTTTCATCTCGCGGATGATCGCGACCATGACCGCCAGGCCGCGGCAGTCGTCGCCGATGCCGGGGCCGTGCAGCACGGCGCCCTCGCGCTTCACCTTCACGTTGGTCCCTTCAGGGAACACGGTGTCGAGATGCGCCGCCAGCACGAGGTGCGGCCGCGGCGCGGCGCCCGCATAATCGCCGAGCACGTTGCCAACCGTGTCGATGCGCACGTTCTGCAGACCGAGCTGCTGAAACACGCGCTTCAACTCCTGCCCCCGGACGTCTTCCTTGAACGCCGGCGCCGGAATCTCGCAGAAGCGAATCTGATCGTCGATGGTCTGCGCCTCGCTCGCCTTGACGGCGTCGAGGGCGCTCTTCACCGCCGGATCCTTCAGCAGATCGCCGGGCGACGGCGACCCGCTTTGTGCGTGCACCACGCCGATGATCAGCGCGAGCAGCAGACCGCCCGAGAACACGGATCGCAACACGTCAACCTCCCCGCCGCAGCAAAAGCCAGGAGAAATGGTATCCCAGTGCGCAAGCGGCCCCACAATCCAAATCTTCGGATTCGGCCACCGGATGCAAAGCGGACGTAAAACTTTTATGGTCCGAAGCAGACAAACGCGAATATCCTCGGGCACAGAGACATCTCGAGTTATGTCGTGACGAGGAGGAGACCTGTGACACGCACATTCTTTCGGGTGCTTGTGGCGCTGGCGGTGATTTCCGCACTCGGGCTCGCTCCGGCCGCCGCGCAAGAAATGCGTGGCCGGATCACGGGCGTCGTGACCGACACCTCTGGCGCCGTCCTGCCGGGCGTGACCGTGACCGTTGCCGGCCCGGCGCTCATTCAGGCGCAGACCACAGTGACCGGCGGGGACGGCACGTACCGGTATCCTGCCCTGCCGCCGGGACTCTACACGGTCGGCTTCGAGCTGGGGGGCTTTCAGACCGTCAGGCGCGAAGGCATCCGTCTCGGCCTGAACCAGACGCTCAGCGTCAACGCCGAACTGCAGCTGTCGGCGCTGCACGAAACGGTCACGATCACGGGCGAGTCGCCCGTCGTCGACGTCAAGAGTACGACGGTGGGCACCAACTTCACGAAGGAACTGCTCCAGGACATCCCGAACGCGCGCGACGTCTGGGCTGCGATGGCGCAGGCGCCCGGCTTCCAGATGAACGCCTACGACGTGGGCGGATCGCACACCGGCACCCAGACCGGTTATCAGACCTACGGCGTCGGCGATCAGAACAAGACGCTGCTCGAGGGCATCAACGTGACCGAGGGCACGGGCGGGAACGCCGGCTACTTCGACTTTGGGAGCTTCGAGGAGTTCCAGCTTGGCGGCTCGGGCAACATGGGCGAGCAGTCGGGCGTCGGGGCATTCCTGAACCTCACCATCAAGTCGGGCGGCGACAAGTTCGGGTCGCAGCTCTACTACGACTATGTGAGCGACAGCACGTTGTCCAACAACGTTCCCAGCGCATTCGGAACGCCCGGCGCGGTCGACTCGCTTGGGTTCAGGGCGCCGACGATTATCGACCCGGCGACGGGTGCGCGGCTCGGGCTGTCGCGCGGCAACCCGATCACCAAGCAGTACGACTTCAATGTCAGCGCAGGCGGGCCGATCAGGAAGGGCCGCCTCTGGTATTTCCTGAGCTATCGCGACAACAATCAGTACAAGACGATTCTCGGGCTTCCGGGCGAGGAAGCGCAGAGTCAGCTCGTCAACAAGACGGCCAAGGTCACCTACCAGCTCAGTAAGTCGAACCAGCTTATCGGGTACTACAACGAGCGGACGAAATTCCAGCCGCTGCGCGATCTGTCGCTCGCGATTCCGGTATCGGCCGCGAACTGGCAGAGCTCGAAAAACCGGCCGCAGAAGATCGAGTGGACGAGCGTGTTGAGCAGCCGGGCGTTCCTCGACGTGCAGGCCTCGCACTGGGGCAACTACTTTCCGCTGTATCCGACGCAGACCAAGTCGACCTCGACCGAGGGGGTGCCGGTCGGGCGCATCGACCTCGATACGAGCCAGCAGTCCGGCGCATCGGACTATTACCACGACCGGACGACGCTGAAACCGCAGTTTTCGGGCACACTCTCGTACTTCCTCGATCGTTTCGCGGGCAACCACAACTTCAAGTTCGGTCTCGAGATCTATCGCGAGCGGCGCAAGTTCCTGCGATTCCAGCCGGGCAACGTCTACTATCGTGACCGCGGCACGAGGACGAGCGAAATCGACATCTACAACACGCCCAACACGGGGATAGACGATTCGGCGTCCACCGGCATCTACGCGCAGGACGGCTGGAGCGTGACGCGACGCTTCACCATCAACGCCGGTGTCCGGTTCGATCGCTACAAGATCGGCTGGCCCGAAAACAGCTTGACGCCCGAGCAAACCGCGTACTTCCAGCAGGTGTCGACACCAGAGACCACCGTGGTGGATCTCAAGTCGGCGAGCCCTCGGCTCGGCTTCGCGTGGGACCTGACGGGCAACGGCAAAACCGTGTGGAAGGGCTTCTTCGGACGGTTCTACTTCAATCCGAGCACCGACATCACGTCACTGGAGAATCCGGTCGGCCAGGCGGCATTCCGGTATCAGTTCAACGATCTGAACGGCAACAAGATCCTGGACGGGCCGCAGGAGCTGGGCCGCCTGATCACAACCGTTGGCGGTGCCGGGTTCGTCAAAGTGGACCGCGACCTGCAATTTGCGTACGGTCAGGAGGCGTCCACGCACGTCGAGCGGGAGATCGCGCCGTACCTGTCCGCGCGCGGGTCGTACGTCTACAAGAACACGCGCAACGGCTGGGCCGAAGTCGACCTGGCGCGGGTCAACGCCTATACGATTCCCTTCGCTTTCACCGACATCGGCCCCGACGGTGTGCGGGGCACCGCCGACGACCAGCAGGTCATGCTGTTGGACCGTCCGGCCGGGACGCCTTCTGCGCGGACCTTCACCAACCCCGGCCGCGTTCCCGGCGTGCCTGCGCTCAATGGCGATTACCACACGATCGAGTTCGCGCTGAACCGGCGGTTCCATGACAAGTGGTTGCTGCTCACCTCCTTCGAGAACACATGGGCGAACGACTTCCGCGGCACCACCACCGGAACGGGCGCGCTCGACGTCGTTCGGCAGGCCACGAACACGCCGACCGGCAGCGGAAATGTCATGGGGCAACCGAACCGGCGGCGGCTCGGATCGCAACAGACCACGTTCTGGAACTACAAGGTCGTCGGCCGCTACGTGTTCCCGTACGATTTCGGCGTCAGCGGCTCGTACAAGCTGCAGAGCGGCTACAACTGGGGGCGCAACACCAGCGTTCCCTTGCCGAATGCCGGCAGCGAGTCGGTCCTGATGGAGCCGCTCGAGTCGAACCGCACGGCGAACGTCCACATATTGGATTTCAGGGTGGAGAAAGGCTTCAGAGTGGGTCGCGCGGGCAAGGTGACGGGCATGATGGACCTGTTCAACGCGCTCAATCAGAATCCGATCACGGGGTTCCGCACCGTCACCGGCCCGCGCTTCAAGGAGGTCATCGCGGTGCTCGATCCGCGCGCCGCGCGGTTCGGCATTCGCTGGGATTTCTGATAGTTGGTAGCGGTCGCTCGTCGTTAGACTCGACTACGCTAAACTCCGCTGCGAGATGCATGGAGCGCGGCGCACCCTGGTTGTTCTCTACGCCGCGTCCGGGGCCGCCGCGCTCATTTACGAGGTCACGTGGACGCGGCTGCTGACGCTGCAGCTCGGTCATACGGTCGCCGCGGCCAGCACCGTGCTCGCGGCGTTCATGGGAGGC
>JRHI01001380.1_pt1 | contig 20628 bp, 18 predicted proteins | sample 215371 | NCBI WGS metagenome assembly JRHI01 (sample SAMN02929681, study PRJNA255918) | sediment metagenome | biome: cave system; feature: Ice Cave; material: Sediment; isolation source: sediment from deep within a dark volcanic ice cave with no known source of... ...
GCGTGCCCTGGTGGTCCTCGTGGAGGAAGCGCTCGAAGAGCAGGTCGTGCTCCACCGGGTCGACGCGGGTGATGCCCAGCAGGTAGGCGACGATGCTGTCGGCGGCGCTCCCCCGCCCCTGCCCGGGGATGCCGCGCTCGCGGGCGAACCGCATGATGTCCCAGGTGATGAGGAAGAACTCGGCGAGCCCGGTGGTCTCGATCACCCCGAGCTCGCGCCGCAGCCGCGCCCGCACCGGCTCGGTCACCGGGCGGTAGTGGCCGGGGAGCGCCTCCTCGCAGAGCCGGCGCAGCACCGAGAGCGGGGTCTCGCCCTCGGGCACCGCGAAGCCGGGGAAGCGCACGTCGCTGAAGTCGAGCGCGAGGCTGCACTGTGACGCCAGGTGGGCGGCGTGGTCGAAGGCCTCGGGGTGCTCGCCGAGCAGGGCGCGCAGCTCCACCTCGGACTTGACCCGGTGCTCGGCGTTGGGCAGCAGCAGGCCGTGGGCGGCGGCGCGGTCGAGGGTGGTGCGGTGGCGGATGGCGGTGAGCAGGTCGAGCAGCGGCCTGTCCGCCGCGGTGGCGTGGACGGGCGTGTTCGAGACCACCGCCGCCAGCCCGCAGCGGCGTGCCAGCGCCGCCGTCTCCGCCACCAGCCAGCCGTCGGCGGGATGGAGGTGATGGGTGAGCAGCAGCACCAGGCGGTCGCGCCCGAAGGCCTCGCGCAGCCGGTCGGCGGCGTGCGCGGCGGCGCGGCGGTCACCGCGGAGCAGGGAGGCGGTGATCTCCGACTCCGGGCCTCCGGCGAGCACGGTGCAGCCGTCGAGCTCGGCGGGGTCGAGCACCGCGGGAGGACCGGTGGCGGGACGGCGGGTGGAGGGCAGCGACGGCCAGCCCTCGGGGAAGGGCCCGGCGGTGGTGCGCAGCGCCGCCGGACGCTCCGGCGGCGGCAGGTGGCGGGGGGAAGCCGGGTGTCCTGACTCGGGGGGGAGTACCTCCCCCCCATTCGCGCCGGCTCGCGACCTCGTCGGAACCGTGATCCCACTGATATCCAGCCGGGGCTGGCCCTTCTCGCCGGCGAGCTGGGCGGCGCTCACCGCCCGGCAGAGCTGGCGGTAGCCCCGGGAGCTGCGGGCGATGAGGCGCAGCCGGCTGCCGCCGGCGAGGTCGAGCTCGACCCCGATCACGGGGTGGATGCCGGCCGCGCGGGCGGCGTGAGCGAGGGCGACGGCGCCGTAGAGGCCGTTGCGGTCGCAGATCCCGAGCGCCCCGAGCCCGGCGGCGGCGGCGGCGGCGACCAGTTCGCGGGGCGACGAGGCGCCGTCGAGGAAGGAGTAGTGGGAGCGGGCGGCGAGCTCGGCGAAGCCCGTTGACATCACCACTTTTCCGTGTATACTCCACACCAGTCGTTTCGCTGTCGAACATGCCACGGAGAGGAGGAGGCGGAGTGAGGCCCCGGCCGGACACCCCCATCCACACCCCCTTCCCCTGCACCCCCCATCCCGTCCGCCGTCGGCCCGAGGGGCTGGACCGCCGCTCTCCGAGCACTCCCGCCAGCACACGACCGGCCGTGTCCCGGCCGCCGAACCTCGCCGGCCCCTCCCCGGCGGGGCACTCCGGCGGCCCGGGGCACGGTGTCAGTCATAGCGACGCACCACCGTCCAGCGGAGGGTGTCGAGCTCGCGGCACAGCTCCAGGCAGTCACCCCCGGCCACCAGGCAGCGGCGGTACTCGCGGCGCACCGGCACCCGCCACCAGTCGGTCTCCACGACCCAGCGGTTGACGGTGCGGGTGACCGCCCGCCACCCCCCGCCGGTGCGCACCGCGGTGGGGCTGCCGTCGGCGGCGACGCGCACCTGCTCCCCCTCCCCCGCGTCGAGCAGCTCGGTCACGGCCGGCCCACCGTGACCGGGACTGGCGCCGCCGGCTCCCAGGCGAAGCGGCGCTCGGGCAGGTCGCCGGGGTCGAGGGTGAGCCGTGGCCGCACCACGGTGGCGGTGCCGAAGCGGTCCTGGAGGCGGGCCACGGCGCTGGCGACGGCGTCTCGCTCGGCGTCGCCGCGCCGCCAGAGCTCGACCTGCCGCCCCGAGGCGGTGGAGAGCTCGTCCACCTCGAGGCGCAGACCGGCCACCGGTCCCGTGGGCACGAGGGCGCCGAGCAGCCCGAGCACCGTGGCCCACAGCTCGGCGGCGGAGCCGGCCGGGGCGGGGGGGACGCGGGTTCCCGCCGCCACCGGCCCCGCCTCGCCCTCGAGGACGAGACCGACTCGCCCTGCCGACAGGCCGCGCTCTCGCAGCCGGGCGCCGAGGACGCGGCAGGTGCGCTCGGCGCAGCGGCTCAGCAGCTCGCGGTCGGCGGCATCGCCCTCGATGACCAGCCGCTCGACCAGCGTCCGCGGAGCGGTGGCGGGGGTGACCGGCGCCTCGTCCTCGCCCCGGGCGTAGCGGTGGACGGCGAGGCCGGCGTCGCCGCCGAACTGGCGGCCGAGGTCGGCGGGCGAGAGCGCGGCGACGGCGCCCAGGCAGTCGAGCCCGAGGGTGCCGAGCCGGGCCAGGATGGCGGCGTCGACGGGGAGCAGACCGATTGGCAGCGGCGCCAGGAAGGCCGCCTCCCCGCCGGGACGGACCCGGCGGACGTGCCGCGGGGTGCTCACCCGCGCCGCCATCCAGGCGGTGAAGCGCGAGCCCGCGACCCCCACCGCGGGAGCGCTCCCCAGCCCCCGGGTGAGCGCCCGCGCCGCCGCCGCCGCCCAGGCGGCCTCGCCGGGGTGCTGGGCGTGGTGGCCGCCGAGGTCGGCGTAGGCCTGCTCGTCGCCCATCTCCACCGAGGGCACCACCGCGCAGAGCTCGCCGAGCGCGGCCTCGCGCAGCCGCGCCGCGGCCTCGACGTCGAGGTCGACGAACACCGCCTGGGGACAGAGCTGCTGCGCCTGGCGGAGGGGCTGGCCGGGACGCACCCCCGCCGCCCGGGCGGCCGCCGAGGCGGCGAGCACCGGCAGCCGCAGCACCGGCGCGCCGCCGACGATCACCGCCTCGGTGCGCAGCTCGGGGTGGCGCTGCCACGCGGCCAGCAGGCCGAGGTGGTCGAAGTGGGCGCAGAGGAAGCGGGCCACAGATCCCTACCCGGTGGCGGGCAGAGCGGGGGAGGCGGGCAGCACGGGCAGCACGGGCAGCGCCGGAGCCACGGCGGCCGGCTGCTGCCGGGACGGCTCCTCGACCACCGCGGGCAGGCCCACCACCTCGGCGGTGGCCTGGGGGCGGGGATAGCGGAGAAGCAGCGCCGCCTCGTTCTTCTGGGCGCTGACGCGCCCGGTGGGGGGGACTCCCCCCAGGCCACCCCCCACCTTCGACTTCACCACCGTCAGCCGCACCCGCAGCCCGGTGACGTCGCCGTGCGCCAGCTGCCAGTCCAGCGGTGCACAGGCGACGGTGAGCGAGGAGGCATAGGCCAGCGGCGCCGCCGGGGGCGAGGGAGCGGAGACGCAGGCCACCGCACCCCGCCCCTGGACCGCGCCCACCAGCGCGGAGAGGGCGTGCTCCCATCCCCGCTCACGCCCGGCGGCGCTCCCCAGGGCGACCGCCAGCCAGGGCACCCCGGCGGCGACCAGGGTCCGGGCCATCGCCAGACCGGGCCCCAGCGCCCCTCCGGGAGGACGGACCACGTAGCAGGCGTCGAGGTCGGCGCCGAGGTCGGCGAGGAAGCCGGGGTCGAGGGTGCCGGCGAGGTCGACGTAGGCCACCGCCATGCTCCGGCTGGCCCGGGCGGCGAAGGCCTGGAGGAGGGTGAGCCGTCCCGTCGCCCGCCCCCGCTCGCCGGTGAGCACGGAGATCCGGCCGCAGGGGAGGCCCCGGGGAAGCACCTCGTCGAGCACGGGGATGCCCGTCGACCACGCCTCGACGGGGTCGGGGTCGCCCCCCCACCGCACCGCCGCGTGACCGTGACGGCGCTGGAGGCGGCCAACCACCTCGTCGAGTGCTGCCGGAGGGCGCTGACGCGACATCTCCTCTCATCCCGCACACCCACTCACCACGTCGGTCCCGGCCTCGAACAGGGGAGCGAAGGGAGAGGGCGAGAGGCTGGGCGGCGAGTATAGCGAACATCTGTTCGTGGTCGCAAGCCAGAGTGGCCGCCGCTGCCGAGACCCGGAGGGAGATGAGCACCTAGCATTCCGAGCCATGCCGGAGGCGGTGCATTCGGCGGTCGAAGCCATGCCGGCAGAGACCCTTCGCCCCGGAACTCCGAGGTTCGATTGCGCCGCACACGGCGCGGTCGGTTCTACTTCAAAGGTCTTCGCCGAGCTCACTATGACCTCCGGCTCCACGGACCCGGAGGTGGCGAAGACGCCCCCATCCCGTACCCTCTGCCCCTCCAGACAGGAGGCCAGGCCGTGGCTCGCATCGCCATCACCGGTGGGACCGGTTTCGTCGGCATTCACACCTCGCGCGCCCTCGCCGCGGCGGGTCACGACCTGCGGCTGCTGGCGCGGGGCACCCGCAGCGGGCCGCGCCCGGCGGGGGCGGAGTGGGTGCGCGCCGACGTGGTCGGCGGCGAGGGCCTCGTCGAGGCGCTGCGGGGCTGCGACGCCCTCGTCCACCTGGTCGCGATCATCCGCGAGAAGGGCGGCCAGACCTTCGCCCGGGTGAACGCCCAGGGCACGGCCAACGTGGTCCGCGCCGCCGCCGAGGCGGGGGTCGGCCACATCGTCCACATCAGCGCCATCGGCGTCGACCCCGACCCGCGCTACGCCTACCTCGCCTCCAAGTGGGAGGGGGAGCAGGCGGTGCGCGGCGGCGCCGTGCCCTTCACCGTGCTCCGGCCCAGCCTGGTCTTCGGTCCCGGCGACGGCTTCTTCACCGTGCTCGCCAAGCTGATCCGGCTGAACCCGGTGGTGCCGGTGGTGGGCGACGGGCGGGCGCTCTTCCAGCCCATCGCCGTCTCCGACCTCGCCCGCATCATCACCATGTGCATCGAGCGCGGGCCCTCCGGCGCGGTCCACGAGGTGGGCGGCCCCGAGCACCTCACCTATGAGCAGATCATCGACATCATCAAGGCCGAGACCGGCCGGCGCCGGCGCAACGTCCACGTGCCGGTCGGCGCGATGCGCCCCCTCGCCGCCGTCTTCGAGAAGCTGCTCCCGAACCCCCCGGTCACCCCCGGACAGCTCCGCCTCCTGGAGAAGGAGAACGTGACCCGGGTCGACGCCGTGGCCACCCAGTTCGGGTTCGACCCCCTGCCCCTCGAGGGCAACGCCGCCTACCTGCAGGACTACTGACCGAACCGCGGGAGCGGGCTTCCGGGTCCCCCGCCGTAAAGGATTGTTCAGCACCGGACACAGGGGTGATTCCCTGGTCACAGGGCGGCGATGCGGCGAGATGCGTCCGCCGCGCGGACGTACGGTGCCGGTGTCGGCTTCAGAAAGGGCAAACCCTCCGCAAGGCGGGGACGCAAAGCCTCGGGTCTCGACAGGAGATGGCCGGGCTGCCAACGAAGTGACAGGCAGGGGCCGACAGCCAGGAGGGATGCTGTCATGGCCCCGGAGACGACCGCGCAGGCGGCGGGCGAGACCCTGGAGACCCCCCGGCGGCGCCGCCTCCGGCACGGCTCGAATCTCCTCCTCGGCGCCGCCCTGATCGTCTCCGCCACCGCCGGCTCGCTGTGGGTCACCGGCGTCGGCGCGCGGGTCGCCGCGGCCAGCCCCAGCTCCGCCGCCCGGTCGATCGCGATCCCGGCCCCGGCCGCCACCCCGGGCCTCACCGGCAGCCTCCCGGTCGTCGTCACCCTGCCCTCGGGGCCCGCCAACACCCTGCTCAGCGGCGACGGCAGCCTGAACACCACGGTCACGAGCTACTCCGACTGCAGCGGCGCCACCGAGCTCACCCACATCAGCGCGGCGATCGACACCTGCGTGAGCGGCCGCACCTACTTCGTCGGCCACAACGCCGGTGTCTTCACCCCGCTGCTCGACCTCGGCGTCGGGTCGATCATCACCTGGTACGACAACGGCGGCGCCGCCCACCGGCTGCGCATCGTCGAGGTGCGCGACAACTGGCTCCGCGACGACGGCGTGCCGCCGCTGGCGAACGACAACGTGGTCGCCCAGTTCCAGACCTGCGAGACCGCCTACCCCGACGGCTCCCACGACCGCATCCTCGACGCCGTCCCCGCCTGACCCTCAGGAGGCGAGGGCCGGGTGCGCCGCCGCGGCTGACGGGGCCGAGCGCAGGAAGCGCACCGGGGTGATGCCGTCGCCGGCTCCGTAGCCGAGCACCGAGCCCGCCGGCGGTCCCGCCAGCCAGCCCTCGACCACGGTGGCGTAGACCTCGCGCAGGTCGACGGCGCGCACCATGTTGCCGTCCTTGTCGAGGCTGGAGAGCGAGGGCTGGGCGCCGTAGAGGCCGCCGGCAACGCCGTCGCCGACGAGGAGCACGGGGGCGGCGGTGCCGTGGTCGGTGCCGCCGCTGCCGTCCTCGTTCACCCGGCGTCCGAACTCCGAGAACGTCATGAGCATGTACTGCTCGGGGTGGCCGGTCGCCAGCGCCAGGTCGTGGAAGCGGGCGATGGCGGCGTCGACGAGGCCGAGCAGGCGGTCGTGGTTGGGATTCTCCGCGGCGTGGTCGTCGAAGCTCCCCAGCGTCACCATGGCGATCTCGACGCCGAGGCTGGAGGTGAGCAGGGTCATCGCCGTGGCCACCTGGTCGGCGAGCGTCCCCGTCCCCGGGGTCGCCCCCCTGGCGAGCGCGGCGATGGCGCGCACCGCGCCCACGGTGGTCCGGCCGCCGCTGAGCAGCGCGTCGGTGGCGGCGTCGCCGCTGGTGCCGCTGCAGCAGTCGAGGTAGCCCTGGTGGAGACGCGCCGCCTCGCTGTTGGGCGTGTCGGCGCCGTCGTCGAAGTGGAAGCCGCCGAGCGAGGAGATGGCGACGCCGCTGGTCTGCTCACCGGTGAGCACCTTCGGCAGGCTGTTGCCGATGCTCACCGCGCGCAGCGCGCCACCGCGCCCGGGGGTGCGATCGAGGTACCGGCCCAGCCATCCCGACCCCTGCCGCACCACGGGGTTGCCGGACTGCCAGATGTCCATCGAGCCGAAGTGCGAGAGATCGGGCTTGTCGTAGCCGACCCCCTGGACGATGGCGACCCGCCCCTGCTGGTAGAGCGACTGGAGCTTCGCCAGGTTGGGATGGAGGCCGACCCCGGGGCTGCCGGGCAGGGGCAGCACCTTCGCCTGGGGGATGTTGATGAGCGGACGCTTCGCGTAGTAGTCGCTGCTGCCGTAGGGGACGACGGTGTTGAGCCCGTCGTTGCCGCCGGCGAGGAGCATGACGATGAGCTTGCGGCCGGTGCTCGGGGTGGCGCCGGCGGCCGCGACCTGCAGCGCGGTGGCGTCGAGCCACATCGGCGCGATCACGGTGGCGGCTCCCAGGGTGCCGCCAAGGCGGAGGAAGTGGCGTCGGGTGATCTGCATCGTCGTCACCGCAGGTTGTAGTCGGGCGAGGCGAGGAGCAGGGTGAGCACGCCCCGCGCCACGGTCTTGTCGTCGGCGTGGGCGGCGCGTGCCGCGGTCACGTAGCTGCTGAGCGCCGCGGAGGTCGCGGGCAGCAGGTCGAGCAGGCCGAGCCGCAGCATCCACGGCTGCGGCGCGGGCGCCGGGGTGCCGTCGAGCAGGGCGCCGAGCTGGTCGTCGGTGACCAGCTGCGCGGCGCGGGCGGCGAAGTTGTAGCGGGCGAGCAGGGTGGCGGTGTTCGCCCAGGCGGTGCCGCCGTGCCAGCCGGCCACGTTGGGCGGGTCGAAGAGGACCTGCCCCATCCTGATGCACTCCTGCGCGAGCAGGTCGTTAGGCGCGGTGCGGTTGCCGGGCTGGCCGAGCAGCGACTCGACGTACCCCAGGGCACCGTCGCCGCGGGCCAGGTTGAGCCCGCGGATGGTCCCGGCGACGAGCTCGGCGGGCGACTTGATGTTGCGCGCGGCGCCGTCGGAGAACTCCGGGCGGAGCAGCAGCACGCGGAGCATCGGCTTGACCTGGTAGTTCGAGGCGACGAAGGCGTCGGCCATCGCCTGCACCACCTGCGGCTCCGGGTCGGGACGGTGGAGGAAGCCGGCGAGGCGCCGGGCCACGTGGTGGGCGGCCACCGGTCCCTGCGGATGCCGGTCGAGGACGATGTCGACGACGTCGGCGGCTCCCCACCCGCCGGTCTGGCCGAGGAGGGTCTTCGACCCCGCATCGTGGAGGGCGGGGTTGAGGGCGGCGTTGCCCTGGGCGTCGACGGTGTACCCGGTGAAGGCGCGCGCCGCCTCGCGGACGTCGTTCTGGGTGTAGCCGGCGTCGTGGCCGAGGCTGAACAGCTCCATGAACTCGCGGCCGTAGTTCTCGTTCGGCCTGCCCTTGCGGTTGGTGTCGCCGTCGAGCCAGATCAGCATCGCCGGGTCGGCGGTGATCGCCCTGCAGAGCGCCCGGAAGTCGCCGGCCGCCTGGCTGCGGAGCAGCCGGTTCTGGCCCAGCATCAGCCCCAGCCGGCGCACCTTCACATAGCCGGTGGCGAAGTGCCCGTGCCAGTACAGGGTCAGCTTCTCCTCCAGGGGGTAGGCGGTGGTGGCCATCCGCTGCATCCACCAGCGCTGGTACGGCTCGGAATTGGGCGGGTTGTTGGGGTCGCCGGCGTGGGCGACCTGCTGCAGCGCCATCACCTCGAGGTCGTCGGCGCGGCCGGCCGAGGTGGGGAAGCCGAGCAGGTGGTCGACGCTGGCGGTGTAGCCGGCCGCCGCCCACTGGTCGATCTCGGCGACGGTGGCGCCGAAGCCCGCCCGGGCGAAGAGCCGGGCGACCCGGCGGCGGGCGTCCAGTGGGGCCACCGGTGCGGGCGCCGGCTGCGACGGCGTGAGGACGCCCAGCGCGGGGGTGTGGGGCACCGGCAGCCGCGGCACCAGCCCGAGGACGTGCAGGGTGCGCCCGAGCAGCCCGGACAGCAGCGGATCGGCCATCTCAAGCTCCCTCGGAGAGCGCCTCCCGCCCGGACGGCGCCGCCCAGTCTGATCTCGAAGCCGATTAACGCACTGGCGGCTCTGAATCTTCCGGTTCGATCGAAGCGATGCTGGGACGCTCGGTCTCAGGGGAGGACGAACGGTTTCCGCACCACCTCGTCGAGCACGAAGATGGTCTGCGTGCCCTGGACCATGGGCAGGCCCTGGAGGCGCTCGAGGACGACGTCGCGGAGGGTCTCGACGTCGGTGGCGCGCACCAGGATGAGGGCGTCGTGGGTGCCGGTGGTGAGCGCGCAGTACTCCACCTCGGGCATCTCGACCAGCTCCTTGCGCAGCGCCCGCCAGTCCGGCTGGCGCACCGACAGGAGGACGAGCGCGGCGATGCCCAGCCCCATGCGACGGCTGTTCACCCGCGCGGTGAAGCCCTCGATCACCCCCTCCTCGCGGAGCCGCAGCAGCCGGGTGTAGGCGTTCGCCCGGGACACCCCGACCTGCTCGGCGAGGGCGGCGATGCTGATCCGGCCGTCGTCGCGCAGCACCTCGAGGATGCGGCGGTCGATCCGGTCCAGGCCGACTGGCTCCTGCGCTCTGGGCACGGAGCCGGACCTTAGACGACCGGGGCAAACGCAAGAAACCCCACGCTGCAGCGTCGGACGGGATGAGGGGGACGCCAGCCGGTCAGGTCTGCATCCGGCGCAGATCGGGGCTCGACGACCTCAGGGGAGTCTGCCCATGGCAAGAGGACCGCTTCGTCGAGCGCTCACCGCCGTCGTCGCCACCGGGACGCTCGTGGCCGGCGCGGCGAACCTTCACGCCGCCGTCCTCGACGGGCCGTCCACCCCCGCGGTGGTGCAGCTGGCGCAGAACGTGCTGCCGGGCCTCGACGCGCTGGTCGCCCAGGGCCTGCCCCCGGCCTCGACGCCGCTCCACATCGGCGTCGGGCTCGCCTCCTCCGACCCAGCCGGCGAGCAGGCGTTCTTCACCGCGCTCTACGACCCGGCCAGCCCCCTCTACCGCCACTTCCTCACCCCCGACCAGGTGGCCTCGAGGTTCGGCGCGTCGCCGGAGCGGGTCTCGGCCGCAGTGGCGTGGCTCCAGGGCGCGGGGCTCGAGGTCCAGCACGTCGGCTCCGGCGGCACCTTCATCGAGGCGGTCGGCGCCGTCGGCAAGCTCAACCGGCTGCTGTCCACCACGATGCGCTCCTACAGCGCGGGGGGCACCAGCTTCCTCGCCAACGACCGGGCGCCCAGCGTGCCCGGTGGCCTGGGGGTGATCTCGATCGTCGGGCTCAACACCCTGCAGCACTTCTCGACGCCGAACAGCACCACGTCGGCCGCGAGCGCGCGGACCCGGCTCGGCGCCACCCCGGCACCCGCCGGCCTGTACACCGACAGCTACACGCCCCAGGACCTCTGGTCGCTCTATCAGCAGCCCGCCGAGAACCGGGGCCAGGGCCAGACCATGGCGATCTTCGGCGCCGGCGCCACCGACCCGGTGATCGCCAACCTGCGCCGCTTCGAGGACCTGAACCACCTGCCCCATGTGCCCGTGGTCGTGAAGCACACCGGACCGGGCCCGTGGAACGACAACTTCGGCGAGGGCGAGTGGAACCTCGACACCCAGGCGAGCACGGGCATGGCCCCGCTGGTCCGCGAGGAGCAGCTGTACTTCGGCGCCTCGCTCAGCGACGCCGACGTCGCGACGATGTTCTCGACCTGGGTGAGCGACCCCAACGGGCCCCGCCAGGCCAGCGCCTCGTTCGGCGAGTGCGAGACCAACCCGCTGAACTTCCTGGTCGGCAACCCGATCGCCAACCCGCTGCCGAACGCCGGCCAGGCGCTCGGCAACAACCTCGAGCCGGTCGCCGAGCAGACCCTGCTCCAGGGCACCCTCGAGGGCCGCACCCTCTTCGTCTCCACCGGCGACACCGGCTCCTCCTGCCCGATCGCGGTGCTCCCCATCGTCGGCGCCGGCAACGGCGTCCTCAACCACGTCGTCCCGCTGCAGAACTACCCGGCGGCGAGCCGCTACGTGGTCGCGGTCGGCGGCACCGTCCTCTACTCGAAGGAGGGCACCAGCCCGAAGGAGCGCGCGCTCGAGTACGCCTGGCCCTTCGGCGGCGGCGGCTCCGCCCTCTTCATCCCCCGGCCCGACTACCAGAAGGGCGTCGGCGCGGTGAACCATCCCTGCCTGCTCGGCACCGGGCTGCTGCAGATCTTCACCCCCGGCACGGTGTGCCGCGGGCTGCCCGACGTGAGCGCCCTCTCCGGCGACGTGATCAGCAACGGCTACACCGTGGTCACCGACATGGTGCCCGGCACCTCCGGCGGCACCAGCCTCTCGGCTCCGCTGTGGCTGGGGATGTGGACCCGGATCCAGGCGGCCGCGCCCGACCAGACGCACGGCCTCGGGTTCGCCAACCCGCTCCTCTACGCCGAGGGCACCAGCTCGCACTACGCCCAGGACTTCCACGACGTCACCGTGGGCACCAACGGTCTCTACGTCGCCGGCACCGGCTGGGACTACGTCAGCGGCTTCGGCACCCCGAACCTCAGCAACCTGATGCGGGACCTCACCGGGACCACCGCCCCTGCGGTGACCGCCGGGCCGCCCGCCGTGCCCGACCCGGCGCTCGCCACCCCCTGCGGACCCGCCTTCGTCACCGCGCCGGGCAACGCCACCGATCCTCTCACCGCCGCGCCGATCCCGCAGATGGACCTGACCCGCGGCGAGCTCGACCTCAGCCCCGACGGCACCACGCTGCGCGCGGTGCTCACCGTGGCCGACCTCACCGGCCAGGTGCCGTCGATCGCCCAGGGCGCCGACTACTACCTCTACTGGACCTACGCCGGCACCACCTGGTACGCGCACACCAAGATCGACCGCACCGGCGGCGCCACCTTCGAGGACGGCCGCGTCGGCGGCGGCAAGGCGGCGAAGACCCACGTCGACGCCGGCCGGATCGTGCCCGGCAAGCCGGGCCTCGTCGAGGTGGACGTGCCCCTGGCGAACGCCGGCAACCCGCCCGCGGGTGCGCGCCTCGCCTATCCCTACGGCGTGACCTCGCTCGAGCTGGCCACCCTCAACCTGACCGTGGACGCCGGCGGCGGCCAGAACGACGCCGCCGCCCTGCCCTGCGGCAGCGCCGCGCCGGCGCCGGCCAATGCGCCGTCGGCGGCACCCGCTCCGCTGCCCCTCCCCGTGCCCCTTCCTCTCCCCGCGCTGCCGGTGCCGGGCCTGGGAGCGGCCGCACCCGTCCCCGGGGTGCCTGCCCCGCGCCTGACCATTCTCGGGATCCCGATCAGCCTCGGCGGCCCCGCTCCGGCGGCGCCCAGGACCAGCTCCGGTGGACTGCTGGGACAGATCCTCCACCTGCTCTGGTAGTCCGGACGCCGGGCGGCCGCACCCCCGCGGTGCGGCCGCCCGGACCGACCGGACAGATGGCAGGTGCGCGGCGTTCGTTGTTCTTCTCGTATCTGTCAGCAACACAGCACGCATGTTCTGGCCATCTCTGGCAGATGTACTTACTGCCGAGCGTGACCTTTTCATGAGTGGCACCGTTGTGTGTGCCACATGGGTTCTCTCCGTCAACGTCTCACGTTCCGTGCCACCGCACTGACCATCTCCGCCGCCGGCGCGGTGCTGATGGGCTACAGCGGGGCCACCGGCGCGGCCTCGGCGCCCCCGGGCGCGCGGCCGGCGGCGGTGGCGCAGCCCTCCACCGTCGGGGTGGAGACCCGCGAGCATCGCTGCACCACCACGTCGCGGTCCCGGTCGGAGGCGCCGGAGCACGAGCGCGACCGCTGCGACGACGGCGAGACCCACGACGACACCGCTCGCGAGCACGCCCGCCGGGACAGGGACCACCACCATCACGACGGTCGCGACCACGAAGGCGGCGACCACCGCCCGGCGGCCGCCGAGGGCGACACCAGGGGCACCGGCGACGCCGCCCACCACGCCGGCGAGGTCGCGGCGACCCCGGAGCCCTCCGCGACCCCGGAGCCCTCCGCGACCCCGGAGCCGTCCGCCGCCCCGGAGCCGCCGGCCGGCTCCGACTCCGGCGACTCGCGAGCCGGGGCGGGGGCGAGGGCGCCGGGCAACCGCGCCACGACGAGCAGCAGCAGCAGCAGCAGCAGCACCACCATCACCACCGCCGGCTCCGCTCACGCCGCCGCCTCGGCCGCGCCCGTGCCCCCCACCGCGGTGCGCCCGACGGCACCGGTCGTCACCCCGACCACCGGGCTCGACGGCACCTTCGGCGCCGGGCTGCTGCTCTGCATCGCCGGCCTCGTCGCGCTCCTGGTCTCCCGCCGCCGCTGACGCGACGAGGCCGCCGGCACGGTGCCGGCGGCCTCGGAAGGGGGGAGGGGCGAGGGGCTGAGGGCTACGCCGCTGCGGCAGCCCGGGGATGCGGGGTGGCCACCATCACCTTGATGATCCGGTCCTTCGCCTTGGTCAGGAGCTCTGCCTCCTGAGCGGCGGTGATGGTGCCCTTGGCGCGGGCGGCGTCGAGGCGCTTGGTGACGGCGTCGAGCGCGGCGTCGCGGACCGCCTGCGCCTTCGACCCGGCGATGGCGTCGAGGCTCTTCCCCGCCCGCACCTGGGCGCGCACCTGCTTCACGGTCAGCCCGGTGTCCTTCGCCACCAGGTTCACGAGCACGTGGCGGAGCCCGGCGGCGGCGTGGGGGCGCTTCGCCTTCGCGCCCTTCTGCCCGGGGGCCGGGCTGGTGGACGGCGCCGGCGAGGCGCTCGTCGCCGCCGCCGGAGCGGAGGCCAGCATCGGGGGGATGGCGGCGGCGCCGATGCCGGCGGCGGTCACCAGGGCGGCGCCGGCGAGGGCGATGCGGGCGAGGGTGAAGCGGGGACGGATCATGAGGCGGGAACTCCGGGCGAGGGTGGACGGGAGGGGCTGCCGCGCCAGTGTCCACCGCACCCCGCCCCGGAACGCTGAGGCCACGCTGAGAAGCGTCCAGCCCACCACGGCGCGGAGCGTCGCCGTCAAGACTGTATGCAATGTTATACGACACTATCAGCAGTTTCATCTCCAGTAACACGGCTGTCATCGACATATCTGGGGTCCAGCGGGATACTTTCACCGGATCATCCAGATCCTCTCGTACGTTCTGGAGGTGGCAGCGACATGGCGATGCTCGTCCACGAGCCGGCGGGCGGCCACGAGCCCGGGTGGGACCGCTTCTTCGCGCGGGTGCGGGCGACGGTCATGGATCACCCGGTGGTCACCGACAACCGCTACTGCGCCTGGTTCTCCGAGGGTGAGGCGGGCCGCGACCAGGTACGCGACCTCGTCCAGCAGTTCTCGGTCTTCAGCAACCTCTTCATCGTCGCCCAGCTCCTGAAGACGATCAACGCTCCCAGCCTGGCCCAGGCGCGCGAGTCGAAGGAGATCCTCGTCAACGAGCTCGGCGTGGTCTTCCGCTCGGGGCGCACCGCCCCGCGCCCCAGTGTGGTCCCCACCGACGAGGACGAGACCGAGCGCCTCGGCGACCCCGCCCTGGTCTCCACCGAGGGCACCGTCGACGGCGGCACCTATCACTTCACCGCCGCCCACTTCGAGTGGCTGACCAAGGTGGCGGAGCCGCTGGGGCTGGGCTTCGGCGACATCGGCAAGCGCCGCCACGGCTGGCCCACCACCCTGCACTTCTGCGACGAGCTGGCCCGCATCTACGGCAGCGAGGACCCCGACATCGCCGAGGGCGCCTCCTTCGCGGTCGAGCACTGGGCCGCCGCCGGCTTCTGGAAGCAGCTGATCGCCGGCCTCGACCGGTTCCGCGACCGCGAGTGCCCCGAGCTGCGGCTCTCCTTCTTCACCTGGCACGACCGGGTCGAGGACCAGCACGCCGCCCACACCATGGACGAGCTCCTGGGGGCGTACCGGCGGCCCGACTTCGACGAGGAGAAGTTCCTCCAGGGCGCCCGCGAGATGCTCGACGGCGTCCAGGTCTTCTGGAACGGGCTCGAGGAGCGGAGGCTCGCGGCGTGACCGAGACGGCGCTCCAGGCGGCGGGCACGGACGCCCCGGTGCTGCTCGGCACCGACCACGTCGAGCTCTGGGTGGGCAACGCCCGCCAGTCCGCGCACTTCTACCGCAGCGCCCTCGGGTTCGACGTGGTCGCCTACGCGGGGCCGGAGACGGGGGTGCGCGACCGCGCCTCCTACGTGCTCCAGCAGGGCCACATCCGGCTGGTGCTCACCGCCGCCCTCGGCCCCGAGGGCGCCATCGCCGAGCACGTCCGGCTCCACGGCGACGGGGTGCGGAGCATCGCGCTGCGCGTCGACGACGCCACCGCCGCCTTCGAGGCCGCGATCGCACGCGGCGCCCGTCCGGTCGAGGAGCCTCACCGCGTCGAGGACACGTCCGGGACGGTGTGGAGCGCATCGGTGGCCACCTTCGGCGACACCGTGCACCGGTTCGTCGAGCGCGACGGCTACGCCGGTCCCCACCTCCCCGGATACCGCGAGGACCGCCGCACCGGCCATGGGGTGGGTCTCCGGTCGATCGACCACGCCGTGGGCAACGTCGAGGTGGGGCGGATGGACCCCTGGGTGGACTGGTACCACACCGTCTTCAACTTCGATGTGTTCCAGGAGTTCGACGAAAACGACATCGCCACCCGGTACAGCGCGCTCCGCTCCAAGGTGACCCGCGACCCGGCGACGATGATCACGTTCCCGATCAACGAGCCCGCCACCGGGCTGCGGGTGTCGCAGATCCAGGAGTACCTCGACTACTACCGCGGGCCGGGGGTGCAGCACATCGCGCTCCACACCGACGACGTGGTCGACACGGTGCGGCGGATGCGCGGCGCCGGCGTGGAGTTCCTGACGGCCCCGGCCGCATACTACGAGTCGCTGGCGCCACGGCTCGCCGCCCACGGCGTGTCCGAGGACCTCGACCACCTCCGCCAGCTGGGCATCCTCGTCGACTTCGAGGAGGACGGATACCTGCTGCAGATCTTCACCCGTCCGGTCGGAGACCGCCCCACCCTCTTCTACGAGGTCATCCAGCGCCGCGGCGCGCGCGGCTTCGGCAAGGGCAACTTCAAGGCGCTGTTCGAGGCGATCGAACACGAGCAGGCGGCCCGGGGCAACCTGTGAGCAGCCGCTGATGCGCTCGTACATGCGCCTCGGCGAGGTGCCGCTCAAGCGGCACATGCGGGTGGAGCGCGAGGGGCGCCCGGTCTTCGAGGAGCTGTTCGGGCGCGAGGGGTTCAGCGGCCCGTCGTCGCTGCTCTATCACCGCGGCATGCCCGAGGCGGTGCACGACATCGCTCCCGGCCCGGACGACACCGCGACTCGCGAGCTCGAGCAGGTCCACGGCCACTCCCACATCGAGGCGTGGCGGCTGGACCCGCATGGCGACGCGGTCAGCGGGCGGCGCTGGCTGCTGGTCAACGACGACGTCCGCATCGGGGTCGCCGTTCCCGCCCACCCCCAGGAGACCCTGTACGTCAACGCCTCGGCGGACGAGGTGCTCTTCCTCCACCGGGGCTCGGGGACGCTGCGCTCGCAGTTCGGCCGGCTGCCGCTGCGCGCGGGAGACTACGCGGTGATCCCCCGCGGCACGATCCACCGCCTCGACCTCGACGACCCCGCCGCCTCCCGCGTGCTGGTCATCGAGTGCGCCGGGATCGTCGACTCGCCCGACCGCTACCGGGCCCGCAACGGACAGCTGCTCGAGTCCGCCCCCTACTCGGAGCGCGACGTGCGCGGCCCCGTCGACCTGGAGAGCGCCGAGGGACCCACCGAGGTGTGGATGAAGCGCGCCGGCCGGGTCACCCGGTACTGCCTCGACCACCATCCCTTCGACGTGGTCGGCTGGGACGGCACGGTGTATCCGTGCGCCCTCTCGGTGCACGACTTCGAGCCCCGGGCCGGCCGGTTCCACGTGCCCCCGCCGACCCACCAGGTGTTCCAGGCGCCCAACCTGGTGATCTGCAACTTCGTGCCCCGCAAGGTCGACTGGGACCCCGAGGCGGTGGCCCTCCCCTACCACCACTCCAACCTCGACTCCGACGAGGTGATGTACTACGCGGGCGGGAACTACAGCGCCCGCCGCGGCATCCAGGAGGGCTCGATCACCCTCCACGTCGGCGGCGTCCCCCACGGTCCCCAGCCCGGCGCCCTCGAGGCGACCCGCGACGCGCCCCGCGAGACCGACGAGCTCGCGGTGATGATCGACACCTTCCGCCCGCTCCACCGCACCACCGTCGCGCGGCAGGTTCTGGACAGCTCGTACCCGTTCTCCTGGCACGAGACAGATCGCCCGGGGGGGGCTCCCTGACATGGACAACGAGGGAATGCTGTCGCGGTGGACGGCGGCGCAGCTGGAGGCGGGCGGCTGGGTGCGGCGCATGTTCAGCGAGGGCGAGCGGCTGCGCGTTCTCCATGGGCCCGACGCCGTCGCCGACCTCGCCCTCGGCCAGCCGCTGGGCGAGCCCGTCGAGGCGGTGCGCGCCGCCATCCTGGCCGCCGCCGCCGAGCGCGGCGCCGACCGCTTCGGCTACATGCCCAATCTCGGCTTTCCCGAGGCGCGGGCCCGGGTCGCCGCCGACGCCGGGGTGGATGTCGGCCCCGAGTGCATCGCCCTCACCGGCGGCGCCGGCGCGGCCATCTGCCTGGCACTGCGCGCCTTCGTCGACCCCGGCGACGAGGTGGTCGGAGTGGTGCCCTTCTTCGGCGAGTACCGCGCCTACTGCGCCACCGCCGGCGCCACCTGGGTGACCGCCACCTCGGCGCCGGATCTCAGCCTCGACCTCGGCGCCATCGAGCGCGCGCTCACCCCCCGCACCGCCGCGCTCATCCTCAACACCCCCTGCAACCCCTCGGGCCACGTCGCCACCACCACCGAGCTCGCCGGCCTCGCCGCGCTGCTCGAGCGCCACCGGCGCCGCCACGGACGGCGGGTGGTGCTGATCGTCGACGAGGTCTACCACCGCCTCGTCTATCCGCCGGCGGTGCACGTCCACCCCTTCACGGTGCACCCCGCCACGGTGCTGGCCCGCTCGTTCTCGAAGGACCTGGGGCTCGCCGGCGAGCGGATCGGCTACCTCGCCCTCCACCCCGAGCTGGCCACCCCCGAGGTGATGCGCGGGCTGGAGCTCTGCCAGCGCGCCCTCGGCTTCGTCAACGCCCCGGCGACGATGCAGCGGATGCTCGTGCACCTGCCCTCGCTGGACGTCGACATCGCCCCCCACCTGGCCCGCCGCGACCTCGCCGTCGGCCTCGCCCGGGAGGCCGGGCTGGAGGTGGCCGAGCCCCGGGGCGGCATCTACGTCTGGGTCCGCGCCCCCGGCGGCGACGGCCTCGCGGTCGCCGGCGCCCTCGCCCAGCGACGGGTGCTGGTCGCCCCCGGGGTCGCCTTCGGCATGGGCGGGTGGCTGCGCATCTGCTTCACCGCCCCGGTGGCCGCGCTGGAGCGGGGGATCCGGGACCTCGGCGAGTACGCCATCCTGCACCCGCAGTTGGAGATGAGCGCGTAACCGCTCCGCGGCCGCGCTGCGTTCCGACCCGTCCTACCATTTCCCGAACGCGGTGGCGTGCGCGGCCGCGACGAGGAGGCGACGGTGGACGACAACTTTGGGCACGCGAGCCCCTCCCAGGTCCCGGCGGCGCCGGGCTTTCCCCCGCCCCCGCCGCCCTCGCAGGGGTGGCCGGCGTCCCAGGTCCCGCCGCCTCCGCCCCCGCCGCCGGCGCAGTGGGGCGCGGCCCCGGCGCCGAGGATGACCCCGGTGCAGCGCCGCAGGGTCTGGGACATGGTCAGCCTCGGCTTCGGCGCCGGCTCGCTCTGGGCGGGCATCGCCGGGCTGGCCGCCTCCGGCCTCGCGCTGCTGATGATCCGGGCGCCGATCCAGTCCACCCACACCGGCGTCCAGGGGACCGTCGACCACGCCGTCGGCCGCTTCCTCCTGGTCCTGATCGGGATGATGCTCGCGGTCACCGGCATCGGCGCCGGCGGCCTCGGCGGCGTCGCCGGGGTGGTGGGCCTGGTCACCCGGCGCGCCTCGATCGCCGCGCTCAGCATCCTCGGCGTCGCCGCCGGGGTCGGCGGCATCCTCCTCGGCATCTACGCGCTGGGACAGATCGGCAGCTGAGCCCGGCGCCGGCTCACGGCCGCCGGCCGAGCCAATCTCCGAGCAGCTCGCCGAGACCCGCGCGGCAGGCGGTGGCGCCGCCGTTGGCGGGATGGCGCACGCAGGGCACGTCCTGGCCGAGCGCGGCGGCGGCGAGCCGGCCGATGGCGACGACGTGGGCGGGGCGCACGCAGTCGAGCAGGCGGCGCAGGAAGGCCGCGCCCGCCTCCAGCTCGGCGCGGCTGGGGCGCCGGTTGCTGTGCGGCACCGCCCCCGCCGGATGGGTCGGCACCAGGTTCCAGAGCAGCACCGACCCGGTCCAGCCTCCCGCGGCCAGCGCCGACTGGACGATCGTCGCCGACGGCTCGCTCCAGCCGCGGGGGTGGCGGGAGCTGCGCCGGTAGGGGCCGCCCTCGACCAGCTGCCGCTCGCAGAGCAGCACCAGCCCGGAGTAGCGCGCCCCCCGCCAGCCCGCCGCCTCGGCGACCGCCACCACCGGTGCGCAGGCGCGGGCGCGGAGCTGACGGCGCAGGTTCTCGCGGCGGATCAGCGGCGCCTCCGGCCCGAGGTCGTCGCCCCCGGTCTCGGCGTACTGGTTGAAGGTGGCGCCGACGCAGCTGGCGGCGAGCTCGTCGACCAGGTCGTCCAGCCCGGTCATCCGCCCGGTCTCGGGGGCGACCAGCGCGCACCCCGGCTGCGGATGAGGTCGGCGACCAGCCCGGTCCACCCGGTCTGGTGCGACGCCCCCAGCCCGGCGCCGGTGTCGCCGTGGAAGTACTCGTGGAAGAGCAGCGCGTCGCGCCAGGCGGGGTGCTGCTGGAAGCGCGGGCTGTCGCCGAAGCAGGCGCGGTGGCCGTCGGCGCCACGGGTGAAGAGGCCGATCAGCCGTCCGGAGAGCTCGTCGGCGACCTCGGCGAGGCTGAGCTCGCGCCCCAGGCCCACCGGGTGCTCGACCCGGAAGTCGTCGCCGAGGTAGGCATGGAAGCGCTGCAGCGCGCCGACGATCAGGTGGTTGATCGGCATCCACACCGGCCCGCGCCAGTTGGAGTTGCCGCCGAAGAGGCCCGAGGTCGACTCGCCGGGTTCGTAGTCGAGGGTGAAGGCCGCCCCGGCCACGGTGGTGGTGAGCGGCCGGTCGCGGTGCCGGAGGCTGAGCGCACGCAGCCCGTGGGGGGAGAGGAACTCGGTCTCGTCGAGCATGCAGGCGAGAATCCGCCGCAGCCGCTCCGGGCTGACGATGGAGAGCAGGTGCCGCTCGCCCATCCCGGGCACGGCGATGTGGGACACCACCGCCGCGGCGCGGGGCCGGTTGCGCAGGAACCACTGCATCCGCGAGGCGAAGTCGGGCAGCTCGGCGCCGACCGCGGCGTCGAGCACGGTGACGGCGAGGAGCGGGATCAGCCCCACGCAGGAGTGGGCGCGCAGCGGCATCCGGCCGCCGTCGGCGGTGTGGAGGACGTCGTAGTAGAAGCCGTCGACCTCGTCCCAGAGTCCCTGGTCCTCCATCGCCAGGGCGATGAGCGTGAAGTGCTCGAAGAACGGGTCTTCCGGCATGGATGTGGGTGCGGCTGAGGATCGGCGAA
>JRHI01001381.1_pt1 | contig 20616 bp, 22 predicted proteins | sample 215371 | NCBI WGS metagenome assembly JRHI01 (sample SAMN02929681, study PRJNA255918) | sediment metagenome | biome: cave system; feature: Ice Cave; material: Sediment; isolation source: sediment from deep within a dark volcanic ice cave with no known source of... ...
CCCCCGCCGGCAGCCCGCTGACGTTGAAGGTCACCGCCCCAGCGAAGCCGCCGGTGCGGGCGATGTTCACCGTGTAGGTGGTGCTGGCCCCCTGGACCACGGTCTGGCTGCTCGGGCTGGCGGACAGGGCGAAGTCAGGCGTCGGCGGCGGGCCGCCGCAGCCTGGGATGGCCTTGCACACGTTGAGGCGGCCGCCGGTCACGGTGAGCCCGGCCAGCGCCGGGTCAGAGTCGACGCTGCTCAAGATGCGCGACTTGAGCTGGCCGACCGTGAGCGAGGACTGCCCGGGAGCCGACAGGATGAGGGCGGCGGCACCGGTGACGTGCGGCGTGGCCATCGACGTCCCGCTGTAGGAGGCGTAGCCGCCGGGGACCGTGCTCAGCACATCGAGGCCGGGGGCACCAAGGTGGACGGAGGCGGGCCCGAAGTTGCTGAAATAGGCAAGGTCGTCGGTGTTGGTGGTGGCCGCCACCGAGATGATGTTCGGCGCGTTATAGCTGGCCGGGTAACTCGGACTGAGATCGTTGTTGGAGGAGGAGTTCCCCGCCGCGGCCACGAACAGGATGTCGGCGCTGTTGGCCTTGTTGATCTCGTCCAGCAGTGCCTGGGAGAACCCGCCCCCACCCCAGGAGTTGTTGAGTGCCCGTACGTTCGCCTTGCCGGTGATCTTGGCCTGCACGGCGAAGTCGATGGCCGCGATGGCCCCCGCGGTCGTGCCGCTCCCGTTCCGATTGAGGAACTTGAGGGCCATGATGCTGGTGGTCCAGTTGACGCCGGCCACGCCGACGCCGTTGTTGCCCACGGCGCCGATGGTGCCGGCGGTGTGGGTGCCGTGGCCGTTGTTATCGGCCGGGTTGCAGTTGTTCAGGATGGCGTTGTACCCGTGGGTGCCCGCCGCGCAGCCGCCCACGCCGCCCGGGTTGGACCAGATGTTGGCGGCGAGATCGGGATGGCCGTAGTCCACCCCCGTGTCGACATCGCCAACCACCACCGAGGCCGAGCCGGTCGTCACCGACCAGGCCGGCACGGCCTTGATGTCCGCTCCCGGCGTGCCGGCCACCCCCCCGACGACCTGGCCGGTGTTCTGCAGGCCCCACAGCTGGCCGAAGGACGGATCGTTTGGCACCGCAGCGGTGTGGACGATGAAGTTGGGCTCGGCGAACCTGACCTCCCGATGGGACCCAAGCCGCCGCATAGCCGACTCGACCTGTCCGGCGCCCACCTTCAGCACGTACGTGCCGGCCCCGATCACGGCCCCCTCGCTGGCCTGCGCGTCCCGCTCGGCCGCGTTCTGGGCCTCCCTGGTGGCGCCGGGCCGGAAAGAAACCAGAACCGTACCGTCCTCATAGCCCGCTCCCGAGCCGGCCGCCGACCCGGGCGTGGCCTCTGCGGACATCGCCCCCGCCTGGAGACCAGCGACGACAAGAGCCACCAAACCCATTCCCACAAGCCCCGACCGACGCCTCATCAACGCACCCCCGACCGACCCGCGCCTCACCCGAGGCCGCCCGCCACCGTACCGCGCATGGCACCCACCCAGGCGACCGGCCAGCCCGACAGCGGTCCGCAGGCTCGTGGACTCTGCGCGCAGCACCCGACCATTCCGGTATCAGAGGACGAGAGGCAGGTGCATGTCGCGATCCAGGGGGAAGGCGGACTCTCCCGACGATGTTCCAGGGGCACTGTTGCGTTGCGGGGAGCAAGAGCGCGCCAAGACCCGGAGCCATCGACATCTACACGGCGCGGAGGAGCTCGGCGAACGCGGCGGGGACGCGACCGTTGGGCGGCTCGTCCACACCGAGCTCATAGTGGCCTCGTCGAAGGTTCTGCACAAAGGCATGCCCGACCACGACCACCCGCGCGCCGTGTTGCCGTTTCAGGCCGCGCATGGCGCAGCCGGGCTTTGAGGCGGCCGTGGTCGCATTCGATCGGGTTGTTGGCATACTGCTCGATGTGATGCCAGGCCACCGGAACCACGTCCTCGATCACCCGCAGGTAGGCGTGGGCGCGGTCGGTGACCCATGGGTGCCGGACTCGGTTCGGGTCGTTGACCAGCTGATCCGTTGTGGCGGTCGGAAGCGAGCGAGGATCGGTTGATGGCTCGTCTACCAGCTTCTGTGCCGGATCCTCGAGCTTGCCGTGCTGCGCAGTCGGCGCGACCGCTCCAAGGGGCGCTGTTGCGTTGGGCCGTCGAGTGCCGCGCCGACGTCAGGATCACCGGTCCCTCATGCGACTCGGGCGAGCTCGACGAACGCAGCCTCAACGCGTCGGTTTGCGGCCACGTCCCCGCCGACCCCGATCAGGCGTCGGCCGAGTGCGATATCTCAATTTCACGGCGACCGCCTGGCGCCGTAGGGTCAGGCGTATGCCGGTCGATGACGTCACCAGCTTCCGTACCTCGCCCGATGCTTATGACCGCCACGTCGGCCGTTATGGCAGCGCGCTGGCCAACGCTTTGATCGAACGGGCCTGCATCGCCCGCGAGCAGCGGGTTTTGGATGTCGGCTGCGGGCCTGGTGCGTTGACGGTCGAGCTGGCGCGGGTCGTAGGCGGCCGGCTCGTCGCCGCCGTAGACCCGTCCGAACCCTACGTTGAGGCGTGTCGGGCGCGCGCGGTGGACGCAGACGTGCGCATGGGGAGCGGCGAGGCGCTGCCCTTCGATGACAACACGTTCGATGCTGTCCTGTCCCAGCTCGTCGTCAACTTCCTGAGCGACGCCGGGGCCGGCGTGCGTGAGATGCAGCGCGTGGCCCGGCCCGGTGGGGCGGTGGCGGCCTGTGTGTGGGACTATGCCGGCGAGATGACCCTGCTGCGCGCGTTCTGGGACGCCGCCATCGAGGTCGAGCCCGACCAGGCGGCCGGGCTGGACGAAGGCACGCGCATGCGCTACTGCTCGCCGGGAGAGTTGGCCTCTCTGTGGACCGACGCCGGCTTGGAGAGTGTCGACGTTAACGAGCTCGTTGTGTCCGCGACCTACACGGACTTCGACGACCTGTGGGGTCCGTTCGCCGCGGGCGTCGCTCCATCGGGCGCCTACTGCGCCTCGCTCGACGAGGGTCCACGCGAGCAGCTGCGCAGCGTGTTTCACCGCCGACTCGGTTCGCCCAGCGGGCCATTTGCACTCACCGCGCGGGCATGGGCGGTCGTCGGACGGGCATAGAGCCACTGGCACGCTCGGGTACTTGTCGCCGACCCGTGTCTTCTACGCTCGGCGAAGTGAACGGGCTCGATGCAATAGCGAGCGCCCTGGTGGCGGTGCTCGGGCCAGGGTTCAACAGTCCTGCAGGTCGCACCGGGTGCAAGTCGTTACCGAGCACTACACCCCCCAGGCGCCATGGCGCGACTCACAAAAGACATTCCGTCGTGTGGATACCCTTCGATACATCGTTGCCGTCAGCGAAACAGCGGCAGGTGATCTTGTCGCAGGATTCGACCATCGCGCCGAGGGGCGCCGGGCCACGTCCGCCGTATCCGCAACGGCGTGGTAGCCCGGTGGGTACCACCCGTCGCATGGCTTTGACGCCGAGCAGGACACGTTCACGGCCATCGGCCTGTTCGGTGAGTCCGGCATCGGCGTGGACGAGCCGCTTGAACTACCCATGCGATGAGGCCGCCCGTCTGGCACGGGTTGTCGCCCTGCCCTGGAGCACCACGTCGAGGGCGTGGAGGGGCGAAAGGACAGAGCCAGCGAGTAGTGCAATCCTGATCTTTATGCGCACATGAGGCCGGTAATGGGCGACTGGGCAGCCCTATCCGCTTCCTGCCAACCGCTGATCGTCGCGCTCCACGGGCCCAGCAGCGGTGCGACCCGCACCACCGGCTTGCGCGCCAGCGGCACCGCCGCCGACAGCGCCTGGCGCACATCACGACGACGCACATGGAACCGCTCCGCAGACGCCCGGATCGACGGCTCCTCGCGCTCATGCGCCTTGCGGATCTGCTCGAACAACTCCACCTTCGACCTTCGCGCCATGCACCACGCTCCGGTGAGCCGACGCCTTCCTGATGGACCCCTCGAACGGCCACCAAGGTGGGGCCAAATTCGATGAGCACACCCACCCAGCTTCGGCCATCTCGGCCTCGGTCACCGCTCCGTTTTGGCCTCCGCTCGCAAGTCCCCCGGCGTCACAGCGGTCGAGGCGACCGAGCCAGGTCGAGGGTCAGGATGAAATCGAGCTCCGGGCTTGACGGCGAGCCTGATAAGCGTCCCACCAGGCGGTGAGGCCAGCCCAGACCGCGGCCAGGCCGAGGTTGAAATACGTGGCGTCCCCCGTTGATCGGGCGGCCATCAGGAGGTTGAACGCCACGGACATGATCCCGATCGCGAGCCAAACCCTCCGGCCGTTCGACCGTTTCGTCCGCTGGCCGGTCTGGGTGACGGTTGTCGAACCGCTCATGCTGCCTCCCGTTCGTTGAGCTGGCTGAGACCAAGTGGCCCCTGCCAGGAAACGGTAAGGAACCCGACCCGAGCCTCCTAGTACAAACATTGGACTGCCCCGCCAAATCACACCATGGGATACTGACGCCGTGCAGTCCTACAACCAGTACTGCCCGGTGGCCAGGGCAGCCGCGATCCTCGGGGAGCGTTGGCTGCCGATGATCCTGCGAGAGCTGCTCGACGGGGCGACGGGATTCAACGAGATCCAGCGTGGTCTCCCCGGCATAAATCGGACCTTGCTGCTTGGCCGGCTGAGGAATCTCGAGCGTTTGGAGCTCGTAGAGCGTGAGGTCGGACAGGACGGTCGATCCCAGGCCTATCGACTCACCTCGGCCGGCGAGGGACTGGGCACCGTGATCGCAGCGATGGGCGCGTGGGGCGCCGAGTGGATGTTCCGTGAACCAGAGCCGACCGAGCTCGACCCACACCTTCTTCTTTGGTGGATTCGCCGTCGCATCCACCACGAACGCCTCCCCGACCGGCGAATCGTCGTGCGCTTCGATATCGCCGGCCCCCGTCGGGTCATCTACTGGCTGATCCTCGACCACGGCGAGGCGTCCGTGTGTCCGGAGGATCCTGGCTTCGAGGTCGACGTGTGGGTACAAGGAGACGTCGCGGCGCTCTATCAGGTGTACGCCGGCCGGGTTCCCCTGGTCGACGCTGTTCGAGCCGGCGGTGTGCGCTTGGACGGACGGCGAGAACTTGTTCGAGCTTTCGATTCGTGGATGGCATGGAGTCCGGCGGCGCCTGCCGTACGTCAGTTTGCGTCCGCAGAACGCCGCGACAAACAGGACAAGGGGTGATTGTATGGATGCTCTAACCGGCGACCGGGTCGAGAAGTTTCGGGCGGGGTTCGCGGGGCGTGTCGTCACAGGCGACGATGCCGACTTTGACGAAGTCCGTTCGGTTCACAACGGCCTGGTCGACAAGCGGCCCGCGCTGATTGCTCGCTGCTCGACTGCCACCGATGTCGCCGCCGCCGTGCATCTGGGACGGGAGTCTCGACTCGAGATCTCTGTCCGTGGCGGTGGCCACAATGTCGCGGGCAAGGCGGTGACCGACGGCGGCGTGATGATCGACCTGTCGCCGATGAAGAACACGCTTGTAGAGCCGCAAGCGCCAACGATCACAGCCGGGGGCGGTGCGACATGGGCCGAGCTGAACCAAGCGGCGCACGTTCATGGCCTAGCCACCACCGGGGGGGTCATCTCGACCACCGGCATCGCCGGCCTCACCCTCGGTGGGGGCGTCGGATGGCTCATGGGGAAGTACGCCATGGCCGTCGACAACCTGACTTCGGCTGAGGTGGTCCTTGCCTCGGGCGAGATTGTGACCACCAACGAGCGAAGCGAGCCGGACCTGTTCTGGGCCATCCGCGGCGGTGGTGGCAACTTCGGGGTCGTGACGTCGTTGCAGTACCGGGCCTACCCATTGCGGACCGTCCTCGGCGGCGTCGCCGCACATCCCCTCCACGCAGCGCCGGAGGTGCTCGGCTTCTACCGAGACTTCACCGGCTCGGTCCCCGACGACCTGACGGTCTTCGCCGCGTTCAGACATGCACCCGACGGCTCGGGAAGGAAGCTGCTGGGACTGCCGGTCTGCCATGTCGGCGAGGACGAAGCCCGAGCCGAACATGACCTGAAGCCGATCCGCCAGTTCGGTCCCCCGGCGCTGGACCTCATCGAGCGGATGCCCTACCCCGTCATCAACACCTTGATTGATGAGGGCTTCCCGCGAGGGGCGATGAACTACTGGAAGTCGGCGTTCCTCACTGCGCTCAGCGACCAAGCCGTGGCCAAGTTGATCGAGGCGTTCGAGAACTCACCCACGACGATGTGCTTCTTGGTCCTCGAGCACTTCCACGGCGCAGTAACCCGGGTCGATCCAACCGCGACCGCCTTTCCTCACCGTCAGCCCGGCTACAACTGCATCATCATCTCGCAGTGGATCGATCCGGCCGACACCGACGCTGGGATCCGGTGGGCTCGTGAGACCTTCGACTCGTTGCGACCCCACATGGCGGATGGTGCCTATGTGAACTACCTCGACCAAGACGATGCCAGTCGTGTTCGCGCCGCCTACGGACCGAATTACGACCGCCTCGTCGAGCTCAAGCGTCGGTACGACCCCGACAACCTCTTCCGCCTCAATCAGAACATCGCTCCGTGACGCGCGCGTCACCATCGCGAGGGTCAGACCCGGGCATCGGGCTCACCGTCGCGTTCTCCTAGGCCTCTGACGTTGATCTTTGTCTCAGGAGGGACTAACGACCCGTCAGGACCCCCACCAGCACAGTCGTCAGCCGGAGGATCTCGGCAGCGCAGGAGTGAAAGACGTCGATGTCGCCCCCGGCCGGATCCTCGACCTCCTCCCATGCCCCGAGCGCCACCTCTCCGAAGGCCAGCGCGTCCAGCCCGGTCAAGCCGGTCGGTCCAAGATCTCGGGCCAGCCGCTTGAGGGTGGCCGTGCGGGCGGCGGCGCCGGGATGGAAGCGGCGGACATAGGCGACGTGTTCGGGCGCGAGGCCGACGACCAGATCGGCGGCGAGCAGGTCCGAGTCCCGTAGCTGACGGCTTCGGTGGCCGCCGACGGAGACGCCGAGGGCGGCGAGCGAGTCCCGGGTTCGCCAGCTCACCGGCTGGCCCTCGATCACGTGGGTTCCCACCGACGTCACGCCCCAGTCAGGAGCGAGCTTCTCGAAGAGCACGCCGGCCATTACACTGCGGGCGGCGTTTCCGGTACAGACGAACACCACCTGCCCGGCCTGGGCGGCGACGGGTGCGGCCACCTAGCCGGCGCCGGCGGCATCGGCCGCCTTGCGCAGCTCGTCCACTGCGTCGGCGAACCCGGTGGCCAGATCGAAGATTCGGGGCACCATCTCGAGACACGCAATCGCGCCGAAGTCCACGTTGCCCATGTTCGAAAGTACCGTGATATTGAGCCCTGCGCCTTCCAGGATCAGCTCCATCGGGTAGGGGGCGACCACTCTCGCCCCCGAGCAGTACCGCGGGATCGGGGGACCCGGCACGTTGGAGATCACCAGGCTGTGTACCGGCCGGTGCCGGTCGGCCAGGTTCAGCCGCGAATAGAGCCGACTGGCCTGGTTGATCAGCCGCGGCGGGGCGAATTCTGCCAGCCCGGTCAGGAATTCGGCACCGAGCGCCTTGTGGAGCTCTTTTGCCCCCTTGGTCTCTTCGCGGATCACGAGCCGCTGGTCGACGGGGTCGGCGATCTGGATGGGGAGGGCCACGAACATCGCCGACACCTTGTTGACGCCCGGTTCGTTTCTGTTTCCTCGGTAATGAACGGATACCGGGATGGACGCCACGAGCGGTTTGTCGGGCAAGGCATCTTGCTCGAGGCCACCGGCGCAGGGAGGCAGTGCACGCCGCCAGGACGACATCGTTGACCGTTGTGTCGAAGGCCTGCTTGATCACCTTCATGTCCTCGAGTGATGCCCTGCCGAAGGCAACCGAACGGTGGGGCGTGATGGCGCCGTTGAAGGGCGTGTTCGGGGCGCCGGAACGGGGCCAGGAGGTGGAGCTCGGCCAACATCCGTTTGATCGTTCAAACGAGTAGACGCCCCCCAGGGTGGACGGGTCCAGCACGACGGTGCCCATGACTTGGGCATGCATATCGGGCGTCTCCATGTACAGGAAGGACGCATCCATTCCACTCGGGCGTTCTATGGCGAATTGTACAGATATGGCGGACTTGGTCGTCAACTTCGCTTGAACGGCGGCCACCAGGGCGGCGATACGGCGCCCTCGATGCTGGCCGGTTCGACCGGGACTCGGGTGTTGGAAGCCTGGTAAACGGCGAAGCACAGCTGCAGAACCTTGATGGCCTGCTCGCCGGTCATATCGGGCTGGGTGCCGGCCAAGAGCGAGTCGATGAAGTGCGCCGACGAGCGGCGGAAGCTGTTGGCCCAGTCGGCGTCCACCGAGGAGAACGCGGTCGTCGTCCCGTCGGCGCCGTACAGCAGGACAGGAGGGAGATCGAGCATCTCGCCGGTGTAGCGGGTCACCCACACGAACCCGGCGGAGCCCTGGATCTCGAAGAACTCGTCGGCCCCGTAGTAGCCGCTCCGGATGAACATGTTGGGGGCGTACGTCACCTCCATCAGCCCGAGCAGGTCATCCCGGTCGTACTCCCACAAGGCGGCAGTGGGCGCTTCGAAGAACAGCGGCGCCTGACGCACCACCGCCTGCACACTGCGTATGTCGGTGTCGACCAGCCACAATGCGGCCGCGTACTTGTGCACGACGTCATCGAAGAGGTGCCCGCCCGGGCTTTGGTCGTTGAAGCGCCAGATATAGCCCTGCGGCTCCAAGCCGGATTGAAAGTCCGTGTCGGTCTTACCGACGACCGTCTTGATTCGCACCATGGTCGGTGTACCTATGGCCCCCGAGACGATTAATTCCTTGGCCTTTTGCAGGGGCGGGTAGTGGAATGCGCACTCCGTGACGCGGAACACGACGCCCGCCTCGTGTACGGCGGCCATCATGGCCCTCGCCTCGGCGACAGAATTGGCCATCGGCTTTTGGCAAGAGATGTGTTTGCCGGCTCGGGCGGCCGCGATGACGTGGTCGTGGTGCATAAACGTCGGCGTCAGGATTTCGACCGCGTCGATCTCGTCGTCGGCCAGCAGTTGATCGAGTTGCGTGTACACCTTCGGGACGTTCCATGCCCGAGCCATGGCCGTAGCCTTGTCTTCTCTGGGGTCACAGAGCGCGACGACGTCGCAGCGATCGTGGGAGAGGTAGCCGCGGACGTTGAGTTGTGCGATGTTGCCGACGCCGACGATTCCGATGCGGACGCGATCCATCGCTGGACCGTAGAGCGCGAGTGGCTAGCTCGGCGAACCCGGCGCAACGAGCGGCCAGGGGCGCAGTCGCTCGACGGCCAAGGCCAGGTCGAGCAGCAGGGCGTCCTCATGATGCCGGCCGATCACTTGCATCCCCACCGGGAGGCCCTCGAACGACCCGATCGGAAGGGACGCCGCCGGATTGCCGGTGATGTTGGCGGGAATGGTGAGAACACCGTTGTTCTCCGGGCCGACGATCAGGTCGCCGACGCGAGTGTTGAGCGTCACGTCGGCGGGGAAGGCGACGTCCGGATTGGTGGCGCAGAAGACCAGGTCCACCCGATCGAAGACGTCGGCCATCGCTTCATTGGCGGCCGTGCGGTTGCGTTCGACGTTCGCCGCCATCTCGAGGGTGTACATCTGCTTGGCCATCTTCAACCCAAACTGGATCTCGAGGGTGAGGTCGGCCTCGCACTCGGGATACCGATCGCCGAGCTCGACGAGCAGTGAAGCCAGGTTGGCCATTGCCCACTCCACGCCGAGCGGGGGCAGGTCAAGGTCGACATCGACCAGGCGCAGGCCGAGATCGCCTGCGAGGGTTTCGGCCGCCTCGACGACCGTGGCCGCCACCTCCGGCCTCACGATCGCGGAGCCGAGACCAGGGACGATGGCGGCCGTCTTGCCTCGCAGCTCGTACGAACCCAGTCCCCGCTCCCATCCGTCGACCCGCGGCAGGCTGTAAGGATCGCGGCCGTCGAATCCGGAGCACACGTCGTAGTAGCGGGCCGCGTCACGTACCGAGCGAGCCAGGCAACCGACGACCACCGTCAAAGGCGCAATGGCGGTGAAAGGGCCGCGCGGGATACGTCCGGCCGTGCCTTTCATTCCGAACAACCCATTCAAGGCGGCGGGGATGCGAATCGATCCCCCGCCGTCCCCGCCGGTGCACAGAGGCAGCAATCCTCCGGCCACTGCGGCGGCGCTCCCTCCGGACGAGCCCCCGGCCGTTCGGGTGGGGTCCCAGGCATTGCCGGTGACGCCGTGCAGCCGGGTCACGCTCACGTTGAGGCCCCCGAACTCGCTGGCGGTGGTCATGCCCACCGGCACGATCCCCGCCGAACGCAGCCGCGTGACCATCGTCGAGTCATAGGTGCCGACCCGATCCTGAAAGACGAGGGACGCCTCGGTGCAGGGCCATCCCTTGACCGTTCGAGTTCCTTGATCCCGACGGGTAACCCACCCCAAGGCAGTGACACATCGGCGGTCTCGGCCGCGGCCCGCGCTCCATCCGGGTCGAGATGGGCGAACGCACGGAGGTGGCTGCGCTCGATGGCGGCGAGCGTGACCTCAAGTTCCTCGATGGGGGATCGCTCGCCTCGCCGAAAGGCATCTACCAGCGAGCACGCGTCTCCATTCCACGGGCTGTCGGACATCTCCACGTTGTAGGGCGATGCACCGGACCTGTGCAACCTAATGGGGGTCGACCACCTCTACGCTCCGTTCAATGGCAGCCGCTGCGGGTGATCGTGAAGCGCTGGCCGGGGAGCTCGCCGAGGTCGGACGGGCCGTCCGTGACGCGGTGCTCGGCTCCGCCCCGGCCGCCTCGGATGCCGACGTGGTCCGTGTCGARGGTGGTGACGAGGTATTCGGTGTGGACGCCCGGGCCGACCTGGTTCTGCTCGAGGCTCTGGTGCAGCGTTGCGCAGACCGATGGCCGGGCCGGCTCGTGATGGAAGGCCTGGCCGAACCCGCCGTCATCGGCGGCGGGGGACCATGGACCTATCTGGCCGATCCCGTAGATGGGACCCGGCCGTGGCTGGCGGGGAAGCGCAGCGCGTGGGTGCTGCTGGGCGCCGGGCGGGATGCCACCACGCTCGAGGATCTCGAGGTGGGAGCCGCCGTCGAGGTCCCAACCCGGCGGGCCCGGCTCGGGTTGGTGGCCTGGGCGGCCCGCGGCGGCGACGTCCACGCCGTCGATGAGGACCTGGCCAGCCCCGGCATTCGTCACCCCGTGTCGCTGACCCCCCGCCAGGGCGCCGATCTGCGGCGCTCGTGGGTGACGGTGGCTCGGTTTTCGCCCGGCCAGAAGTCCGCCATCGGCGCCTGGGAGGATGAACTCCTCGCCGGGCTCGAGGTGTACGAAGACCCGTACCTTTCCTCCGGCGGCCAGCTCATGGGCCTGGCGTCCGGAGGGGACACGGCCGTGCTGGATCCGCGCCCGCTGTTCGGGGCGGCGTTCTGCGCCCATCCCTACGATCTGGCCGCGCTGGTGGTGGCTCGGGCCGCCGGCGTCGTGGTCGAGGCGCTGCCCCCCGGGCCGATGGCCTACCCGCTCGACCAAACCGCCGACGTGGCGTGGGCCGGTTACGCCAACCCGGATGTGGCGGCGCGATTGCGGCCCGGCGTCACCCTTCTCCCAGCCAGGCCGGAGCGTGATCCAACAGGTACTGGCTGACGGCGAGGCATCCGTCGAAGATGTCGCACAGCAACTCTTCGCCGGCCAGGATGCGCGTGAGAGAAACCTGCTGGCGGGCCACGATGGTCACCCGCCGCTCCGGCGCGTCGGTGGCCGATGCGAACGAGTCGATAGCTGAGCTCTCCAGTGGCAGGTCGATGCCACCGACTCCGGCCAGGTCGATGGCCAGCCGCAGCAGATCCGGGCCGTTCGGCAGCGGCGGAAGCGCCCACGTGAACACCAGCGGAAAGTGGAACTCATCCGGGGGATCGGCCTCTTCCGGGAGACCCTCGACCACGTCCTCGAAGGCCAGCAGGACGCGTGGGTCGACCTCGAGGGCGAGGTGAAGGTCGAGCGGTCCTCCGCAGCCCTCTTCGGGATGGAGATCGACCTCCCAGGCCTGACGCAGGGAGTAGGTCTCGACGAAGTGGCGTTCGTCGTGGACGTGGAAGCCGTGGTCGACGGCGTGGGCCTTGAGCTCGGCGATGTATCCGGCGACATCGATGACGGCCACGATGCGCAGCCTAATGGCGGACTTACGGTTTCTTATCCATGCCGGAGTCACTGTCCCAGCGGTACCGGATCCACCCTTTCACCGGATCCGCCCCCAGCGATCGGTAGAACCGGATCGCCGACTCGTTCCAATCGAGCACCGCCCATTCGACCCGTCCCGAGGTGAGGCTCCGCAGATGCTGGACCAAGGCCAAGCCAAGCCCTCGTCCCCGCCGGGCCGGGCGGACGTAGAGATCCTCCAGCCAGATGCCGTCGCGCCCCAAGAAGGTGGAGAAGGTTGGATACCACAACGCGAACCCGGCGATCTCCGGGGGATCGCCGTCTTCCACCATCAACACTCGCGCCACCCGCTTGGGCCCGAAGAGGTGCTGGCCGACCACGTCACGATCGAAGACAACGTCTGACGACAGCAGCTCGTAGTCCGCCAGCTCGCGGATCAACGCGCAGATCTCATCCAGGTCATCGGGCCCGGCTTCACGGATGGCCATGGTTTCGCACGCTACCGTCGGCGGGTCATGAGGGACGACACTCTTCTCGACGTGCTCCACTCCGTAGCCGATGCTGTCGCGCGTGCACTCGCCGGCCTTGGCGACTGGGGACCGACGGGGGAGCGAGCCGGCCAGCATCACAGTGACCTTGTTGCCGATGCGGCCGCCCTCGACGTGCTCGACCGGGCCGGTCTCGGCGTGCTCTCCGAAGAGACCGGTCTTCGCCATCCCGATCGTGACATCGTCGTCGCGCTTGATCCTCTCGATGGCTCGACGAACGCATGGCGCGGCATACCCTGGTTTGCAACGAGCGCGTGTGCCCTCGATGCCGCTGGGCCGCGAGCAGCCGTCGTCGCTCATCAGGCGGGCGGCCCCCGCTTTGAGGCGGTCCGGGGGGGAGGGGCTCGTCGAGATGGGACGCCGATTTCTCCATCTGCGTGCACGAATGTCGGCGCCGCCATTGTCGGTCTGTCGGGGTATCCCGACCGACACTTGGGCTGGGCCCAGTACCGCGTCCTCGGCGCGGTCGCCCTCGACCTGTGCGGGGTGGCGAGCGGAGTTCTCGATGGCTACGTGGACTGCAGCGTCGACGCCCATGGTGTCTGGGACTACCTGGGAGGCCTGCTCGTCTGCCAGGAATCCGGCGCCGCGGTCGCCGATGTTCACGGCCGTGAACTGGTCGTGAGGGACCACGAATCGCGCCGTACACCGGTCGCCGGGGCGACCGAAGCACTGATGGGGGAGCTCCGCCGCCTGGTAATCGCCTGATAAATCGGTTGACGCTGCCCGGGCTCTGTGTTTCGATCAAAGAACCTGGGGATGGTCCCGAGGTACCGGGCATAACCCCGGCGAGAAGGAGCAGCACGTGGAGACCCGTACCTACGCCGACGTGAAGCCGCAGGGCAGCGCCGGTTGGTGCGCGGCCCGGTGTCGCTTCGGTGCGCCGACTATGCCGGCGTTTGCCGTCCTGCGGGGAGGGGTGGATCTCCACTCCATCACGAGCAATGACGACATCGTGCGGCCGATGAGCCCGTTCGGATGCTCGACTGGTTGAGACCAGCGAGACATCCAGAGCGAAGGCCCAGAGGCCGCCGGGAAACCCCGGCGGCCTCGTTGTTTGTCCAGGGACCATCGATTGGAATGAGAGGTGAAGGCGAGATGTTCGCCAACCAAAGCTTCGAGGAGTTCAGCCAGATAGAGGTTCCGATCGACTGGTCCCGGGCCCGGTGCCGGGACGGCGCAGCCTCGATGATCGGCCTGTTCTTCTCCGAGCAACTCGACGACATCGCCCGGGCCAAGGCCATCTGCCGGCTCTGCCCACTCCAGGAGGTCTGCCTGGAGGGCGCCGTCGAGCGCCGGGAGCCCTGGGGCGTGTGGGGTGGTCAACTCTTCGCCAACGGCAAAATCCTGGCGTTCAAGCGCAAGCGAGGACGTCCTCCGAAGAACCGGCCGGTCGTGGAACTGACCGCCTAAGAGATGCTGACGGCGTAGCGTGGCCGGTTGGTGAAACCAGCCATGCTCGTCTCAGCTTGCCTGCTCGGAGTGCGGTGCAACCACCGCGGCCAGGCGTCGCCATCCACTGCGGTGCAGGCGCTGGCCGCTGACTACCGGCTGGTCGCCTGCTGCCCGGAATCAGCGGGCGGGCTTCCTACGCCGCGCCCGGCCGCGGAGCGCCAAGCCGATGGCCATGTCCAAACGGCGGACGGTAGCGATGTCACCGATGCCTATCTGCGAGGGGCCGCCGCCGCCGTCGATCTGGCGCGGGCGACCGGCGCGACCGAGGCGGTGCTCAAAGCTCGTTCGCCGTCATGCGGATGCCATCAGATTTACGACGGCACCTTCACGCGCACGCTCGTCGACGGTGAAGGCGCAACGGCCATGGCATTGCGGGCAGCCGGCCTGACCGTGCGCTCCGAAGAGGATCTGACGTAGGACAACGTGGCACCAAAATCCGCGGCCGGCCGCGCCGCCTTCGATTCACTCCGCTCCAGCCGAGCTCAGTTTCACGAGTCCGACGAGCGTCGAGCGGATTGGACCTTGTCCGGCGCCGCGCTCGAATGGCTGTTCGCTCATTTGGTTGAGGGTTCTCGAACTCTCGAGACTGGCAGCGGGTACAGCACGGTCGTGTTCGCGTTGCGGGGCACTGAGTACATCTCGATATCACCCGCTCCGCACGAGCACAAGCGGCTGCGGGATTGGTGCCAGGAGCATGGCGTGGACACCGATCACGTGAGGTTTATGGACGCGACGTCGCAGGACGTGCTTCCACACCTCCACACCGAGCCGCTCGACTTCGTGTTGATCGACGGGGACCACGCGTTCCCTATCCCGTTCCTGGACTGGTACTACACCGCCACATTGTTGCGGGTGGGTGGGCTTGTCTTCGTCGATGACACGGACATCCGCTCGGGTCAGGTGCTCCGTGATTTTCTGGAGGCGGAATCCGCGCGTTGGGCCTTGCGGAGCGTGATTGGACGCGCAGTCGTCGTCGAGAAGCTGGCGCCCGACGTGGTCGGCATCGGCTTCACGGACCAGCGTGGAACAGGGCCGAGGCAGACTCCTGAAATCCTGCTCAGTCGAAGTCACCGGCGGAGTGTCGGATCTCGCGCAGGAGCTGGAACAGCTTGTGGAGATCCTGAGTGGACAGGTCGAAGCTCAGGAAGACCTCGTTGTTGACCAACGTGGTCGCGCGCGTGGCGAGCGCCCGTCCCTTCCGAGTGATCCGCGCCAACGTCTTGCGGCCATCGTCGGGGTGGGGCGCCCGTTCGACGAGACCTTGGTGCTCCAGTCGGTCAATGGCATTGGTGACGCTGGCCGGATGGACCTGAAGCCGTTCACCCATCTTGCCGAGCGGAAGTGAACCCTGTCGCGAGAACGAGAGCAGCATGAGTGCCTCGTAGCGAGCGAAGGTGAGATCGAGGGGCCGCAGGACTTGCTCGACCCGCTGCAGGAAGATCTGCTCGACCCTCATCACCGACGTCACTACGGCCATGCCGTGGGCAGCATCGCCCCATCCGTGGGCTTCCCATTGGCTCTTCGCCTCGGCGATCGGGTCGAAGGGGAGCGCGGCGGAAGCCATCGGCTCGACCCTAGTGCGGGCCAAACCGAGACCGACGCCTACGCTTCTTCGCGCCGGCCAACCACTCACCAACAGGACTGGAGAACATCTTGCTTGCCGCGATCTGCGTCAGCCAGAACGACAGCGACCCGCTAACCGGACTTGAGGTCGGAGAGCGGCCGGCTCCGGTCGCCCGCGATGGCTGGGTCCGGGTGGCGCTACGGGCGTGCGCCCTGAACTACCACGACGTGTGGTCGTTACGCGGCGTGGGGCTGCCGGCCGATCGGCTGCCGATGGTGCTGGGGTGTGATGGTGCCGGGGTGCTCGACGACAGCAGCGAGGTAGTGGTGCACGCCGTCATCGGCGATCCCGCCGCCGGGGGAGGCGACGAAACGCTCGATCCCGGCCGAACCCTGCTTTCCGAGTTGCACGACGGCACCCTGGCCGAGTTCGTCGTGGTGCCGGAGCGCAACGTGGTCGCCAAGCCGGCGGGTCTCTCATTCGAAGAAGCCGCCTGCCTTCCTACGGCGTGGCTCACGGCCTATCGGATGCTCACCACCCGCTCCGGGCTCGGCAGCCCAGGCACCGTGCTCGTGCAGGGCGCCGGCGGTGGGGTGGCCACGGCCGCCATTCTCTTGGGCAAGGCCCTCGGTCACACGGTCTTTTGCACGTCCCGCGACGAGGAGAAGCGACGCCGTGCCCTCGAACTGGGCGCCGACCAGGCCGTGGAGACAGGCGCCAAGCTCGGCGCCAAGGTCGATGTCGTGATCGAGACGGTCGGACAGGCGACGTGGTCCCATTCGCTGCGGTCGCTCAAGCCGGGCGGCCGGGTCGTGGTCTGCGGCGCGACAAGTGGTCCGAACCCCCCGGCCGAACTCAACCGCGTGTACTTCCTCCAGCTCGAGGCGGTCGGCTCGACGATGGGCACCCGCCAAGAGCTGACCGACCTCCTGGCCCTCCTCGATCGGACATCGGTGCGGCCGGTGATCGAGGATGTTCGCCCCCTGGCCGACGCGAGACGTTCGTTCGAGCGCCTGGCCAGCGGCGAGACCTTCGGGAAGCTCGTACTCACCGTGTGAGGAGGGCAAATCCCGGGCTGTGCGAGGATGGCATCTGACCAGGGCGCTTAGCTCAGTTGGCAGAGCAGCTGGTTTACAAGCATTCAGGCCTCAGCGCTGCGCTGACCAGGGAGTTCGCACGTCGCGGGCGAGCGAACGAGGCACAATTATCTGCTGTGAGATCGCCTATCCGGCGATGTTGTCGGCTCGCGTAACGTAACGCTACCCGTAACTTTCGGCAGTTGGCTGCAGTAGACTCACTCCATGGATGTCACCAGCCTGCTCGACGGCAAGACGGAGATCGGCCGGCTGCCCGACGCGCTCCTGGCTGCTGGTGCCTACGCCTTCACGACGCAAGACGCAGCTCATGCCGCCGGGATCTCGACGGCCAGCGCCCGTCCAGCGCTGGCTCGGCTGATCCGGAACAGGCTGGCGTTCAGCCCGGCGCGGGGTCTGTACATTGCCATCCCGCCCGAGTACCGGTCGTGGGAGGCGGTGCCCGCGCCGTGGTTCATCGACGCGCTGATGGGCCATCTCGATCGGGCCTATCACGTCGGGCTGCTGTCGGCCGCCGAGCAGCACGGGGCTGGCCATCAGCGGCCGCAGGCGTTCCAGGTGGTTGTCGACTGTGATCTCCGCGATCGCAGCTTCGGGCGAGTGCGGTTGCGGTTCGTCACGAATCGGGGAGTCGGGGCTCTGCCCACGCAACGGGTCAACGTGCCGACGGGTGTGATGGTGGTGGCGACGCCCGAGGTGACCGTGCTGGAGTTGGCCGAGCGCCCCGGTGAGGGCGGGGGTCTGGACAACGTCGCCACGGTCATCGGAGAACTGGCCCGCGAAGGGAGACTTGGCGTTCACGGGCTCGTCGCGTTGACGGGGCAGTTCCCGGTGGCGGCCAGCCGGCGGGTGGGCTGGCTGGCAGAGCGGTTCGGTGCGGTGACCCTCGACCGGCTGGCGGCCGCGATCGGTCGAGCGAGCGCCGAGGCATCCAATCTCGATCCCTTCGGGCCCCGCCGCGGACCGGTCGATTCGCGATGGCACATACGTGTCAATGCCGCGGTGGAGCCCGATCTGTGATCCCGCAGGCATCGATCACGCGATGGTCACAGCGGGTGCCATGGCCGAGTCCTGACCAGGTCGAGCAGGACCTGGTGATCAGCAGGTTGATTTGCGAGATCGCGTCGCAACCTTTGCTCGGGGACGAGCTGGTGTTCCGGGGCGGGACCTGCCTGCACAAGCTGCACCTGCGGCGGCCTCTGCGCTACAGCGAGGATCTCGACTACGTCCGGGTCAGTACGGGTCCGATTGGCCCCGTACTCGACGCACTGCGATCCGTGGCCGCTGCCGTGAGCATGGGGGTGACCACCGACGTCGGCCACATCCCGAAGGTCCACTTCCGGTCGACCTTCGAATCCGGGACTGGACGCCTCCAGGTCAAGGTCGAGATCAACACCTACGAGACGTCGCCGGCGCGGCCTCACATCCGTCGCAGCTTCGCGGTGGAATCGCCGTGGTGGTCGGGCCAGGCCGAGGTGCTCACGTTCGAGCCGGCCGAACTTGTGGCCACCAAGCTCCGCGCCCTCTACCAACGCCGGAAGGGGCGAGACGTGTTCGACCTCTGGGTCGCCTTGACCAAGATGGGCCTCGATCCTGTCGACATCCTCGCCTCCTTCGTGCCCTACCGGCCCGCGGGGTACACGTCGGCCGCGGCGATCGCCAATCTGGACCAACACCTGACTGATCGGATCTTTCGTTCCGACCTCAGCGACCTCATCGTGGCCGACACCGGCTATGACCTCGACGACGCCGCAAGGCTGATCACCGACCAATTGCTCCGACGAGTGGATTGAGCACTTGCCCGGTCATGGGGGCCGCAACAGGTGATCTAGCGGCGAGCTCCTCGTGGGCTCGAGGCGCATTACCGGTCGGGTGGAGTTCCGCGCTATCCCACAGAGGTGACCGCAGATCCGGCATTATCGGACGGGTGCAGAGCGGCTCCCGAACGGGCATTCTGCGTGCAGTGGCTTGGCCGAGGAACGCGGGTTAACGTACCGCGGAGCCACACCAACGGGTGTGACGACTGACTGGAGCCCAATGTTCGTCACGGTGATCCACCACATTCACGACCCGGAGGGTTTTCAGGCTGCCGAGGCCAAGGCACTCGAAGCCGGACTTCCGTCAGACGTAGCGTTGCCGATTCACGCGGCTACCAACAATCACGAACTCGGCGTCTGCATCTGGGAAGGCGAATCGGTCGACGCGGTGCGCGCGGTAGTTGAAGGCGCGGTCGGCTCTTGGGCGAACAACGAGTACTACGAGATGCACGTCGATGGACTCACGCCGCAGCTAGGAAAGTAGCTGGCTGGTCGCGACGCCATATCTGCCGATCTGGCCGCACCGGATGTGCCGCTTGCGGTTGGTCAGCCAGGCTTATACGCGATGGCTGACTCGGCCGGGATCACTCCAGCCGCGGATACCGTAAGGTTGGGGGCTCCTACGGCCGCCCGGCGCACCGACCGCAAGCGGCACTTCCCGCGTACGACTCGCAGCTACTTACGTGGCCGCTCGATGGAGTGCTCGCGCTGCTTGGAAAGCCCTCCAGTACAGCAAGGTGGGTCCGGCACCGAGAATACCGGCGGCGGCTGCAACGACGAACGTGGCAGGCCTTGAAACATTGACGCTGCTCTCCGCCTTGAAGAGTCCAAGAGCGACGGCATTGAGCAATACCCACGAGGCGATTCCAACCAGCAGGGCAGCAAGTAGGATGGTCACCGTCGCCACCCTGGGAAACTCCAAGGGGGCGTCCCTTCGCCGGTCCAGTCGGTGCTGACGCCTCGCGGCCTTACCCACGTCACGAGGATGCCACATACATAGGGAGTGTCCGTACCCGCATAAGGCCGGCTTGCGAACGGGTCAGGCGACCGGGATCATTCGGTCCGGACCAGTCGGTATCGCACCGCAGGCCAAGCGCCAACCCCATCGAACGGCCTTCTGAAGCGGGCGATGCCGACCCGGTTCCTCGCGCGCGGACAGGCCGTAAGACGGGTTGTCGGGGGCGTGATGGAGCATGACTGTCGATGATTCATGCGTCGTCGAGGGCGCCAGCTGTCTATCCACGCAAAGGGGTATGGCGATCTTGTCCACAGCCAACCGACGTGGCAGCGCGTTCGCAAACGCGTGATCGGTCCGATCTCCCGGGGTCCGGGCATCTCTCGCCGCGACCGGGACGGGAGGGGGAGGTGTCGCGGCCGACGATCGCACAAGCGTCCGCGCCCCATCGTCGCCATTGTCTCGAGTGTGATCTCCGCGATAGCGCGGCGTGACTCGCGCGTGATCCCTGCGTGAGCGGATACAGCGGTGCTGCCGTGACCCACACGATCGCTTCGGTCGGCGCCGAAGCGGCCAGGTAACCCGCACGATGGCAGTCGCTCGCGCTCCCGCCGTCCGCGGCTGTGGCGTTGCGGACCCACACGACCCGACGGACGTGGGCACACGGCTCGGCCGACCCTTCCACAGCCGCGGCACGGTAGGTGTACCCCGACGTGCGAGTGGCTCTGCGACCGGACCAGGACGACGTGGACACCCTTGGTGTCCACGCAAGCGCCCTTCCACGAGCCGCTGAGGCCCTTCGCGGCCGAGTGCCACCTCGGGTGCTGCGGCCATCGTGCGGGCCCGCCCTCACGATCTCGTAGGCCGGTGCAGCCACGCTGACGGGCTGATCGTGCTCGTCGAGGAGGGTCGCTGCCTGCGGCCCGCCGACGCCGTGGACACCCTCGGCCTGGCCCTCGTCGCCCAGATC
>JRHI01001382.1_pt1 | contig 20613 bp, 16 predicted proteins | sample 215371 | NCBI WGS metagenome assembly JRHI01 (sample SAMN02929681, study PRJNA255918) | sediment metagenome | biome: cave system; feature: Ice Cave; material: Sediment; isolation source: sediment from deep within a dark volcanic ice cave with no known source of... ...
GGGTCGATGTTGTAGGTCCGCGGGTCGATCTCGGCGAACACCGCGGTCGCGCCGGTGTAGAGGATCGCGTTCGCCGAGGCGATGAACGTGAACGACGGCACGATGACCTCGTCCCCGGGGCCGAGGTCGAGCGCGGCGAGGGCGAGGTGCAGGCCGGTGGTGCACGAGGTCGTGGCGATGCCGTGCTTCGCGCCGCAGTAGGCCGCGACGGCCTGCTCGAACTCCGCGACCTTGGGGCCCTGGGTCACCCAGCCGCTCTTGATCGACTCGTAGGGCGCGCGGGCCTCCTCCTCGCCGAGCGAGGGCTTGGTGATCGGGACGTTCATCTTCTTTCGGGTCTCAGTTGCCATTCCGCAATGCCTCTCTCCGCCACGCGACGAGCTTGCGCAAGCCATCCTCGAGGCTGGTCTCCGCCGTGAATCCGAGCAATTCTGCGGCCCGCCGGGGATCGCCGACCCGGCGGGCCGGGAGCGCGCCGGCGGGCTCACGCTTGAACTCCATCCCGACGTCGCTGCCGGTGAGCCGCAGGAGGGTCTCCGCCAGGTCACGCATCGGTGTTTCCACGCCGCTGCAGACGTTCAGCGTMGCGTCGGGGAGGTCCCGGACGCAGGCCGCGATGTTCGCCCGCGCGACGTCGCCGATGTAGACGAAATCGACCGACGAGGACCCGTCGCCGAAGAGCGTGAGCGGCTTCCCCTGATCGATGAGATCGAGCCAGCGGATCATCACCTCGACGAAGCGCGACCGCACGTCCATCCGCGGCCCGTAGACGTTGAAGTAGCGCAGGGTCGTCGCGTGGAGCGCGTGCAGGTGGGCGAATGCGCGGGCCAGCTGCTCGTTCGAGGCCTTCATCGCGCCGTAGAAGGTCGTGCCCCGGAGCGGCTGATCCTCGTCCATCGGCAGCCGCACCGGATCCCCGTACACGACCGCGCTCGAGGCGAGCACGACATGCTTCACCTTCGCGTCGGCCGCCGCCTCGAGCACGTTGAACGTCCCGTCGACCATGACCTCCTGGCACTCGCGCGGCGCCTCCTGGCAGCGGGTCCAACGGAGCGCGGCCTGGTGGAAGACCAGATCCGCCCCGGCGATGGCGTCGTGCACCGCGGCGCGGTCACGGATGTCCATCTGCTCGAGCCGGGCCTTGCCCGTCGAGAGCGCCGGCGCCAGGTTCTCCGGAACGCCTCGGACCAGCGCGTCCAGGGCCACGACCTCGCGCGCGCCGGCGGCGATCGCGGCATCGACGATGTGCGAGCCGACGTTGCCCGCCCCGCCGGTGACGACGACCTTCGCTCCCGCGAGGATGCTCAGGTCAGGCCTGCGGGTCGCGCCGCGAGCGGAGCAGCTTCGCCGGCACCCCGGCCACGATCGCGTACGCCGGCACGTCCTTGGTCACCACCGCGCCGGCGCCGACGATCGCGCCCTCGCCGACGCGCACGCCGGGGAGCAGCACGGCGTTCACGCCCACGTCCGCGCCGGCGCCGACCCGCACCGGCTTGATGACGAGGTCGGTCTGGATGATCGGGACGTCGGCCGGCAGGCCGGTGTGCTCGCTCCCCAGGACCTTCGCGCCGGGGCCCCAGCCGACGTACTCGCCGAGCTCGAGGTCGCGGCAGTCGAAGTAGGCCTGCGGCCCGATCCAGGTGTGCGCGCCGATGACGCAATGGCCGTCGTGCCGTCCCTGGAGGAAGGTCTGGTTGCCGATGAACACCGCATCGCCGATCTCGAAGGTGTGCGGATGGAGCACCAGGACCCCGACCCCGATCTTCACCCCGTTGCCGAACGACTTCGCGAGCGCCCGCAGCACGACCCGCCGCTGCCGGGCGCCGGCGGCGCCGTCGCGGTGGCAGGCGTCGGAATAGCGCTCGAGGAGCTGGTCGGGCGACTCGGTCCGACGCAGCTCGGCCGAGTCGGCGAGCTCCTCGGCCGGGTCGGGCGCGACCTGCTGGACCCCGTGGACCGCGCGGACCACGCGGTCGGCGCCGTGCGCCCGATCGGGCGCGGGGGTCGTCACGAGCGCATGAACTCGCTCACCGCCGCGGCGGTCGCGTCGACCTGCGCGTCGGTCAGCTCGGGGAACATCGGGAGCGAGACGACCTCGCTGGCGAGGCGCTCGGTGACCGGAAGGTCGCCCTGCCGGTAGCCGAGGAACGACGCCGCCTCCTGCATGTGGATCGGGACCGGGTAGTGCACCCCGGTGCCGATGCCCCGCTCGCCGAGGAACGCCCGGAGCGCGTCGCGGCGCCCGTCGGGCACGCGCGCGACGTAGCAGTGGAAGACGTGCCGGCCGCCCTCCGGGATCTCGGGGACGACGACCCCGCTGCCGGCGAGCGCGGCGTTGTAGCGGCGGGCGATCGCGACGCGCCGCGCGTTCCAGGCCGGGAGCCGGCGGAGCTTGATCCGCAGGATCGCGGCCTGGATCTCGTCGAGCCGCGCGTTGTAGCCGACGACCGGGTGGTAGTAGCGGGTCGACTGCCCGTGCTCGCGCAGCGATCGGAGCTCCGCCGCGAGGGTGTCGTCGTTCGTGGTGATGCTCCCGGCCTCGCCGTAGGCCCCCAGGTTCTTGCTGCAGTAGAACGAGAACGCGCTCGCGCGGCCGGCCGATCCGGCGACGGTCCCGTCGTCCAGGATCGCGCCGTGGGCCTGGCAGGCGTCCTCGATGACCGCGATGTTCCGGTCCCGGGCGAGCGAGAAGATCGGCCCCAGATCCACCGTGCGCCCGTAGAGATGCACCGGCATGATCGCCTTCGTCCGCGGCGTGATCGCCGCGGCGACCGCCGCGGGATCGATGTTGAAGGTCCGCTCGTCGACATCGACCATCACCGGCCGCGCGCCGGAATAGAGGATCGCCTCGACCGTGGCGAAGAAGGTGTGCGACACGGTGATGACCTCGTCCCCGCGGCCGATCCCGAGCGCGCGCACGGCGAGCTGGATCGCGTCGGTCCCGCTCCCCACGCCGATCGCGTGCTTGGTGCCGCAGAACGCCGCGAACTCCTCGTCGAACGCGCGGGTGTTCGGGCCCATCGTGAGCTGCATGCCCTCAAGGACCGCCGCGATCGCCGGGAGCACCTCGTCCTTGATCGTCGCGTACTGAGCCTTGAGGTCCACCAGCGGGATGTCGATCTTCGTCGCGGTCGTCATGACGTTGCGATCTCCTTCACCTGGCCGTTCATGGATCGTCGTTCGACGCGCTCACGCCCGGACCCCGCGCTCGCCCTCGAGCCAGGAGTAGGCGTGGGGATAGATCCCGGTGAAGCAGGCGAGCTTGGTGATGTCGTCCTTCACCTGGACCGCCGGGTTGCCGGCGACGACGCTCCGCGGCGCCACCGTCGCCCGCACCACGCTCCCCGCGCCGACCAGCGAATCCGCACCGATCTCCACCCCGGGAAGGATCGTGCAGTTCCCGCCGATCCGCGCGTACCGGCGGACCGTCGCGCCGCGCACGCAGTCGAGGTAGGCCGGGCACATCGGATGCGGGTCGTCGGTGAACACGACGTGGGGGCCGATGAACACGTCGTCCTCCACGGTGACCTGCTCGAGGAAGCAGCCGGTGTGCACCCGGATCCGCGCGCCCAGCCGGTTCCCGAACTCGAGCGCGGCGTGGGTCCCGATGGAGACGTCGTCGCCGATGACGTTGTCCTCGCGGATCGAGGCGCCCTGGCCGGTCTGGAGCCGCGCCCCGATCGTCGTGCCGGCGTAGATCACGGTGAACGGCCGGATGACCGCGCCGGGGCCGATGACCAGCGGCAGCTCGCCGTCCCGCGTCCCCCGCGGCGCGCGCCCCAGGACGACGTACTCGCCGACGACGCTCCCGGGGCCGAGGTCGACGTTCGGCCCGACGATCGCGGTCGGGTCGATCCGCAGGCCCAGGCTCGTCACGACCGGTACCCGACCCGGGCGCCGTTCGAGCGGAGCGAGCGCATCCCGGCCTCGAGGACCCGGACCACCCGCACGCCCGCGATGCCGTCGCTCCGCGGCGTCGCGCCGCCACCGACGCAGGCGATGAAGTGCCGGACCTCCAGCTGCAGCGCCTCGGTGATCGCGACCCGCGGGCTGTGGATGTCGCCGGAGCGGTAGCTGCGGCGCAGCTCGTCGGCGGAAAGCTCGGCGACGCCGTGGTCGTAGATCTTCACCCTCTCGGCCGGATGCCCGTCGTCATACACCGCCATCCGCCGGTCGCCGATGACGGTCATCGTCCGCTGCTTGCTCGGCGCGAGCCAGGAGAGATGGGCATGGGCGATCGCGCCGGAGGGAAAGCCCAGCGTGAGGAACACGACGTCCTCGATGTCCGGCTGGATGTAGCAGCCGCCGAGGCACTGGACCCACTCCGGCTCCTCGTCCAGCCAGTAGAGGACGATCGAGACGTCATGCGGGCCGAGGTCCCAGAGGACGTTGAAGTCGAACTGGTGCAGCCCCAGGTTCACCCGCTGGCTGTCGATGTACTGGACCCGGCCGAGCTCGCGGCGCGCGAGCAGGTCGCGCACCGCCGTCACCGCCGGGTTGTAGACGAAGGTGTGGCCGACCATGAGCGTCCGGCCCGCCCGGGCGGCCGCGGCGGCGATCGCCTCGGCGTCGGCGACGCTCCCGGCGAGCGGCTTCTCCACGAACACGTGCTTCCCCGCGGCGAAGGCCGCTTCGGCGAGCGGCCGGTGGGTCGAGATCGGCGTGACGATGCAGACCGCGTCGATGTCCGGATCGGCGAAGAGCGAGCGGTGGTCGGTCGTGGTGCGGACCGCGGGAAAGCGCTTGCGGATGCCCAAGAGGCGCTCCTCGGAGAGGTCCGCCACGGCCACGACGGTCGCGCCCGGCGCTTCGCTGAAGTTCCGGACCAGGTTCGGGCCCCAATAGCCGGCGCCGATGACCGCGACGCGCAGGTCGGGCGCCGCGGGCCCGGTCACGCGAAGGTCCGGTCCTCGTAGGGGATCGCCCCGATGGCCTGCGGCTTCGTCCGGCCGGACAGGAGGAAGTCGGCCATCGCGAGCCCCATCTCCGAGGCGATGTCCATGTCCACATACTTATACAGGCCCTGCCGCCCGCCGGTGACGAGATTCGGGAAGCGCATGAGCTCCCGCATGAGCATGTCGATCGCCGCCTCGTAGCCGACCATATAGACCGGGTAGCCGAACGTCGAGCGGAGCACGACCGACTCGGCGAGCTCGCTCACCTTCATGAAGCCCTCGGCCTCCAACTCCTGCGCGCAGCGGCGGCCGAGGTCATCCGGGTCGGCGTTCCAGATCGCGTCGTTCGTATCGCAGGTGATGTCGCAGAGCAGGATCGTCTCGTCCGGCGCGCAGACCTGCGACCCGCCGTAGTTCCGGGTCTCGCTCAGACGGTTGAAGGTCTTGTCCTGGAAGTAGATCGACTGCGCCGGGAGCGCGTGCGKCCGCTTCACCCGCAGGCCGACGATGGTGAGCGCGCGGAACCGCAGGTAGTCGGCCGCCGCCCGGGCCTCGGGCGACACGGCGTCCCCCAGGAGCGCGATGAGCGCCGGGAGCGGCGCGGTGTTCACGATCCGGCCGCAGGCGATGCGCTCCTCCGGACCCTGCTTCCCCGCCCCGGCGAACGGATCCACGCCGTCCTCGGTGCCCGAGGCCAGGACGCAGAGCTCGCCGCCGTGGGCGGTCGAGGGCACCCGGCGGTAGCGGACCGCGGTCACCCGGCCGTCGACGGTCTCGATCGCGGTGACGAGGGCGTTCGTGTGCGTCGCGTTCGCCGGTCCGGCCGCGCGGATCCGCTCGGCGAGACGATCCGAGATGACGCCCGCGCCCTTCGGCGGATAGAAGAGCTCGATGACGAGCGGCGCGTAGCGGTGCTCGGTGCCGGTGCGCTTCGCGTAGCCCTTGCGGAGCGACGAGACGACGACCTTCATGAGCGAGATGTGCGGGATCCGGTGCTGCGCGAAGGACGCCGCGAGGCGCGATGGCGGCATGCCCCAGACCTTGGTCGTGTAGGGCCCGAAGAACATCTCGTAGAGGGTGCGGCCCATCGCCTGGACCACCCAGTCCTCGGCCGAGACGAGCTTCTTCGGCGCGATCTTGCGCCGGATCGACTCGCGAAAGTAGTCGAAGAACGCGCGGGCGGCGACGATCGGCGACATGCTCTTGGCGATATCCAGCGCCTCGAGCGGGTACCTGTAGTACTTCCCGCGGAACTTGATGCTCACCTTCTTCGTCTGCGACGGGAAGCCGTCGGCGGCGACCTCCTTGAAGAGGTCGAGCACCCGCTGGTTCCGGGCGTGATACGCGTGCGGCCCAAAGTCGTACCCCGCGCCCGTGTTCCCGGGAAGGGTCGTGGCGAGACCCCCGAGGAAATGCTGGGCTTCGAGGACGGTGACTCCCTCGCCGGCTGCGGCGAGCTGCGCTCCGGCGGCGAGGCCGCAGATGCCCCCGCCGATGATGACCGTGTTCAACGCGGTGATTCTAAGTTTTCGCCGGACCGGACGTGACCGGACCGCGCGGAGCGGTCGGCGAGGGCGAGCGCGGCGCAGGCGATCGCCCCGACGTAGATGAAGTACGGCTGCGTGGACCAGCGCGCGAGCAGGAGCGCCACGAGCACGACCCCGCAGCCGGCGAAGGCGGCGGCGCCGATCGTCGCGAGCCGCGCCCGCGCCGCGACCGCGAAGGCGAGCAGGGTGAGGGTGACCTCGGCCGCGAAGAAGAGCGGGTAGAGCGGCTCGACGTCCCGGTACTGCGCGAGGAAGTTCAGCAGGTTGATCCCCCAGAGGTCCTGGTGGAACGTGAGCGCCGCGACCTGCTGCCCCACGAACGCGCCGGGATCCCAGAGGAAGAACGGCCCGACGAACGCCGCGGCGGTCCCGGTGGCGATGACGGCGTAGCGCCGCCAGTCACCGCCGCTCACCGCGAGATGGCGGATCACCAGCGGGACGATGACAATCGCGAACTGCTTGAACGCCATCGCCCACCCCAGCGCGGCCGCGGACGCGACGAAGGCGATGCGGCCGGTCCGGGTCCCCGGGTCGGCGAACGCGAGCGCGACGAGCCCGAGGATGACGAGGAACGCCGCCGACACGTCGTTCGAGCCGTCGACCGCGCGGAACGCGCCAACGCCCCAGGTCGCGTAGAGCATCGCCGGGAGCGCGACGCGGTCCCAGCCCGCCCGCAGGCCGGCGAGGACGATGAGCGCGACGCTCAGGATCCCGGTGACCGTGTCGACGCGGGTGATGTCGCCCACCAGCAGATACGTCGGGAGGTAGAACAGGAACTCCCCCGGCGGATAGACCAGCGGCGATCCGACCGGGATCGTCGACTGGAGGATCTGGGTGTACGGGTTCGCGCCGCGGAGCAGCGCCGCGAGCGCCTCGGCGGTCGCCCGGACCACGTCGCTCCCGTCGGTGAGCGGGACGCGCGAGATCCGCTCGGCCGCGCCGATGAGCAGCGCGTAGTAGCCGACGAGCGCCGCGCTCCCCTGGCCCCGCAGGTGGACCGCGAGCAACACCAGGCCGGCGACGAGGAGCGCGAGGCGGTCCGGCTGCGGCGCGAGCTGGTCGATCCCGCCGATCGCCCAGAGGATCCCCGCCAGGATCGCCCCGGTGACCGCGCCGTGCCCGGCCGGCCGGGCCGAGGAGGGCAGCGCGGTATCGCTCGGCGCGGCGGTGCCGGCTATTGCCCGGTGAGCGCGCGCAGCCGCGCGAGGTCGTCGTTCAGGGCGCGGATCTCCGACCCGTAGGTCGAAAAGTCGCCGGCCCTGAGCGCGGCCTGCGCCCGGTCGTAGTGGTCGGAGGCGCTCTTGATGAGCTGCGCCACCGTCTGCGCCGGCGCCGGGCTGCCGCCGGGCGTCGGGCTCGACGCGGGTCCGGGCGTCGCCGACGGAGCGGGCGTCGGCGTCGTCCCGGGGGTCGTCCCGGGCTTGGCCGGCGCGGCGAAGAGCTGGTCGAGGGCCTTCTGGAACGACTCGGCCATGACCACCCGCTCCTGCGTCGCGAGGATGACGCGCTGGAGCTCGGGGATCTTTCCCTGGCTCGCCTGGACGTAGAGCGGCTCGACGTAGAGGAACGAGTCGCCGACCGGGAGGACCAGAAGATTGCCACGGATGACCGTCGCGCCGCCGCCGCCGCGCAGGAGCGTGAGCTGCTGGGCGATCGTCGCGTCCTGATCGATGCGGGCCTCGATCTGCAGCGGGCCGAAGATCGTGCGCCCCTGCGGGAACCGCAGGACCCGGAGCTTCCCGTAGTCGGAGGGATCGGCGCGCCCGGCGATCCAGGCGACCATGTTGTCGCGCTGCCCGCCGGCGGGGGTCATCGGCACGAACAGGATGAACTCCGGGGCCGCGGCACCGGGGAGCCTGGCGGTGACGTAGTACGGCTCGATCGGCTGCGCCGCGCTGCCCTGGGCGAAGATCTCGTTCGCGATCCGCCAAGCGTCGTTCCGGTTGTAGAAGTTGTCCGGGTCGGTCATGTGATACGTCGCGAAGATCTGGGTCTGCACGCTGAAGAGCTGCTCCGGGTAGCGCAGGTGGGCCAGGAGCGAGCGCGGCATCTTCGCGATCGGCTCGAACAGGCCGGGGTAGATCGCGCGCAGGTTCAGGAGCACCGGATCCCGGTCGTCGGCGATGTAGTAATGGATCGTGCCGTCGTAGGCGTCGGTGACGACCTTCACGCTGTTCCGGATGTAGTTCAGGTCGGGCAGGCCGAGCTTGGAGGACCGGCCGCTCACGCCGTAGCGCTCGCTGTAGGGGTACCGGTCGCCGGTGGTGTAGGCGTCGTTGATCCAGTACATCTTCCCATCGGCGATGACGAGGTACGGATCGGGGTCGTAGGTGAGGAACGGCGCGATGAGCCGCTCGCGCTCGGCGATCGTCCGGTGGAAGAGCACCTTGCTCTCCGGGCCGATCTGGCTCGAGACGAGCAGGTTGAAATCACCGAAGCGCAGCGCGAAGAGGATCCGGTCCCAGAGGCCGCTCACCCCGATGCCGCCGGCGCCCTTGAACCGCGTCGTCGCGTCCTTCACGTCCTGGGCGTAGTCGAATTCGTCCTGGCTCGTGCCGACGATGACGTAGTCCTTCGTGAGCTCCCCGAAGTACAGGCGCGGCTCGTCGATCTTCGGCTGCCCGACCGGCGGGATGTCCTGCAGCGCGAACCGCGGTCGGCCCTCGGTGCCGATCGCGCCGACCGGGGTGAGGACCGCGCCGTAGCCGTGGGTGTAGTAGAGGTGCCGGTTCACCCAGGTCTGCGCCGCCGCCGGGAGGGCCGCGGTATTGAGCTCGCGCGCGGCGAGCATGACCGGCGTCTCGACGCCGTCGATGACGTAGCGGTCGACGTCGACGTCGTTGAACGCGTAGTACTGCCGGAGCGCCTGGAGCTGCCCGAAGGCCGAGAGGAGCGGTCGGTAGTCCCAGAGCCGCACCGCGTCGACGTTCGCGAACTCCGCGCGGGCGTCGGCCACGCTCGGCTCGTTCTTGATGTCGACCGCGGTCTCCTCGACGTTCGCCAGGCCATAGGCCACGCGGGTCGCCTCGATGTTCCGCGCCAGGTACGGCCGCTCCTTGTTCAGCTGGTCCGGCTTCACGCTCACCGTCTCGATGACCGCCGGATAGATCCCGCCGATGAGGACCGCAGCGACGATCCAAAGCACGAGCGCGCCGCCGAGGACCCAGAGCGTGCGCACGAAGGCGTTCGCGAAGCAGGCGACCGCGGCCAGGGCGACGATGACGGTGAGGATCTGGAGCGCGGGGAGCCGCGCGGTGATGCTCGCGTACCCGGCGCCGGTGAGGATCCCCTCGTCGCGGAAGAGGAGCGTCGACTGGTCGAGGACGTACCCCGCGGCGATGAGGACGAGGAACAGCCCGCCCAGGATCGACAGGTGCGCGCGCGCCGGACGGGCGAGGGCCAGGGCCGAGCGCGCCGAGACCCCCAGGTCGCCCCGCGCGATCGGCGCGGTCGCGACGCCCAGGACCCCGCGGAAGACGTAGAGCGCGGTCACCCCCATCGCGGTGAGCACGACCGCCGCGAGGAGCCAGCCCCGGACGAACTGGAGGACCGGGAAGGTGAAGAAGTAGAAGCCGATGTCCCGGCCGAAGACCGGGTCGGTCTTGCCAAAGGGCACGGCGTTCAGCCAGCGGAGGAGCGTGTCCCATTCGTCACCGCCGGCGATGCCGAAGAAGAACGCCGGCACCAGCAGGAGCGGCATGACGCGGAGCGTCGTCGCGAGCGCGCCGCGGCGCCGGGGCGCCGCGGCGTCCACGATCACCCGGGTCATCTGCGGGCGGAGGGCGAAGTAGAGGTTCGGCAGGGCGAAGGCGAAGAACGCGAGGAAGAACACGATGAAGGCGTAGAAGCCGGCGGTGTAGCGACGCAGGAACACCGCCTCGAGGCCGAGGCTGCGGAACCAGAGCAGGTCGGTGGAGAAGTCGATGAGCGGCCGGACGACCAGCGGCAGGAGGAACAGGAGGAGGAAGACCCCGCTGATGACGATCCCGACCCGGCTCGGTGGCCGGCGCGGTTCGCGGGGCGGGCGGCGGAGGCCCCCCAACCCGACGCTCGACCAGTCGATGTTGCCCCAGTCGCCCGGCCGGGGCCCTTCTCTCACCCGGTCATCGTAGGCGCCGCGGCGTTCCGGGCCACCACCTCGGCGAACAGGTCGCGGTACTTCTCGACGACCACCGGCCAGGTGTAGGTCCGCGCGACGAACGCACGGCCGTTCGCGCCCAGGCGCGCGGCGAGGTCCGGCCGCTCGACGAGCAGCCCCAGGAGCTCGACGAATTCGGCGGCGGAGCCGTACGGGAGGCCCGCGCCGGCCCGCCGCGACATGCTCGCGAGCACCGGCGACCGGGCCGAGCAGATCGTCGGCCGGCCCATCGCCCAGGCCTCGAGCGTCACGAGCGACAGCGATTCGAGCAGGCTCGGATGGACATAGCCGGTGCAGGCGGCGAAGGCGTCGAACTTCTCGGCGTCGTCGAGCCGCCCGAGATGCCGGATGCCGGGATCGGACGGGATCGGCATCTCCCGATGGCCGATGAGCACCAGGGTCGCCGCTCCCGGATACGCCCGCTGGAACCGGGCCCAGTGATCGAAGAGCTCCGGGCAGCCCTTCGACTCGACGATCCGGCCGACGTAGAGGAAGAACGGCCCGGCGATCCCATGTCGGGCGCGGAACCGCTCCGCGGACGCGCCGGCCGGGACGTCGATGCCCACCCCGACGACGTCGTGCGGCACGCGCTGGTTGCCGAACAGCCGGTGGACCAGGTCCCGCTCTTCGATCGTGTTGTAGGCGAGCGCGCGCGGCGCGTGGAACACCGGCCGGTACGCCGCGAGCTCGATCGCCGGCTCGGCGTGCGCGGTGGGCACGACGACGGCGCGCTCCGGCACGAGCGGCACGCCGCGGACGGTCGGGTAGTAGATGTAGGTGAAGAACAGCACCACGTCGTACTCGCGGCCGTGCCGATGGAGGTGCTCGAGGAGCTCCGGCACATACGGGCCCTGCGCCTCGATGAACGCCTGCTCGGCGGCGAGGCGGTGGCCGCCGGCGAAGGCCGCGCGCTCGTAGCGCCGGAACGGCTGGCGCCGCGGGCGGAGCACCGGGAAGCGGTGGACCGGGACGCCGTCGACCTCGTCGATGCCGGCGATGAAGGCGTGCTCCCAGGTCCAGTAGTCCTTCGCCGTGGTCGTCGCGACCTCGATCGCGTAATGGGCCTTGAGCCGGTTCACCAGCTCACGGGCGTGGGTCTCGGCGCCGCCGGCCACGTCGCCGTAGCGCTGGACCACCACGAGCACCCGGCTAGACATGCACGAGCTCCAGCAACGACTCCAGGCGGGCGTCGAACGCGTCCCAGGCGCATTCCCGCGCGACCCAGCGGCGACCGGCGTCGCCGCGCGCGGGGGCCTCCGCGAGGAGCGCCCGGAGCTCGTCGCCGAACGCGGCGTGGCTCGCGTAGGTGCGCCCGCCGGACGAGCGCCCGACCTGCCCCGCGGTGATCGCGTTCCAGGCCGGGACGAGGACCGGCGTCCCGGCCTGCCAGGCCTCCAGGAGCACGATGCCCAGGCTCTCCAGATGCGAGGGCAGCACGAGCGCGTCGGCGGCCGCCAGCAGATCGGCCTTCTCGGCATCGCTCACCCGGCCGAGGGCGCGGATGTCGCCGCGCTCGGGGACCGCGAGGCCACGGTTGCCGGCGAGGACGAGCGTGCCGGCGCCGCCGCCGTCGCGATACGCCGTCCAGTCGGCGATGAGCTCGTCGCAGCCCTTCCCCGCGGTGACCTGGCCGAGGTAGGCGAGGAGCGGTCCGTCGATCCGGTGGCGGGCCCGGAACGCCGCGCCATCGCCCGCCGCCGGCGGATCCATGCCGATCCCGAGGACCACGTCCGGGACCTGGTCGTTGCGGAACCGCCGGTGCACGAGCGCCCGCTCCTCCGGCGTGAGGTAGCCGATCGCGCGCGGGAGATGGAAGAGCGCGCGGTACGGGGCCAGCCCGAGGGCCAGCTCGTCGTGCGCGGTGGAGATGAGGATCGCCTTGTGCGGCACGATCGGCAGGCCCAGGACCGTCGGCGCGTAGATGTAGGTGTAGAAGACGAACGCGTCGTAGCGGTCCCGCTGGTCCTGCAGGAACTCGTAGAGCGCCGGCACATGCGGCCCCTGGACCCGGGGCCAGTGCAGCTCGTCGGCGAGGGTGTGCTCGCCGCTGCTGATCTTCGACTCGAAGGCCTTGAACTCCGGGCTCCGTCCGGCTTCCACCGGGAAGCGGTGGACCGGGAGGCCGTCGACCGCGGTCGTCCCCGGGGCGAACCGCGGCGCCCAGGTCCAGTAGTCGAGCGCGGTCGTCGTCGCCACCTCGACGGCGTGCCGGGTCGCCAGGCGGTCCGCCACGACGCGGGCGTGACCCTCGGAGCCGCCGGTGACCTCCTCGCCGTACCGCTGGACGACGATGAGGATCCTCACCGCAGGTGGGCCAGGTACCGGGCCGCGATCCGGGCGGGTGCGAGCATCCGCCGCAGGATCGCGACCTGCTCGACCAGCCGCGCGTAGGTCTCCGGCCGCTGGATCTCGCGCATCGCGTCGGCGAGCTCGCCGTCGTCGCGCGCGGTGAGCCCGGCGCCCGCATAGAGGCGGAAGCCCGGGATCGCGGAGTAGATCGCCGGCAGGCCGGCCCAGATCGCCTGGGTCGCCACGGCGCTCTGGAAGATGTCCTCGTAATAGAGGACCACGCAATCCGAGGCCGCGACGTGATCGCCCATGGTCTCGAACGTCGTGTTCACCACGACGTTCGTGATCCCCCGCTCGGCGATGAAGGCCATGACCTCGTCGTGGTAGCGCGGCGCGTGATCCGACCGCGTCCCCGAGAGCACGAGCGTCGCCTCCGGCGGCAGGGCGCGGATGATCTCGATGAACCGCTTGCGCGGAAAGAAGAATCCCGGCGAGATGAACAGGAACCGGTCGACCGGCAGTCCCAGGCGCAGGCGGAGGGCGCGCTTCTCCGCCGCGTCGCGCGGCAGGGTGGTGTCCTCGAGCGGCATGATCGCCAGCGGCAGCTGCTCGACCTTCTCGTGGTCGTTCGTGAGCAGCCCGACCCAGTGCTGCGAGCGATCCGAGTGGGTGATGATCCGCCGCGGGAGCGTGCCCATGAGGCCCAGCACCGCCCGGTAGCGGAGGAACCGCTCGGCGATCCGCGCCGCGATGTACGGCGCGCGGATGAGCTCGATCCCATGCCGGTAGCGCGGCCGGTAATGGAGCGCGTGCGAGAGCTGGCGGTAGTGGTGGAACTTCTCCGGCTCCAGCTCGTGCAGGGACAGGACGACCGGGATGCGCTTGCGCGCCAGGGCGATGAGCGCCCGGACGAAGGGGACGTCGCCGAAGATCCCGGCCTCGTGCTCCACGATGACCGCATCGGTCCCGGCCGGGATGTGGCCGACCTTCCGCGCGAGCGCGGCGGCATCCAGGTGCGGCACGCCGACGAAGGTCACCGCGTGCCCGTTCGCGCGCAGGCCGCCGGCGAGCGTGTCGGCGTAATCGTGCACGCCGCAGCGCCGGTCGCTGGAGAGCACCGCGATGGTGCGCCGCCGCGATCCGTCGAGCTCCCACCCGGCAAGGGCGAGGGCCTCACGCAGCCTCCGCTCCACCGCCTCGGCGCTGAAGCCGGCCAGGTGGGCCCGACCCTTGGCGATGAGCGAGGATCGGAGGGCCTGATCGGACACGACCCGCTCGAGCGCCGCGGCGACCGCGTCCGGCGACTTGTCCGCGAGCAGCACCCCGGCGTCGCCGACGGTGTCCGGGATCGCGCCCGCGGCATGCGCCACGATCGGCAGCCCGAAGTGCATCGCCTCCAGACCGGGGACCCAGAAGCCCTCGTGCTCGGAGAGCGTGAGCAGGGCCGCCGCGCCCTGGTAGTACGCGACCCAGGCGGCCATCCCGACCTTGCCGGTGAACGTCACCGCGTCGGCGAGCCCCAGGCGTGCGACGTCGTCGTGCAGCCGGCGGCCGTAGTCGCCGGACATCGCGCCCGAGCCGACCAGATAGAGCCGCGCGCCGCGGTCCTGGGCGCGATAGGCGGCGAACGCGGCGATGACGTCGTGGATCGCCTTCTGCGGGAGAAGCTGGCCCATCGCGACGATCGCCGTCCCGCCGGAGCGCAGCCGCGCGAGCACCGCCGGATCCGGGGCGACGTCGTAGGCCGACCAGTCGATCGCGATCGGCACGACCGCGGTCCGGGCGTACCCCGCGGCCACGAGCTCGCGGCGGTTGTACTCGGAGTCGCCGATCCCCAGCTCGACCCGCGTTGCCAGGCGCGCGACCTGGGCCCGGCCGAGCTCGGCGTAATGGCGGTTGTGGTCGGACACCCCTTCGAAGAACCGGGCCGGGGTGATGTTGTGATAGACGACGGCCTTCGGGACCGGCAGCGCGCCGACCTCGTCGAGCGTCTCGTTGCCCATGGACACGTGCACCAGGAGCACCGCGGCGTCCAGCGGCTCCTCCCGCAGGTCCCGCCAGCCGCGCACGAACGCCCGGACCTCCGGCCGGGCGTCCTCGGCGAAGAGCTCGCTCCGCACCCCGCAGCGCCAGAGCAGCCCCTGGAGCTCGAGGCAGTCGTTCCCCACGGCGTCGCCGTAGGCGATCGTCGGATGGAACTGATGGACCGCGCGGAGCCGCATCAGGCGAGGCCGAGCACGGTCCGGGTGCGCTCGGCCACCGCGTCGGCGTCGAAGTCCGCGGCGCGGGCCCGGCCCGCGGCGACCAGCCGCGCGCGAAGCTCCGGGCGCTCGCGGACCAGGGCACAGGCCTCCGCCGCCAGCGGCAGGTCCTTCTTGGGCAGCAGGATCCCGCCGCGGCCCACGGTCTCCCCCACCGCGGAGCCCTCGAGCGCGACCACCGGCACGCCGAGGTGCATCGCCTCCAGGAGCGGCACGCCGAAGCCCTCGTGCTCCGAGAGCGAGAGGTACACCGTCGCGGCGCGGTAGTACGCGACGAGCTGGGCCTGGGACACCGGTCCGGTGAAGGTGACCGCGCGCTCGAGCTCGAGCGCGCTCACCAGGGCGCGGAGACGCTGGAGGTACTGCGGCTGGTCGCGGTACCCGCCGACGAGGAGCAGGCGGGCCTCGGGGTCGATGCAGCGGCGGTAATAGGCGAGGAGCCGGATGAGCTCGTCCTGCCGCTTGTTCGGCGAGATCCGGCCGACGAAGAGGAGCGTCGTGCGGCCGTCGGCCCACGCCGCGAGCACCCCGGGGTCCGGCTCGACCGCCAGGGCCCGCCAGTCGATGAGGATCGGGACCGTCGCGGTGCGGGTGAAGCCGGCGGCCTCGAGCTCGCGCCGGTTGTACTCCGAGACCCCGATCGCGAGCTCGACGTGCGGCGCCAGATCCGCGAGCTGCCGGCGGCCGAGCCGGGCGAACGCCGCGGCGTGCGGGTTGATCCCGGCGAAGAACTCCGGTGGGGTGACGTTGTGATAGACGAGGAACCGCCGGGCCTCGATCTTCGCGAGCTGCGCGAAGAGCTCGCTCCCGATCGAGTAATGGAGGAGCAGGAGGTCGTCCGGCTTCACCGCGCGGAACAGGCGCCGGTACGGCAGCGTCTCGCGCTCGACCCCCGGCTTCGCCTCCACCGCGTAGGCCTCCGCGCCGTAGCCCCACTCCCGCAGCCGGTCGCGGAGCGCGAACACGTGATTGCTCATCGCGTCCCCGGGCGCGAGCACCGGATGGAACTGGTGGACGGTCGTCACGACGCCGGCGTGTACCCGATCACCGCGTAGTCGCGATCGCCGAACAGCGTGCGGTTCAGGAGCCGGACGTTGTCCCGGATCGGGCCCTCGGGGACCCTCTCGTCCAGGCGCTCCGCGGTGGGCGCGAAGGTGCGGATCGCGACGCCGGTGAAGCCCTCGACCTCGAGGTAGAACCGGAAGAGCTCCGGCGGGATCGGGCGGAGATGCGACGGGTCGAGCCAGAACGTGTGCGCGCCGACGGCGAGGGTGGCCGGGTTCGGCGTGACGAGCACGACCGGCGATCCGGGCCGGAGGGCCCGGCGGCACTCCCGGAGCACCGCCACGAGCTCCCCGGGAAGGATGTGCTCGGCGACGTGCCGCGCGAACAGGCCGTCGATCGCGCCGTCCGCGAGCGAGCGCAGATGCGCCAGGCCGTCACCCTCGATGACCTCGAAGCCCGCGGCGGTCGCGTGCTCGACCATCCGCGGATCGAGGTCGACGCCGTAGGCGCCGGTCCCCTGCTCGCGCATGAGCACGAGAAAGGTCCCGCGGCCGCTGCCGAGATCGCAGACCCGGGTCCGGCCGCGGAAGAGCTCGGCGAACTGCGCGGACTCGGTCCGGATGACGGACTCGTCGCCGCTGAAGCGCGCCTGGAAATACAGGGAGTGAAGGTTCGCCGCCACCTCGTCGCGACGGCGGTCGGCCCAGGCGCGCTCGAGGCGGGCGAGGCGCGCTTCGTAGGCCGGCGAGGACGCGTCCTGCAGCCGCACGAGCGACGCTCCGACCAGCTGATTGATCCGGTCCTGGCGCTCGACGATCGCCCCGATCCACCAGCGGACCAGGCCGATGACCCCTTGGCGGGCGACGGTGATCCCGCGCCCGAAGAGCGGCTTGCGGCTGCGCGGGTCGTAGGTGGCGTCCTCGGCCAGCGCGGTCGCGAGCGCGGCGAGCGGATCGCCCTGGTCGTCGGCGAGCAGCGGACCGCCGCCGGGAAGCGGCCGCTCGAGGGCCGCGTCGACGTCCGGGCCGTAGCTGCCGTCGGCGCGCCTGCGGCGGACGCGCTCGCGCGCCTCGGCCAGGACCTCCGCCAGGACCGCGCTATCGACGCTCATCGGGCCCCCTTCCGCGCGCGTCGGACCGACCGGGGGTTGGGCTGGATCACCGCACCGATGGTAGCCACCGAGGCCGCGCGTCGAGGAAGGCGGTGTGACCGGGCCCCCGACCGCCCCCGACCGCCCCCGACCGTGTGACCGGGGCCCCGACCGGGACCGGAACAGGACCATCACCTTGGCCCGCACCCGTAACGCGGGGCAATCCGCCAGGAAAATGGCCCGGGGGCCGCAATTTCATAACACCCTCGAAGGGCCGGTCGTTCAAGCAGCTAGGAGGGACAACAATCATGCTCGCAAAGCTCATCGCGGTCCTGCTGCAGGCCAAGGCCGGCGCCATCTCGGGCGTCTTCCTCCTTGGCGCCACCGGTGCACTCATCTCTGTTTCCGCCTCGAGCGGGGTGACGACCATCACGCTCACCGACCCGTCGCCGAGCCCGAGCGCCTCGGCCAGCCCGAGCGCCTCGGCATCGCCCAGCGCCTCGCCCTCCGCGACGCCTTCGGCCAGCCCGAGCGCCTCGCCCTCCGCGACGCCTTCGGCCAGCCCGAGCCCGTCGGCATCGCCAAGCGCATCCCCGTCCGCGACACCGTCGGCCAACGCGAAGGCCTGCGCCGACGAGGCCCAGGCGATCTCGTTCCAGGTCAAGCGCGTGAACGCCGCGTACGCCGACTTCCACGCCAAGCTCGAGCAGCTTCGCAAGGAGCAGGACAAGGGCGCCCTCGCGGCGTCGGACCGGAAGCTCAAGGAGATCCGCAAGTCCGCGGTGAAGGCGATCCACGCCACCCGGACCTGCGCGGACGAGGACAAGGACGAGAACAACGAGCAGACCGGCGACCACCAGGACGACAACGACAAGGCCGGCACTGACAAGGACAAGGACAAGGACAAGGACGAGAACAACGACCAAGACGAGCGGAAGACGACCTCCGGCCTCGCCTTCAGCGGGACCGCGGCGTCGATCGCCGACCAGGCGCTCGTCGCGCTGAAGGCCGCGTTCGACACGGCCGCCGCGGCACCGGCCGGCACCGCGACCCACAAGCCCGAGGGCATCAAGCGCCCCGAGGGCACCAAGCGCCCCGAGGCCACCGCCGGCCAGAAGAACGACCAGAAGGGCTCGGCCAAGCCGGGCGAGGGCCAGCACAAGGACTAAGCCGACACACCCCAACCCCCCCATTCGCGAAAGGCCCACCGGCAACGGTGGGCCTTCCCGCGCGAGCGCTAATCGACCCGGATGCGCTCCCGCGGCGCGGCCGTCGACGGGGCCTCGCCCGAGCGGTCGATGAGGTGGTCCAGGATCGAGCGCACCGCGAGGAGCTGCTCGCGGAACGCGTTGCGCATGTGCGCGCGGGTCTCATCCGGCAGGACCGTGCGGATCGCGGCGTCGATCCGGTCGCTGTCGCGCTTCTCCAGGCGCAGAAGCTTGTCCTCCAGGTCGCGGATGCGGGTCTCCAGCTGCGTGCGGTCGTCCACTACACACCTCCTGTGGCGCTGCGCGTTGGCATCCCGAAGTGGATCGTGAGCGTACTCTCGTCGAATTTCGCGCCCAGCGTGGGCGCCGTGGTGAGCACCCGCGGCAGGACGAGATTGCGGCGCCAGCTCCCCACGCTCACGGTGAGCTCGTCGGCGTTGCGGGTGAGGCCGACCTTGTCCTTCGTCGCGAAGGGAAGGTCGAGCGCGAGCGTGTAGCCGGCGCCCTCGCGGGTCACGCGGTACGGCCGGCCGTGGTGGAAGACGGTCGTCGGATCGTCCGTGCCGTAGAGCGCGTCGGCGAGACGCGTGAGCATCTCCAGGCCCACGACCTCGCGCTCGAAGAACGGGATCGTCCGCACCGGAACCGGCGCGAAGGCCTCCTCGACCATCGGGAGGTACCGCTTCTGGGCGTCCTGCCAGGCCGCGAAGTACGCGCCCGGATCGATCGGCAGGAGCCGGTTCACCACCGCGAGGTCGCTCGCGTACCCGTAGAGATGGAAATAGGTGAACGAGCGCTGGGCCTCTTTGATCACCATCTTCTCCAGGTTGAGCACGATGCGGATCGAGGTCTTCTCGCTGTCGGTGAGCAGGCCGTGCATGTGCTCGAGCTGCCTGAACAGACGCTGCCCCTGGCCGAACACCGCGTCGCTCGGCATCGGCATGCCGATCATCCGGCGCACGATCGGCCCGGCGACCTTCGTGAGCTTTTGCTGGAGCGGCAGGATCTTCTCCAGCCACCATTTCGCGGCCTCGGGGAGCGAGAGGAGCCGCAGCGTCTCGCCGGTCGGCGCGGCGTCGACCACGACCACGTCGTACCGGCCGCAGTCGTGATGGTCGGCGATGCGCAGCAGACCGGCGATCTCGTCCATTCCCGGGAGGACGCTCATCTCCTCGGCCAGGATGTCGTCGATCCCGCGCCACCTGAAGACGCTCTCGATGTACTCCTGCACCGTCCCCCACGAGCGCGCGAGCTCGTGCTGCACGTCCGACTCGTGGGCCCAGAGGTTCGGCGCGACCTCGACCGGATCCGGTCCGAGCTCGCGATCGAACGCGTCCCCCAGCGAGTGCGCGATGTCGGTCGAGATGACGACCGTCCGCAGGCCCCGGGAGGCGCAGCGGACCGCGGTCGCCGCGGCGACGCTCGTCTTCCCGACGCCGCCCTTGCCGGTGAAAAAGAGGATCCGCGGCACCAATCGAGCGTACATCCGGCGCCCCCGCCACCATCTCGATACGCTCGCCGGATGAGCGCGCCACGCGAGCGGCATATCGCCGGACCGGCCGGGGACCTGGCCGTCTGGGAGTACCCCGGCCTGCCGCCGGACACGCTCCTGCTGCACGGGGTCGGGGGGGCGGGCCGGACCTGGGACTTCTTCGCCGCGGGGGTCGCCGGGCGGCTCCGGATGATCGCCCCGGACGCCCGGAGTCACGGCGACTCGGTGCGGCCGCCGGTGACCGCCGAGAGCCACGCGCCGGCCGCGTTCGTCGCCGACGCCGCGGCGATCCTCGACGCGTTCGGCCTGGGGCGGGTGTTCCTGGTCGGCCATTCGATGGGCGGCGGCCACGCCGTCGCGTTCACCCTCATCCACCCCGAGCGCGTGCGGGCGCTGGTGATCGTCGACATCGGCCCGACCCTGGGCGCCGAGGGCCTCGAGCGCACGACCCGCCTCAGCACGACCCGGCCGGAGCTGTTCCTCGACCGGACGGACGCCGAGCGGTATCTGCGCGAGACCTCACCCGGCTACAGCGACGAGATCTACAACCACCGCCTGCACTGGCTGCTCCGGCGGACCGCGGCCGGCTACGTCTGGCGCTCCGACGCCGCGGCCCTCGCCCGGATCCTGTCCGGCCCCGGGGACGGCGCGGGTGCCGGCGCGGCGGGCGCGTCCGAGCGCGCCCGCC
>JRHI01001383.1_pt1 | contig 20609 bp, 20 predicted proteins | sample 215371 | NCBI WGS metagenome assembly JRHI01 (sample SAMN02929681, study PRJNA255918) | sediment metagenome | biome: cave system; feature: Ice Cave; material: Sediment; isolation source: sediment from deep within a dark volcanic ice cave with no known source of... ...
GCAAGATCCACACCGATATCGAGCGCGGTTTCATTCGCGCGGAGATCGCATCGTACGAAGATCTTGCCCGGTTGCGAACGCTGGCGGCGGTCAAAGACGCAGGCTTGTTACGCGTTGAAGGCCGCGATTATGCGATGCAGGAAGGCGATGTCGTCAATTTCCGTTTCAATGTCTAGTGGAGAGAATTATGTCGACTCCAGCCCGCAATAGTACCAGCGGCACAGCGTCGGCGGGCCCGCGCATCGCGCACGAAGCCTCCGTATTCGGCGAGGCCATCGATTTTTTCAATGAAGCCGCAGCGAACCTGGATCTCGATCCCAATATCAAGAGAATTCTGCTGCACCCGTCACGTCAGGTGATCATCTCCATCCCGTTTCTACGCGACAATGGAAATTTTGACGTGTACACGGGTTATCGCGTGCAGTATAGCTTCGCGCGCGGCCCCGCGAAAGGCGGGATCCGCTACCATCCCGATGTGACCCTGGATGAAGTCACCGCGCTGGCGTTTTGGATGACCTGGAAGTGCGCTGTCGTTGATTTGCCCTTCGGCGGCGGCAAGGGCGGCGTGACGTGCGACCCACGCGCCCTGTCCAAAGGCGAGCTGGAACGCCTGACGCGCCGCTACGCTGCTGAGATCATCGAGCTCATCGGGCCGGACAAAGACGTTCCCGCCCCCGATGTCGGCACCAACGCGCAAACGATGGCGTGGATCATGGATACCGTTTCAATGCACAATCGTGCACACACACCCGGCGTGGTGACGGGCAAGCCGTTGGTCGTGGGTGGGTCGCGTGGACGGGTCGAAGCGACCGGCCGCGGGGTGATGATCTGCATCTTGGCCGCGCTTGAAAAAATGGGGCGCGCGCTCTCCGGTCAACGCGTCGTGGTTCAGGGATTCGGCAACGTTGGTTCGATCTCTGCTAAGTTGCTCATGGAGCATGGCGCCGTCGTGGTGGGCATCAGCGATCAGTTCATCGGACTGTACAATCCCAAAGGCATCAACGTGGAAGCAGCGATTGCCCACGTCGCGTCGCCACAAAATGAGAAGCACAGTCTCGAGGGCTTTCCCGGCGCGGAACTCGTGAGCAATGAAGCACTATTGGAGCTGCCTTGCGACATACTGATCCCCGCCGCCATCGAGAACCAACTCACCGCCGACAACGCGTCCAGAATCAAAGCTCAGGTGATCGTTGAAGGCGCCAACGGGCCGACGACGCCCGCCGCGGATGGCTTGTTCTCCCAAGCGGGAATCACCGTCATTCCTGACATCCTCGCCAACGCAGGGGGAGTCACGGTATCCTATTTCGAGTGGGCGCAAGATCGAATGGGATACTATTGGCGCGAAAACGAGGTCAACCAGAAGCTCGAGGAAGTGCTGCGTGAAAACTTCGACGCCGTGTGGGATGTCGCGCGCGAGCGCAACGTCACGCTGCGCACTGCCGCGTACATGGTCGCGATCCGTCGCGTCGTCGATAGCCTCATGACGCGCGGAATTTACGCTTAACGCGGCGCTTGAGCGTTCTGGCTCCGTTGCTGACCGTAGTGAACTTCTAAGTAGGGAATGATCACGTCATCATCATCCAGCACGGTGTCGCCATCGACGAGCACCGGTACGCTCGATTGGCCTGAGACTTCCATCACTTCACGCCGCTGGCTGTGAAAAATCGGTACCTCAACGCTTTCGTAATCCAATCCTAGTTCATCGAGTTTGCGTTGGACTCGCTGGCAATACCAACACCATTGCGCGGTATAGAGCTTGAGTTTCGCATTTGCGGCCATTGGCGGTACTGCGGCGCCAGGCTGAAGACGCCCTGGGCCTGCTCCATGGCCGCTGCGACCAACGTCCCGTGGAGCAAGGTTGGCGATGTCCTCGAAGGCCTGGACGAGCAGACCTAGAAATCAGTCGTCTTCGGCGAGAACTCGAGGTTGCCAATGCAAAAGCGCCTGCAACGTGTGGCTCAATATCTGATGCTCGCTTTTATTGCCAGCTCCGCAATTTTTCATTTCACTGCCGGGTCCACGATTGTGACGCTGTTCCCCAGCTGGCGCTACCAGCCCATGCCCGAGCAGGCTGTCTCTATAATCTCGCTGTCACAGATGATGCGCCAACAACATATCCCGCCGCCGACGCCGCCACCGCCTCCCAAGATCACCCAACGCACCGCGCAGCACCTTGCGCTGCTCAAGTATCGCGAGATCGGCTCGCATGAGGCGGTCATCGGTACCATCCGTCCACCGGCGCGTCGCAAATCGAACATCGTCGTTGCGGGCCCGGCACAACCGAGGCCCGGTGCAAAAGAAGCCCCCGTGGCGACAAATGAGATGCCGCCGACGCCCGCCGCCAGGCCTGGAGGCGCGCGCACGGACACGGGCGGCAAACAAGACGAGCTGAACGGGAACATCGTGTGGGGCGATGACAATCCGCCGCGCGTCGTGCACTTGGCCCCTATCGCGACAAGCAATGCGCCAGCGCAGCCGGTTCGGATCCTCGTCGAAGTGGGTCCGGACGGCAACGTGTTGAGCGTCAAGCTGCTGCAATCAAGCGGAGACGCGAATTTGGACGAACTGGTCATGGAAGGGGTCCGCAAGGCGACGTTCGTGCCGGCGACTCTGAATGGTTTGCCCATCCACGGCACGATGGAGCTTGAGTATCCGCCGTCGACGACGCGGAGCACGTGATTGCTCCGGCAGCGGTGGATCTGCGCGACGCAAAGTCACGCATTGTCTCCCACGCTAAAGAACTAGGCTTTGACTTAGTCGGCATCGCTCCGGCCGCGCCATTCCTTCGCGAAGCGCGCGTCTTTAAACAGCGCCGCGATCTCGGTTATCTTGGTCAATGGCGATATGACGATGAACGCATCGAACGAAACTGCGATCCATCACAAACCCTTGGAGATGCACGCTCCATTATTTGTACCGCCAGCTCGTACTTCTGCGACGCGCAGCCTCACGATCCCAACGCGCCCGGGCTGCGCGGCGCTATTTCAAGCCACGCATGGGGCTACGATTACCACCGCACGATCGGCCAACGGCTGCGGAGCCTAGCGCGCTTCGTGACGCATGAGTTTCCGGGCACCACATGCGTGCCGTGCGTGGACACCGGACCGCTCGTCGACCGCGCCGCAGCAGTGCGCGCGGGGATCGGATGGTTCGGCAAGAGCGGCAATGTGCTCACGAAGGAATTCGGCTCGTACGTGCTTTTGGGCGAGCTCATCACGACGTTGCCGCTGCAGCCGGATCAACCCCTACGAACCAACTGCGGCCACTGCACGGAGTGCATCAGCAGTTGCCCGACCGACGCCATAAAGGAAGACGGTGCGGTCGATAGCCGCCGTTGCATTTCCGATCTCACTCAATTGAAGCGCCCGATACCGCGCGAACTCCGCAAGGCGATCGGCAACCGTCTGTGGGGCTGCGATGCATGTCAGACGTCATGCCCCGTCAACACCGCGAAGTCGAAACGGGGAAACCAACCGTTCCAGCCGCTTTCCCACATCGGAACATCTGTCGATCTGCCCGCTGTGCTGCGCATGAGCAAGAGTGAATTTCGCGGCTGGTTTGGGCTCACGTCAATGGCGTGGCGCGGAAAAGCGGTGTTGCAGCGAAACGCGGCCGTAGCATTAGGCAATTCACGCGATCCACGTGCGGTGCCGCACCTCATAGCAGCGCTTGAGGATCGCAAAGCGCTCGTTCGGGGTCACGCTGCTTGGGCGCTGGGAGAACTACGGGGGACGGAGGCATGCCGCGCGCTCTCTGCTTTGCTTTGTGCTGAATCCGAGCCGTGGGTTCGTGAAGAGGCGGAGTTAGCGCTGGCCAAGGCCACATCGTAACACGAAGCAGCCCGCGTGGTTTTTCCGCCTTGCGCTCCAGGCTGTGCTTGATCGCCGATAACGTGTATCGCCTGCACAATCCGGCAATCGCGCGAGCAGTACAGCCGGCTTGAGGGCGTGAACGCCAACGCAAAACTTCGGTCCTGGGGCTGCGGCTCGATCAAGCCGGAAACCCCAAAAAGACGCGCGGCCGGTTGGATACCCGCAGAGCTTGCGGCGACAATACGCAGGCGCACCGCAGCTTCATTCGCGTCTAGCAGCTCCGGAACCGCAACCACAGGCTCGCCGCCGAGGGCGATGACGAAGGGTGCCGGGGCGGTTGCAGCGATGCTTGCGATCTCGCCTGTTGACAGGTCCCCGAGGTTTGTGTTTCGGCCGGACCGCGCGCAGAAAACGGTGAGAGACGTGTCCTGCCAACCCACCTTGACCGAAAGAGCGCCTCGAGCCGCTTCCAAAGCGGGGCTGCGCCGCTCGTGAAACTGTTCGCGGCCAACCGCGAACACCTTGAGCGTGGGCTTCCAAAAAATCGCTTTTCCAGGGCCGGACCCTCGCCAGTGTTGCAGCGCGTGGCCCAGGCGCCAGTGCGCAGCGAGCTGCTCAACTTCACCCGGATCTATCGCCGTCACCGCGACGATGGTCGGGCCAGGGCTCAGCAGCGCCATCGCAAGCAAGGCGTCGTCTGCGCAGTGAGCTACCAAGATTCGCATAACTCGTCGACCGCTGGAACACGAGAAGGTTCGAAAGCGTTGGACCGACCCTATTGCCCGGACAATGCTAAGCAGGCCTGCTCAGGCGTCATGCGCTAAATTGACGGACTACATTCTTGCTGCAGGAGAGAGCGGATGAATTTAGGCTCGACCGAGCTCACGTATTGCGGGCACAGCACGTTTTCACTCAAACTGGAATCGGGTCGGCGCTGGATCGTGGATCCCTGGTTGGAGCAAAACCCGGCATGTCCGGCGCGGCTAAAAAATCCGGCGGGGGTTGATACCCTCCTCATCACCCACCCGCACTTCGATCATATCGGTGACGCTTTGCGGCTTGCCACGCAGTTCGACGCAACCTGCGTGGGCATTTTCGAAATTGTCGCCTGGTTGCAAAAAAAAGGCGTTTCGAAAGTCGTCGGCTTCAACAAGGGGGGTACCGTCGTGGTGGATGGCGTCAAGGTGACCATGACTCACGCCATTCACAGCTGCGGCATTTCGGATGGCGACGATATCGTCTACGGCGGTGAAGCAGCGGGCTACGTCCTCACGTTTGCGAACGGCTTTCGGTTGTATCATGCGGGCGACACGTGCGTCTTCTCGGATATGAAGCTCATCGGGGAGATCTTCAAGCCGGACATCGCATGCCTGCCGATAGGGAACTTTTATACCATGGACCCATTGCAGGCGTCGTACGCGATCCGGCTGCTTGGTGTGAAGGTCGTCATTCCCATGCACTATGCAACGTTTCCGGTGCTGACCGGCACGCCGGAAAAGTTGCGCGAACTGACAGCTGACGTCAAGGGCCTGCAGATCATCGACCTCAAGCCGGGCGAGACGCTCACCGGCGAATTGAAGCGCCTCATATCCGTTTAGGACTGCCCTATGACGCTTTGACGACGATCCTGCCGATGAGGCGTCCGATAGCCTCGGGCCCGGTCGGCGCTGTTGCTCAGCGACGACATTAAAAGCAAGAGCGAGCGCGATCGCTATGGCCGCGGGATCATGCGAAAGCATGCCTGGTCTACAATATGCTCTTACCCAAAGCCGAGCAAATGAGTTCGATTCCCAGTCTTGCGGTCATATTGTTCTGATCGAGCAAGGGGTTGACTTCGACGAGTTCCATCGAATGCGCGATACCGCTCTGCGCGATGAGTTCCATCGCCAAATGAGCTTCACGATAGGTGATGCCCCCGGGGACGGGAGTGCCGGTGCCCGGGGCGAGCGCCGGGTCCAGGGAGTCGATGTCAAAACTGATGTGCACGCTTTGCGGCGCCGGGCCGGCGACCTCTATCGCGCGTTCGATTGCGCGCGCCATCCCCCAACGATCGATGTCGGTCATGGTGAAGCAGGTGATGCCGCGTTCGACAATGCGGTCGCGCTCTGCAGGATCTAGTTCGCGCAGACCGACGAACACGCTGCGATTGACGTCCACCGCCGGAGACGGAAATGCCGGAGCAGGAAATATGTCGGGCATTTCGCCGAGCGCCGCAGCCATGGACATGCCGTGCAGATTCCCCGTCGGACTGGTATCGGGAGTGTTAAGATCCGCATGGGCGTCGATCCAGATGATGCCTTGCGGACCCTTGACGCGGGCCACGCCCGCCAAGGCGCCGACAGCGAGCGAGTGATCCCCGCCCAAGATCAACGCAAAGGACTCCTCGCGCAGCGCCTTTTCGACCGCGTCAGCAAGCACGCTACAAACCTGTCGTATGGCAGCGACATATTTGGGGTGGCCAGGTCCGCCCGATTCATCGCCTGGCAGGGGATCGATGGAAACGTCACCGCGGTCGACCACCCGGTAGCCGAGCTTCTCGATCTGCTCCACGAGACCGGCGCTGCGCATGACGTGGGGTCCGAGCCGCGCGCCACGCCGGCTCGCCCCAAGCTCCAGCGGCACACCGATAATAGTGGCTGTTCTCAGGGCTGTGGGCTCGCGGTTGGATATCTGCATCTTCAACAAAAAGACGCGGCTCGATGGTGAATCGCGCCGGTACGGTGGCTGCCCAGCTTCGTCGGCCCGTAAAAATGCCCTCCGGGTTTCAAGTTCGGCCCCCCTCGCGGCAACCCGTAGCGCGAAAGTAATCATTCTAAAGACGGCGCCGATACTTTAAGCCAAGAGCTATGAAGTTCACTTGCATTGTCATTGGCATGGCGGCGCTGCTCGCTTTACTCGTATGCGGCCCGCGGAGCATGGCTCCGGCCGCATCGCATTCACCCTCCCGGGTGATCGCGCTGGCAGAGAAGGATCATTTAGACACGTTGGCTCCGACGCTGCGGCGCCTTGCCAATCGGACCCCCGGAGTCGTCGCAATTTCCGTCGTCGATCTCACCGACGGATTCAGCATCGCCATCAATGGCGATAAGAATTTACCCGCGGCCAGCACCATCAAGGTTCCGGTGATGGTGGAAGTGATGCGTCAGGTCAGCCTAGGGAAGTTCAGCTTGCGTAGGACGGTTTCGTTGCAAGACCGAGACCGTGATTGCGGTTACGGCTCGCTGTGCGACGCAGGCTGGGGCAAACAATACACGGTGTGGGCGTTGCTCCAGCGCATGATAACGGTCAGCGACAACACCGCCACCAACATGCTCATCCGGCTGGTGGGGCGCCAGAACGTCAACCAAACGATGCTCAGCCTCGGCTGCACGCAGACCTGGTTAGGCGACAGCATTCGCAGTGATGGTGACGTTCGCGAGTTGCGCACGAGCGCCAACGATATGATGCATCTGCTTGGAATGATCGCAGGACGCAGGCTTATCAACCCGAGCGCAAGCGACATCATGTTGGATATTCTCGCGGGCCAGCGGCACAATCGTCTCATTCCGGCGTGGTTGCCAAAAGGTTTGACGATCGCGCACAAGACCGGCACCCTGCACGATACGCTGAACGACGTCGGCATTGTCGAGTTGGACGGCGCGCCCTACATCATTTGTATCCTTACGACCCACTTACAAGATCTAGATGCCGGTGAACACTTCATCCGCCAGGCGTCGCTTCTTACATTCAGGGCATTTCATCAGAAAAGCTCGCTGACGCCCAACTGATGAGAACCAGGGTACCGATTTACCGGGAACGGGAGCCTGGCTAGGCTTTTACGAACGTCCGTTCGTGAGCACACTCACGACCGACTGCCCCAGGTAATATGAGCTTCCTCACACGCGTCGTATGGACGATATAATACGCTAAGCGGCGCGAAACGCGGTCCGCCCACTAGTCTCTTGCGCTGGTGGTTGAGGACTCGGCTTGGAAAGGCAAAGAGGCCACGTGGCTTTGGCAGGAGACCACGCTCAAACAGAGTCGCATAGCTGGCGTCACGTCGCCAGCCAGGTGTATAGGTGGTGCCTTGCCGGCAGCGCGCTGGCTCTCGTTTTCTTACTGCCGCCGCATTTCGATCTTCGCCTTCCCACAATTCTAGCGGTCCTAGCCGTCGCAGCGTTTCTGGTGGCGATGGAACGTCCCATGAGAACCGCTGCCATGACGGTGGCTCCGTTGACGGCGATTCTCGCAGCGTCCGGCGTCCTCTTCGGTTTCTGGATGATCGCTCTTGCGATCGTCGCCGTGATCACCGTTCGCTGGCGGATCTCCGCACAGGAAAACGTGCGCGCCGAGATCTTGGGCTCAAAGACACTGGCGCAGTCCGGCATTGCGGTGTTCAGCTCGTATGGCGTGGTTGAGACATGGAGATTGTTCATCCACCTCAACACGCTCACGCCGTCCTTTTTTCACCATGCGATCACGCTTATCGGCGTGGTAAGCGTCGGCTTGGTGTCGCAGGGTATCAATAATGTGCTTGTCGGTTTGCATTACACGATCAACGGCAAGCCGTTCGTTTTCAGTCAGATATTTCGAACCGGAATCGTCGCATCGATATATGCGTACCTGCTGGTCGCGACGTATCAATTCGGAGGGCTGGTGGGAACGACAATATTTTACATCGTCGTGGCGCAGATCAAAGTTCTACAAGACGTCATGGGCATAACGTCGCAACTACACAAGCTTGAGCGTGCGCAGTCGCAAGCGATCGGTCTGGTCAAAGACATGATCCATTTCACGGATGCGCATCATGTCGAATTCGCCAGCGAAGTCCAAAACATTGCGCAGATGATGGGCCGCCATTTGGGCATGGCGAAGAAGGAAATAGAGCTCTTGGGGCTTGCCGCAGAGCTGCACGAGATCGGCAAGTCGCATTTGCCTGCGCGCGTGCGCAACAGAATCGATCTGACGCCCAAAGAGGAGGCTATGCGCAAGACATACAGCCGCTGGGGTGGTTTGATGGTGCGCGCGGCCGATGGCTTGCTCCCGGTTCAAATCGCCGACTGGATCGAATTCCATGGCGAGCATTTTGACGGCAGCGGTTATCCACGTGGTCTCAAGGGTGAGAGCATACCGTTGCAGTCGCGCGTTATTGCGGTCGCGCGCGACTACGTCAAGTACCTGACAGGCTACGACGGCGCAGAGCCCGCTGACAAAGAAAAAGCGCTCGCGCTGCTTCGCGAGGGCAGCGGAACGCTTTACGATCCTAGACTAGTTAATCTTTTATATGAACTTGTTAGTTGATCTAGCGGATGAACGCCCAATCCATCGAGTGGAGGAAGTGACCAACACTGGCCAACACGCCGCCAAAGCTGTGGAATAGCAAGAGAACGCCACCGAATAGATGATGCATGAGAAGGCTCCTTTCTTCTTAGTGCTCGCAAACTCGAAAGCGTCGAGGGCCACACGGGCAGATAACGAAAGATTGCCGCTATCCTTAGTGGCTGGTGTTTGTCGAACGGCTGCCACCGTGCGCAAGACATCTCATCTTCAGTTGCCTGCTCGATAACTCTCTCGTACTCACCAACTACGTAGCGCCGCTTGTACCAGGCGGAGACTTTGATGAATTCGAGCGACTCTCTCAAGGTACAGAAACCAGAGACATTGCACTACCTGTGATGCAGGTCACTGTGATTCCCGTCACACACATTATAGATGAGACCATACGACAAAGCAAGGCTGGAGGGCGATCTTTGGACGTTCGTTAGAGCGAACACCCCAGTTTCTGTATCTTAGAAACTAGTACTTATCCGTATCAAATGCTAGGACGCAGCTGCGCTTGAGCCCTTTAGCTTACTGCTCGCCGCAACCGGAAAACATGGGGTGACCCAATGAGCGTATTGCTGGAGTTTACCGAGCGTGATTTCGTCGTAGAGTGCAGCTAGCGCCGCGCTGACCTTACCGATCTTCCCATCGGCGATGTGGCGATGGTCGATCTCGACCACCGGTGACACGCCAACGGCTGTGCCGCTAAAGAAAACTTCGTCAGCCTGATAGAGCTCGCTGCGGTCGATGCTGCGCTCCAGGACCGGCAACCCCAATTCCGTTGCGCACAGCTCCATGACGGTCGCTCGGGTTATGCCTTCCAGGATGTTGTCGGTGACCGGCGGCGTGAGCACGGCTCCGTCACGAACGATGAAGATATTCTCAGCGCTTCCTTCGGCCACGTGACCGTCTGCGGTCAGCAAGATCGCTTCGTCAAAGCCGTTGTTGACGGCGTCGGTCTTCGCCAACGCCGACGAGACATAGATGCCTGTCAGCTTCGCGCGAGCGGGCGCGCTATTGTCGYYRWCGCGTCGCCACGACGAGATCGTGGCGCGTAACCCCTTCGATGAATCGAAGTACGACTTGTGCGGCAAAGCAACGATGGCGAGATCGTGATGCACGTTATGCAGGCGCACGCCGATTTCTTCAGCAGCCTTGTAAACAAGTGGCCTGACGTAGACTTGCTGGCGCAAATTATTCGCGCGGACCAGCTCGATCGTGTGCGCGCAGAGATCGGCCGTGCTCTCGGAAACCGACATCATGAGGAGGCTGGCGGAGCGCCGCAGGCGATCGTAGTGTTCTTTGAGGCGGAATAGATAGAGCTGACGATGCGATTCATTCCAATAGCCGCGGATGCCCTCAAAACAACCGGTCCCGTAATTGAGGCCGTGGGTCAGCAGTCCGATCTTGACATCGCCGTACGCGAGATATTTCCCGTTGTGATAAACTCTCAGATCGGCCAAATCCATCGTGTTCTGCGCTCCCTGCTTTCGAAAGAGACGTGCCCAAACCAACCAACTAACGCCATTTCCGCGCTGCTGCTACTATACCATGGTTGCAGGGAATGAAAATGCGCCACAAGGCCAACGAAACGCAGTCGAACCGGCCAGTATGCAGGACGAATGGGCGGTCCCCCCCAGCTTCGCAGCAGGGGAACGCCATTGCTTTTGGCCAAACTTTGTGGTACAAAGTATGGGATGGAAGTGGAGCGCGCGCTTGCCGATCTAGCGGAGGTTCGGGATCGGTTGGCAAGCGTTCAAGAATTCCGCGGCTACTCCGGCCTGGCGGCGGCTTTGAGCGGCGCGATGGCAGTTCTTGCGGGCATCATCCAGCTCGTGCTTGCGCCCGCGCCGCGCTTGCCGCTCGACATACAAAGGTACCTTACGATATGGTTTGTCTGCCTGGCAGCGGCTCTGCTCATTAACTATGGCGCACTTCTCATATGGTATGTGCGCAGCGCGGGCCGCCAGGAGCGCAGCCAAACCCGCACCGTGGGATTTGCGATCTTACCGGCGATCGCATTGGGCGCCGTACTGAGTCTCGCTATGTTCACGAACAAGATGCCCTGGCTCTTGCCGGGGGTATGGTATGCGAGCTACGGTATCGGATTGTTCGCATCGCGCGCGATGTTGCCGAAGGGCGTGATCGCGGTGGCCACGTTGTTCGGGCTTGCCGGAGCAGCGCTGCTCCTCAGCCCCGACCAATCCTTACCGCTGCTCTGGTGGGTGATGCCGCTGGGATTCGGATTCGGACAAATCGCCATCGGATATCTTCTGACTCAAGAAAGAAAAGCGGAGACCGTATAATGACGCTAAAGAAACCGACACGAAAAATGCAACGCACCCGAGCGGAAGCTCCGTTCGCGTATTCGGGGCTGGAAAGAATCTTTCACGAACGTGGGCGTCTCGCGGTCTGTACCTGTCTCGTGAGCCACCCCGATGGGATGAGCTTCACCGAGTTGCAAGAGGCCTGCGGTTTGACCGATGGCAATTTGAGCCGGCACATCTACGCGCTCGCGGAAATGGATATCGTGTCTGTTTCTAAGGAGTCAGGCGCGGGCCGGCCGACGACCGTATGCCGTATCACAAAGAGCGGCCGCACGCGCTTCCTGGCATATATCGACGAGTTGGAATCGGTGGTGCGCGACGTTCACGAGCGTTCGGGAGCATTGCAGCGTGCGACGGAACGGCGCTCCTTGCCGCGGCTGGTGACGACATGATATCGAGAAAGCTGCAAGGCGGTTCGCTTCCGGATCCCGCCGGGCCGACTCCCGGTCACGTTGCGATGATCATGGACGGTAATCGGCGCTGGGCGCGCGAACGCGGCCTGCCGATCATCGAAGGCTACCGGCGCGGTATGACCGTGTTGCGAGAAACCACCCGCGCGTGTCGCGATTTCGGCGTGCCGATCCTCACCGTGTACGGCTTCTCCGAGGAGAATTGGAAGCGCGAATCAACCGAGATCTCATTGCTCTTCGAACTGTGTTGCGCGTTCGCACGCAACGAGCTGGATGCGTTGCGGCGTGAAAATGTGCGCGTGCGGGTTATCGGACGTGTCGAGGCATTACCGCGCGCTCCGCGCCAAGCACTCGAAGATCTGGTCGCGCAGACGGCCACGAATACCGGCACCCTGCTCAACCTCGCCGTGAACTATAGCGCTCGCACTGAGATGCGTGATGCGATGCGTTCGCTCGCTGCTGACGTGAGTGACGGCAAGCTGTTGCCGGAATCGATCGACGACAAGACATTGCATAGTTATCTCTATACCGCCGGACTGCCCGATCCCGATCTGCTGATCCGTCCTGGAGGCGAATTCCGGCTTTCAAATTTCTTACTGTATCAGGTTGCGTACACCGAGCTGTGGGTGACCGACGTGTACTGGCCTGAGTTCAACCGCAATCATTTCGCCGAAGCCATCGTCGAATTTCAAAAGCGGCAACGGCGCTACGGCGGCCTGTAAATAGGGCGATCGCCTGGTGTTTGCCGACCTCCATCTGCATAGCTCATGCAGTGATGGCAGACTTGCTCCGGCAGAGCTTGTCGACGCCGTCGCCAACGCCGGTATTGGGATCATGGCGCTCACCGACCACGACACCACGGCGGGGCTGGGAGCCGCTGCACAACGAGCGGCCCAGCGCGACGTCATCTTCGTCGCCGGCATCGAAACGACGACGTACGCAGACAGTCAGGTCGTGCACATGATCGGTTTGGGTTTCAACTCCGCTGATGTTGCGTTACAAAGGATGAACGCGATCGCTAACGGCGTGTGGGCTCGCAATCAGCAGCGCTGGGTCGCAGCGCTCGAGGCGGACGGGCACGACCTGGCTTACGAGCGAGACTTTTTCGATGGCCCGGTTCGCTTGCCGGTTTTGATCGAACGTCTTTGCCGCAAAGGCGTGGCGGATGGCGACCCCGTTCGCTGCCTTGCGTTCTTTCGCGACTTTTTTTCGGCGCTGCGGCCGGAAGCATACGCAGAGCTGCCGCATCCGCGTGATGCCGCCCAAATCATAGCGAGAGCGGGTGGGACGTCCATCTTGGCGCATCCATACTCCATCAAGCCCGACGGCCGGATCCGAGAAATCTTGGAGCAGTGCGACGGTCTAGAGGCTCGGTACGCGGCTTACGATCCAGCCCAACGGGAGAGCCTGGAGCGCTTATGTGACGACGCCGGCAAGCTCTATTCTTGCGGCAGCGATTATCACGGCCACTTCAGCCGAGAATACGAAAACCCACGCTTCTTATTGCCGGAGCCGCTTGCGCTTCGCTTGACTAAACGCTAGCACGTCCGCCACCGGACGAGCGTTCAGCACCCGCTCTTTAACGATTCCAGCCTTGCGCGCCGTGCCCACACCAAAAAAGAGATTGTCCAGATTCTCGATGTAATGCGCGTCGGTGTCTATGGAGAAGGTGCAGCCGAGTTGGTTGGCCCGCCGCGCCAAGTCCGCCGGTAGATCCAGACGCGCGGGATTCGAATTGATTTCGAGCGCCGTACCCGTTGCCGCAGCGGCCTTAAAGACAACCTCGGTATCAAATTCATAACCCTCGCGCTCGCCGATGAGAACGCCGGTGGGATGCCCGATAATGGTCACAAATGGGTTATTGATGGCGCGCAACAGACGTTGGGTCTGCTGCTCTTTCGACGACCGAAAAGATGAATGGATCGATGCCACGACAAGATCGAGTTCGGCTAGCACATCATCGGGATAGTCAAGCGTCCCGTCGGCGCGAATATCGACCTCGGAAGAACGCAGGAGCCGGATGCGGCAGCTCTTTTGCGCACGAGCAATAGCTTGCCGCTGCTCGCGCAAGCGATCGACCGACAAGCCGTTGGCGAGCGCGCGTCCCGATGAGTGATCGGAAATCGACAGATACTCGCGACCGCGAGCGTGCGCCGCCGCGGCCATTTCTTCGATACTGCGGGTGCCGTCGCTCCAGTCGGTATGATCGTGAAGATCGCCGCGGATGTCTTCGAGAGTCACGAGCTTCGGGATTCGACGCTTTTGCGCGAGTTCGATCTCGTCGAGTCCCAGTCGAATTTCGGGCGGGATGAATTGCAGGCCGAGAAATTCGTATACCTGCGCTTCATCGCTGCAGGTCGTGACCTTGCCGTTCGCATCTTCGATGCCATACTCACTGACCTTGAGCCCTTTGAGCAGCGCGAATTTCCGTAAGCGTACGTTATGATCTTTGTTGCCGGTGAAATGTTGCAACAGATTGCCAAAGCAATCGTGCGGCACCACGCGGCAATCGATTGCTATGCCCGGCGAGGCCCAAATCGTCGCCTTCGTCTTGCCGCGTTCGCTGACTCGCTCCGCGCTCTTCAAGGTGGTGAAATAATCGAGCACTTTTGACGGCTTATCGCTGCTGCAGATGACGTCGATATCGTGCACGCTGCGTTCCATGCGGCGGACTCTGCCCGCAACGGCCGCATTGCTCGCGGCCGGCAGCGCAGCGAGTTCTTGGACTACCGCCTGAGCGAGCGGCCAGGCATCGCCCAGGCGCATCTGTTTCGGTTGGTCGCGCAATCGCTCGAGCCGCTCCTTGAGGCCGGCGATTGTTTTTGGTCCGAGACGAGGTATGCGCCGAATCGAGCCGTCTGCTATTGCGGCGCGTAGGCCATCCAAACTCGCGACGCCGAGCTCGCGATACAGTGCGACCGCCCTCTTGGCACCAACGCCGGGAACGGTCAACAGCTCCAAGATAGTCAAAGGAAATTTTGCTCGCAGCTCATCGAGATATCTGCACGTCCCGGTTGCGTGAATGTCGGCAATTTTTTGCGCGATCGCCTTGCCGACGCCGGGTAATTCGCCAAGCGCTCCCGCTGCGATGAGCTCCGCCACAGAGGTTTCCGTGTCTTCGAGGCTGCGTGCAGCGCGCTCGTACGCTTTGATCTTGAAAAAAGGCTCAGCATCAAATTCCATGAGAGCGGCAATCTCATTGAGCCGCGCCGCGACGTCGGCGTTTTTCATGGCAGCGTGGGATTTTCCGAGTCGAACAAGCCGTTAGGATTCGGCCGCCAAGCCCAAATGAGCACGGCTTTTGTGGCCGGGTGCAGGAACGCGTACTTCAGCACGCCGTTCGCCGGCATGAGCTTGCGCTCGATCAATTGCGCGGCCGTCGGTGCAACCGTGCCATCCCAGAGCCGCTGCTCGAAATATTGCGTTCCGTCAACGACGATGTTGTAGTGAAGATGGCCGGGAATCTGGTACCATCCGCCCGGTTGGACAGCCGACAGAGCTGAAAACACCGAAGTTGCAGTTTGAAATTGGTAGCCACACGCGACCAGCCTGCCCGCCGTATCGTAAACAAGCACGGTCGGTTGTCGCAGATTCGTGGGGTCGAAGCGATCGTGATTCGTATAGGTCGTGCCAAACGCGTTGAGATAGTCGGTTGACTGAACGTAGCCGTCGAGGCGCGCCCACAAGACGAGGCGATAACGCTGTGTCGCGGTTCGGACAGCTTGCGCGAGCGGCGTTTCGTAACCGTCCGCATCAGCGCACGCGAGTTGCGGTAGCACGAACAACACCGCAGCGCACACTGCAGCGATCCACGTCTTCAAGACAAGCAGGGGTTTATGTGCGCTCGCTGTCAAACCTGCCCACGTTTTCGTATCGCTGCCAGACCTGCCCATGTTTCGTATCGCTGTCAGCGCTTACGAGCCGGAGGAACGGCGTGAAAATTTCCCAGAGCGTTGCGGTTCTTGCGCTAGCGGGCACAATCATGTGCTCGACGAGTATGGCCGCGGCAGGCGAATTGCAAACCGGTGACACGCTGGTCTATGCGGTGACATTGGAATTGCAACAGCACCGCGTGCAGCAAGCGCCGCTGCCCGAGCAGAGCACGGCGGCGTCAGGGCAAGGCAGCGAAGTGATGCACGTCTATAGCATCGGCGCCGACGGATCCGCTTACGCGAAAGTGGATGCGAGCTTCCAAGGCGTTCAAGACGGCAAGCCCGTGGCGTTGCACGGAAGCTTTTTTGCAAAAATATTGCCCGACGGACAGATCCGCTTCCAAGGCGGTCTGGACTGCAGCATTGACGAAGCACTCAATTTCGCCAATACGATCACGCGCGAGATCGCGCTGCACTCGCTCGCGGTCGGGCAGACCTGGAAAACCGTGCTCGACACGCCTTACGTCAGCCTGACGGTGACCCGCCGGGTCACCGGCCGCAAACAATATCAGAGGTTCCCCGCGGTCGTGATCGAGTCAACTGCCAATGGGACGTTGAAAAAAAGCAGCGACGGCAAAAAGGCCCTGGGAGCGGTGACTATCAGCGGCAGCTCCTACTACGACGATCGCGAGCGCCTGTTGATCGGTGAATCGATTCGAATGCTGACGGTCATCCAAGCCGTCGACCAGCCGCAGGCACACATCAACTATTCCGCAACGGTCAATGTCGTCTTGAGCTCGCTGACGCATGCACCCCAGCCCGTAACGCCGGCCGCTCCATCACCCGGCGCTGCGCCGCAACCGAGCACGAGCCCGTCGCCAAGTCCCGCGCCGACCGGCTCCCCGGCAGCACCGGGCGCGACGCCCACCGTCACACCGCGAGCCGGCTATTGAAGCGCCTGCGCTTACTCGTGTATCTGACTGCCGTTGCGGCCACGCTTGCCTTGGCCTTGACCGCGATGGGCGTTGACGCACCCGTTGCCGGCAAGACGTTTTTGCTCATGAACGGCCATAGCTTTGGCATCGGCGAGCAGCAAGTGTACGCGATCGAGCGCCGCGCCGACCTCACTGTGCACTTCCGCGATGCCGCAGGCACGCTGCGGACCAAACGCTACCATCACCACGTACGTACCAGCGTAGCATTTACGATCGAAGGAGTATCCAGCGCGGGCAGGCCTGTGCTTGCGGTGGCTGCCTACGATCCCAATCCAGCTTCACCGAATCCAGAGCCGCCGCCGCCTTCACCGCAGTCCCCGCCGCCCAGTCCTGAATTGGACGAGCATGGATCTCTCGCAACAGCCGGCGATGCCGGCAGCTTTGCGCCCGCCTCGATCATTCTCTCGTCTCTGAATGATGACGTCTTGAGCGCGGGCAAAAAATGGACGAGCAGCGGTTCGTTGATCTTACCGTTTGCTAAGATCGCCGTGAACTTGGAAAACACGGCGGCTCCGATGAAAGACGATCAGACCGGCACGGTGGCGCAGATAAATTCCATAGGAAAAACCGATGTGCGAGGCAAGGTCAACGTCGCCGGCTTCGGCCAGGCTCTGCTGCGAGGCTCGGGCAGCGCGCTTGGGACCGCTTTCGTCGACAGCCGCGATAAGCTGTTGTTGGGTTTCACGCTTGATTCCACGAGCCGTGGCAATGCGATCGGGCAACGCAAACGCGGCGCGTACGATCTGAAAGAACAGCTCACAATCAAGCTCGTCCACTACGTGCCGGGCATAGCGCCGGTCGTCATAGGACCCGGCTACATCATCGCGTCGGGCTATGTGGGCAGCTATGCCTCGCCGGATACGGGCAACTTTTCTACAGCGCCGCCGAACCCAATCGCGGTTCCCGCCGCCACGGACACAGAATACATGGGTTCGCCTCTGCCGACATTCGCGCCGAGCGCGTTGCCGGAAGCGAGCTTACCGCCGATCCCATTGCCGCTCGGAAGCGATCAACCGATCGCATCACCTCCGCCGGGCCCAACGCCGACGCCCACCCCAACGCGCTACTAAGAGCGCAGGGACGTTTGAATATAAAACGGTAGGCTTGCGCTGTGCCGCAGACACCCGATCTCGTCTTTGGTTTCGGACATACCACCGGAATCGTCGCTGTGGAAACAGATGCGGCTAATGGACTCGCCATTCTGTATCGGCGAGTCGGGTCGGCCACGGAGCGCGATTCTGTTCCGCTGCAAAACTGGATGCTGGGCCGCAAAGGTCAGCCTGGCGCCATAGACTTGGCCGGCCGCCATGTGTTGCGGCATCTGACCTTGAGCTCCGACGCCAAAGCGGTCGCAGAACGGACCCGCGCACTCGCACCGGATCAACGGCTCACCTACTGGGATACGAGCACAGCGCATTTGGTCGCGAGCGGCGAAACGTTTTACAAAGGCCTGCGTTTTTCCGACTTGCGCCGCCTGCAATTCGACATCGAGACGCTCGACGTCAACCCGGACCGTGACGGCGGCGACATCTGCATCATCGCGGTCACCGACAGCAGCGGTTTCGAGCGCGTGTTCTCGTTGGACGAGTTTCCCAATGAAGGCGCCCTGATCGAAGAATTCGTTCGCACGGTTGTGCAGCGCGATCCCGACATCATAGAAGGCCACAACGTTTTCAATTTCGATCTTTGGTATCTCGCCGAGCGCGCCAAACGTTATGGCGTGAAACTGGCCTTGGGACGCGACCCACGGGTCCCCATGTGGCTCGATGAAAGCGTGCGGCGCAGCACGCATAGCGGCATGCAGATAAAAAATTATCGTATTGACGGCCGCCAAATCGTCGACACGTTTGTGGGCGCGATCCGTTGGGATGTCGGGCGGCGCCTTCCTAACTACAAACTCAAACATATCGTGCGCCACCTTGGCATCGGCGACGATTCGCGCACGCTGGTCGATGCGGCCAACATGCGCACCTTGTGGCTGGATAAGGATATGCGCGCGCAGCTGAAAGCCTACTGCTTAGACGATGCGCGTGACACCAATCGGCTCTCGAAACTCGTCACTCCCAATGAGTTCTACCAAGCGCAGATGGTGCCCGAAACTCTGCAGGGTATCGCCTTCATCGGTATCGGCAGCCGCATCGAGCGGCTGATGGTCCGCGCGTACTTGCGCGAGCGTTATTCCATCCCGCGGCCGAGACCCACCACGCCCATTGAAGGCGCCTTTAGTGCGGCGTTCGCCACCGGCACGTTTTATGACGTCATGAAGTGCGACGTGGAAAGCCTCTACCCGTCTTTGATGCTCGCGCGCGGCATCGCCCCCTGGGATGATGACCTCGGCTTCTTCTTGCCGATGCTGCGCGGGCTACGCGAATTGCGGCTGCAAACAAAACGCGATGCCAAAGCCGCCGAACAGGAAGGGCGCACAGAAGATTTCCTCGCTGGCGACGGCCTGCAAAACGCCTTCAAGATCCTCATCAACTCGTTCTTCGGCTTTTTGGGCACGACCGGGCTGCATTTCAACGACCCGGTCGCGGCAGCGCGGGTGACCGAGGCGGGTCGCGAAATCATGCAGCGCATTGTCGCGGGCCTACGCGAGCGCGGCGCGACAGTGATCGAAGCCGACACCGACGGCGCCTTCTTCACCGCGCCGGATTCGCAAGCCACGGAACCAATCGTGCACGCGGTCGCACAGACGCTGGGTGACGATCTAAACCTGGTCGCGGAAGAGCGCTATGCGGCCATGCTTTCCATAAAGGCGAAGAACTATGTCTTGCAGCGAGAGTCCGGTGAAATCATTATGCGTGGTTCGGCGTTGCGATCCGGCCGCGACGAGCCGTTCGGCCGCGCGCTTATCGCAACCATAGCATCGCTGTTGATCGAGGGCCGCGGCGGCGAAGTGGCGGAACTCGTGCGCGAACTCGTGGACAAGATTCAGGATCGCAAGCTTGGGCCTGAGGAGTTCGCTCGCCGCGAGTCGATCACGTCGAAGACGTTCAACTCACCGGGCAATCGCCGCTTGGCGAGCGCTTTAGCGGAGCGTGGGCTCAGTGTGGGAGATAGGGTTCGCGTCTACCAGCGAGTCGGCGGAGAATTGGGCCTGCTGGAAGAGTATGCGGACGATGAAGACCGCGAATATTTGTTGCGCCGCGTCGCAGACTTCGTGGCGCGCTTCGGCGAACTGGTGCCGCCCGAGGCGCATGCTGCCGCCGGGGAAGATCGCGATCAACTAACGCTCTTGTAGGAGTGAAGCCGGCTTGTGAAAGACGCTCGAGAGTACGCGCACGACCTTAACGGTGCGCTCAGCACTATTTTGACCAGCGCTGAGCTCGCGCTGCAACGCGAACGCGGCGGCGCGCCTGCCGGCGAGCAAACGCTCGCCCGAATTCAGGTGTCCGCCCGCCAGGCGGGAGAGCTTGCGCAGGATCTGTTGCGAGCCGCCGCCGGCGCGAACGCTGCGGCTTGCCCGCACGAACGCGATCTGGAATATTTGCAATGCATCCAGCCCCCCATCGACCCCGTGCTCGCGGATCTCGAAGCGCTCGGTCTCGCGGACGGCATCCCAATAGTCTTCCGTGACACCGGTCGTATGTTGAGCGTCATGACCACCTGCGTGCGCGCCGCAAACATACTGGAGATAGGAACCGCTTACGGTTATTCAACGCTCTGGTTTGCGAAAGCGCTGCCGGGAAATGGCCGCATCGTGACGATCGATCCCGACCGGAGCCGAACCGATATCGCGCTGGAGTTTTGGCGGCGTGCCGGCGTCGCCGAGCGCATCGACGTGGTCAATCAGCCTGCGCTGCGCGTGCTGCCGACCCTGCCTCACAACGATTTCGACATCGTCTTCATCGATGCGCTCAAAGAGGAATATGTCGAGTACCTCGAAGCCTCG
>JRHI01001384.1_pt1 | contig 20604 bp, 16 predicted proteins | sample 215371 | NCBI WGS metagenome assembly JRHI01 (sample SAMN02929681, study PRJNA255918) | sediment metagenome | biome: cave system; feature: Ice Cave; material: Sediment; isolation source: sediment from deep within a dark volcanic ice cave with no known source of... ...
CTGCAGGACGTGTACTGGGCGAAGCAGGGACGGCAAAGCATCGACGCCGCCATCGTGGCGCTCGGCATTTTCCTCCTCGCCTTTGAGGGCGGCCCGTTCCTGCGCGCGATCGTCCGTGAGGTACGCCGCCTTTGAGCGGATGCCCGGCACGTCAAGTGCCGGGCTCAACCGACGAAGCCCTTCGCTCCCGTCACGATGCCGTCGCCGGCGTGCCGCCGGCGATGCCCGGCTGTAGGTTGCGCAGCAGCGTCTGGATCTCGTTCAGCTGGCGGGCGAGGTCGGCGATGTTCGCCTCGTCGGGGGTGGGGTGCTTGGCGAAGATGCTGATCGTGCCGCTCGTCTCCAGGATCGCCTTTTTGACGTCCTCGATCCGCTCCACCCCCTGCTGGTGGCAGATGGCGAGCAGTTGGTCCTCGGTGATCCGCTCCCGCCGCAGGTTGTCGTGGAGGATCTGGCCGTCCTCGATCAGCACGTCCGGTTCGCCCTCGATCAGCCGGTCCAGGCGGCGGTGCGCGTAGAGGAAGCGGACGGTGAGGTAGTTGGCGAGGAGGAGGACGCCGCCGCCGATCATGCCGCCGGTGACCGAGTTATCGTTGCCGATGATGGCGTTCTGGACGGCATTGGAGAGGGTAAAGGCGACGATCAGGTCGAGGGGCGTCAGCGCGCCGAGCTCACGCTTGCCCGCCAGCCGGAGGACGACGGCGAGGAAGACGTAGACCATGACCGAGCGCAGGACCTTCTCCAGGACCGGCACGCCCGGAACCAGGACGTTTTGGAGGATGTCGTGCATCGGTCATTCTCCGCGCCGGGCCGTGCGGCCGCGGCCATCGTGGGCGGGCGAACATCCTCCCCCGGAGGGCCGCCCGATCCATGCCCGGGGCGACCGTCGGGCGCCCCGGCACGGCAGCTTACGCGACGAAGATGAATGGAACATGAAAGACGGCCCCTCCCGCGGGTGACTTCTCATCGCGCGAGGCGAGCAGCTCCGGCGGCAGCCGTCCGAGGATCCGCGGGGCATCGTGGGCAGGCGATGTTGGCGCTTCGCCGACAAGGGTCTCACGCGCGATCTGGCGGCTCGCGGTGCAGCCGGCGAGGCCCATCGTCAAGTCGAACTCGGCCAGGACGTTGCAGATGACCTCCTGCTCCCCTCGCTGCCCGCCAGCGCTCGAAGGCGGCGCGGTCGGCCGCCAGCGTGCGCTGCCGCCCCGCCCGCGACACGGTGGTGATCGCGGGCGCAGAGTTAGGGCTGGGGACGAGATCCACACGCGATCAAGCTTTGCTAACAGTATTCTATAAGGACACAACTCCAATTTACAGCATCAAGAGGGAATTTTGATGATTATTTGATAAAGACTTACCATGTAGGCCACGGAGGCAACGATCAGCACCAACCAGACGAGCAGGACAACATCGATCCAAGTGAGCGGACCGAGGATCGGCAGCGCAGATGGCGACAGCGCACCCGCCGGGGATTTACCCTACCGCCCGCGTCAAGCGCTCGATCGCCTGGGTGAGTTCGGTCAACATCTCTTCCTGGTCGTGATGACCATGCCGGCAGGTGCCCATCACGCAGCCCCGGATGTGGTCCTCCAGGACAAGAAGACCGGTTCCCCGGGCGGCCGAGATGATCGCCGAGAGCTGGGTCAGAACATCGACGCAGTACTGGTCTGCCTCGACCATCTTCTGGACGCCGCGCACCTGCCCCTCTATCCGGCGTAGTCGGTTGAGGATCTTGGCCTTGTCGTCGGCGTACGATGTCGTGCGCTTCATCGGCGTCGATGGATCGGTCTGTTCGATGGCGGCTTCGACGGTCTCCTCTGTCTTCATGCACTCATTATACCTAGGAGGGGTATAAAGGTCAACACTCGTGTCTTGGTGATGTGCCGACGGAGATGGACAAGAGATGCGGGGCCACCAACGGCCGATCGATCGTGGGTCGAGCTCGGGAACACCGCTCAGACCGACGTCCGTGATGCACTCCATTGGGGACTGGCCGGCTAGGTCGCCACGACTGCCTCGAGCGGTACACCGACTGACGCCCTGGACGGTGGAGGGCCAGCAACGGTACCCCGGCCAGCCGGACCAACAACCGGATGGATGGGCGAACAGGCCCACCCATCGACCATTTTCGGAGATGGCCGATTGGCATCTGAGGACGCCCTCCCTTGCATTATATACCTAAGGGGGGTATAATCTGGATTACATACCGGCAAGGGGTATGCCCGGCGGCCGGAGCCTGCCGGGTAACGAGCCGGTGATCCGGGCCAGAGAAGGCAATGATGCAGATGAACAACAGAACGAACGCAACAGTACCACCGAGCGCGCTGGCGACGACCAACGGGGCGCACGCGACAGCGGGCGGCCCGACCCAGGAGGTCGCGATCCCGATCACCGGTATGACCTGCGCCTCCTGCGTCCGCCGCGTCGAGCGGGCGCTGGCGAAGGTGCCCGGTGTTCAGCAAGCGAACGTCAACCTGGCGACGGAGCAAGCGGCGGTCGTTTTTGATGCCGCGGTCGTCGATCCCACGCATCTGCGCAACGCCGTCGAGCGGGCCGGCTACGGGGTTGGAGCGCGCCCGACGTCGACGGTTCCGTCCGTAGCCACCGCTGAAACCCTGCCCGGCGCAGAGCCCGATGAGCGCGAGGTGATGCGGACTCACGAGATTGCCGATCTCAAGCGCAAGTCGCTGGTCAGCCTCGCTGCGGGTGTCCTGATGATGGGGATGATGTACCTGCCGCTCGGCATCGGGATAGACACCCTTGCGCCCTTCTTGCTCATCGCCGGCCTCGTCATCCAAGTCTGGGCCGGGCGCGTCTTCTACCGTGCGGCGTGGGCCGCGGCCAAGCACGGCGGCACCAACATGAATACCCTGGTCGCCCTCGGGACGAGCGCCGCCTTCGGCTACAGCGCCTTCGTCACCCTCTGGCCCCTTCAGGCCGCTGCCTGGGGCTTCGCTTACCACCTCTATTACGAGTCGGCGGTCGTCATCATCGCCTTGATCCTGATGGGACGGTGGTTAGAGGCTCGGGCCAAAAAGCAAACGGGTGCGGCGATCAAGGCCCTGATGGGGCTGCAGGCGACAACGGCGCGGGTAATCCGGAACGGCGTCGAGCAAGACATCCCGATTGAGGCAGTGGTCGTCGGTGATCTGGTGCGGGTCCGCCCGGGCGAGAAGGTGCCGCTCGACGGCGTCATCACCGAAGGCCGCTCGGCGTTGGATGAAAGCATGCTGACCGGCGAAAGCCTGCCGGTCGAGAAAGGTCTCAACGACGCCGTAATCGGGGCCACGTTGAACAAGACCGGGAGTTTCGTCTTCCGCGCCACCAAGGTGGGCAACGACACCACCCTCGCTCAGATCGTCAAGCTCGTCGAGGAGGCGCAGGGGTCCAAGGCGCCGATCCAGCGGCTGGCCGACACCATCGCCGGCATCTTCGTGCCGGCGGTGCTGCTCCTGACGGTCGTGACCTTCTTCGGGTGGCTCCTCTTCGGTCCGGACCCGGCACTGACCAACGCGCTGCAAGTGGCGATCGCGGTGCTGGTGATCGCCTGCCCGTGCGCGCTGGGCCTGGCCGCCCCGGTCGCGATCATGGTCGGCACGGGCAAGGCGGCGGAGAACGGCATCCTGATCCGCGGCGGTGAGGCCCTCGAGCAGGCCCGCACGATCGACGCGATCGTGCTCGACAAGACCGGCACCCTCACCCGCGGCCAACCGTCAGTGACCCGCGTGGTGACCGCCAACGGGTTCGCCGAACGGGACCTGCTGCGGCTGGCGGCGGCGGCGGAAGTCGGATCGGAACACCCCTTGGGCGAGGCGATTGTCGCCCGCGCCCGTGAGCTGGGCTTGGAACTGCCCCTGGTGGAGGCATTCCAGTCCGTCACCGGGATGGGCATACAGGCGACCGTCGCGGGTCAGACGGTGGTCTTGGGGAACCGCGCGATGATGACCGAGTGGGCGGTGGCCTTGGTGGCTGTGGACGGCGCGGCCGATGAGATTGCCGGCACCGGGGCCACCCCACTCTACGCCGCGATCGACGGAAAACTCGCCGGTCTGATTGCGGTTGCCGACCCGCTCAAACCTGAATCTCGGGAAGCGGTCGCGCAGCTCAAGGCATTGGGACTCGACGTCTGGATGCTGACCGGCGACAACCGCGCCACCGCCGAGGCGATCGCCCGGCAGGTCGGGATCGAGCATGTGCTGGCCGACGTGTTGCCCGAGCAAAAGACCGACAAGGTGAAGGCCCTGCAGGCCGAGGGCAAGACGGTGGCGATGGTCGGCGACGGGATCAACGACGCCCCCGCGCTCGCCCAGGCCGAGCTCGGGATCGCGATCGGGACCGGAACCGACGTGGCGATGGCGGCATCCGACGTGACCCTGATCGGCGGGGACCTGCGGACGATCGTGACCGCGATCGCGCTGTCCCGCCGCACCGTCAGCACGATCAAACAGGGGCTCTTTTGGGCCTTTGCCTACAATGTGGTGTTGATTCCGGTCGCGATGGGTGCGCTCTACCCGTTGACCGGCACGCTCCTCAGCCCGATCTTAGCAGCGGCCGCGATGGCGATGAGCAGCGTCAGCGTCGTCTCCAACGCGCTGCGGCTGCGCGGCTTCCAACGCCCGAAGGACGCCAACGAGATCCTGCACCCACCCCTGCGCAGGCGCGTGGCTGACGTCGGGTACCTGATCGGGATCGCGGCCGTAGCGATTGCGATCGGAATGCTCGCCATCCTCTTCGCGCCCGGTGCGGGTACGGCCGAGATGAGGATGGGGAGCGCTCCGGCGCGCAGCGCGGCATCCCGCGCGATTCCCAATCGGACGATCCTGATCGACGCCACCGACGGGCTCCGTTTTGCGCCGGACGCGCTCGTTGTCACCCAGGGCGAGACGGTCGCGTTCGTCGTCACCAATACCGGGGCAATTCCCCACGAATTCGTCGTGGGCGATGCGGCAGTCCAGGCCGAGCACGAGCGAGCAATGGTCGCCGGCAGCGCATCGACGGGAGCCATGGGCGACAAGCCCGACGCGGTGAAGGTGCCGCCCCGCCAGACGGTGACCCTGGTCTACACCTTCGACGAGGCCGGCAGCCTCATCGTGGGATGCCATGTCCCGGGGCACTACGCCGCGGGTATGCAAGGCCGTATCACCGTGCAAGCCGCCGCGGCGAACGGAACACGACCTTGACAATGATACCCCTCGGGCGTATCATGTTATTGATACCCAGAGGGGGTATAAATCGAGGAGGAAAGGAGTCCAGCATGAGCGCACGCACCGAGCAGATTATTCTGACGGCACCGGACATTTCCTGCGGCCACTGCGTCGCCGCGGTCCAAGGAGCGGTCGGGGCCCTGGCGGGCGTTCAGCACGTCCAAGCCGACGTCGACACCAAGCAGGTGGCGGTCGAGTTCGATCCGTCCTGCGTCTCGCTCCCCCAAATCGAGGCGGCTCTCGACGACGCGGGGTACCCGGTCGCCAAATAGTGGCCGCTCCGAGGACCAACGCATGAGGGCGGCCCATTGAGCCGCCCTCTGTCTTCCCTCCGAAATCAATACAGGTAATGGAGGATCCCATGCCTCATGACACCACCATGCCTCGACACCATGGAGCAGAGGCGACCACCACGGAGCGCGTCGACCACATCACCCCAGCCTACGTCGACGCACCGAGTGCCGATACCGCCCACGCCCCGCTGGGTCATGCCCTCGATCCTCTTCCGGAAACGACCGGCGCGGCCCACCATCCAGCGATGGCGCAGGCCACCTCACCGGCCACGAATCACCAGGCGATGGACCACGCCGGCCACGGCGGCATGGCGCACGACATGAGCGACCCGGCGATGGCCGCCGCCATGGAGCGCGACATCCGGACGCGCTTCTGGGTCGCGCTCGCACTCACAATCCCGACGGTCCTCTATTCAGCGCTGGGGCGTGACGTCTTCGGCATCCACCTGCCGACGCCACTGCCACGCAATTGGATGATGCTCCTGTTCTCGACACCGGTTATCTTCTGGGCGGGCTGGATATTCATCAGCGGCGCCTATCGGGCGCTGATCCATCGCGCCCTCGACATGAGCGTCCTGATCGCGACGGGCGTTCTCGCGGCTTGGGGCGCCAGCGTCGTCTTGATGGTCGTCGCCGGCGACGAGGTCTTCTTCGAAGCGGCGGCGATGCTCGTCACCTTCGTGCTCTTCGGGCACTGGATGGAGATGAAGAGCCGCCGCGGCACCACCGACGCGCTGCGCGCACTCTTTGACCTGGTCCCACCGACGGCGACGGTGCTGCGCAACGACCAGGAGGTGGAGGTGCCGACGGCCGAGATCGTCGTGGGCGAGACGGTCGTGATCCGCCCCGGCGAGCAGATTCCGGTCGACGGCGAGATCCTGACCGGAACGACCAGCATCGACGAAGCGCTCGTCACCGGCGAATCGCTCCCGGTCGAGAAAACGCCGGGCGACCAGGTCGTCGGCGGATCGATCAACCGCTCCGGCGCGATCACGTTCCGCGCGACGAAGGTCGGAGCCGACACCGCGCTCGCCCACATCGTCGCCCTCGTCCAGCGCGCCCAGTCGTCTAAGGCTCCGGGGCAGCGCCTCGCCGACAAGGCGGCGCAGTATCTCGTGATGCTGGCGGTGGGGTCGGGCATCGTCACCTTTTTCGCCTGGTATGTCGCCGGGAACGCCAGCTTCGTTTTCGCCCTCACCTTCGCCATCTCCGCGGTCGTCATCGCTTGCCCCGACGCCTTAGGCCTCGCCACGCCGACGGCCGTCGCCGTCGGAACAGGGATCGCCGCGCGGCGCAACATCCTGATCAAGGACGCGGCGACACTCGAAGGCCTTTCGGCGATCCAGACGATCGTGCTCGACAAGACGGGCACCCTCACCGAAGGCAAGCCGAGCCTCACCGAGGTCAGAACCGTCCACGGCTGGGCGGAGAACGACCTGCTGCGGCTGACGGCGGCGGCCGAGCGCGGCAGTGAGCACCCCCTCTCCCAAGCGGTCGTCGCCGGCGCCGAGGCGCGCGGCATCGTCATCCCCGCGCCCGAATCGTTCCAATCCCTCGCCGGCCACGGCGTCGAGGCCCGGGTCGACAGGCAGACGGTCCTGCTCGGGAATGCCAAGTTGATGCGTGATCGGGGGATCGAGACGACGGACCTCCAGCAGCAGTCCGACGAGTTGGCCGGCTGCGGCCAAACGCCGATCTTTGCCGCGGTCGACGGGCGGCTCGCCGGGATCGTGGCCCTCGCGGACACGGTCAAGCCGAGTGCCAGCGCGGCCGTCCAGCAGTTCCAAGCGGCCGGGATCGAGGTGGTGATGATGACGGGCGACAACCGCCGGACGGCAGATGCGGTCGCCCGCGAGCTCGGAATCAGGCGCGTCTTCGCGGAGGTGCTGCCCGAGCAGAAGGCCTCCTACGTCGCCCAACTGCAGCAGGAAGGCAAGCGCGTGGCGATGGTCGGCGACGGCGTCAACGACGCGCCGGCTTTGGCCCAGGCGGATGTCGGGATCGCGATCGGGGCCGGCACCGACGTGGCGATCGAGACGGCGTCGGTAGTCCTGATGCGCAGCGATCCGCTCGACATCCCGCGCGCCTTGCGGCTCTCGCGGGAAACGGTGCGGAAGATGAAACAAAATCTGGTGTGGGCGAGCGTCTACAATGTGCTCGCGATCCCGGTTGCCGCGGGCGTGCTCTACCCCTCACTCAGGATTGAGTTGCGGCCGGAGTGGTCGGCGCTCTTGATGAGCCTGTCGTCGATCATCGTCGCCGCCAATGCGGTGCTGCTCAAGCGGGCAGACGGTCGGCTCGACGCGCCCGGCGGGACACGGTCAGCCGCTGGCTAAGCCGAGGATGCCCCGTGGCCCGCTGGTTTTGCGCGACGGATCGTTGTGTCGCCACTGGTTCGTCGCTCTTTGAACGAGCGATCACGGCGGCGAACGGGAAAACCCGCTCATTGCCGTCAGATGTCGGCCCGGCATGCCGACAATATGACCCTTTGCGTGTGGCTGTTGCTGCGCTCGCGTCCGTCTCGGTGTCCGTTTTCACATCGCCGGCAGCCAAGCTACGGGTGGATTCCCGCTCCGGCGTCCGTGACGACCCCATCGTCGTACGCGGCGGGCTGGCCCGGCAGCGGGACGGCGGGGGCGACCGGTCCCAGGTCGTCGGCCGCGCCGGCCAGCCCGTCCGCCCGCACCTCGTCGAGCAGGATCGCGGCGGCGATCACCTGATCCATGTCCGTGACGAAGACGAATTCCATCTCCTTCAAGACGTTGGCTGGAATCTTGACCAGGTCACGGCGGTTGTCGGCCGGGGCGATCAGGCGGCGGATACCGTGCCGGTGTGCCGCGAGCGACTTGTCCTTCAGCCCGCCGATCGCCAGGACGCGACCGCGGAGGGTGATCTCGCCGGTCATCGCGGTGTCGTTGCGCACCGGGCGGCGCGTCAGCGCGGAGATCAAGGCGGTCGCCATCGTGATACCCGCGGACGGGCCATCCTTCGGTGTCGCTCCCTCCGGGAGATGGATGTGGAGGTCGATCTTTTCCTGGAAGTCGCGGTCGATCTTCAGCTGCTCGGCGCGGGACCGAGCATAGGAGAGGGCCGCGCGGGCCGACTCCTGCATCACGTCCCCGGCGCGGCCGGTGATCGTGAGACCGCCCCGGCCAGGCATCGTCGCGACCTCGACCGGGATCAGCTCGCCGCCGACCTCGGTCGTGCCCAACCCCATTGCGAGCCCGATCTGGCTCTCGTCGAGATCGTGGTCGTAGCCGAAGCGTTTCGGCCCAAGGTGCTCGACCAGCCGCTGCTCGGTCAGACGTGCTTTGCTGGTCTTGCCGCGAACGATGTCCCGCGCGACCTTGCGACAGATCGTCGCCACTTCCCGGTCAAGCTCGCGCACCCCGGCCTCGCGCGTGTAGTCGCGGACGACCCGTTGCCAGAGCTTCTCCGAGATCTCGACCGAGCCCTTGGGCAGGCCGTGCGCCGCGAGCTGGCGCTTGATGAGATAGCGGCGGCCGATCTCGATCTTCTCATCTTCCGTGTAGCCCGAGAGCTCGATGATCTCCATGCGGTCGCGGAGCGGCCGGGGAATCTGGTGCCCGTAGTTCGCCGTGGTGATGAAGAGCACCTTCGAGAGATCGTAGGCCACGTCGAGAAAGTGATCGGTGAAGGTAGCGTTTTGCTCCGGATCGAGCACCTCCAAGAGGGCCGCCGCGGGGTCGCCGCGAAAGTCGGCGGACAGCTTGTCGATCTCGTCGAGCAGAATCAGCGGGTTGATCGTGCCGGCGGCTTTCATCGCCGAGATGACGCGGCCGGGCATGGCGCCGATGTAGGTCCGGCGGTGACCCCGGATCTCCGCCTCGTCACGCACACCACCCAGGCTGACCCGGACGAAGTTGCGCCCCATCGACGTCGCGACTGACCGTCCCAGGCTTGTCTTGCCGACGCCCGGCGGCCCGACCAGGCACAGGATCTGGGCCGTCCCCGTCTCGATCGTGCCGTTCTCTGAGCGCAGCTTGCGGACCGCCAGGTAATCGAGGATCCGCTCCTTGACCTGATCGAGACCGTAGTGGTCCTCGTTGAGGATCCGCTCGGCCTCGTCGAGGTCGAGGCGATCTTCGGACTGTTCGTGCCACGGGATGCCGAGCAGCGCGTCGAGATAGGTGCGGACGACCGTCGCCTCGGCTGAGACCGACGGCATCCGTTCGAGGCGGACGAGCTCGCGGACGAGCTTCTCTTCGACGTCCTTCGGCATGCCGCGCGCGAGGATCTTCTGGCGCAGCGCCTCGATCTCGTTCCCCTGCTCGCCCGACAGCTCGTCGTGGATCGCCTTGAGCTGCTCGCGCAGATAGTACTCGCGCTGGTTCTTCGCGACCTGCTCCTGGACGCGCTCCTTGATCTTCAACTCCAACGCTGCGACGTCGAGCTCGCCCGTCATGTGGACGACGACCTGTTCGAGCCGCTTGAGTGGGTCCAGCAGCTCCAGCAATGCCTGCCGCCGGCCCGTGTCGGCCAGCAGTTGGGTCGCCAGTAGATCCGCCAGGTGACCCGGCTCGGTGGCGCGCTGGACCATGTCAAGCACTTCGGGGGAGAGTTTGTTGCGTGCCTCCGCGAACTTCGTCGCCAGCTCCTGGACATGCACCAGGAGCGCCCGGCTTTCGAGCACCGGCGCGTCCGGCTCCCGCAGCTCGTCGGCCGTGACCGTAAAGAACGGGCGCGAGATGTCGAACTGGCTGAGGCGGACCCGGGTGATGCCTTCGAGGACCACCTGGACGCTGTTGCCCTGCTGCCGCTCGACCGAGACGATCTCCGCCAATGCACCGACGCCGTAGAGGTCTTCCGGCCGCGGATCCTCGATCTCGCTGTCGCGGTGCGCGGTGACGACGATGCGCCGGTCGCGGGCGAGCGATTCCTCGACCGCCTGGATCGACCGCGGACGGCCGACCAGCAACGTGACAATGTTGCGCGGAAAGATCACGACGTTCTTAAGCGGGAGGAGAGGAAAGCGCGGAGCGTACAGCTCGTAGCGGCTCATACCACCCATCCCCTTTGTCGTCGCATTCAACAACACCTGCTCTGACACGACCGGCGAATCCCGAGCCCAGGTGTCGGGGCGGTGCAACCGCTCTTGCTGATCTGACTCATGATACCGTACGCGAGCGGACGTGGCGAGTTGGGGGGCACGACGTCGCGTCGATGGGCAAGCATAGCACGCCGCGCCGCGCATCGTACGTACAGCGCGTCCGAACAGGACGTGGACCGGTCCGCGCCCGTGCCGTCAGGGCACCGTGATCCGTCATCCTGCCCTGCCCTCACCATGCCGCAGGGAGCAGGAAAAGACGACCCGCTCGGTTGGGCCTTTGGTCACGCTTGTCCCGATCCGGCCAGGCGGGGTGCTCGCGGCTGGGCGCGGCGACTCAGCGCACGCCCTGGCGGCCGCCGCCGAACGTCGCCGCCAGATGCCGGGTGTAGGCGACGACGCGGTCGGCGAGGATCGGACTCTCGATCGCGAGCATGTTTTCGGCGTTGCCCTGGGCGGCATGAGACAGATTGTACGACCCCGTGATGACCGTGTCATCGACGACGATCGTCTTGTTATGCATGAAGTCGTGGATGCCGTCGGGTCGGTAGGGCAGGCTGTTTTTGCCCGCCAGGCGCGCTTCCCGCACCACCCGCTCGACTGCGGCGATCTTCCAGGCCAGATCCGGGCGCTCCCGCCACTGACCGAGCACCCCGTTCATCTGGGTCCGGTCGTAGACGCCCCAGATCTCGACGGTGCCGCGGTCGAGCTGGCTGACGAGCGCGCTCAGGAGGCGGCTCGAGTTGAGCAGCATTGAGCACAGGACGATTCGCCGCCGTGCCCGCAGCACCTTCGCCGCCACCCATTCGTTGATCTGCTCGCCCTGCCCGGGGGAGAAATCGACGTCGGTTGGGGCGATCTGGCCGTCGTACCGCAGCGCGTCCGGATCGGTCTGGAAGGCACCGGAGGTGCCGATCGTGCCCGTTTCCCAGAGTTGATCGAAGTCGCGCGCGAAGAACGTCGCGAGCCGCGGCGAGCGGAGGGTAACGATCAGGTTCTCCATGCGCGTCATCGAGTCGTCGGTCAGGTTGAGCGACCCCGTCCAGACGTCCCGCCCGTCGCGCACGATGTACTTGTGGTGCATCAGCCCCCGGAAGCTGACGATCCCGCGCAGGGTCCGCTCCGGCAGACCCAGCTCGGCGACCCGCTCGTTGGTGTCGGACGACGCGGGCTCCGCGCCGAACGCCTCGATCGTTTCTGGTGATTGTGGCTTACCGCCGCCGTCGTAGATCAGCCGGACCCGGACCCCGGCCGCGATCCGGTTGGCGAGGGCATGCCGGAGGAGGGAGGCGGGCTGCTCCGAGAGTCGGCAGTCGTAGAACGCGAGATCGAGCGACTGTCGCGCCTGATCGATGAAATCGCCCATCCAACCGGCGACCGCCATCAGCCCCTGGCCGCCCTGTTCCAAGAACCGCACCGTCAGCGAGTCGCCCGTCCGCGCCCCGGGATCGAAGGACGCCGCTGGCCCGTCCACCCACCCCTCCTCAGCCCCGGTCCCGCGACCGCTTGCCGCCTGCTTCCATTCGCTCCATCACGGGCTCACCGCCGGTCCCACGTCGTCTCGGCGGCCGGCGTCTCGCCGTTCGCACAGCTCTTCTCGTAGGTCGCGAGGATGACGCGAACGACCTCCGCCGGGTCGTCGGTCACCGTCAGGAGGTGGCGGTCGGTCGGGGCGATCTTCGCGCTGACGACGAGCTGCTGGTCGATCCAATCGAGCAGCCCTTGCCAAAAGGAGACGCCGAAGAGGATGACCGGAAAGGAGCCGAGCTTGCCGGTCTGAATCAGCGTCAGCGCCTCGAAGAGCTCGTCGAGGGTGCCGAATCCCCCGGGGAAAATGACGAACGCCTCCGCGTACTTGACGAACATCGTCTTGCGGACGAAGAAGTATCGGAAGTTGAGCGGCAGCGTCACGAACCGGTTCAGCCCTTGTTCGTGCGGCAGCTCGATGTTCGCCCCGATCGAGATACCGCCGGCCTCGGTGGCGCCGCGGTTGGCCGCTTCCATGATACCGGGACCGCCTCCGGTGATCGTCGCAAACCCCGCCCGCGCCAGCTTGGCCGCGACGTCGCGTGCCGCGGCGTACATCGGGTCCGCCTCGGTGATGCGGGCCGACCCGAAGATGGTGACCGCCGGTCCGATCTCCGCCAGCGCGTCGAAGCCTGCGACGAACTCGCCGGTGATCCGGAGCACCCGCCACGGATCGCTGTGAGTGAAGGCGGCCGCCCGCTCGCGATCCTTCTTCGTCCAGCCGAGGAGGAGGCTGTCCTCGGTGGGTTTGCCCGTCCGAGCCGCCCGATTGAGCGTCGGATTCGGGATCAGGTTTCCCCCCGGCGGCTGGCTCGCTTGGTCGGTGCGATCGCTCATGTTGCTCTTTCGTGGTGCCGGGTGCCGCGGCGGTCGGTCTCGCCGGCGCCGGCGGGCAGGGCCTACCTCGTCGACAATGGTACCCGCTGCCCGGGCGTTCCCCTATCCATCGCCAGCCGCCGGCGCCGGGCAAGGTAGCGGGCGGGAACGAGGACGGCGGCGACGAACGGGACGCCGACCAAGCCCGCCGCCAACACGGCGAGCAGGTTGATGCCGACGACCCTGCCCCGGCGCATCGTTTTCGCCGCCGCGGCCACATCCTTGAGACCGGGGACGGCATCGCCGGCCCGTTGCGCCTGGGCTACGAGCGCGTGGCCGTCGATGCCCAGCCGTCGGCCGGCCTGCTTCAGGTCGTGCCGCTGGACGCCCAGCGACGAGAGCTTGGCCAGTGCGGCGAGCCGCGCGGCCTGCTCGGCGAGCGCCCGCAGCGCCGGCTGGTCGGGGACCGATGCCGCCGGGCGGTGGCGGAGCAGCTCGGGCGACGCGCCGGCGGCGCTGAGCACGATCAGCCCGGCCACGACACAGGCTATCGGCAGCAGGACGATCTGACGGATCATCGCGAGCTCCTAGCCACGACCGAGGTCCGCACCCGCGTCACCGGACCCGTCCGTGGATCAACAAGTATGCGCGCAGTTTGATGGTCGCGCCGACCATGCATGACGCGGTGATCGATCCGGCGGGCGATCGCCAGGGGCATTTCATCACCTGGCAGCTGGCGGTGGCGACGTTGGTCGCCCCGGCGGCGCACTCGTTGACCGTCCGGTTCAGTGTTGACCATCTCCGATCACCGATTTCGGGTCGGCCCGTGAGCGCCCCGGTCCGCGTCGTCGCCGGACATGACCAAGGGCCTTGCTGATAACCAAACCGAGAAGCGCGCGAAGCTCGGGGACGGCGCGTACACCAACGAACGAGGGCACCCCGGGAAGGGGTGCCCTGCGGGCTGGGGCAACGTCGGCGGCGATGGACCTACAGCAGCGGGATCGGCAAGCGCGCCTCGATGGGCGGGGCTGGCCGCCGCAGGTGCTCCCGCACCCGCTCGAGCGGCCACTCCGGGACGACGTAGATGGGGAGGCCTTCCTCCACCTGCATGTCCACCATCCGGCTCAGGACGACGTCGACCACCTCGTCCAGGTCCGCCACGTCGACCACCGGGGTGAGGTAGATCCCCTCCGGGTCGTCGCCGCGGGAGATGGTGAAGGTGGCGGCGGGGAAGCGCTGCGCGATCATCCCCTGCAGCTCTGAGATCGCCGCCTGGATGCGTGGATCGTTCGCGTCGGGCGGGATCGGCTTGTACTCGTACTCGTCGGTGCTCATAGGATGGGACCTCCTGGTGCGTGCGCCACAATGGCGGCGACGAAGGTGCGTGCCCGGGCCAGCGCCCGGGCGGCCTGGGTCTCCGTGACCGGCGTGAGCCGGTAGTCGGCCTGCTTCCGCAGTGAGAACAGCTGCGAGAGCGTCTCGCGCAGCGTGGCCGGGTAGAGCTTCCGCCGGTGGATCAGGAGGCCCGCGAACTGGGCCTGGACGAAGTCGTGGCCCCACTCATCCTTGCCTCCCGGCGGACGAATGCCCGCCAGGTCAAGGGCGGCGATTGCCGCTTGAAACGTGGCGTAGTAGGCGCGGTTCGTCGTGTTGTTGGACCGCCCGTTGGCCAACTCGCTCGCGGCCCCGGCCAGGCTCTCCCCGGCCTTGGCCAAGAACGCGTCGCTGATTTCCGACATCCCAAGCCCACCCTCCTGGTGTGCGCTGAATCCGCGATGATCCCGTATATTGTACCGCTCTATAGGTTTCTTGTGTCAAACAGAAGAGCGATCATCGCCTATTCCCGTTTTCCGTTTCGTTCGGCCGTCAGGTACCCGACCTTGCCAAACGACTCCTTGACCTGATCGGACAGGTAGAGGCGGGGATCGGGGGAGATGCGAGAGGGATGCTCACTGAGCTTGACGCATTCGAGTATAGACATAAGAGACGTACTTATGACAAGTATGGCTAAAGTTCGGTCAACTTGTCAAAGGATAGCTGGCGGTTGATCGACAATCCACGGGCCACGATGCGCTTCCGAGAGGTCATGACCCGTTGGGACGCCACCGGATCCTGAACATCGGCCCCGCGTCCGGACGAGGGCATCGGCGAGTTGTTCACAGCAGGTCTGATGAAAAGGCCCTGGGGCGATCGCGCGGTCCGCTTGACTTCCCTCGACCACGTCTTAGACTTGCCCAAGCGGTTCCATCGGTCGGGCGGACATTGGGGGCATCGCGGTGCGCGCCGCGTTCCGGCCGCTGGGCCGCCACGCATCTCGCGCCTCGGCCAGGATTGGAGGAGAGCACGATGGAGGACACGGTGCGCGGGCGGGAACGAAACGCGGAGCTCGCCGACCTGCGCGAGCGGCTCTACGCGGGGGCGATCAGCCGGCGCGACTTCGTCAGGGCCGCCGTCACCCTCGGCCTCGCGGCGCCTGCGGTCGGCGCGATGCTGCGCGCCTACGGTGCCAGCGCCAGCCCACGGGCCGGCGCTGGTGGCGACCGCGCCCTCCTCCAGAACCAACCGGACAACCCGATCACGATCACGGTCGGCGGCACGCCGATCGCCGTTAAGGATGAGGACACCGCGAAGGCGACGCCGGGCGGGACGCTCCGGTTCGCCCGTGGTGAGGACTCCGACAACCTCGATCCGGTCACCAACGACGGCAACATCAACATCTGGATCTTCATGAACGTCTACGATCAACTCGTCCGCGTCACCCCCGATGGCGTCAACCTGGAACCGGCCCTTGCGGAACGCTGGGAGATCTCCGAGGACGGCAAGATCTACACGTTCCATCTCCGCAAAGGCGTCACATTCTCCGACGGCACATCGCTGAAGGCGAGCGACGTTAAGTTCTCGCTCGAACGGGCTGCCAACGACCCGGCTCAGATCTGGACCTTTACCTTGACCGCGCTCAAGCGCGCGGCCAGCTCGGACCCGTCGAAGCTGGGCGCCGTCGAGGGAATCACAACGCCGGACGACAGCACTGTCGTCGTCGAGCTGGCCCTGCCCTGGGCGCCCTTCCTCTCTGACATGGCGATGTTCAACTGCTCGATCATCTCCGAGGCGTTCGCCAAGGGGAAAGAGGCGCGGTTAACCCAGGAGCTGATGGGCACTGGCCCGTTCGTGATGGCGGAGTGGAAGAAGGGCGAGTTCATCTCACTCAAGAAGAACCCGCACTACTGGGAGGAGGGGCTGCCGATCCTCGACGAGGTGCTCGTCAAGGTCGTGCCCGACGACAACAACCGCGTCCTTCAGCTCCAGGGCGGCGAGATCGACGCGATGTACAACATTCCGTCGAGCCGTCTGCCGGAGCTCAAGCAGGACGCGAACTTCAAGACGATCCAATTCCCCTCGACGTTCATTGCCTACGTCACGCTGAATAACCGCGCCGCGCCGCTCGACGACGCCAACGCCCGTCTGGCCCTCAACTACGCGACCGACCGTAAGACGCTGATCGACGTCGTCCTCTTCGGCGCCGGGACCGAGGCGACAACCTTCATGCCGCGCGGCGCCCTCTTCTGGAACGACGCGCTGCCCGGTTTTCCGTACGATCTCGCCAAGGCCAAGGCGGCGCTCGCCAAGTCGAAGACACCGAACGGCTTCAAGCTCGATCTGCAGTTCCAGTCCGGCGACCAGGAGGCGGCGCAGCTCGGGGCGGCGCTCAAGGACATGTGGAGCAAGATCGGCGTCGATCTCCAGCTCAGCCCAACCGAGCAGGGGGTCTACAACGACGCCTATCGTAAGCACACGTTTCAGGCGCAGTATACCTACTGGACCAACGACATCGTCGATCCGGATGAGCTCGTCGCCTATGCGATCCGCCCGGAGAGCTCGCAGGCGTTCCAGACCGGCTGGTCCAACCAGGAGGCGATCAACCTCGCCAAGCAGGGCGAGACGGAGCTCGACGCCGCCAAGCGGAAGACGATCTACTTCCGCATCCAGGAGATCTTCAACGCCGAGGTACCGATGGTCCTCCTCTACCAAAAACCGTACATCGACGTGACAACGACGAAGGTCCACCACTTCGGTCACCCGCCGACCGGTCAGTGGGTCTGGAAGAAAACCTGGATCGAGCACTGAGCGCACAGCGCCAACTGATCGCTCGTCATGACCCGCGGCCAGTACATCCTCCGACGGCTCGTCCAGATGGTCCCGGTGCTGATCGGGATCACGCTGATCACGTTCCTGCTGATTAAGCTGATCCCGGGCGACCCGGCGTCAATCATGCTCGGCAACCACGCCCGACCCGAGTCGATCGCCGCGCTCAACCACCAGCTCGGGCTCGACAAGCCGCTCGGGCAGCAGTACGTGCATTACCTGCGCAACCTGCTCACGCTCGACCTCGGGCAATCGTTGAAGTTCAAGGTGAGCGTGGCGTCGCTGTTGGGCAAGCGGCTGCAGGTCTCGCTGCTGCTGATCGGGCTCTCCACCGCCCTGATGATGGCAATCTCCCTGCCGCTCGGCGTCGTCGCCGCACTCCGCAAGGACGGCGTCGTCGATCAGGCGATCCGGGCGGCACTGATGGTGACCATGGTGATGCCGGGGTTCTGGGTCGGCATCCTGTTCCTCATTCTCTTCAGCATCAAGCTCGGTCTCTTCCCCGTCTCCGGCTTCGGCGACGGGTTTGTCGATCACCTGCACCACCTGTTTCTACCGGCGCTGACGATCGCGCTCAGCATCGTCCCGATCCTCGTCCGCTCGCTGCGGGCGAGCATCCTGGAAGCACTGACGTCTGATTTTGTGCGGACGGCCCGCGCCAAGGGGTTGGCAGAGCAGGCGGTGGTCTTCGGGCACGTCCTGCGCAACGCGCTGATTCCCGCGGTCACCCTGCTCGGGCTCTCGATCGGCTATCTGATGGGAACGACGGTCATCGTCGAGAATGTCTTCAGCCTGCCGGGTGCTGGCGTGCTGATCGTGCAGGCCATCGGCGCCCGCGACTACCCGGTCGTGCAGTCGACGACGCTGATCTTCGCCGCCCTCGTCATCCTGGTGAATCTGACCACCGACGTGATCTACTCCTTCCTCGACCCGCGGGTGCGGCTCGGCTAGTCGGACGGGGTGTGGGGAAGAGCGGGGCGGGTGATGGGCGGCGACGCGGCGACGACAGCGACAGCCTCCAGATCGGCGCTCCTGACCGCGGAGCGGCCGCCGCGCCTGCGCCTCGCCTGGCGGCGGGAGCGCAGCCTGCTCTGCGGCGGCGGCGTCGTCCTCGTTCTGATCGCCGTTGCCCTCCTGGCGCCCGTCATTGCGCCGCACGGGCCGCAGGAGACTGACTACCAGGCGCGGCTCGCGTCGCCGAGCCGGACGCACCCCTTCGGCACCGATGTCCTCGGCAAGGATGTCTTCTCCCGGGTCATCCACGGCACTCGGATCGACCTCAAGGTCGGCATCCTGAGCGTCCTGGCACCCTTTGTCATCGGAGTCGTCCTCGGTTGCCTCTCGGGCTATTACGGCGGCACGATCGACACCGTCGTGATGCGCGTCGTCGACGTCGTCCAGGCCTTTCCGTTCCTGATTCTGATCATCGCCATCGTCGCGGTGCTCGGGCCCGGGCTGCGCAACCTGTACATCGCAGTCGCGATGGTCGCCTGGGTGACCTATGCCCGTCTCCTGCGCGGCGAGCTGCTGGTGGCCAAGCATCGAGAGTACGTCGAGGCGGCGCGCTCGATGGGAGCGCGCGACCTGCGCGTCGTGGGCCGCCACATCCTACCGAACGTGATCACCTCGGCCCTCGTCTACGCGATGGCCGACGTCATCCTCTACATCGTCCTGGCGGCCAGCCTGAGCTATCTCGGACTCGGCGCCCGGCCGCCCGAGCCGGAATGGGGCGCGATGATCACCGAGGGCCGGACGAACATGGCGACCGCGTGGTGGATCAGCGTCTTTCCCGGTCTCGCCATCGTCGTCACCGGCATCGGGTTCTCCCTGATCGGCGACGGTCTGGCCGATACGCTGCGGCCCGGACGGCGGTAACCTCCCGCCCGCTCCGGGTACAATCTCCCGACGTGAGCATTCGCCGTCCCGGCCCGGCCGCCTCCGAGGGAACCGCGCCGCCTCACGTCGCCGCGTTCGGGGGGATCGGTGCGTCGCGAGCGGCGGCCGTGCGGCGCGGTGGGCGCCTGATGCTGCTCGTCGTCGCCCTTGGCGGGGCCTGCTCGTCCTCCAGCGACGGCGCGAAGCCGAGCACGACCGCGCCGAGCATCAGCACACCGTCGACAGCAACCCAGGCAACCGCCGTTCCCGCCACGGCAACGCCCGCCGCGGCGACGCCGGCGCGGGCCGGATCGGCGTTGCCCGCGACGCGGCAGCCGGGGTCGCCCGCCCCGGGCGTGACGCCGGTTGGGTCGCCAACCGGCGCCGCCCAGCTGGGCCCGATCATCTGGGCGACGGCCATCGACCCCCAGACGAAGGCACCGACCGAGCGGGTCGAGGCGTTTCCGACGACGGCCAAGACGCTCTACGCGACGCTGCCGATCGCGATCCTGGAACCGGGCACCGTCCTCACGGCCGCCTGGACCTACAACGCGACGTCCCTCGACGCGCTGACAAGCACCGTCGTCGCGCAGGGGCGCTACGCGGACAGTTGGGTCGAGTTTCACTTGGTGCGGGCATCGGACCAGCCGTGGCCGGCGGGTACCTACGCCGTCACCGTGCTGGCCAACGGCGTCGCCGTCCAAACTGCCGAGGTGAAGGTCGAACGCGGTCCGCGCTAGTGGGTCAGTTGTCATGCACCTGGCCATGCGACGCTTGGCGCTCGCCATCGCTGGTGAGCGCACCCGGTCGGAGCGCCAGGCCGGCGACCAGCTGACCGCGGATCGGGCAGCGCGGAGCAATGGCGATGACCGTGACAACTGACCCACGAGGCGTGCTCAGACGAGAGCGAGGACGATGGCGGATCAGCCCAGCAGTTTCTCCCAGCAACCGGACGGCCGCGCCGCGGACGGGGACGCGCGGTCCCGGGACCGCGCGCTGATCGCGGCCTACGAGGCGGCGCTCGCCGTCGCCTCCGAGGTCGACCTTCCGGCGGTCCTCCAGCGGATCGTCGACCTGGCGCGCGAGATCGTCCCGGCCCGCTACGCGGCGCTCGGCGTCGCCGACGAGCAGGGCCGGATCACGGACTTCATCACCAGCGGTATCACGCCGGAGGAGCGGGCGGCGATCGGGCCGATCCCGCAGGGGCACGGGATGCTGGGCGAGCTGATCCGCACCGGGGAGCCCCTCCTCGTGCCCGACATCGCCGCCGACCCGCGCTCGGTCGGCTTCCCGCCCAATCACCCGCCGATGACGACCCTGCTCGGGGTCCCGATCCTGCTCGGGCCGCGGCCGCTGGGCAACCTCTACCTGACCGAGCGGGTCGACGGCCGGCCGTTCGACGGGCGGGATCTCGAGATCGTCCAGGTGCTCGCCGCCCACGCCGCGGCGGCGATCGACCGCGCCCACCTGTACCGGCAACTGGCGGCGAGCCGACTGGAGGCGGAGGTGCAGCGCGATCAGCTGCGGACGATCCTCGACAGCCTGCCGGCGGGCGTTCTCATTCAGACGGCGCCCGATGGGGCGATCGAGCTGGCCAACGCCGCCGCCGTGGCGATGCTGCTCGGCCCGGCCCCTCCGGTGGGGACGCTGCCGGTCCCGGGCCGCGACTACCGCGTCC